>Ga0070708_100000270_pt1 | contig 38550 bp, 35 predicted proteins | sample KBSK5503metaG_FD_65469 | JGI IMG/M metagenome (GOLD analysis project Ga0070708, IMG submission 65469) | Corn, switchgrass and miscanthus rhizosphere microbial communities from Kellogg Biological Station, Michigan, USA - KBS K5-50-3 metaG | ecosystem: Host-associated > Plants > Roots >... | reverse complement strand
AAACTCATTCCAAGCGCGATACCGACGCCGGAGAGGTCCGCCCCGAGCAGCAATGTGACAACCAGTGCCGGACTGACGACGAGGACCAGTCCGGTGCAGATTTCCGCGATCGAGGTGAAGTAGAGAAGTTTCTTCAGCATATCAGCGGCGCGCAAGGGACAGGTGGCGCCGCACACCGCGGCGCCATCCGCCCGATCGCCTAGTCGCGCGCTCTGGCAAGCGCCCTCTGCGCAGCGGCGCGTTCCTCGGCCGTCATCTGCTCTTTCCCCAGCTTGTAGGTGACTTTGTTGATCGTCCCGGTGAAGCGGAATGGCAGCTTGTAGCTATCGTCGACCGGTGTCCGCGTGTCGATGCCGATGTCGAGCGTCTCGTCGATAGCCATCAGGAGCGGAATCGTGTGGTCGATCGTCTGCTTGGACAACTCCTTGCCATCGACCGAGAGCACTCCGGTGCCGCCCTTGCCTGGGCCAGGCCCGTCGTACTTGAAGTCGAAGGCGATTGTATGCTTGCCTGGTTTGAGCGAAGCGCCCAACCAATCGGCCCCGCCCACGCCGCCTTCCCAGCGATAGCGCTTGAGATTGAGCAGGTTATAGACAAAGACCGGCTTGCCTTTGAGCAGATAGAGGCCGTAGCCGCCAAAGCGGCCGCCCATCGTCGCGATCATTCCTTCCGCACCCGCTTTGGGGATCGTAACCTCGGCGGTGATCGTGTAGTCCTTGTTCAGAACGCTCGGCGCGTTGCCCGGAGGGATGCCGGCGTTCTCGCCAACGTAAGTGAACACCGTTCGGCCCGCGACCGCGCTCGGACGCGGCGTGAGCAGCCGCACGAAACCGGAGTTATCGAGCGGAAGGACCTGGTATTTCGCCGCCTCCGTCAGGAACAGCGCCTGCATTTCCTTCAGCTTGGCGGGCTCTTTCGCCGCGAGATCGTTGTACTGCGAGTAGTCCTCGGCAATGTTGTAGAGCTCCCACTTGTAGTCGTTGACGGAAGGCATCTTGCCCGTGGCCAGGAGCCATGGCGCCGCCGGCGGCGTCGTCGACGCCATCCAGCCATCGTGGTAGATCGCGCGATTTCCCACCATCTCGAAATATTGCGTGTCGCGTTTCGACTTCGCGTTGGCATTCGCTTTGTCGAACGTGTAGTTCATGCTCACGCCCTCGATCGGTTTTTGCGCGATCCCGTTGACGGTGGTCGGCGCCTTGATCCCCGTCGCTTCGAGAATCGTCGGCATGATGTCGATCATATGGTGGAACTGATGACGGATGCCGCCGACGTCGTTGATGTGGCCGGGCCACGATATGGCCATGCCTTGACGCGTGCCGCCGAAGTGCGACGCCACCTGCTTGGTCCATTTGAACGGCGTATCGAATGCCCACGACCACGCGACCGACATGTGCGGATACGTAGCGTCGGAGCCCCAAGTTTCGTAATACCGCAGGAGCTCGACCTCGGGGAGATCGAGAATGCCGTTGTAGGCCGTCATCTGGTTCGGCGTGCCTTCCAGCGTGCCCTCCGCACTGGTGCCGTTGTCGCCGCTGATGTAGATGATCAGCGTATTGTCGAGCTTGCCCATGTCCTCGACCGCCTGGATCACGCGGCCGATTTCGTGGTCGGTATAGGCCGCGTAGCCGGCAAAAACTTCCGCCTCCCGCGCGTAGATCTTCTTCCGCACCAACGAAAGCGAGTCCCACCTCGGCAGTTTCGCGCCGCCGTACTCGGCCTGCCCGTCCGGCCACGGGCTGAGTTGAGTATTCGCCGGGATCACGCCGAGGCGCTTCTGGTTGGCGAAGATCTGCTCGCGCAGCTTTTCATAGCCCATGTCGAACTTGCCCTTGAACTTGTCGATCCATTCCTTCGTGGGCTGGTGCGGCGAGTGGGTGCCGCCGGGCACGTAATAGACGAAGAACGGCTTGTCGGGTGCAGCCGCGTTGAGGCCGCTCATGTACTTGATGGCCTCGTCCGCCATGTCGGTGGTCAGGTTGTAACCCGGCTTGCCGATCCACGGAAAAACCTGCGTGTGGTCGCGGAAGAGGTAAGGGGTCCACTGGTCGGTCTCGCCGCCCATGAAGCCGTAGAAATATTCGAAGCCCATGCCGCTCGGCCATTGGTCGTAAGGCCCTGCCAGGCTGTACTGAAAGCCGGGCGTGTTGTGGTTCTTGCCGAACCACGACGTGGCAAACCCGTTCTCTCTCAGAATTTCCCCGACCGTGGCGTTTTCCGGCCCGATGATGGAGTCGTAGCCGGGAAAGCCGGTCGACAATTCGCCGATGACGCCGAAGCCCACGGAGTGATGGTTGCGGCCGGTGATGAGGGCAGCGCGCGTCGGCGAGCAAAGGGCCGTGGAGTGGAACTCCGTGTAGCGCAATCCCGCCTTCGCAATGCGGTCCATCGCCGGCGTGGGAATGACGCCGCCGAAAGTGCCCGATATGCCGTAGCCCTGGTCGTCCGTCATGATCAGCAGGATGTTCGGAGCGCCCTTGGGCGGCACGACGCGCGGCGGCCACCAGGACTTCGAATCCGTTGCGTCCTCCTTGATGACGCCGCCGAATTTCGGCGGCGGCGGCGGCAACTGATTCCCCGGGAGCGTAGTCGTCGCGTCAGGCGAACCCAGCGTGCCCGTGACTTGCTGTGCGGCGACCGGAACGAGCGCCAGCACTGCAGTTACAAGAAATGCCGCGACTTGCGCGATGAAGGCCATCGCTCCTGATTCCCGATTCATCGTTCGTACTCCCTTATCGATACGCAGTTGGGTCGCACTAAGAGCAAGATTCACGGAATCATGCCGCACTCGAACATCTTGTTCACGATCGGACCAGCGACCTGGTTGATGAACGTGGTGCGCGCCTGCGGATCGCTTTTCAGGAATTGCACAGCCCTTTCCTCTTCCTGCGATTTCGGCTGGCCCTTCTGTTGGTACAACTGTTCGCAGCTCGAGCTTTGGTATTTCTGGATGACCTTGTTGGCCACCATTTCCAGAATCCTTCCCTGGCCGGTGGCGAGGCCAGCTCCGCACAACACCAATACGACCACCAACAGAGAGACTCGCTTGTTCATGCCGTACTCCTCGATATGGGCTTGGACGAAATGACCTGGCAACGTGGCACGATTGACCACGGGGTGCTGAATTTGGAATTGGTATGTGTTGCGGGCTGCGGGCGACGACGTTAAGCGCCGCCCGCTTCGCCGAGAGTCGAACGGCGACCCCGGAGAATACACCATCGATGCAAGCCGGATGTTACAACGCCGCGAGGACAATCGGGCGACCGCAAGGATGAACGGCCGGACCGGCTGGCTTTCCTTGGCCGGCTACTCGGGAAGTGTGACGCCCGACCCGCCCATCTCCTTGGGCACGTCCTTCATCTTCGGGAGTCCGTCCTTCATGTGAAGCACGGTTTCCGCGTAATGGACATGAAGCTGCGGCTCGTGGCGATAGGTCGGGATCGTGGCCGCGTAGACGTCGACCAGCCCCAACTGCGGATGATCCGTCAGCAGGTGCCCGCCGCAGGTCTTGCAGAACTTGCGGTAACTTTGTTCGGTCTTGTGGTAGACGCCGATGTTGCCCTCGCCCTTGGTGATCTTCAGCTGCTCGGGCTTCCAGAGGCTGAACGCATTGACCGGCGCGGCCGCCCAGCTCCGGCACGACGCGCAGTGACAGAAACCCGCCGCGGCCGGCTCGCCGGTGACGGTCAATTCGACGGCGCCGCAAAAACAACTTCCCTTGTGAGTCTGGTTCATGGGTTCTCCTGTGTTCGAATCATCATACCGCCTTGGATTCTATCGCGCCGGAACAACCATTGCAGCCACGCCCGCGACAACGCAGACCAGTCCGATCAACGCGGTCGGGGCGAGAGTCTCCCCCAGGAAGACGACACCCAGCGCGACGCCGATCGGAACGCGAAGATATGCCTGTGACGTGGCGCCTACCGGCCCGAGTGTCCGCAGCAGACGAAAATAGATCGTGAAGGCGAGTGCCGTCGAAAATACCGAAAGGCAGAGCAACGCCAGGAGGGAGCGTCCGGACGGCGCGAGCGTCCACGGAAGGTCCACGACGACGCCGATCGGAATGAGGACGATCGCACCGCAGATGAGCGACCCCGCGGCCGGCAACATCGGATCGAGGCCCTCGAAGTGTCGGCCGAAAAGCGCCGCGCCCGCATAGCAGACGGTGGCGGCCACGATGGCCAGTTGCGGTACAAGCTGCTGGCCGATCCCCGAGAGCGCCTGCACGCCGACGATCAGGCAAATGCCGATCAGTCCGGATAGGACCCCGAAGAGTTGCCGGCGTGTCGCGGATCGATGGCGTGGCAGGCAGCAGGCGAGGATGAACGCAAAAATCGGCGCCGAAGAATTCAGTATCGTCGAGAGACTCGCGTCGACCCATCGCTCGGCCCACGCGATCAGCGTAAACGGAACGACGCTGTTGAGGATCGCCTGGAAAAGGAAGCGGCGCCAGAGCGCGACGTCCGTCGGCATCGCTATACCGCGCCAGCGCAAAACGCCGAGCAACACGACGGCCGCGATCGCGGTGCGCGCGGCAATGAACGTGATCGGCGGAATGGATTCGACGCCCACCTTGATGAACGTGTAGGACGCGCCCCAGAGTGTTGCGAGCAGCGCCAGCAGTGCCAACTCGGCAACGTCGTCGAGCGACGACCGGCCGCGTTCAGCCGCCATGAACGTGCCTTGAATCCTCCGGCGCTTGCGCGCGGTCGTTCAATCCGTAATCGCGAAGCACTTGGGCCACGCGCAACCGGTAGTCCGCGAAGATGCTCGTCCGGCCCTCGGCCTGGATGCGGCGATGCGCCTCGAGGTTTCGCCAGCGCCGCACGGCTTCGTCATCCCGCCAGTACGATAGCGACAGGATCTTTCCCGGCGAGGCCAGGCTCTCGAATCGCTCGATGGAGATGAAGCCATCGATTTGTTCCAGCTGCGGCCGCAGCATCGCCGCAGCGTCGAGATAGGCGTGCTTCTTGTCCGGATACGGTACCGCTTCGAATATCACCGCGATCACGTCGGCACTCCCGGTTCGCAGGCTTCTTTCCAGAGCGTCCCGTCGACCGCCGTTACGAACGTGCGTTCCTCGCGCAGGATGAAACGCCGCGCCTGCGCCGTGGCAAAGTTGGCGCGTCCTTCGGAATCGGATTTCAGCCGTGTCCGGTAAGTCTCGTACGAAGCCAGGCTGTCGAACGCGATCAGGCCCCACGCGATAGTGTTGGTGCCCTCGTGCGGCAGAAAGTAGCCGAGCAGATGGCCGCCGCAGCGGGGAATGATCCGGCCCCAGTTCCTGGCGTAGTGCTCGAAGGCATCGCGCTGGAACGGGTCGATTTCGTAACGAATGAAGCAGGTGACGTTCATCGGCAACTCCGGTCGGGTCGACAGACGACAGCATAAGGCTTGCGTAGAACGTATGGTTCGTCTAGCATCGAACCATGAAAGACGGCCCCAACATCGTCGGCATCGCTGCCCTGATCGGGGATCGCGCTCGCGCGGACGTCCTCACCGCGCTGATGGCGGACCGCGCGCTGACGGCGACCGAGCTCGCAGGCGTGGCGGGCGTGACGAAGCAGACGATCAGCGCCCATCTGGCCAAGCTGGTCGATGCGGGATTGGTCACCGTCGAAAGCCAGGGCCGGCACCGGTATTTCCGCTTAGCCGATCAGGACGTCGCGCAGCTTCTCGAATCGCTGATGGGCGTTGCGTTCCGGACGGGCGCGGTTCGCGTACTCGCCAGTCCGCGCGAGCCGGCATTGAGGAAGGCCCGCGTGTGCTACGACCACCTTGCCGGCGAGGTCGGCGTGCGCATCTATGAAAGCCTGGTGCGACGTCGCGCACTCGTTCCCGGCGGAGATGGAATCGAGCTCACCCATGAAGGCAAGCGCGTGTTCCAGAAGCTGCGCATCGACACCGACGCTCTTGCGAAGCAGAAGCGCGCGTTCTGCAGGGCGTGTCTCGACTGGAGCGAACGGCGCAACCATCTGGCCGGCGCGTTGGGCGCAGCATTGCTGACCCGCATCGTCGAATTGGGCTGGGCGAAGCGCGCCAGGGATTCGCGCGTCGTGGTGCTCACCGCGACGGGCCAGGAAGCGCTGCAGCGGATGTTTTGACCTTAGGCTTAAGCGAGTCCGGCGAACCGCTCCTGCCCGCGCATCCTTGCGTCGGATGCTCCCCCTCCCAATATGAGTGAGAATGATTTATCATTATCGTGACTATCCGCCAAAGACCATGGAACGCGCAACCCGCCAACGCGACGCAATCAAGTCGGTGATCCAGAGATCGCAACGTCCGTTGTCGCCCAAGGAGGTGCTGCAGGGCGCGCGCGCGGCCGTGCGTGCGTTGGGCCTCGCCACCGTCTATCGCAATCTCAAGCTGCTGGTGGCCGACGGCACCGTTCAAGTCATCACGCTTCCCGGCGAAAGTCCGCGTTACGAGATGAAGGAGTCGGGGCATCACCACCACTTTCAGTGCACGACCTGTCGCCGCGTGTACGACGTGCCGGGCTGTCCCGGAAACCTGCATGGCTTGGCACCCCGCGGATTCACCGTCGAGCACCACGACGTGACGCTGTACGGGCGCTGCTCGGACTGCGGAAAGCGGCAGCTTCGCGCCCATCGATGATCCGCGTCGAGCAACTGCGATTCGGCTACGAGCGCGGCGACGATGTGCTGCATCTCGACCAGTTCGTCGTCGAACCGCAGAGCAATGTCCTGGTCGTCGGCCCGTCCGGCTGCGGAAAGACGACGCTATTGCACCTGATCGCGGGGCTTCTGCTGCCCAAGGGCGGTTCGATCGTCGTCGACGGACAGGATCTCTCGGCACTTGCAGCCCCTGCCCGCGATCGCTTCCGCGGCCGCCACATCGGCATCGTGCTGCAACAGTTCCATCTGCTGCCCACGCTGACCGCAATGCAAAATCTCCTCGTTGCGCAGAGCATCGCCGGCCTGCCGGTGGACCGCGCGGCCGCCCGCGCCATGCTGGGCGCATTGGGTGTCGACGACCGCGCGCATGCCTATCCGCATCAACTCTCGGTCGGCCAGCAGCAGCGCGTCGCCATCGCTCGCGCCCTCGTGAATCGTCCCAAACTTTTGCTCGCCGACGAGCCGACGTCGAATCTCGACGACGAAGCGTGCGCGGCGGTGGCCGACCTGCTTTTGAGCGCCACGCAGCAGCAATCGGTGTCGCTGGTGATCGCCACGCACGACACGCGCCTCAAATCCAGGATTCCGCGCCAGTTGACGCTGCCGCGCCGACATCCGGAGTCCCGGGCATGAACCTTCTGCAGCTGGCCTGGAGCTACCTGCGCGCGCGGCCGCTCGGCACGCTGCTCAACGTTCTGCTGCTCGCGCTGGGCGTGGGAACGATCGGCTTCGTGCTGATCGTGAACGGTCAGATCGGCAACAGCCTGAACCGCGATGCGCAAGGCATCGACCTCGTCGTCGGCGCCAAAGGCAGCCCGATCCAGTTGATGCTCGCCGGCATTTTTCACCTGGATGTGCCGACCGGAAATATCCCGCTCGGCGCCGCGCAGGAGCTCGCGAAGAACCCGCTGGTCCGGCGTGTCGTTCCGCTTTCCATCGCCGACAGCTTTCGCGGCTTCTGGGTCGTTGGCAGCACGCCGGATTACATCGACCTCTACCACGGCGCCTTCGCGTCCGGGCACATCTGGAACGACAGGATGCAGGCGGTCCTCGGTGCAACGGTCGCGGCGCGCACGGGGCTTGGCATCGGCGACCGCTTCGCCGGCTCGCACGGCCTGGCCGAAGGAGGCCCGGTGCACGGCGATTCTGTCTACACGGTAGTCGGTGTTCTGAAGCCTTCGGAAACAGTGCTCGATCGGCTGGTCCTCGTCAATCCCGAAAGCATCTGGTTCGTGCACGAGGGCAACATCACCGATCCCGACGAGAAAAAGGTAATCGAAGCCGAACGCCAGGTCACCGTGCTGCTGGTGCAGTATGCGTCGCCACTCGCCGCCGTTTCCCTGCCGCGCAAGATCAACGCCGAGACCAACCTGCAGGCGGCGTCGCCCGCGTACGAAACGGCGCGGCTCTTCAAGATGATCGGCGTGGGCGCCGATGTGATCCGTGCGTTTGGCGGCGTGGTGCTGGCAACTGCGGCGCTGTCCCTGTTCATCGCGCTGTACCACGCCCTCAACGAGCGCGCGTACGACATTGCCGTTCTGCGGACGCTGGGGGCGCGTCCGTCGAGCATCGCGATGATGCTGATGCTCGAAGCGCTGATCCTGGCGGTGCTGGGGGGCGTGCTCGGATTGTTGCTGGCCCATGGTCTCGCCGCCGTCCTCGCGTGGTGGATGGCGCGGCAGGAGAGCCTGCCCATCAACGCGTGGGCGTTCTCCGCGAACGAGCTTTGGCTGCTGGTCCCGTCACTGCTCGCCGCGACGCTCGCCGCGCTGTTGCCAAGTTGGCGCGCGGCGCAGGCGAACATTTCGGCGACGCTCGCGCGCCGCGCTTGACCTAGAGACGAGGAGGTTTCCGTGAAGAATATCCTGATTGCGATGGTGCTTTTCTCGACCGCCCCCGCACTCGCACATGCGGCCGATACCGCGCAGCCCAAAGCGCCGGCGAAACCGGCGGTTTCCAAAGTCGATCCTGCGCTCGAAGCCGCACATACAAAAGAGGACGTCCGGCGGCACCGGATCATCGCCGCCGCACATGAGGCTGCGGCAAAGTGCCAGGAATCGGGCAAGGACGAGGAACTCTGCGATGCCGAACTGGAGAAAGCCTGCAAAGGCATCGCGTACGGCAAGTACTGCGGCATGAAGCATCCGGATTAGGCGTGACAGGAAGATTCGAGCATGCGTAATCTCGTGGCCGGGGGACTCGTCGGTTTCGCGACAGTGATTTCGATCGCCCATGCAGAGCCGGTCACGGTCGTCGCCGCCGAAAGCGTTTACGGCAACATCGCCCGCGAAATCGGCGGGCCTGACGTCGCCGTCACCAGCGTTCTCAGCAATCCCAACCAGGATCCGCACGAGTTCGAAGCGAGCGCCTCGACTGCGCGCCGGATCGCCGACGCCAGGCTCGTCATCTACAACGGCGCCGACTACGACCCCTGGATGGCCAAGCTCCTGTCCGGATCGCGCGCGCCGTCGCGGCAGGTCATCGAGGTCGCGCGGCTGGCCAACAGGCGCCCCGGCGACAATCCTCACGTCTGGTACGACGTCACCGCGATTTCCGCGCTGGCAAAAGCGCTCGCCGGTGCATATTCAGCGCTCGATCCCGCGCATCGGGCCGATTTTGCCCAACGTCATGCGGTGTTCGAGCGGTCGCTGCAACCGTTGCTCGAACGCATCGCGCAGTTGCGCAACGCGTATTCGGGTACGGCGGCCACGGCCACCGAGCCCGTGTTCGGCTACATGGCGGACGCGATCGGACTCAAGATGCGCAACGCGCGGTTTCAGCTCGCAGTCATGAATGGCACCGAGCCCAGCGCCAAGGACATTGCGGCCTTCGAGAACGATCTCCGGTCACGTTCGGTCAAGGTGCTCCTCTACAACAGCCAGACCAGCAGCGCATTGGCCGAGCGCATGCGGACGATCGCCGTCGCCGCCGGCGTCCCGGTCGTGGGTGTGAGCGAAACGCCGCCCGCGGGTATGAATTACCGGCAGTGGATGACCTCGCAACTCGACGCGCTCGCGGTCGCGCTCGGGACACGCTAGACATGTTCGCGATCGAACTGGACCGGGTGACGCTTGCACGAGGGGAGCGGACAGTCCTCTCGGATGTCACCTTCGCGATCCGCCGCGGCGAGTTCGTCGGCGTCTTCGGTCCCAACGGCGCGGGCAAGACGACGTTGTTGCACGCGATCCTGGGGTTGCTCCGCGCCTCGGCGGGCGAAATCAAAGTGCACGGCGCCCGGCCGACACGCGGCAATCGCGAAGCGGGCTATCTGCCGCAACATCGCGCTTCGATTGCAGACTTGCGCCTGCGCGGCCGCGATTTCGTCGCGTGCGCGCTTCATGGCGAGCGTTGGGGGCTTCCGCTGACAGGTGGAGAGGGCCGACAGGAAGTGGAACGGGCCATCGCAACGGTCGAGGCGCAGGCGCTCGCGACGCGGCCGCTGTGCGAACTCTCGGGGGGCGAGCGTCAGCGGCTCCTGTTGGCGCAGGCGCTCCTCGGCAAGCCCTCGCTGCTGTTGCTCGATGAACCCCTGCTGAGCCTCGATCCGCACTTCCAGCAGACGACCGTCGCGCTGGTGAAGCGCATCCAGCAGGACGAGGGAATCACGGTGCTGTTCACGGCGCACGAGGTGAATCCGCTGCTTGGCGCCATGGATCGCGTCCTCTATCTCGGCCATGGGCACGCCGCGCTCGGCGCCGTCGACGAGGTGATCGAAGGCGGCGTGCTCTCGCGTCTTTACGGCACCACCGTCGAAGTGCTGCGCGTCAATGACCGCGTCGTCGTTGTCTCGGGACACGGGCCGGTCGAAGCCGATGCTCACCGCCACGATGTTTGAATACGAATTCATGCGCACGGCGTTCGTCGCCGGCGGACTCGTGGCCATCGTCGCGGGATCGGTCGGATTCTTCCTCGTGCTGCGCAACCTGACGTTCGCGGGCCACGCGCTTTCGCACGTCGGATTCGCCGGCGCAACGGGCGCGGTCCTGATCGGCACGCCGCCGTTGTGGGGGCTTGTCGCGTTCACGCTCGCGGCGGCACTCGCGATGGGCCTGCTCGGTGACCGGCTGCGCGGCCGGGATGTTGCCGTCGGCATCGTCCTGTCGTTGGCGCTGGGCTTGGGCGTTCTCTTCCTCTACCTCTACTCGACGCACGCCACCCATGCGACCGCCATCCTCTTCGGCAATGTGCTGGGCGTGGACCAGGAAACGCTGTGGGCGCTGCTGGGATTGACCGCGATCGGCCTGTGCTCGCTCGCCGCGATCTCCCGGCCGTTGCTGTTCGCGACACTGGCGCCCGAACTCGCCGAGGCCAAAGGTGTGTCGCTGCGACTCGTGTCGGTGTTGTTCCTGGCCATTGTCGCAATCGCGGTTGCCGAAGCCGTGCAAGTCGTCGGCGTGCTCCTCGTTTTTGCGCTGATGGTCGGGCCCGCGGCCACGTCGCTTCGCCTGACGTCGCGCCTGGGTTGGGGCATCGGTCTTGCGGTCGGTATCGCGCTGGTAGCGACGTGGCTGGGAATCGCCCTCGCCTATTTCACCGATTTGCCGACAACGTTCTGGATCGTGGTGCTCTGCTGCGCCGCGTACTTCGCGAGCCTCGTGCGCCGGGCGGCGCGTCCTGCGACGGTCGAGTAAGCGCAACCTCGTCAGGTCGGCGCCATCCCCTTGTCCGTGAGCTCCTTGATGGCACTCGCGTTCTTCGAAAGATGCGCGAGTCCCATGCCGCGCAACACGTTCGGCGCTTTTGTGAACTGAACGTTGTCATAGCCGACGATCTCGATCCGGTTGCCCCACGGATCGAGAAAGTCGAGAAACGGTCCGGAGAGCGTCGCGACGCCCGCCTCGGCCAGCGCCTTGCGAGCGGCCTCCTTGTCGTCGACGACAAGACCGAAATGACGTCCGTCGTCTCCCGCCTGGGCGCGCCCTTTCTGCAGCGCAAGGAATTGGTCTCCGAGATCGATGAAGGCCATCGAATCGCTTTTGCTTCGAAGCTCGAAGTCGAACAAGCGCCCATAGAACGCGAGCGCGGCTTCGATGTCGCCGACTTCGAGGGCGACGTGATTGAAGCCGACCATGCGCACTTTCTTTGCCTTGGACATAGGGCCTCCAATTATTCAACCGCGACGCGACCGGCCATCACACCACCACGATCACCGATCTCTATGCTTCCATAGCGCTGCGCGAAACACCTGGGCAAGGGCCTGTCGCCGGGCATCGAGAGCCAAAGGCGCAACAGGTGCCTGCGGCGGTCGGGCTCCGGCCAGTCGATGAAACTGGTCCGATCGTGGAGCAGACTATGGTTGTAGACGAACTGCATGTCTCCGCGCTCGAGCCGCATGCGCAAATGCAGGCGCGAATCGTTTGCCAGCGCGTCGAAGCAATCGAGCGCTTCAATATGGCCGGACGTCAATCTCGGTGCATCGGCAAAACGCTGCGCCGACTCGATGTACTGGCGCTGGTACATCACCGTCAGGAAACCCGCGTGCCAGTTGAAGACCGGTATGCGGAAGAAGGGTTCCTCGCCTGGCGGGACTTCGCCGCGCCGGTCCGTGGCGATGCTCTCGAAGAGATAAGGAATCAGGTCGGGCCGATCGCGTCGAAATTCGTTGTAGATCGTCAAGCCGCTCACGAGCAGGGAATCGCCACCTTGGCGCGCCTCGTTCAGGCACAGCAAGCCGACGACATCCGACGAGTCCGTGTGGAATGTTTGCCGTTCGCGTGTCTGATAAATCCGTACGTTAGGGTCTCGACTGTCGCCGCCGACGTCGCGGACATGACCCAGCAGGTGACCCGCCGCGTTCTGCGAACGAGCGCGACCAAGGTTGGCGCCGATGCCGCAAAAGATCGTTGACGCCAGCTCCACGCCGATCCGATCAACGGGAATGCCTCGGATCACTTCGAAGCCGATGCCGTGAATCAGCGTTTCACTCAGCGCTTCGAGTTTCGCTCGCAGCGAAGGCACGGCGAGCGTTTCGGGCGTGAGGCGCGAGAGGTCGGCGTGTCGCGCCAGGAAAGCCCGCGCGGCGTCCTCCAGTTCGGCAACTTCCGCGGTCGATAGATGCCATCGCCAAGTGTCGGGTACTTCGCGGATATCCGCCCCGATCCAGGCGGCGGGGATATCCAGACGCTTCGGCAGGTCGGATGGGATGTTCATTGGTGCAGATCATAGTGCAATTGCAGACGCCAGGGCTCCCCCCTCGGGAGCTTTCGCTGCGACGGCAAATGGTGTGTTCGGGCATCTGACATCATGGCAAAATCATGTCGGTGCAGTGCGATCCGCGCCGAAGACCAAGGCCACCGATGACTTTCCCTGATACGCGAGACGCGCGGTTCCTTGCCGACACGCACGACGTCGTCAATGTTTCGCGTGAGCTCACCGACTACAACCTGTACTTGCAGGACGCTTCGCTGCAGGAGGCGGTGCGCCGCGAGGGGGCGGCTTGGGACCACGACAAGCTCGCCGCATTCGGAAAACTTGCCGGTTCGGCCGACTACATCCTGCAAGGTGTGCTCGCCAATCGATTCCCTCCCGAGCTCGAGACCCACGATCGATTTGGCAACCGGATCGACCTGGTGACGTTTCATCCGGCGTACCACGCGCTGATGAAGACTGCCATCGAGCACGGCCTGCACTCGTCGCCGTGGACCGACCCCGGGCCCGGCGCGCACGTCGCCCGCGCCGCGCGGAACTATATGCAAACGCAGGTCGAGGCGGGACATGGCTGCCCGATCACAATGACCTTCGCTGCGGTGCCGTCGCTGCGCACGGCCCCTGAGCTCGCGAAGGCCTGGGAGCCGCGAATCACTGCGCGCGTCTACGACCCGCGCAACGTGCCCGATGCGCAGAAGCAGGGGCTGACGATCGGCATGGCGATGACGGAGAAGCAGGGAGGCTCGGACGTGCGCGCCAACACCACCCGCGCGTATCCGATCGGCGCAGAGCGGCGCGGCGACGCGTATGAGCTCGTCGGCCACAAGTACTTCGTCTCGGCGCCCATGTGCGATGCGTTCCTGGTGCTGGCACAGGCGCCGGGCGGACTGACGTGCTTCCTGCTGCCTCGCTGGAGGCCCGATGGCACCAAGAATCCGCTGCTGCTGATGCGGCTGAAACGCAAGATGGGCAACGTCTCCAACGCCTCCAGCGAGACCGAGCTGCGCGGCGCGCTTGCGTGGAGGGTCGGCGACGAAGGCCGCGGCGTGCGCACGATCATCGAGATGGTCGCGATGACGCGCTTCGACTGCATGGTCGGCTCCTCCGCCGGCCAGCGCGCGGCGGTGTCGCAGGCCCTGCACCACTGTTCGATCCGCGCGGCCTTTGGCAAGGTTCTCAACCAGCAGCCGCTGATGCGCAATGTCCTTGCCGACCTGGTGCTCGAGAGCGAAGGTTCGCTCGCGCTGACGATGCGCGTCGCCCGCGCGATGGACCACCGGGCCGACCCCGCTGAGGATCTGCTGGTGCGCCTGTGCACCGCGGTCGGCAAATACTGGATCTGCAAGCGCACGCCCAATCACGCCTACGAGGCGATGGAGTGCGTCGGCGGCAGCGGCGTGATGGAGGACAGCCCGTTTCCCAGGCTGTTCCGCGAGTCGCCCGTCAACGCGATCTGGGAAGGCACCGGCAACATCCAGTGCCTCGACGTGCTGCGCGCATTGCAGAAAACTCCGGAAACCATCGACGCGTTCTTCCGTGAGCTGGCGAAAGCACAGGGCGCCTCCGCAGCGCTTGATTCGTGGGTCGACGCATTGCGGAAGGAGCTCGAAGACCTCGCCGACATCGAGTACCGCGCCCGCCACGTGGTCGACCGGATGGCGCTTGCGATCCAGACAGCGCTGCTCTTGCAACATGCGCCGGCGCAGGTCGCAGACGCGTTCTGTGCATCGCGCCTGGCTGATGGCGGCCATCGCAACTATGGGACGCTGCCGCGCGGCGTGGACTGTGCCGCGATCATCGAACGCGCAACACCCCACCTAAATGCGGGATGATTTGATCCGAGAACAGTGATGGACGCCAAAAAGCTCGAGGCTCTCAAACAGAAATACGCCGGGACGAAAGGCGCGGATATTTTCAATCCGTCTTTTGCAGCGGTCGCCGCGCAAGTATTTTCCAACTCCGACCAGAGAAAATGGCCGTTTGCGGGCGCGGCGACCTTTCTCGGCCTCCCTTACCGGCCGGAGTTGGCGGCAGCCCCGGATTTCGGTGGCCTGGATGTCGCGCTGATTGGTGTGCCGATGGACTTGGGCGTGACCAACCGCGCCGGCGCGCGCCTCGGCCCCCGCGCAGTGCGAGCCGTCGAGCGGATCGGCCCCTATGAACACGCGCTGGGGATCGCACCGTTGCTGCATCTGAAGGCAGCGGACGTCGGCGACGTACCGATGAAGAGCCGGTTCAGCCTCGAGGCGTGCCACGCCGATATCGAGGCGTTCTTCGGATTGGTTCGCGCGGCCGGTGTGATCCCGCTCGCGGTGGGCGGCGATCATTCGATCACCTATCCGATTCTCAAAGCGCTGGGCAAGGATCATCCGGTGGGGATGGTTCATATCGACGCGCATTGCGATACCGGCGGCATCTTCGAGGGCTCCAAGTTCCATCACGGCGGTCCGTTCCGGCAGGCGGTCCTCGATGGCGTGCTCGATCCGGAGCGCTCGATCCAGATCGGCATCCACGGCGGCGCTGAGTACCTGTGGGAATTCTCCGTCGACAGCGGCATGACGGTTTTGCACGTGGAGGACGTCGCCAAAATGGGTGTTCCGGCCGTCATCGAAAAGGCGCGCAAAGTCATCGGCGATGGGCCGACTTACGTGACGTTCGATATCGACGGCATCGACCCCGGCTTCGCACCGGGCACGGGCACTCCCGAAGTGGGCGGGCTGACGCCACGCGAAGTGCTGGCGATTCTGCGCGGCATTGCCGGTGCGCAGATTATCGGCGGCGACGTCGTCGAAGTCGCGCCTCAATACGACGCCACGAGCAACACCGCGCACGTCGCGGCCCAGATGCTGTTCACCGAGTTGTGCCTGGTGGCGCTCGCACCGAGGTTCTCATCGCGGGCGCAACGAATAGCGTGACACCCGCGCACCCGGTTCGCGCACGCAGTCGCTGATCAACGACCCTTCCTGGATTTCGCCGGCACTCGCGCTGCTTCGATGAACGCGGCCAGAGCAGGCGACACCTGCCGCCGGCCCGGGTAATAGAGAAAGAATCCGGGAAACGGCGCACACCAATCGTCGAGCACCCTCGACAATGCGCCAGCGCGGAGCAGCGAGGCGACCTGATCCTCGATCACGTACGCAAGGCCCAGACCGGCCAACGCGGCATCGATGATAAAACCCTCATCGTCAAAAACGAGCGGCCCTTCCACACCCACTTCCATTTTGTGGTGGCGCTGCTCGAATTCCCACTTGTAGATCGTGCCCGCTGTGGGCAGCCTGAAGTTGATGCACCGGTGATCACCGAGGTCGTGAGGTGTTGACGGCGCCGGATGCGACGCGAAGTACCGCGGAGAGGCGACGACGGCCATCCGAAGTCGTCCCGTCACCGGTACGGCCACAACGTCTTTCTCGAGCGACTCGCCCAAGCGTATGCCGGCGTCGAACCGCTGCGCCACGATGTTGATCAAAGCAGTATCGACGATGATCTCGACGACGATCTCCGGATAGCGCTGCGTGAATCCGGGCAGGATCGGCGCCACCACCATGCGAGCGGCGCTTCGGGATGCGGTGATGCGAACGTGGCCCGAGGGCCGCTCGAGCAAGCGGCCCAGATCCTCGACCGCGCCGGATATTTCCTCCATCGCCGGTCCGAGCCTCGTTAGCAACTGTTCGCCGGCTTGGGTTGTCGAAACACTGCGCGTGCTGCGGGCAAGCAGTTGGATGTGCAACCGCTCCTCGAGGCGGCGCATCGTATGGCTGAGCGCCGATGGCGACACGCCGAGCCGTGCGGCAGCACGGGTAAAGCTCCGCTCCTCCGCGACGACGGCGAACGCCGCCAGGCTGCCCCAGTCTTCCCGGTTCATTCGTGAATTTTTGTCATTACCCTATAAAGATTATACATATTTATCACTGGAGTCGAGGCGCGGATCATAGACCAATCGTTGTGAATCTTCGTCAGGGAAAGTGAGAGCACATGCAGAAGCGCACGCTCGGCAACAGTGGACTCGGGGTTTCGGCTATCGGGTTGGGCTGCATGGGACTGAGCTACGGCTACGGTCCCGCGGTCGACAAACAGCAGGGGATTGCGCTCATCCGGTCGGCGTTCGAGCGTGGAGTCACGTTCTTCGACACCGCCGAAGTCTATGGCCCATTCACGAATGAGGAACTCGTGGGCGAGGCGCTCGCCCCCGTTCGCGATCAGGTCGTAATCGCAACCAAGTTCGGCTTCGACATCGATCCCAAGGACGGCAAGCAGCGGGGCCTCAACAGCCGTCCCGATCACATCAAGCAGGTGGCCGAAGCGTCGCTCAAGCGATTGAAGATCGGCGTCATCGATCTCTTCTATCAGCATCGCGTCGACCCGAACGTGCCGATCGAAGACGTCGCCGGCGCGGTCAAGGATCTGATCCGCGAGGGTAAGGTCAAGCATTTCGGGCTCTCCGAGCCGGGCGTGCAGACGATTCGCCGAGCGCACGCCGTTCAGCAGCTCACCGCGGTTCAGAGCGAATATTCGCTGTTCTGGCGGGAGCCCGAGAAGAACCTCCTGCCGACGCTCGAGGAACTCGGCATCGGCTTCGTTCCCTTCAGCCCGCTGGGCAAGGGCTTCCTCACCGGCGCCATCGACGAAAACACGACGTTCGACCGCAACGACTTCCGGAACATCGTCCCCCGCTTCACGCCGGAGGCGCGCAAGGCGAACCGCGCCTTGGTCGACCGGCTGGGCGAAATCGCGGCCGGGAAAAATGTGACGCCTGCGCAGATCGCGCTCGCGTGGCTGCTGGCGCAGGAGCCGTGGATTGTTCCCATCCCCGGCACCACGAAGCTCAATCGCCTGGAAGAAAACATCGGAGCGGCTGCCGTAGAGCTCACGCCCGACGAGCTTTCCACCATCGACAGCGCGGTCTCGACGATTCCGCTGCAGGGAGCCCGATACCCGGAACACCTGCAGCGACTGGTCGGTCGCTAGAGCGGCATCGATCATGCAATCCATCCACGGGAGACGCGAATGATCTCACTGGACATCAACGGCACGCGTGTGCAGGCGGACGCGGATGGCGACACGCCGCTGCTCTGGGTACTGCGCGACCACCTCGAGATGACCGGAACCAAGTTCGGATGCGGCATGGCGTTGTGCGGCGCGTGTACCGTGCACATCGACGGCAAGCCGGCGCGAAGTTGCGTCACGCCGGTTTCCGCCGTCGCCGGCAAGAAAATCGCGACCATCGAGAAGATCGGCGAAACCCGCGCCGGCAAGGCGGTGCAGGCGGCGTGGGTCGCGGAGAGCGTTCCGCAGTGCGGCTACTGCCAGTCCGGACAGGTGATGGCAGCCACGGCGCTGCTCGCCGCGATCCCGGCGCCGACCGACGCGGATATCGACGCCGCGATGAGCGGCAACATCTGTCGCTGCGCCACCTACGCTCGCATCCGCACCGCGATCAAGCGGGCCGCGAAGGAAGCGAAGGCGGCGGCATGAACACAATCCGGAACTTGAGCCGCCGCGATTTCCTCAAGGCATCGGGCGGCCTGGCCCTCGGTTTTTATCTTCCGCAAGCGTTGGCGCAGTCGGGACCGGGAAGAACCGTGAGCACCGATCTTGCGGGCGATTTCTCGCCGAATGCCTTCATCCGCATCAGCCCCGACAACACGGTCACCGTCATCGTGAAGCACGTCGAGATGGGCCAGGGCACCTATACCGGCCTGCCGACATTGGTCGCCGAGGAACTCGATGCCGACTGGTCGCAGATCCGCGCCGAGGGCGCGCCCGCCGACGCGAAGCGGTACAACAACCTCATTTGGGGTGAGGCGCAGTTTGAGGCGCAGGGCACAGGTGGTAGCACCGCGCTCGCCAATTCCTACGAGCAGCTTCGGAAGGCCGGCGCCGCGGCGCGCGCGATGCTCGTCGCTGCCGCCGCTGAGAAGTGGCAGGTGCCGGCGTCGCAGATCAAGGTTTCCAAGGGTGTTGTCTTTTCGGGAAACAAAAAAGCAACCTTCGGCGAGCTCGCCGCCGACGCGGCGAAGCAACCCGTGCCATCCGACGTGAAGCTCAAGGACCCGAAGGACTTCGTTCTCATCGGCAAGCCCGCAGTGCGCACCGACGCGCGTGCGAAGTCGAACGGCAGCGCGATCTTCACGCAGGACGTGAAGCTGCCGGGCATGCTGACGGCGGTCGTCCTGCATCCGCCGCGCTTCGGCGCGACACTGAAGAGCTTCGATGCCGCAAAGGCGAAGCAGATCAAAGGCGTCGAGCAGGTGGTCGCCTTTTCCACGCCGGCGACGAACGGCGTCGCGGTTTTGGCGAAGGACTACTGGTCGGCGAAAAAAGGCCGCGATGCGCTGACCGCGGAATGGGACGAGTCCGCCGCCTTTCGCCTTGGATCGTCCGAGATCATGAACGATTACAAGAAGCTTGCGGCCACACCGGGATTGAGCGCGCGCAAGGACGGTGATGCCGATACGGCACTGAAAGGCGCCGCGAAGACCCTCGAAGCCGCGTACGAATTCCCCTATCTCGCGCACGCGAGCATGGAGCCCATGAACTGCGTCGTGAAGCTCGGGAGCGGCAGTTGCGAGATCTGGAACGGCGAGCAATTCCAGACCGTCGATCAGGCGACGGTGGCGACGTTTCTGGGTCTGGACGCCGGGAATGTCAGCATCCACCAGCTCTACGCCGAAGGCAGCTTCGGCCGGCGCGCCAACCCCCAGTCCGACTTCGTACTCGAGGCCGCCGCGATTGCCAAAGCCATCAACGGCGCCGCGCCAGTGAAGCTCGTCTGGGGGCGCGAGGACGACATGCGCGCGGGCTTCTACCGGCCAATCTACTACCACACGCTCAAGGCGGGCCTCGACGCGCAGGGCAACCTCATTGCCTGGAAACACGTCATCGTCGGCCAGTCGATTCTAACCGGAACGGCCTTCGAGGCGATGATGGTGAAGGACGGCATCGATGGCACCTCGGTCGAAGGCGCTGCCAACCTGCCGTACGCCATCCCGAACCTCGCGGTCGAACTGCACACCCCCAAGGTTGGCGTGCCGGTGCAGTGGTGGCGCTCGGTCGGCTCGACCCACAACGCCTTCGCCACCGAGTGCTTCTTAGACGAGATTGCGCGCGCGACGAAGAAGGATCCATTCGAGTTGCGCCGTTCGCTCCTCGCCGAGCATCCGCGCCACAGGGCCGCGCTCGAGCTCGCTGCGCAGAAGGCCGGTTGGGGCAAGCCGAAGGAAGGTGTCACGCGCGGAATCGCCGTGCACGAATCCTTCAACACCATCGTCGCCCAGGTCGTCGAAGTTTCCGGAAAGCAATCGTCGCCAAGGATCGAGAGAGTGGTCTGCGCCGTGGATTGCGGCGTAGCGGTCAATCCGAACATCATCGCGATGCAGATGGAATCCGGCATCGGCTTCGGCCTCTCCGCCGCCCTCGCCGGCGCCATCACGCTGAAGGAAGGCGTCGTCGAGCAGTCCAACTTCCACGACTACCCGGTGCTGCGGATGAATCAGATGCCGAAGATCGAAGTTTTCATCGTACCTTCGCAGGAAAAGCCCACCGGCGTCGGTGAGCCTGCGACTCCGGTCATCGCGCCCGCACTCGCGAACGCGATCCTGGCGATGCGAGGCAAGCCCATCCGCGCACTTCCGATGTCCTCGCAAGGAGTCACGTTCGCATGAAGCCACACGCACGGGCCGTCGTACTTGCGGCTTGGGCATCGATCATCGCCTTCAGCGCCGCGGCCCAGACACAGGATCGCGCGCAAGCGGTGCGCGCGTTTGAAACCGTCCGGGAAGTGCTGCAGCACCCGCGCTGCCAGAACTGCCACATCCCCGGCAACGCGCCGCTCCAATACGATCAGGGCGTGCCACATGCGATGAACGTCCAGCGCGGCGGCGACGGCTTCGGCGCCGTGGGGATGAACTGCAGGGGATGCCACCAGACGCAGAACCTTTCCGCCGAGTATGGTGTGCGTGCGCCGCCCGGCGCGCCGAACTGGCATCTACCGCCCGAGAACATGAAGATGGTGTTCATCAACCTGCCCTCGGCCGAGCTGTGCCACGTCCTCAAGGATCCCAAGCACAACGGCGGCAAGACCCCAGAGCAGCTCGTCAAGCACGTCGCCGAAGACAAGCTCGTGCTCTGGGGCTGGGAGCCCGGCGGCGAGCGCGCGCCGGTGTCCGTCCCGCACGCGCAATTTGTCGTCGCGTTCAAGGAGTGGGTTGCGGGCGGCATGCCGTGCCCTGCGCGCTAGAGATAGCACCGTGCGAATTGGCGTCCTCGGTTCGGGGTTGATGGGCGGCAAGCTCGGGACGATCTTCGCGCGAGCCGGACACGAGGTGATATTCAGCTACGCGCGCAGCGAGCAGAAGCTGAAGACGTTGGCGCGCAAGGCCAAGGGCAACGCAAGACACGGTACGCCGCAGGAGGCCGCACAGGAGGCGGACGCGGTATTGCTGGCGGTGCACTGGTCCCGCGTGGACGATGTGCTGAAGAAGGCGGGCGATCTGTCGGGAAAGACGGTCATTACCTGCTCCCTTCCGATGAACAACGGCGACACCAAGCTCGTCATTGGTCATACGTCATCGGGCGCGGAGGAACTCAAGAAGAAATTGCCGAAGGCGCGGATCGTGCTCGCGTTCAACACGGTGCCGAGCGAAGTGCTGTTCAGCGTCTACGAAGCCAAGCGCAAGACCCTGCGGCCGAGTCTCCTCTACTGCGGAGATGACCAGCGCGCGAAAGACGTCGCGGCGGCGCTGATTCGTGACGTCGGTTTTGACCCCGTGGATACCGGACCACTGCGAATCGCCAGATACCTGGAGCCATTCTCGCTCGCGGTGGCGCAGCTCGCGTACGGAGGAACGGGAGGCCCGGAACTGGCGTATCGGCTGGAACGGGTTGGGTCGGGGTAAATGTTGTTCACCAAGCGGCGCCCGTTCGCGCTCGCACCGAGATTGTCATCGCGAGCTCGCCGTAACGATTAGTATGGCGGGTGTGTCCAACCCCGTCGGTTGCGGCGTACCTTGAGTTCTTGCGTTGGTTTTGACATGCGATGACTGGATTCTCGCTGCCTCCCTCCGACGCGGGCGTCATTCGCGCCGCACCGTGCACTTCGCCGTGCGCGCCGACGACTGCGCCGTGGATTCTGGCGGCGACGATTCTTGCCTCCAGTATGGCATTCATCGACGGCACGGTGGTGAATGTCGCTCTCCCCGCGCTGCAGCGGGAGCTCAACGCCAGTCTCGTCGACGTCCAGTGGGTCATCGAAGTTTACGCATTGTTCCTTGCAGCGCTGCTTCTCGCCGGCGGCGCCGCCGGCGACCGCTTCGGGCGCCGCCGCGTTTTCCTGATCGGGGTGGCATTGTTCGCCGTGTCCTCCACCTGGTGCGGACTCGTGGGCGGCGTGCACGAACTCGTTCTTGCCCGCGCTGTGCAGGGCATCGGAGGCGCGCTGCTGGTTCCCGGCAGCCTTGCGATCATCAGTGCGTCGTTTTCCGAGCACGACCGCGGCAAGGCCATCGGGACATGGTCGGGCGCCACCGCCATCACCGCGGCACTCGGACCGGTTCTCGGCGGTTGGTTGATCGATCATCTGTCGTGGCGTGCCGTTTTTTTCATCAATCTTCCGTTGGCCATTGTGGTCGTTGCCATCGCTCTGCGGCACGTCACCGAAAGCCGAAATGAAGAGATGCGCGGCAACCTCGACTGGCCGGGCGCGTCCCTGGTCACGCTTGGGCTCGGCGGCATCGTTTACGGCCTGATCGAATCGACCAATGGGGGTTGGTCTCATCCGGGAATTCTCGCTTCGATGCTGCTGGGCCTATGCGCCCTGGCGGGTTTCATCGCAGTGGAAATGAACAGGGCGGCGCCGATGATGCCGACGCGACTGTTTCGCTCGAGGACGTTTACCGGCGCCAACGTGCTCACGCTGCTTCTGTACGCGGCGCTTGGCGGAAGCCTCTTCTTCGTTCCCCTCAACCTCATCCAGGTGCAGGGCTACTCCACGACCTCCGCCGGCGCCGCGCTGCTGCCGTTCATTCTGTTGCTGTCGGTGCTCTCGCGGTGGTCCGGAGGGCTCATCGACCGCTATGGCGCGAAGTTGCCGCTGGTCATCGGCCCCACCGTGGCGGCGGCCGGATTCGCGCTCTTCGCCGTACCCGCCGTCGGCGGCAGCTACTGGGTCACGTTTTTTCCGGCCGTCGTGGTGCTGGGGTTGGGAATGTCGATCAGCGTCGCGCCGCTGACGACCAGCGTCATGAACTCCGTGGAAGCAGGTTTTGTCGGCGCCGCTTCAGGGATCAACAATGCGGCATCGCGCGTTGGCGCCCTGCTCGCCGTTGCGCTCTTCGGGCTGATCATGGTGCCGGTCTTCAACCACAGCCTGCACGGCCATCTCGAGCGCGCAGAACTGGCGCCCACCGTGATCGAGGCCGTGGAACAGCAGCGAAACAAGCTCGCGGCTATCGAAGTGCCCGCGACCCTGGATGCTCATGAAAGGGCTCGGGCAAAGGACGCAATCGCGAATGCATTCGTAACGGGATTTCGGTGGATCATGCTGATTTCGGCTGCGCTCGCGTTGGCAAGCGCAGCAAGCGCCTGGCTCCTCATTGAAAGCGCGGGCCAGCGGACTCGTGCAAGCGGACCTCCATGAATCACAGCCGCTGTTTCAACGCCTGGCGATCGATCTTGCCGGTGCCCGTTTTCGGGAGCGCGTCGAGATAGCGCACGATGCGCGGATACTTGTACGGCAGCAAACGCTCCTTTGCGAAACGCTGCAATGCGCTCGTCGTTTCGTCCCCCGCGCGCGCCGGTTCGTGGAGCGCCACGAAAGCCGCGAGCGTCGTGAGGCGGTTCGCGTCTTCGGCGGCGATCACTGCGCATTCCTGCACCATTGAATGCTCGGCGAGGCAGCGCTCGACTTCGAGCGGATAAACCCACTGCCCGCTGACCTTGACGAGATCGTCGGCGCGTCCCTCGAAGAAATAGAAGCCGTCGCTGTCCAGGCGGAAGCGATCGCCGGTATAGATCCAGCCGTCGCGCATCGTGTCGGCGGTCTTGTCGGGTCGGTTCCAGTAGCATGGCGCCTGCGAGTCTCCTCGCACCCAGAGCACACCGGTTCCGCCCGGCGCAACGTCGGCGCCGTCGGGGTCCGTGAGCCGCAGCTCGTAGCCCGGAACGCGCCGGCCGCTCGCGCCCGCCTTCTGAGCCGCAGGCATATTCGACAGGTAGATGTGCAGCACCTCGGTCGAGCCCAGCCCCTCGACGATCGAATGCCCGTAGCGGCGTCGCCATTCCCCAAACAGTTCCGACGACAGCGTTTCGGCCGCGGACACGCACAGCCGCAGGCTCGACAGGTCACGCCGCTCGGAGCCCGGATGCGCGACCAGCGCGACGTAGAGTGTCGGCAGGCCGAACAACACGGTTGGACGTTGGGATTCGATCGCCGTGAAGACGGCCTCGGGTTCCGGCCGTCCGGCGAGCAACACGACGGTCGCGCCCGCGGCGAACGGAAACGTCAGCGAATTGCCGAAGCCATAGGCGAAAAAAATCTTCGGCACCGAAAACACGACGTCGGTGTCGGCGATGCCGATGACCCCGCGGCCGTATGCGCAGTACGTGTAGAGCGCATCGTGCTGGAGATGCACGACGCCCTTTGGACGCCCGGTCGAGCCCGAGCTGTACATCCAGAATGCCATTTCGTCGCGGTGCGTGTCGACGGGGACCAGCGCAGCGGGCTGCCCGGCAATCCACGCGTTCCAATCGTGGTGCGTGGCGAGTTGCGGTTGCGGCGCTGGAGGCACGCCGCCGACATGAACGACGTGGCGCAGCCGGCTCGCGCGCACATCGTCATGGCCGATCAGCGCGATGAACCGCGCATCGACGATCATCGCCTCGGCGCCGCTGTCCGACAGGTAATAGGCGACGAGCTCCGGCGGCGACAGCGTATTGACGAGCACCGGCACGAAGCCCGCACGGATCGCGCCGAAGATCGCCGCCGCGTATTCGGGGCCGTCGTCGAGCACCAACAGCACGCGGCCGCCGCGCGCGAGACCCATCCGCGCCAAGCCGTTGCCGACGCGGTCGGCGAGCGCGCAGAGCTCGCGATACGTGATGCGACGCTCGCCGCAGGCGATGGCGATCTTTTCCCCGCGCAGCGGTAGGTTGTCATACAGGATCGCCGATGCGTTGTAGCGTTCGGGAATGGCGAAGCCGATCTCGCGAGCACCGGCGGCCGTGTCGGACACCGGATCGGCGATCCGATGCGACGAGCGCAATGCCCAGGTCGCGTCGCCGTCGCGGGCGTCGCGTACCCGCGCCATGAACTTGGGCGCCATTTCGGCAAGACGCGCGTCGCTGACGCGGCCGCTTCGCATCATGTAGTCGTAAGCGAGCTCGACCGGGCTCATCGCCATCTTGTCGGCCATCCGCTCGTACCAGAACGAGCTCTGGTTCGCGGCCGCGACAAGTTTGTCGACCACCGGCCTTCGTTCGCGCTCGAAGGCGACGAGCAGCCCCGGTACATCGTCGCCCGCTTCTCCCAGCGCGCGGTCGAGCGCGATCGCGTCGTCGAATGCGAGGCGCGTGCCCGAGCCGATCGAGAAATGGCCGGTCCGCATCGCGTCGCCGATCAGCACGACGTTGCCGGTGGTCCACCGCGTGTTCGAAAGCAGCGGGAAGTTGCGCCAAAGCGAGCGATTGGAAATCAGCGGATGGCCGTCTAAGTCCGCAGCGAACAACTGCTCGCAATAGGCGCGGGACGGCGCATCGTCCAGCGCGGCGAGGCCCGCCCGATGCCACGTCTGCGCATCGCATTCGACGATGAATGTGCTGCGGTCGGGCGCGTAGCGGTAGTGATGCGCGACGAAGGTCCCGTGTTCATTCTGCCGGAACGTCAGCGTCAGGCAGTCGAAGCGCCGCGTCGTTCCATACCAGGCAAACTTGTTCGTCAGCCATTCGATCGCGGGCTCGAAGGCCGGCACATTCTGGCGGCGGACAATGGAATTGACGCCGTCCGCTCCGACGACGAGATCGCAGTCGGCGAAGGGTGCGAGCGAGGTCAGCGGCGTGTCGAAATCGATGCGGATGCCGGCCTTCAGGCATTCCGCATGCAGCATCTTCAAAAGCTCGAGTCGGCCGAGCGCGCAGAAGCCGTTGCCGTCGATGTCGACCGCCGTATCGCGATGCACGATGCGCTGGATCGGCCAGGTCTCCATCGCGCGTGTCAGCGTCGCGTGCAGCGCCGGCGTGTCGCGCGCCAGGAACTCGAGCGCGCCGTGCGAGAACACGACGCCGAATCCGAACGTCGCGTCGCGCGGGTTCTGCTCGATCAGGCGGATGTCGAGATCGGCGCGCCGCCGCTTGGCAAGCAGTGCGAACAACATGCCGGCCGGGCCGGCGCCGGCGATGCCTATGCGCATGATGGGGTGGTCAACGAGGTTGCCTTGGGGGTACCGTAGAGGGTAGGTTTGACCGCCGACCGTCGAATGTCAACTCGGCGATTCCCCAAACGTCCGCCGCGAGACCCCGATGCACACCGACACTGCGACCGCCTCCGCCGCCGCCGAGCGGCAGGCCTACTACCGCCGGATCAGCGGCCACCATCTGTCGCCCCTCTGGGAAGTATTGGGCGCGCTGGTTCCCGAAACGCCGCGCACCGCTGCGGCACCTGCGCTGTGGCGGTACGCGGAGATTCGCGAGTTCGTGATGGAAGCCGGGCGCCTCATTTCTGCGCGCGAAGCAGAGCGGCGCGTGCTGGTCCTCGAGAATCCGGCCCTGCGCGGGCAATCGTGCATCACGCAGACGCTGTTCGCAGGGCTGCAATTGATCTTGCCGGGTGAGGTCGCGCCCGTCCATCGGCACGCGCAGTCCGCGCTGCGCCTCGTGCTCGACGGCGAAGGCGCATACACCGCCGTCGACGGCGAACGGACGACGATGCGCCGCGGCGATTTCATCGTCACGCCGTCGCGCACGTGGCACGACCACGGCAATCCCGGCGCTTCGCCGGTCGTGTGGCTGGATGGTCTCGACATTCCCCTCGTCCGCTTCCTCGACGCCGGATTCGCCGAGAAGGGCGAAGGCGAGGTCCAGCGCGAAGTCCGGCCCGAGGGCGATTCGCTCGCGCGCTACGGCAGCAACATGGTACCGGTCGATTTCGCGCAGACAAGCACCGAGCCCACGCGCGTCTTCGTCTACCCGTTCGAGCGGACGAAGGATGCGCTCGCCGGCATTGCGCGCGCACCCGCCGATCCGCATCACGGCCACAAATTGCGCTACGTCAATCCCGCTACCGGCGCGTCACCGATGCCGACAATCGGCGCCTTCGCGCAACGCCTGCCGGCGGGATTCGAGACGCGAAGTTATCGAAGCACCGACGGCACCGTGTATGTGTGTCTCGACGGCGACGGCACGGCCGAAATCGGCGATCGGTCGTACGGTTTCGGGGTCAACGATGTATTCGTCGTTCCGTCGTGGCACGCGCTTCGGCTGCACGCGGCGCGCGAAACAACATTGTTCAGCTTCTCGGACCGGCCGGCGCAGCGGGCGCTCGGATTATGGCGGGAGCAGAAGTCCGACTGACGCTCCAGTCCGAGCGGCAGATCCTTTCGGGTCCGGCGTTCGATCGAGCCTGACCCATTGAATTCTTGCTCCCCGACCGTGGATCCAGGGACCTGCGGACTGTCCTACAAGAGTTTCGTCGGCCAGCCGACATTGGCTCCTGCGGCGAGCCCGCATCATGGCGTCATTCTCAACGATGCAGCGTGCCATCGTGGATCATCCGTGGCGCCTACTGTGTATTTCATCTTCGCATTCTCGCGTTGGCAGCCTTGGCGAGTTCGCGCGGGCCGCGGCAATTGTCCACTTAGCGCTGCGACAATTCCGAAGGAGTAACCATGATCGAGAACACTGTCCATTCCTATCACGAGGCCGTCCCCCATCCGTTCACGTTGAATGATCTGCGCGTGCACAACACGTTTGACGACGAGCCGGCGCCCACTTTCCCAGTGGCCCTTTCCGGCGTGGCTCTATTGGTAATACTTGCGATCGGTGCGTTCGTCTGGCTGGACCCGCTGCATTTGCTTACGCCGACCGAAGTCAGCGCACCGGCCCCAGTCTCGGCATCGACCTCGATCCCGTCCGCGGAACCTGCGCGGCCGACCGAGAGGCAAGAGACCATCGCGCAACTGGCGCCTGCCCCAGCGACCAAATCCATCGAAGTACCGAGCGCGCCGGCCTCGGCGATTCAGGCACCCCAGGTTCCGGCGCAGGTCGTGCGGCCTCGTGGCGCCGGCATTAAATCGGAACCCGGTCCCAAGTCCGTCGACAAGCCAAGTACCATGGCTCGCCGAACCAGTCCGGAGGAAACGAAGGCGTTACCGGCGCTCACCGCAACGCCGGAGGATAAGCCAGCGCAACCGGTGCAGATGCCGGAAGCGCCAACCACCCCGAAGGTCGGTGACAGCAATTCGCCAAAACCTGCCTCCACGAATAATCAAACGCCGGCGACGGAATGAGCGAACTGGCAGTGTTTCGATGCAGCAGGTATTCCTGCCTAAACAAGCCGCCCAGTCCACGCGTACTTTCCGAAGCCACACCCAAGTACGCGCGAGCGGATCACGCCGAAGCGACGATGGTAATGACTTTGGCTGCCGCATTCGCAGACTTGGTGAGCGCGTCCACCAATTGCTGCAAATCCGAATCCACGGCGGCACGACACTCCCATTGGTAGCCTCTCGAGAGATCGCTCCAGGCATTGGCGAATGCGCCGTTGGGCGCTGATTCGCTCCAATCATCGTCGCGTGAGCCATGCTCGAACGTCCCGTGCAGGTGGCCGCTGCGGGTAAACAAGAAAGCCGTTCCGGCACTGCTGCTCACGACCCATACGACCGAGTAGTCGTAACTCGGACCGCCGGAGTCGTGAAGATGCCCGGAAAACTGATAGCGGCCGTCCGGCCACAGGCTGAGACTCGACCAGCCGCCGACCGGCGCGTCTTCGAAGTTGATATTGACAGTCCCGGGAATGATGCTTTCCAACCGAGGCTTGTCCGCCGACGGCGCAGCACCATTGCCGCTTCCGAGGTGAATGCCCAATGCCGCGAGAGCCTTCTTCCACGCTTCCTCGGCCGCCTCTCTTGCAGCCTCTTCAGCAATCTCTTTGGGCACCTTATGGTCGGTGTTGGGGGTGGGGGTTTGAACGGGGTTCCAGGGCATCTTGATTCTCCTCACGGGCATCCGAAATCCAGGCTGCACACCGGCAATCCGACGGTCGTTGCGCCCGGTAACAAGTGGCCGGCCTGGTCGAAGCCGAGCGTGACGACGAACGTGATCGGCAGGATCGGACTCGGCGGTGTGATCGGGCTCGGCGGGGTCGACACCGGCATGATGACGAACTGCGGCAGAACCGGCGGCGGGTTGGGAACGGTGAAAGGCAGACTCGCGGCGCCAATCGCGACGTAGAGAGCGCCGCTCGACAGCCCGATCCCTTTCACGTCGGCGAGATCGACATAGACGTGGCATGGATCGCCCGGTGTGCAGGGATCGGTCGGGGTCACTCGCGTCACGAGATGCACGTGGCCGGTCAGGGCGACGCTTTCGAGCGTCCCGCCCGGACTGAACACGAGCCCGTCGACCGGCACCATCAAGCTGGTGGTGACCACTCCTTCGGCGGCGGCGACGGGAATCGCGGCGATGAGCGCGAACAGGACAAGTGCAACAGTCGATCGCAGCGAGCGCATGGGTTCCTCCTTTCCAACGTGACGACGGCCGCTCCGAGGCACTTCCTGCAAGACCTGCGGGGGCACGGGTTGACACGAGGCTATCTCACGCCCGTGGACGCCAACGCACGGATGCCTCACCGATTGCAAAAAATGGATAATGGTCCGATCCCGAGGCCCTGCGGATGCCCAAAGCCCCGCCCGTCCTGGCGAAACTAAGCCGGCCCAAGCTCTATCGCGTTGCACCGCGCGAGCGCCTGTTCGACCGTCTGGACGAGAGCTGTCGGTGCCCCGTCGTCTGGGTTGCCGGCCCGCCGGGCGCAGGAAAAACGACGCTTGTCGCGACCTATCTGGCGACTCGCAGGAGGGCGGCGCTCTGGTATCAAGCCGATCCCGGCGATGCCGATCCGGCGACCTTCTTCTATTACCTCGGACTGGGCGCGCAGCAAGCGGGACCGCGCAAACGCATGTCCTTGCCGCTGTTCACGCCCGAGTATCTGGCCGACCTTGCCGGATTCTCGCGCCGCTTCTTTCGGGAATTCTTCGCGCGGCTGCCGGCAAAGGCCTCGCTGGTCATCGACAATTTCCAGGAAGTCACCGCCGAGTCGGCCTTCCATGGTGTCGTCGCGGAAGCGCTTGGCGAAATTCGTGATGACGTCAATCTGATCGTCATTAGCCGCGCCGAGCCTCCTCCCGAGTTTGCGCGTGCGCTCGCCAACGATCGCATCGCGCAGATCGGCTGGGACGATCTCCGCCTGACCCGGGCAGAGACTGCCGCGGTTGCCGCCGCCAAGAGGCCGCTCGATGAGCAAGCGATCGGCGAGCTTCACGACCAATCGAACGGCTGGGCGGCCGGATTGGTCCTCATGCTCGAGCGTCTCGCGCGGACCGGCGCCGTGAACCGCATCGGGCAGTCCGAAACCATGGATACGGTGTTCAACTACTTTGCGGGCCAGATCTTCGACCAAGCCTCTTCGGAGGTCCGCCATGTTCTGACTCGCACCGCTTTCCTGACCAGCATGACGGTGAAGATCGCGGAGCAGATCAGCGGCGATCCGGGCGCAGGCAAGGTGCTCGACTATTTCCATCGTCGCCACCTGTTTACGGATAGAAAGACCGGTGAAGAGATTCGCTACGAGTATCACGCACTGTTCCGCACGTTTCTTCAGGCTCGGGCGAAACAAACGCTCGCCGATGCGGATCTCCGCGATCTCATTGCCCGGACCGCAAGCCTGCTCGACGAATCCGGTAGCGCGGCCGACGCGCTGCCGCTCTACATCGAGAACAAGGCGTGGGAACCGGCGATCCAGCTCATCCTCAAGCACTGCCGCAGCCTCATTGCGCAGGGACGCTGGCTCACGCTCAATCACTGGATCGGTTTGCTGCCGGAGGAGCGCGTGGCCGCCACACCCTGGCTGCAGCTCTGGCAGGGCAGCTCGCTCATACTGATCAATCCACCCGTTGCGCGCGAGATGCTCGAGCGTGCTCTCGTGCAGTTCTCGGAACGACACGACGAGATCGGCCAGATCCTGGCTGCGACGGGCATGGTGGAGTCCTGCAACATCGAGTTCTCGAGCTTTGGCGCCCTGGACCCGTGGATTGCCGTCTTGGAACGCCTGTTGCGACGGGAGCGGAGCTTCCCGTCGGCCACGGCCGAGATGCGGGCGCGTGCGGCGCTGATGCTCGGCATGATGTGGCGCCGGCCCGATCATCCGATCCTGCAGGAGTGTGTGGCGCGGGTGACGCAGTTGCTGGATGAATCGGCGACGGTGACCTCGGGGGCCGACGCAGCTTCGCAATTGCTCCAATATTTCAATTTTTCCGGACACCTCAGTGCCGGCCATACGCTCATTGGCAAGCTGGCGCCCCGCTTCGACGATCCGGCGTTGTCCCGACTCCGGCGCAGCTCGTGGTTCATCAACGTTGGATACCACTGTCTGCTGACGGGCGCCGATCGCGACGCCGTTCAGGCGGCCGAGCGAGCCCAAGCCATTGCGCGGGAGTACGGGCAGAGCTGGGCGGATTTCTTCTGCGATGTCATTTGCCTGTTCGTTCATCTGCACCGCGGCGACACGGCCAAGGCTGCGTCGCTGCTGCACAGGCTCGATTCGTCGCTCAACGACGAACGGCCGACCCTGTTGGCGACCTACAACCAGGGGCGATGCATGCTGGCGCAGCTGCAAGGCGACAAAGCGCTCGCCGTGCACTTCGCGCAGCGCTGCATCGATGCGGCGAAGAAGACCGGCGGCGCATTCTTCAATATTTTCGGCCCAATGGTCGTTGCAAGCGCGTTCGTTGAGGCCGGGGAATTCGCCAAGGCGCGCCAGGTGCTTGGCGACGTTCGAGCACTGAGCGCCAGTACGTGCTACGAGCCGTACGACGCGCTGCTGCTGATGGCCGAAGCCTATGCCTGCTTGATGGAGGGCGACGTAGCGGAAGCGCATCGGCTTCTGAGAGGATCGCTCGCGATGGGCCGCGACGCCGACTCGGACTACTTCTTCCGTTGGCTGATCGTTGGGTTCCGGCGCTTGCTCGCCGAAGCGCTGCGTGCGGCGATCGAACCCGATTACGTGCGCAGCCTCATCCGGAAGTTCGGCATCGGCGCCGAATCACCCGACGTCGATGACTGGCCCTGGCCGATCAGGATCTGTACGCTCGGCCGATTTGCGATCCTCGTCGACGGCGTTGCCCTGCGCTCCGCGGGCAAGGCACAGAGGCGGCCGCTCGACCTGCTGAAATTAGTCATCGCGCTCGGCGGACGTGACGTAAGTTCCAACGCCGCGGTGGGTGCACTTTGGCCGGAATCCGGCGGCGACGCAGGTCACGCCTTCGAAAGTACGCTGCATCGGCTGCGCAAGCTGTTGGGACACGACGATGCGATTGTCCATGCCGACGGCAAGCTCACGCTGAATCCAAAGCTCGTGTGGACCGATGTGTGGGCGCTCGAGCGCCAGCACGACAAGGCGCAAGCAGCGCACAGTGATTCGACCGAGGCGCCGCAGCCTGCGACTCCCGCAGTCGCCGAGGCGGTTCTTCGACTGTATCGCGGCCACTTTCTGGAGGGCGAGAACGACGAGCCTTGGGCGGCCACGATGCGCGACAAGCTGCGCAGCAAGTTTCTGCGCGTCCTCTACCTGCTCGGCGATCGATATGAAACCGAGGGCCGCTGGGACGAAGCCGCCGAACTCTATCAACGCGGCCTCGAGCTCGACAATCTGGCGGAAGAGCTCTATCGCCGCTTGATCATCACCTACCAGCAGCGCGGCCAGGTCGCCGGAGCGCTCGAAGTCTATCGTCGCTGCCGGCAGATGTTGTCGGTTGTGCTGGGAGTGCAACCCTCGCCCCGCGTCGAGGCGCTATATCGGTCGCTGAAGAATGGTTGAGCGGAACATGAGTTGAATGCGCCCAGCATTCGTTGAGTCGTCGTGCGCCATGGGCTCATCTTTTCTGGGCATCGAAATGCCTGAGGCCCTCGAGGTCGAGGATCGCTAGATCCTTGTATCCAAGCCGGACCAGGCCGCGTTTTTCGAGACGTCGAAGGGCCTGGTTGACGCGTTGGCGCGAAAGGCCGACCAGCTGAGCGATCTCCTCCTGCGAGATGGGCAGCCGGTTCCCGATCCCTGGATACAACACCGGGTTACAAAGACCCGCGAGCTCCTTCGCGACTTTCGCGTCCGGACCGAGAAGCCGGTCGTACTCGACCATCGCAACGAACTGACCGAGCCGTTCGTTGAGCTGATCGAGCAGGAAGCGATTGAATGCGGTGCTGCTGTCCAGGAGGAGCATGAACGTTCGTCGAGGCACGTACGCGATGGTGCTGTCGCGCAGCGCGATGCCATCGTAGCGGCGGGCCTCGTTCTTGAGCAGCGATCCCTCCCCGAACCAGCCGCCGCTCGGAACTCCAATGAAGCTGGTCGACTGCCCCTCGGGCGTGATGGTGACAATCTTCACCAGGCCCCGTAGGACCCCGATCCAGTTTTCGGCGACTTCACCTCTTCGACAGACGAAATTGCGAGCGTTCACCTTCGCAACACGGCTTTCGGCAAAAACGCGCCGACGCAGCTCGTCCGTGAGAGCTGCAACCCAAGGCGCGCCTTGCAGCAGCTCGGCCCGCGTGGACTCGCTCTCGCTGACCGCCGAGAGCTTGTCGCGCTTGCTCGTTGCGCTCATGCCAACGTGATGCATCAGGAAAGAAAGGGACACTAAGGCGCCAACCGCGGACCGGACTGTCGCTGCGACGACAGTCTAGGCGAATCAGCGGACTGCGGAAACCTCTACGCCTCCCACCGGGTTTAGCGGCCATCGAGCTCGGCGCCATCGCTTTGAGTGTCGCCGCAGTGACAGTTCACCCATCGCCGAGCAAGTTAGGCTGGTGGACCCGCTCGACACTCCGAAAAAGAAACCAATAACAAAGCGGCTTCCGACACGTACGAGACACTCTCCAGGAGGACATCATGTGGTTCAAATTCAAGTTCGGTCTGCTCTCGTCGTTCTTTGTGTTCGCGGGCGTAGTTGCGCCGGCCGCCATGGCAGAGACCTGCGAAGGGCTGGCGGGCGTACTACTACCCAATGCGACGATCACAGCCGCCGAGTCCATAACCGGAGGCAGCTTCACTCCTCCGGGCGCGACGACACCTCAGACCGGCCTGCCGCCGTTCTGCCGCGTTGCCGTTACGTCAACACCGACGAGCGACTCGTTGATCAAGCTCGAAGTCTGGATCCCGCTCGGTCCGAGTTGGAATGGTCGGTATCAGCAGCTGGGCTGCGGCGGATTCTGCGGAAGCATCAACTATGGCACTCTCGCTCGCGCAATCCGCCGTGGCTACGCAGCCGCCGCCACCGATGACGGCAGCCAGGCACGCGGCGCAGCGAGCTTTGCGCTTGGCCACCCCGAGAAGATCGTCGATTTCGGCTACCGCGCACTGAAGGAAACGACCGACAAGGCGAAGGCGCTCATTGCTGCATTCACCGGCGCACCGCCGCAGCGCTCGTATTTCAACGGCTGCTCCGATGGCGGACGCGAGGCGTTGATGGAGGCGCAGCGCTTCCCGACCGACTTCGACGGCATCATCGTTGGCGCCCCTGCCAATGCCTGGACGCATCTCTTCGCCGGCTTCGTCTGGAACGAGCAGGCTTTGCTCAAGACGCCCTCGAGCTGGATTCCGCCGAGTTTGCTGCCTGTGCTCAGCAAGGCGGCGCTCGCCCAATGCAGCAAGCAGGACCCCGGCGTGCCCGGCGACCTCTTCCTGACGGCGCCGAGCAGGTGTGCCTTCGATCCGGCGTCGGTTCAGTGCAAGGCTGGCCAGGACCCAAACACATGCCTCAATCCGAATCAAGTGAGCGCGGCACGAATGATCTACGGCGGTCCTGCGGATCCATCGACAGGACAATCCATCTTCCCGGGTTATGAGCCGGGAACCGAATCGAACCCTGCGAATTGGCCCGCATGGATCACCGGTCAGACCCCGGGCGGCGGCCTGCAGCAGTTCTTCGGCAATGGCTTCTACGCCTACTTCGTGTTCCAGGACCCAACTTGGGATTTCAGAACCTTCAACTTCACGACCGACCTCGCCTTGGCGGACAACGGTGTCGGGCAATTTATCAACTCCATCAATCCAGACCTCCGATCCTTCAGGGATCACGGCGCGAAGATGATCCACTACCACGGATGGGCGGATTCGGCGATCGCCGGCCTGAGCAGCATCAACTACTACAACCAGGTACAGGACGTGGTAAGCACGAATGAGGGAAGGGGTAACTACAAGGAGGTGCAGCAGTTCTATCGTTTGTTCATGGCACCCGGCATGGCGCACTGCGGTGGCGGCGACGGGCCCAACGCCTTTGGCAACGGGGCAGATGCGCCGGTAGTAGACGCGGAACATGACCTCCTCAAGGCGCTCGAACGGTGGGTCGAGCAAGGTGTCGCGCCGGGCGAGATCATTGCCACCCATTACGTCAACAACAATGCCGCGAACGGCGTCCAGTTCCAGCGCCCCCTCTGCCCGTTCCCTGAAGTGCCGAGGCTCATCGCGAATGGGGATCCCACTAACGCCAGTAGCTTCAAGTGCGTGGTGGATTTGCCGCAGTAGCCTAAAGGCCGCTTCGCGCGCGGCGTGAGTGAGCATTCCAGCTCCTGCGCCGCGCGCCGTGCCAACGGCCCAGCGCCGATTCCTATTCGCTCCTGTTGCACGACGCGCCACGGCGCATGGGGTGTACGCGTTGCCACGTTCGGCCTCGCCGGTCACGCGCGATGTCGGGAAAAATGCCTTCAAGTAAACGAAACCGGCGTTTCGACCTTGAGTAGGAAGTCGACATTTTGAGGAGGATGTGAAATGAGAGCCATCGCATCGGCGCTGCTGGGCGTCGCGCTGCTCGCGGCGGCGACCGCGGTCCAGGCGCAAAACGAGCAATTCATTCCGGTTCTGTCGTATCGCGTCGGACCCTATGCCGCAGGCGGGTCGGGATACTACGGCGGAGCCATCGATTACTGGACGCTGGTCAACCTGAGCGGCGGCGTCAATGGCGTGAAGCTCAAGTGGGAAGAATGCGAGACCGAGTACAACGCGTCCAGGGGCGTGGAGTGCTACGAGCGGCTCAAGAAGCGCTACGGCGGAGCGACCACCGTCGAGCCGTTGTCCACCGGCATCGCCTACGGGCTGTTCGATCGCGTCGCCCAGGACAAGATCCCGATGACAACCTTCGGCTACGGACTCGCCAGCTCCGCCGAGGGACGCGTTTACGACTGGGTCTTCCCGCTCGGCACCACGTACTGGGACCAGATGGCGGCGATGATTGCCTACCTCGGCCAGAAGGAAGGCGGGCTCGACAAGCTCAAGGGCAAGAAGATCGCATTTCTCTATCACGAGTCGGCGTACGGCAAGGAACCGATCCCGGTGCTCGACGCATTGGCGGGCAAGCTCGGCTTCGACGTGCTCAAGATTCCAGTTCCGCCGCCGGGTCAGACGCAGGAATCGCAATGGCTGCAGATCCGCCAGGCCAAGCCGGATTACGTCATCGTCTGGACCTATGGCGTGATGAGCACCGTCGCGCTGAAGACGGCGGCGAAGACCGGCTATCCGCGGGACAAGCTGCTCGGCGTCTGGTGGGCCGCCTCGGAGGAAGATGTCGTTCCCGCCGCCGACGCCGCCAAGGGCTACGTCAGCGCGACGTTCTCCGCATTCGGCACTAACTTCCCGGTAATCCAGGACATCAAGTCGAAGGTCTATGGAGCCGGCAAAGGCAACCTCGAGGATCCTTCGCGGCTCGGCAACGTCATGTACAACCGCGGCCTCACCTACGGCATGATCGTCGTCGAAGCGCTGCGCGTTGCGCAGGCGAAATTCGGCAAGGGCAAGGTCATGACGCCGGAACAATTACGCTGGGGTTACGAGCACTTGAACCTCACCGAAGCGCGCATCAAGGAGATCGGCGCGCCAGGCCTGTTCCCGCCGATCAAGACCAGTTGCAGCGACCACGAGGGCTCGGGCATGGTGAAGTTCCAGCGCTGGGACGGCACCACCTTCAAGCAGGTCACGCCGTTCATGGCGGGCGACCGCGACCTGGTGCGCAAGATGGTCGAGGAGACCGCCGGCAAGTATGCGGCCGAGAAGAAGATCACGCTGCGCGACTGCTCGAAGCAAGACTAGTGCGCTACGGCCCCGCGTAGAAGATGCGGTAGATGGCGCCCGCGATCTCGTCGGACACGAGAAGGGAGCCATCGTGCAGTTGCGCCACGTCCACGGGATGGCCGCGAGAGCGATGAGTTTTGTTGTCGAACCAGCCCTCGGCGAAAACCTCTGTCTTGTCCGCCGTACCGTCTGCCCTCAGCGAGGTGTGCATCAGCCCCGAGCCAACCGGCGCTCCGCGGCTAACGGGGCCGTGCTGAACGGAGAACAGGCCTCCGCGGTATTTCTGCGGGAACTGCGCGATCGATCCCTGCAACAATATGTCGCGACCGGCGAATCGAGCGTCACCGTCGCTCATGCTTGTTTCCTTTGTGCATCGCGTCAGACTCGCTCAGGCAATGCCAGTCATTTCACCTTGATGACGACCTTACCTTTCGAGCGTCCTGTCTCGATGTAAGCCATTGCCTCGTTTGTCGCCTCGAACGGGAAGATACGGTCCATGACCGGGCGAATCACTCCGGATTCGATAAGAGACGTGATCTCGCCCAGCTGTGTCCCGTTCGCCCTCATGAAGAGAAACGAGTAGCTGACGCCGTGGCGCTTGGCTTTCCTGCGGATACCGAAGCTCAATAAACGGAAGACCTGTTGCAAGAACCAGTTCGACCCGTTTTCCTTCGCGAACGCGACGTCGGGCGGGCCCGAGATGGAAATGAGCTGTCCGCCGGACTTCAGCACCTTTAGAGATTTTTCGAGCGTGTCCGTACCCAGACTGTTCAGCACGACGTCGTAGCCGCTGAGGACCTTCTCGAAATCCTCTTTCCGGTAGTCGATCACGACATCCGCACCGAGGCTCTTGACCAGATCGACATTCGCCGAACTCGTCGTCGTCGCCACCGTCGCGCCAATGTGCTTCGCAAGCTGAATTGCGAGTGTTCCCACTCCTCCCGAGCCCGCGTGGATGAGAACTTTCTGTCCCTTCTTCAGCTTGGCGCGTTCAATCAGCACCTGCCAGGCGGTCAGACCCACCAACGGGATGGACGCCGCTTCTTCCATGTTGAGATTCTTGGGCTTCATCGCGACGTCGCCTTCATTCATCGCAATGAATTCGGCGAACGTTCCGATCCGGTCCTGGTGGGGCCGCGCATAGACTTCGTCGCCCGGCTTGAAGCGCTGCACTTTGCGTCCGACCCGGACTACGATCCCAGCAACGTCATTGCCGAGAGTGAGCGGCAAGCGGTAGGGCAGAATGAGCTTGAACTCTCCGTCCCTGATCTTGGAGTCCAGCACGTTCACGCCAGCGGCATGGATCTGGACCAAAACGTCATCGTCGCGTAGCTCTGGCTCCGCCATTTCGCTGAACCGCAGGGCGACTTTTTTCTTGTATTGGTCGACGACGAACGCCTTCATGATGCTTGTAGCAGCGCCCGCGCGGCATCCGCTCCAGCAGCA
>Ga0070708_100000269_pt1 | contig 38570 bp, 30 predicted proteins | sample KBSK5503metaG_FD_65469 | JGI IMG/M metagenome (GOLD analysis project Ga0070708, IMG submission 65469) | Corn, switchgrass and miscanthus rhizosphere microbial communities from Kellogg Biological Station, Michigan, USA - KBS K5-50-3 metaG | ecosystem: Host-associated > Plants > Roots >... | reverse complement strand
TTTTATGAACGCACTTCCTATCATTATCGGTTCCCTATGCGTGATTGCTATCGCTTATCGCTATTACTCCGCTTTCATCGCGGCGAAAGTTCTCGTCCTTGACGATACGCGGCCGGTGCCGTCGGAAACAATGTATGACGGCCATAACTATTACCCCACAAACAAGTGGGTACTCTTCGGTCATCATTTCGCGGCGATCTCCGGCGCCGGTCCTCTGATAGGGCCGGTGCTGGCGGCGCAGTTTGGCTTCCTGCCGGGCTTGCTCTGGTTGGTTATCGGAGTTTGTTTGGGAGGCGCGGTTCATGACTTCATGATCCTTGCAGGCAGCATGAGGCGCAAAGGTAAGTCGCTCGCCGAAATGGCACGCACTGAGATTAGCCCGCTTTCTGGCTTCGTAGCCGGCGTCGCAATTCTATTCATCGTTGTGATTGCTCTTGCCGGGCTCGGATTGGTGGTCGTCAATGCCTTAGCAGAATCACCCTGGGGCACGTTCACCGTAGGCTTTACCATTCCGCTGGCGCTGTTCATGGGGCTTTACATGTATCGCTTCCGCAAGGGAAAGATTGCCGAAGCCAGCGCGATCGGAGTTTTCGGACTTCTCGCCGCCGTCTATCTCGGAGGACGAATTGCCGATTCCTCGCTAGCCCACACGTTCACACTTTCTCGCAACTCCTTAATTCTAGTGATGGCGGCTTATGGTTTCATTGCCTCAGTGCTACCCGTCTGGATGTTGCTTTGCCCGCGCGATTATCTCTCGTCGTACCTGAAAATCGGCACCATCGCTTTCCTGATCGTCGGCGTGATCCTGGTCCATCCAAATCTGAACATGCCGGCGCTGACACCTTTCACACACGGTGGCGGCCCAGTTATTCCGGGCAAGCTGTACCCGTTTGTATTCATAACAATCGCCTGCGGCGCCATCTCCGGATTCCATGCGCTGATCTCTTCAGGCACCACGCCGAAGATGATCTCAAAAGAGAGTGATGCCCGCATTATCGGCTATGGCGCGATGTTGATGGAAGGCATCGTCGGAGTGGTGGCGCTCATCGCCGCCACTTCTCTTTTCCCAGGCGATTACTTCGCCATCAACACCGCACAGCGAACAGACACGCAAAAAGCAGCGTACGTGCGTATGGTCGATGAACACACAGCTCAAGGGTTCAACTTGCAACCGCAGGAGATCGATCGACTCGAACTGGAATCGGGCGAGAAGAATCTTCGGGGGCGTACGGGCGGCGCGGTTACTCTCGCGCTCGGCATTGCGAAAATTTTTGCCGGCATCCCGGGTCTTAGCGGCTTCATGAAGTATTGGTATCACTTCGCGATCATGTTTGAAGCGCTCTTCATCCTCACCACGATTGACACCGGCACACGTGTCGCGCGTTTTCTCGTTGGTGAGTTTGGCGGACGCTTTTATCACAAACTGGAAGAGCCGAATTGGCTACCTGGCTCAGTGATTACTTCGGTGCTGGTAGTTGCGGCATGGTCGGCATTTATTTGGTCGGGATCCATTTCAACCATCTGGCCCATGTTTGGTATTGCGAATCAGTTGCTGGCTGCCGTAGCTCTGTGTGTGGCGACAACGATGATCATCAACTCCGGAAAGGCCAAATACAGTTGGGTAACACTCCTGCCGCTGAGCTTTGTAGGCAGTACTACGTTGGTAGCTGGCTGGGAATCGATAACCGACATCTTCTGGCCAATGGCGCAGAAGCCGGAGACCGCAGTGCAGGGTTATATCAATACCGCCCTGACGACGATCATCATGTTTGCGGCCGTGGTAATTCTCATTGATTCAATCCGGCGATGGTTAAGCCCACGCAAACGGCCGGAAGCTATTGGCGAGCTGGCGGAAGCAAATTTGCCAGCCTGAATACTGAAGTATCCGCAGATTCCGCAGACAAAGAAAACAGGGGAGGAGCAGGAGCAGTCGGCAGGGGCAGGAGAAGGATCATTTTGTTTCTGCTCCTGCCGCTGTCTCTTGGTATTTGTAATCTGTGGATACACAAACTCCAGTAGTGCTCCGCTAGCGCGTTGCTGAGAAAGAAAGGCCGATCGCCTGGAGAGTTATTTAGAGGCGATGAGGTCAGAACCAGCTCGCGGGTACCGGGTGGGTCCGTGCGCCTAGAGATCGCGCCATGCTTACTTACCCGCTACCAGCGGGTGGGTAGAAACTTGGCGATTGAGTGTGAATTATTCGGTTGGTGTCATCACCCAATACAGTACCGCGAGCGAAGCGAGCGGATGCCGGCACTCGATAATCACAAGAACTCTTAAAACGCTGGTTGAGTGCTGGCATCCGGTCGCTTCGCTCGCGGTACTGTACTGGGTGGCGATTATGTTGGTGTCCTTCCTCACTCGACTGACTTTCACACAGTCTCTACCGCGAGGTGGTACTGATGACCTCATTGCATTCGAACCGTCCTTTTCTTAGCAACTCGTTAATGGAGCACCGCCCAAACTCACCCCCGTTGGACAGTTTCCACGCAAATCGGCAATAATACGCCGTTTCGGTAAGCGCTTATGGTGGGCTCTGGAGTGTCCGGGAAGCACTCCGGTAACGAATTGGTTTGTTTCAGAGCATTCAGCTGCAAGCGCAGGCAGACATATTCTCGCCATTTTTTCGAGGAATCAGAAAGGATTATTTCTAAAGTGGAACTATCGCTGATCTCATTCATCAGCCTGCTGGTTTTTTGTGCGGCAGTGCCAGTTATCAAACAGTTTGTTAAAAACAGTACCAATGCCGACGTGCGGTCTTCCCTCGCCTCGCGCTTTCGCCCTCTGCTCAGCCCGGCCGCCGCAGCTGCCGGGTTGCTGTTGTTAGCGTCGCCAACTTTCGCCCAGTCGCACGAAGGCGGAGAGGCCAGCCTGACATTACCTGATTTGTCTCGGGTCACCTTTTTCGGTGGTGTTGACGGACACACCTTGTTGTTAACAGGACTGGTCGTTTGCGTGCTGGGGCTTGGGTTTGGGATGGCCATGTACATGAATCTCAAGAGGCTGCCGGTGCACCGCGCGATGCGCGAGATCTCCGAACTGATTTATGAGACCTGCAAGACTTACCTCATCACCCAAGGCAAGTTTATCCTGATCCTCGAGGCGTTTATCGCGGTCGTTATCGTGCTGTATTTCGGCGTGCTATCGCAGATGGAACCATTGCGAGTAGTTATCATTCTGTTTTTTAGTCTGGTTGGTATCGCCGGAAGTTATGGCGTCGCCTGGTTTGGTATTCGAGTTAATACCTTCGCCAACTCCCGAACTGCTTTTGCAAGTCTCGGAGGCAAGCCGTTCCCAATTTATGCCATTCCGCTACGCGCAGGCATGAGCATCGGAATGATGCTGATCAGCGTTGAGTTGCTAATCATGTTGTGCATCCTACTGTTCATCCCCGGTGACTATGCGGGACCATGTTTTATTGGCTTCGCAATCGGCGAGTCATTGGGCGCTGCGGCACTTCGTATTGCCGGCGGTATCTTCACGAAGATTGCGGACATCGGTTCAGACCTGATGAAGATTGTCTTCAAGATTAAAGAGGACGATGCACGTAACCCCGGCGTGATTGCTGACTGCACGGGTGATAACGCCGGCGACTCCGTAGGACCAAGCGCCGATGGCTTCGAAACTTATGGCGTGACCGGTGTAGCACTGATCACGTTTATCCTGCTGGGTGTCAGCGACCCTCGGGTGCAAGTGCAACTGCTGGTATGGATCTTCGTGATGCGCATCATGATGATTATCGCCAGTGCGGGCTCTTACTTCATAAACGACCTGATAGCCAAGGCACGCTACCGCGATATCGCGGCGATGAATTTCGAATCGCCTCTGACTTCGCTCGTCTGGATCACTTCAATCGTCTCGGTGGTCATCACTTTTATCGTTTCCAAGCTTACAATCCCCACGTTGGGAGGCGACCCAACGCAATGGTGGAAGTTAGCGACAATCATTTCATGCGGCACATTGGCCGGTGCGATCATCCCTGAACTGGTAAAGGTGTTTACTTCTACTACATCAAAACACGTGCAGGAAGTAGTTACGTCTTCGCGGGAAGGCGGTTCATCGCTCAATATACTTTCCGGCCTTGTAGCCGGAAACTTCTCGGCCTATTGGCTGGGGATCAGCATTGTCGCTTTGATGTCGATCGGTTACTACTTCAGCACGATGGGTCTCGACTCCCTGATGGTCTCTACTACTCTCGTTCAAGTAGCGCCGGTATTCGCCTTCGGGCTTGTTGCCTTCGGCTTTCTTGGTATGGGACCGGTGACGATTGCCGTCGATTCATATGGTCCGGTGACTGATAATGCGCAATCAGTTTACGAGCTTTCCTTGATCGAGCAGGTACCCAATGTCGCAGCGGAAATCAAGAGAGACTTCAACGTCGACGTAAACTTCGCGCGAGCGAAGCATCTGCTCGAAGAAAACGATGGGGCGGGCAATACATTCAAGGCAACAGCGAAGCCTGTGCTTATTGGAACGGCAGTCGTAGGTGCAACAACGATGATCTTCTCGATCATCATGGTGCTGACCGACAAGCTTAACAATTCAGCGGCACTCAATAGCCTTTCGCTTCTGCATGCTCCCTTCGTTCTCGGCTTGATTACCGGCGGCGCCGTGATCTACTGGTTTACCGGAGCCTCGATCCAGGCTGTTACCACCGGCGCCTACCGCGCAGTCGAGTTCATCAAGGCGAACATCCGCCTCGAAGGCGTCGAGAAAGCTTCGGTGGAAGACAGTAAAAAAGTGGTGGAAATCTGCACACAGTATGCGCAAAAGGGCATGTTCAATATCTTTCTCACCGTCTTCTTCTCTACACTGGCTTTCGCGTTTGTTGAACCTTTCTTCTTCATTGGTTATCTGATTTCAATTGCGATCTTCGGTTTGTATCAGGCAATCTTCATGGCGAATGCGGGCGGCGCCTGGGACAACGCGAAGAAGGTAGTCGAAGTCGATCTAAAACAGAAGAGCACAGCCTTGCACGATGCGACGGTTGTGGGCGACACGGTTGGCGATCCATTCAAAGATACGTCGTCGGTAGCTCTTAATCCCGTGATCAAATTCACGACGCTTTTCGGTTTGCTGGCGGTTGAGCTGGCTGTCTCTATAGCGAATCGGGGAGAGAATGGTCCAATGATCACGCACATACTGGCGGCGCTATTCTTCCTGGCGTCACTGTTCTTCATCTGGCGTTCATTTCACAAAATGCGAATTGGAAACTTACAACCTGAGGCCGCAAAGGTGCGCGTGGATAGCGTAGCAGCGGATTAGAGGAAAGGTCTTGGGCCTTTGGGCTTTGGACTTGGTTCTCGTTCTTTTAGATGTGAGGATCAAAGGCCCAAAACCGAAGACCGAAGACCGAAGACCGAAGACCAAAGACCAAACACATGAATACTTCTTACGCTAAACCCGACACGCTGATTGGCTCTGCTCTTGCACCGCTTGACTGGACGCGCTCCGTGAGTCTGGTGCTTGCTTTTAGTTTACTCAACGCACTAGCGGCGCAGATTGCGATACCGATTGGACCAGTGCCGATTACCGGACAAACGTTTGCTGTCCTACTTACCGGAGCATTACTTGGATCTCGTCTCGGTGCCGCGGCGCTGATTGCTTACCTGGTGGAAGGAGCATTTGGGTTGCCATTCTTCGCTGGTGGTTCAGGCGGGCTGGCCCATATTCTTGGACCAACTGGCGGTTACCTCGTAGCATTTCCCGCTGCTGCCTTCATCACCGGTGCGTTTGCCGAGCATGGCTGGGACAAGCGCTTTATAACCGCGGCTGCGGCGATGCTGGTTGGTTCGATAGTTATTATTTTTGTCGGTGCGGCCTGGTTTTCGGTGCTCACGCATACCGGGCCGTTACTTGCATTACGAGTAGGCGTGGTTCCTTTCATCGTCGGTGACATCGTCAAGATTGTTCTCGCAGCCGCTGTCCTGCCGTCTGGCTGGGCATTGCTGCGCCACAAAGCGTCTCAGAAGAAGTGATAAGCAGATTACTGTTAATTACACTTGGCTTGGCGACTGCCTTCTCTTCGGCGGCGGGCCAGATTCGCGCGGAGAGGCAGCCGGAAAGGCCGTCTGCACAAACCACCGATCCAGTCGTACAAGACAAACCTGAGATTTGGATTAGGCTGGTTGACGGCCGGCGCCTCCAGGCCGACGAGGTGAGGGAGAGCGCTGACGGCATCTGGTATAAGCGCGGTAATGTTTCGACGTTCATCGATCGGAAGCGGATTGATAAGGTGGAACGACCCAGGGAGGAAAAACCCGCACCCGGAGGAGATACGCGTCAGAAGTTGATCAGCTGGAATCTTTCGGACGCGACCAAAGTCGAGAGGTTTTTTATGGATAAGTTTGGTCGCCATTTGCCTGAGACGGCCTTTGGGCAGTCGGAATTGCACACCCGCTGGGGTCTTGATCATCGCCAGGGAATGGATGTTGGCCTTCATCCCGATAGCCCGGAGGGCAGGGCGCTGATCGCATTTCTAATTCGGGAGGGGATTCCTTTTCTTTCTTTTCGCAGTGCGGTACCGGGTGTTGCGACAGGCCCGCATATTCATGTTGGGAATGCGTCGCATAGGTTCCTGGGCCAGAAATGAGTTTCAATTGCTGTTGGAGATTAATAGCGGACAGTGTGACTGGCACACCTAAATATGGATATTCTCAAAGTCCGCTCACACCAGCGTGAAGAGTTGGTCGAGTTCACTAAACTCGTCCAGGAAAAGCTGAAGGAATCGGGAGCACGAGAAGGAATCGTCGTGCTCTATGTACAACACACGACTGCCGGACTCACCGTTAACGAGAACGCCGACCCAGACGTGTCGCGCGATATGTTGCACGCGCTGCGAACGCTTATACCGCAACACGGCATGGGCTTTCGCCACGGTGAAGAGAATTCTGATGCACATATTAAAGCGAGCCTCACTGGTCCATCGGTAACGATTCCTTTCAAAGATGGAAAGCTGTTGCTCGGTCGCTGGCAGGGAATCTTTCTTTGTGAGTTTGATGGCGGACGCGAGCGGCAGGTGATCATGATGGTGCGTTGAGCGATGGCTTCACGTTATCGTTACGACCTTCTGGCACAGCATTACGACTCTGCGATGCGCCCGCTCGATCGCTGGTTTCTTGGGCGGATGCGGCAAAAGGCTATCGAACTTTTGCCGAAGAATGCTCGTCTCCTCGAAATCGGCGCCGGCACAGGCATAAACTTTCACCTCTATTCATATGGTCAAACAGGTGTGGCTGCCGAACCAAGCGGCGAGATGCTCCGCGTTGCGAGAACCAAACCGCGGCCATACGGCATCGGTCTGGTTCAGAGTTGTGCTGAAGACTTACCCTTTGAGAGTGGTTCGTTTGATACCGCGCTCGCGACGCTGGTTTTATGTTCAGTTGAGTCGCCGCAAAAAGCACTTTCCGAACTGCGGCGCGTGGTGAATCCCGGCGGGTCCATCGTTCTGCTGGAGCATGTTAGACCCGGCGGGTTGCTGGGGCTCGTTTTTGACCTGTTCAATTTCATGTCAGTGCCACTTCTTGACGACCACATCAACCGCAGGACTGTCGCTGAAGCCCGCGCTGCCGGACTGGAACTCGTTCAAGTGGAAAAGCGACTGTGGGGAATCATTAATCTGATAGTGTGTCGAGCGTGAGGGGGGGGAGGTGGTCTTCGGTCTTGGGCCTTAGGTCTTTGTGTTTTCCTTCGTTCTTCCAAGCGCCCGTGATCCGACGGCCCCCAAAGACCGAAGACCGAAAGCCACCCTTAGTCGTGATCCATTTGCTTTAGAATTTCAGCAAACTTCTCCACGTCTGCGTGTGTGCGTTCCAGCGATCGGCGGCTGTCAAGGTATGCGGTCCAGGTTGGTGTCTGCGTCAAAGCCTTAGTTGTATCCTGGTCGAGCACCTGGGCCATTACGGCAATTAGATCACTGACAACTCGTGTGTGCTCAATTAGTGATTGAATAATTGAGTAGGCAAGGCGAGCTTGTTCGTAATCAAGGTCGCGCGATGCGTCGTTGTTAGGAACGGGCTGTTCAGGCATTAGCTTACTGCTGGGGACTCCGGAGGCAAATGTTCATAGCTAGTCAACATTTCACGTTTGGCGGTCTGCCATCTCATTCTCACCGCGGCTTTAGCCCGGTGATTGAGCTTGCTGTTTGAAATCCTATGGGTTCGAACATAAGGCTGAAGAGACAAGCCCGGAAGGTAACAATATGGCCGGGTCGGCTACACAAAGTCAGAACCGGGAGCGGTAGCGACCGGGTCGTTTCCGAAATGTTCGATAACGCCGGTCGTTACAGAATTTGGCGAAAAAACGAACCGGTTGTATATGCGTTTCGACCCGGTCGCTACCGCTCCCGGTTCTGACTTTGTGTAGCCGCGCACCTTAACCTAGCCCATTTGCGTTTGCACGCAGTCGCTGAAGCCACGGTGTGAATAAGACGCCTCAAATCAGACCAGCCTTTGCCAACTGCCCCGCACGAACGGCAGTGCCTCCACCTTAGCTGCAACCTCAAGCTCTCCAGAAACTACTTTCACGCTCGTTCCCGCGGCAAGATACTCGTATCTAACGTAACCAAGCGCAATCGTTCGCTTTAGTCTTGGTGAGCGAGCCACTGAAGTAACGCGCCCAATGTCTTTTCCTTCTGCGGATTTGATAGCGGCCCCTACTTCAATGGGTTCGTCCTGTTCGAACATCAGCCCACTTAGCTTCTTTGCCACGTGTCCGCGATACTTGATGCGGGCGATGATCTCCTGTCCGATATAGCAGCCCTTCGTAAAGCTCACCGAATCGTCCAGGTTTGTTTCGGTAACCACATTCGTCTCATCCATGTCGCGGCCGTAACGTGCTATGCCTGCTTCGATTCGCAAAATTTCCAGCGCATCATGACCTACCGGTTGAGCCCCTGCTTCAATCAGTGCATCCCAAACAGCGAGCGCCTCTGTTGTGGTCACGATTAGATCGAATCCATCTTCGCCGGTGTGAGTCGCACGAATTACTACCACGGCGCCTTTACGCCAGCTGATCGCTAATGCTCCATCGCGCGGAATTTCACCGACGGCTTTACCTAAGACCCTACAAGCGATCGCTGTTGCACCTGCTCCCTGCACAGACAACAGCGTCGTTTCGCTCGTAAGGTCTGTGACACGAAAATCTCCTGCCATCGTAAAACGCGAAATAGTTTTCAGAACACTTCCATGAGTGGCAGGCTCAGTGTCGATCAAAAACGTCGGACTGGCTTTCTTGTTCGTCGATTCATCTGGCAAACGCACCACCCGCACCGCGGCGATCAACCGCCCCTGAACGTTCGGAAACGCCGCAGCCATCCAACGACCTTCCGCAAGCGTCTTCATGTCGTTTGTGATTAGACCGTTCAGAAACATGATTGCTTCGGAGCCAGCGACTCGCAGTCGACCACGTGAAGAGAGATCGATTAATCCGACGCCACCTTCTCGAACGGTCGCATATTCAGTTTTCTCGTCGCCGTAGGATAAAGGCACGCGCCAATTATCTTCTTCATGGAAGATGGCGCCCAGTCGCTCGTGGATCTTTTCGAGCGGCAGCGTATTAGTCGTTAGCAATTCGGTTGCTTCGTTCATTTTAATGTCCGATATGCTTCATAGCTTGTCGTCGACTCACTACAGACTCGACCTCCAATACCACGAAATGCTCCGCCCACGAAACTCCTCGACGAACTAACCGCGACAAGTTAATAAAGTATATCGGACATTTCCTTCTGACTACAGAATCGACCTGCGACCCATGAAAGTCTCGGCCTACGAAATGCCTCGACAAGCTAAAAAAGCATAGCGGACAAGCGGTCGAGTGCAAACGAATTCCGAAGATGATAGTCTATTGTTTCCGCAAATATTAACCGAGGTAGTCGGTGTGAGTGAACAAAAACAAACTGATCTCTCTGAGATGATCGCTGACGAATTCGGCCCAAACGCCAGCTACGTCGAGGGTCTCCTGAATCGTTTTCGGAGTAACCCTGATCTGGTCGACGATTCGTGGCGCTCTTATTTCAGCGAGTTGCTCGGCGATGGAGCGAGTCCCCAACAGCACGCATCTGGAAACGGCAGAACAGCAGCCGTTGTCGCACCCGACGCAGAGGTTCGCCCTCCAGTGAAAGTAGAGGAGGGGAGGGCGGCAAGCGCCGCAGCTCCTGAGCGCAAAACAGCGACGGTCCCTTCTGGCGAGACCGGCGTTGAGGTAATTCCGATCCGGGGCGCTGCCCTGAAGATTGTCGAAAACATGGAGACAAGTCTCTCCGTGCCGACCGCGACTTCGCAACGCCGCATACCAGTAAAACTGCTGGATGAAAATCGCCGCATCATCAACAAGTATTTGACAGAAAACGACCGCGGCAAAGCTTCATATACGCACTTGATAGCCTGGGCCATCCTTCGTGCTCTTGAGGGCTTTCCTCAACTCAACGATGGTTATGAAGAAGCTCAAGGCACGCCCTCGAGGATGAAGCGCCAGCACATCAATCTTGGCGTGGCCATCGACCTCTTGAAGAAGGACAGCACGCGCACGCTTCTTGTGCCCAACATTAAGAACGCAGAGAGTCTGAGGTTTTCGGAATTTCTTATCGCATACGACGATGTCGTCAAAAGAGCGCGGGAAGGGAAACTTCAGATTGCCGACTTTCAAGGTACCACTGTGTCGCTTACCAACCCGGGCACGATCGGAACCGTCGCATCCACTCCGCGCCTGATGGCCGGACAGTCAGTGATTATCGCTACAGGTGCGATCGAGTATCCCGCTGAGTATCAGGCGATGGCCGCTGAAGCTCTGTCGCAGCTTGGTATCAGCAAAGCGATTACGATTAGCAGCACATACGATCATAGGGTTATTCAGGGCGCTGAGTCAGGAGCCTTCTTAGCTCGCTTGCACGAGTTCATCATTGGCCAACATGAGTTCTATAACGGAATCTTTTCCGACCTCGGCATTCCCTATACACCGCTGCGTTGGAATCTGGATCGCAATCCGTTTTTCCTTCCCGGAGATCATCTTCGCGAACAAACACTCAAAGAAGCTCGGGTTATCGAACTGATCAATGCCTATCGCGTAAGAGGTCATCTGATTGCCGATATCGATCCACTTCATGCTTTGCCAGTGCTGTATCACACTGAACTGGACATTGAGACCTACGGTCTGACCATTTGGGATCTTGACCGGGAATTCATTACTGATGGCCTGGCTGGTAAGGAAAGTGACACGTTGCGCGAGATCCTGGAGATCCTGCAGCGAGCTTACTGCGGCAAGGTTGGCATTGAATATCGTCACATACAAAGCAAAGAAGAAAAGGTCTGGATTCGCGAACAGATCCGCCGGGAGTTTGTGCAACCTGAACCGATACCGGTCGAGGTTAAGAAGCGGCTGCTTTGGAAACTAATCTCTGCTGAGCAATTTGAGCGATTTCTCCACACTAAGTATCTTGGTCAGAAAAGATTTTCACTGGAAGGGTGCGAAACGATCATTCCGCTCCTCGACCAGCTCATCGATGGCGCCGCGGCTCGTGGCGTTGAAGATATCACGATGGGTATGGCCCACCGCGGTCGTTTGAATGTGCTGGCTAACGTCATCGGTAACCTGTGTGAGCGGATCTTCGCGGCGTTTGAAGGTTCGGTGCATCCCGAGTTTCCCGCTGACGAAGGTGACGTGAAGTATCACCAGGGTGCCACGGGCGAACGCGTCACCGCTGCGGGCAAAACGGTTAGGTTGACGTTGTCGCCAAATCCCAGCCATCTCGAGGCCGTCGATCCGGTGGTCGAAGGAATGGTTAGGGCCAAGCAGGATACGATGGTTACCGGAATGGGACACACGCGCGCACAGGTAATTGATCAAGCCCTGCCCGTGCTATTGCATGGTGACGCGGCTTTTGCGGGCCAGGGTGTGGTGATGGAAACGCTGAACCTTGCCGGGTTGAAGGGTTACCGCACCGGCGGAACGATCCACATCATCATCAATAACCAGATTGGTTTTACAACATCGCCAGCCGCAGGACGTTCGACCATATACTCCACGGACGTTGCCCGGATGACGCAGTTGCCGATTTTTCATATCAATGGCGACGACCCTGAGGCTGCCTATCGTGTACTGCAGATAGCTCTTGACTATAGGCAGGAGTTCAACAAGGACGTCGTGCTGGACCTTGTCGGTTTTCGCAGGCTTGGGCACAACGAGACGGATGAGCCTAGTTATACACAACCGCTGATGTATGCGCGCGTCAAAGCTCATCCGGGAGTGCGCACCATCTATTCAAAGAAGCTAATCAAGGAAGGTGTGATTTCCGGAGATGAAGTTAACAAGCTGATCGAGGAGCGGGTGCGACGTTATGAGAATGCCCTGACGAATGCAAAGAAGGCGGTAACCACCGAACCAGCGCAGGCTCAGCCTGACGTGAAGGAGCTAGATGGCTCGAGTGTTGTCCCAACTGGAGTAAATCCTGAGATCATCGGCAGCATTGCTAACAAGATTGCTGTGGTTCCGGAAGGGTTCCACGTTAATCCCAAAATGGTAGGCCAGCTGGCAAAACGGGCGAAGATGGGCGAAGGAACCCTTCCGCTCGACTGGGCGTTCGCCGAAGCGGCAGCTTTTGGTTCCCTCGTGCTCGAAGGTACGCATGTGAGGTTAAGTGGCCAGGACTCCGGTCGCGGGACCTTCAGCCAGCGTCACGCGGTTTTGTACGACACACAAACCGGAAAGACCTGGGTGCCTCTTGCCGAATTGCGATCAGAGGCAAAGCCGGAAGCTCGTTTCGAAGTTTTTGATAGTTCGTTATCTGAAGAGGGTGTGCTTGGGTTTGAGTATGGCTATTCCGTTGTGTCACCAAACTCACTCGTGTTGTGGGAAGCTCAATTCGGTGATTTCGGGAACGGCGCGCAGACAATCATCGATCAGTATATTGCCGCGTCTGAGGATAAGTGGAAGCAAATATCCCGACTCGTAATGCTGTTGCCTCATGGTTACGAAGGACAAGGACCCGAGCATTCAAGCGCGCGCCTCGAACGCTATCTACAACTCTGCGCCGAAAACAATTTGCAGGTCTGCTATCCCTCAACGCCGGCCCAGTATTTTCATTTACTACGGCGTCAGGTGCGGCCCGGTATGGAGCGACCGCTAATCGTGATGACGCCAAAGAGCCTGCTGCGTTTGCCTGCGGCATCCTCGAGTGTCGATCAGTTGGCCAGAGGCGGATTTCTGCCGATCATCGATGATAGTGAAGTAACAGATCCAACAGCCGTTGAACGAGTAGTCTTGTGCAGCGGCAAGATCTACTACGATCTAAATGAAGCGCGAAAGCAATCTGACGTCAGGCGAGTTGCGATTGTTCGTCTCGAACAGTTTTATCCATTTGCTTTGAGTGGTCTTCGTGAGATAAGCGCCCGCTATTCAAGGGCAAAGCAGCTCGTCTGGGCACAGGAAGAACCAAAGAACATGGGCGGCTGGACGTTCATGGAGGCACGGCTTGCAGATCTAATGCCGGCCGGCGAGCAGCCACGATATGTCGGTCGCGCGGCCTCGGCCAGCCCGGCGACAGGCTCCTACAGCATTCATCAAAAAGAACAAGCCAGATTAGTTGCGGAAGCGTTAGATCTCAGTAGCTGAGAAGCAGCCACCCAGCGTTCGGACAACCACGCATTCTCAACAGCCTCTCAGGTCGAAACCGTTAATTTCTTTGCATCACAAAGTACTTGACATGGCTTTTAGAGCCGGCTTATGATGCCTGCCATGGAACCGATCAGGCTTGTCTCACCTGCCCAGGAAGAACCACCCGCCCTTCATGAGCGGGCCATGGACAATCTGCGCTACATACGCGAGACGATGGAACGCGCTACTTCCTTTACCGGGATCTCTGGTTGGGGTGAGGTAGCCATCGGGGGTTCGGCGTTTTTAACGAGCGTTTTGGCCGCGCAACAGTCGTCATTCAGAGCCTGGCTGGCAATCTGGATCGCTGAGGGCCTGATTTCCCTGCTCATCGCAGGCTGGTCAATGGACCGCAAGGCCCGTGCAGTGCAAATGCCGATGATGTCTGGGCCCGGACGTAAAGCGGTGTTTAGTTTGTTACCTCCGGTCCTTGCGGGAGCATTGGTTACGATCATGTTGTTTCGAGCAGGTTTGACTAGTGCAATTCCCGGCGTCTGGCTGCTTCTCTATGGCACCGGCGTAGTCACGGGAGGAATGTTTTCGGTTCCAGTGGTACCGATCATGGGATTCTGTTTCATGGGCCTTGGTGCTTTGGCGCTCTTTGCCCCTTCTGCCTTTGCCGACTGGTTTATGGCGGCCGGGTTCGGCGGCCTGCACGTGGTGTTCGGTGTAATAATAGCGAGGAAATACGGTGGCTAAACAATCAACGGCAAAACGTTCAAATCAAAGAAAGCAGCGTAGCTCCGCGGCGAGCTTGCGAGATGTTCCAGACAAGGCAAAGAGTGCCGCTCCCAATCTGGATCGATTGATCCATGAACGCCTGCGCCTCGGCATTATCAGCGCGCTCGCCGCGAATGAATCGCTGACTTTTAGCGATCTCAAGAGCTTGATGACTACGACCGATGGCAATCTCAGCGTCCACGCCCGCAAACTCGAGGAGGCTGGATACATCGCCTGCTCTAAGTCCTTTGAAGGCCGGTTGCCAAAAACCGAATACAAACTAACCGCCGCTGGCCGTCGAGCTTTGGAAAGTTATCTCAGCCATATGGAAACGCTCATCAAGCAAATGCGCAACGGCTAAGTCCCTTTTTTTGCACGACCGCTTTGCAATACAAAGAGCTTTGAATGTCAAACTGGAGGATTTTGAAAAGCGTAAACAAACGTGAATCTGGCGCACCTGTCGGAGTGTTGGCTTTCCTGGGAACCGCGTTGGTCTTGCTTGTGGTCTCGATGACGTTCTAAATGTTGACGCCATAAATCCTGATGCGCTTGACCACTCGAGCTCTTCCCTGGGACCGCGGGCGGCCCGCCCGCTATGAGCACCGCAAGGTGCGAGGATTTCGCAAAAGGTTCAACTTCAGACGTTCTGTTCGCGCTACGCGCTCACTGCGGGCGGGCCGCCCGCGGTCCCAGATGAAGAGCTCGAGTGGTCAAAGCGCAGGTAACTCTAAAAGGTAGCTAAATGATGAGTGCAGCTTTCACTTGGTGCTTTCTGTGGATCACCACATTGCCGAGCTGCGGACCGGAGTTGACAATCGATGCAAAACAACGAGCCAGGCCGGTGGTAATGTCTGACAAACACCTTTAGAAGGAGCAATTGCAATGACTAAGCGAATCATCGCGATCGCATTTATTTTTGTGTGCACTTCAGTAGCGTGGGCCATTCTGGGAGCTACGATTTTCTCTCGCACTTACGACTCTAGTTCAGTGTCGCAGGACAAGGTGGCCTCCACTTGGGGGACTACCCAAAATCAAGGGCCGCCGGCCGCCTCTTTCCAGACACTGATCTCGAGACCAGAAGAGACGCTGGAGAATGGCAAAAAAGTTGTGAAGACAATTCAAGAAGAACAGATCACCAATCTCCCGCTAGAGAGCAGTGCGGTAAACGTCGAACTCAATTTGGAACACCGGCAGAAGGGACTTCTTTGGTATAGCACCTACAAAGTTGCCTTCGCGGGCCTTTATGGTTTTCGCAACACGAGCGATAAAGAGCAGTCAGTTGCATTCACTTTGCAATTCCCCACCGCCCAGGCGATCTATGACAACCTCGTTTTTATGGTGGATGGCAATCCTGTCGCTGTTAGTAATCAGAACAACGCTGCGAGAGCTTTGGTAAAAATTGCTCCGGGCAAAACCACACAACTCACCGTTGGCTATAACTCACAGGGCTTGAACGAGTGGCGCTACAGCTTTGGCAGCACTGACGTAACGCAGGTGCGAGACTTTTCGCTGCACATGAACACAAACTTCAAGGACATCGACTTTCCTGAAAACACACTTTCACCGTCGGAAAAACATGAGACAGCAAGTGGCTGGGACCTGACTTGGTCGTACAAGAGTTTGCTGTCCGGGTATCAAATAGCCATGGTGATGCCGGAAAAACTTCAGCCTGGCCCACTCGCCGGAAAGATCAGCTTGTTCGCCCCGGTATCGCTCTTTTTCTTTTTCTTTCTGATGTTCATCATTACGACGATGCGCGGTATTGAACTCCACCCGATGAACTACTTTTTTCTCGCCGCTGCCTTTTTCTCATTTCACCTGTTACTTGCCTACCTGGTGGATCATGTTTCGATTCATTCGGCCTTTGCAATATCAGCCGCAGTGTCGGTCTTTCTCGTGGTCAGTTATCTGCGGCTTGTGGTTGGTATCCGCTTTGCCAGTAGAGAAGCAGCACTGGCGCAATTCATCTATCTGGTGATGTTCTCATACGCCTTCTTTCTAAAGGGGTTTACGGGTCTCTCCATCACCATCGGATCGGTTCTGACATTGTTCGTGGTAATGCAGGTCACGGGGCGCATCCGCTGGAAAGACAAGTTTGCGATCAAACCACCCTCGGAGGCAGCAACAGAACTAAGTTGAAATTAGAGCAACGCGAGAGTTGAACAGCGGCATCCGGTCGCTACGCTCGCGGTTCTGTACTGAGTGCTTTGCTCCAGTACCCCTGGCAACACCGGCAGCGACTTGCTTGTTAATAGATCCCTCCGAAGGAACGTCAATCAAACGAGGACTCGCGTCTAGCACGTTTAGGGAGTCTGTGCCTGCGGGCAAGTGACGGTCGCCGATCCGCAGTCGACCCGGGTAATTGTTGATAAACTTTCTCGATCCTCTTGTCGTACAGCGAGTGGCGACGACAACCCTGTTTCCGCTCCCGGTGCCTTATGAAAGCCTTCTTCTCCTTTTATTCCGATGCTTTGAAGATCGCTCTGCAGTCGATATTTGCGCACAAACTCCGGGCGTTTCTGACGCTGATCGGCATCATCATCGGCGTGGCTTCAGTAGTCACCGTGGGTGCTTCGATAAGCGGTCTCAATACTTACGTTGTCGAAAAAGTAGCCAAGGTGTTGGGCACTAATCACTTCATGATTGCCCGAATGGCTTTCTCCGGTCATATGTCCGATGACGAGTTCGAGCGGAGGAACCGTCGTAACAAACGGCTCAACTGGGACGACTACGAGTGGGTTCGCGACCACTGCACCTTCTGCGCCGAGGTGGGAGCAGAAGTAGGCGGCCAGGTTGACTTAAAACAGGATGGTATCGAATTTCCTGGAGCAATAGTTTTCGGCGCGTCTGCCAACATGGTGGATATTGAAGACAAGACTATCGACCGCGGTCGCTTCATATCCAACGACGAGGTGCAGCGGTCTGCATTGGTGTGCGTACTCGGAAGTGACATCAAAGACAAGTTCTTTCCGAATACGGATGCTATCGGCAAGACACTCAAGGTTCGCGGGCTGCCTATGCAGGTAGTGGGTGTGGAAGAAAAGCGTGGATCATTCTTTGGCGACTCGTTTGACCGTCACATATATATTCCTGTCTCAACTCATCTCCAGATCTTCGGACGTAACGGTTTGCAGATTCACGGAAGCGCTCGAAATCGCGAAGCCTTTCAAGCGACGATCGAAGACGCGCGAGTTTCACTAAGAAATAAACACCGCCTGAACGGCAACGAGGAAGACGACTTCGGACTCGTTAACGTCGAAGAACTAAACAAGCAGATCGATCAATTCACGAGCAGCATTGCGATGGTAGTGGTCCCAATAACTTTGATCACGCTCATCGTCGGGGGGATCGTCGTGATGAACATCATGCTCGTAAGCGTGACCGAAAGAACTTTCGAAGTAGGTTTGCGAAAGGCCGTCGGCGCCACGCGACGGCAGATACTGATGCAGTTCCTGATCGAGTCGGGGCTTCTCTGCGCGCTGGGTGGAGTATTAGGCCTGTTGCTGGCTTGGGGCGTCACAGTACTTATTACCGCTCTTGCTTCTATAACAATGACGATAACGATTGGTTACATCCTGCTGGCGATAATCGTATCGACTGTTATCGGAATGATCGCGGGAATTTATCCTGCGTTCAGGGCAGCCAAACTCGATCCCATTCTCGCTCTGACACAGGCGACTTAGCTGAATGAAACTCCGACTCCCAAAAAGTGCTCTTGGCGAAACGCTGGCAATGGCGCTGGATAGCGTGCGCTCTCACAAGTTCCGGAGCTTTCTGACAGTTCTGGGAATAGTTATTGGCGTAATGACGGCAATCTCGATCGCCTCCATCCTCACCGGATTGCGTCAAAACATCATCGCCATGATTGAAGAGTACGGGACAAATAACATCTATGCCTTCCATCTTTCAACCGGCCCCCGTACGAGCGAAGATCGCTCGGAGCGATTGCGAAAACCTTTAACGGTAGCCGATGCAGATGCCATTAAGGCACAGGCAAGCGCCGTTGAAGACGTGGCAGACGTTGCTCCGAACGTCGGCTATGGTGGTGGTCCGTTTGACGACAACGTTACCTATGAGGGCCACAACTACCGCTGGGGCAATACGCAGGGTGTTTCGCCAAATTACGCGGGCATCAGCAACATCGTGTTGAGGGAAGGAAGGTTTATTACCGATTCCGATGACCAGCAAAGGGCCAACGTTATGGTCATCGGGGTTAATGCGGCAGACGCTCTTTTCCCCGGTCAGAATCAAATTGCCGGCACGCAGGTACGCATGGGCGGTTACAACTTCGAGATAGTGGGAGTGCTCGAAAAGCGAAAGGCCGGCTTCTTTGGCGAGAATGAGGAAGACAATGCCGTCTTTATTCCATTTCGCACCGCTCAGAAAATAGCACCGGCAAAGGGCTACGTTCTTTTTGTGATTCGCGGTCGTTCAGGGCAGTTGGCCGAAGCGCTGCAGCAGTCGGAAGAGATTTTACGGCGGCGCCGCAACGTGAAATTTGGTGATCCGAATAACTTTGACATCAAGACTGCCGATAAGTTTATCGAACAATTTGACAGCATCTTTGCGATGGTCGGACTCATTGCCATTGCTATCTCCTGCCTGGGCCTATTGGTGGGCGGGATCGGCGTGATGAACATCATGCTGGTGAGCGTCACTGAACGAACGAAGGAGATTGGCATTAGGAAAGCGATAGGCGCTCGACGCAAAGACATCGTGCTTCAGTTTCTCTTCGAAGCGATGATGCTTACTTTTCTCGGAGGAGTGCTCGGCGTAATCCTGGCCGTCGGACTCAGCCGGATCCTAATGCTTCTAATTCCCGCGCTTCCGGCGCTGATTCCGGCCTGGGCTGTGATAACCGGCCTCTCGGTATCAATTGGCGTCGGCATAATCTTTGGCGTCTGGCCGGCGCGCAAAGCCTCACGTCTCGATCCTATTGAATGTCTGCGTTACGAATAACCGCACTCAATATCAGAACCGAGAGCGTTAAAGACTGTGCGAGAAGTCAGTCGAGTGAGAAAGGACACCAACATGATCGCCACTCAATACAGTACCGCGAGCGAAGCGACCGGATGCCGGCACTCGATAATCGCAAGAATTCTTAAAACGGTGGTTGAGTGCCGGCATCCGGTCGCTTCGCTCGCGGTACTGTATTGAGTGCGACACCAATCGCATAATTCATGCTCAATCGCCAAGTCTCTACCCACTCGCTGGTAGCGACCGGGTCGTTACGATGAGAGGGAACTTAACAGCTCATTGTGTTCAGCGTTGCGTGTTGCGGGAACGACCCGGTCTCTACCGCTCCCGGTTCTGACATTGAGTGTTAAGCCAGTGACCCGGTCGTTACCATTGCAATTGACTGGTTTCCTCAGTTCGCCCACACTGCATCAGGATCTCCCTCGGCAAAGGCGAACATTAACTTGGCAGCCAATACTCATCAACGCGATTTCACTCGAGAGTTTCTCAGCTATATTCAGGTTGAGAAGGGCCTCGCTCGTAAGACGCTCGAGAGTTACGCTAGCGATCTCCAACGCCTCAACCATTGGTCAACAAAACACGGCAAGCTGATTCAGGACCTAAACCGCGGCGATCTAAGAAAGTGGATTGCCAGTCTTTCGCGAGAAGGACTTGCTCCTGCTTCCATTTCCCGCGCAGTGAGTGCGGCCCGAGGGTTTTTCAAGTTTCTCATGCTGGATGGACATATAAAACGCCATCCGGCAGAAGAGCTCGACACCCCGCAGCGACTAGCTTACCTGCCAAAGTTTCTGACTGAAGATGAGATGAATCGTTTGCTGGCCGCTCCCGACATCGCGACTGAACAAGGCATACGCGATCGCGCGATTCTGGAACTAATGTATGCCGCGGGCTTGCGTGTGTCTGAGCTGATCACTCTGAAACATACTGATCTGGACATCCTTGCGGGCCTCGTCGTTTGTCATGGCAAAGGAAGCAAGGAGCGACGCGTACCAATCGGTAAGAGTGCAATCCACTGGGTGCAGCAATACACCGCTGTCAAAGCCGCTTATGGGAAACCAAGCTCTCCTTATTTCTTTTTGAACCGAGGAAAACCGCTTAGCAGGCAATTGGCCTGGGCGCTGATAAGACGTTATGCCAGTCAGGTCAACATCAAGAATGTTTCTCCGCACACGCTGCGGCATAGTTTTGCGACCCACCTAATCCAGCGCGGCGCTGATTCACGCTCAGTGCAGGCCTTGCTTGGTCACAGCGACATCTCTACTACGCAAATTTATACACACATGACCGACCACCATCTTCGCTCCGCCTACGATCGACATCATCCGCGGGCCCGCGGTGCTGCAGCAAAAGGTGTTAAGACCGACGATTGAAAAGCATCTACTCGACGTTTTGTAAATTCAACCTTCCGCACAAGTCGTTAGTGAGTTCATAGCCGCCAACGTCATGGCACGACAGCGGAAACGAACTGTCCAATTTCACGCCTCAAGGGTACTCCGTGTTCCTCCCTGCCTCCGTGGTGAAGATGGTTTTCGGCACTTTATCACCACGGAGACACTGAGAACACGGAGAATGCAGTAAGACAATCTCAAATTAGGACATTACTGAGTGGCAACGCTTGGTGTGCCGGTTTAAGAATTGGGTTAACATCTCTGGATTGTGTTTGAGCAAGCAAGGCAAAGAGGACGAGCGGTAGGAACCAGAGTTCGCTTCGGTCACAAGCGATTAAAGCGCATATCGCAACTACCAACTCTGGGTGGTATCTTCCTTTCCTTTCTCAAGATCGGATTAATAGGGTTCGGCGGCGGTCTTGCCGTGATGGCGCAAATCCGTACTTTGGTGGTCAAACAGAGACGCTGGTTCACGGACCATGAATTTGCGGAAGCGTTTGCGCTGGCGCAAAGTTTGCCCGGCACGAACGCAGGGAATGCAGCTACCTACATCGGTTTGCGCTTACGCGGCTGGCGCGGGGCGCTTGTCGCGATAACTGCGCTTGTTTTGCCCTCGATGGTGATGATGATCGTACTGGCAATTCTTTATCGCCACCTGAGGTCATTACCGGATACCGAACACTTATTCCGTGGCCTGAACGCGGCCGTGGTCGCGGTAATTGCCGTGGCGGCATGGCGCATAGGCCGCAACACTTTAACCAGATCATGGCAGTGGTACGTTACCGTTTTGTCGGCCATTGGCGTGATTGTGTTCCGGGCTACGATCATAGAAATAGTTCTTGCCTCAGGTTTGATCGGAATATATATCGATTCTTTCGGCGAGAAGCGTTGGCAAAGATGGAGGCGCATTCGCCGGCTTACGTCACGCAGACGCGCGCGCCTGGCAGAAATTGAAGAGAAGAATTTCGTTGGCGGTTATCTCACTCGCGCGCTGGCGGAAGACCGTGTCCGACTCATGATCGGAGCGGAAGAGGATCCTGACATAGACAGCGATCCAATTGAACCTGGGCCAGGAACGCGGATGAGATCCTCTGCTCTGTTTCTGTTGGCGATGCCGATAATCGCCAAGCTGGGCCTGTTGCTGGCCCTTGCTGCAATATTCTTGCGCATGGGGTCCGTCACTTTCGGCGGTGGCTTTGTCATGGTCCCCTTGATTGAAGCAGAAGTGGTACGGACGAATCATTGGCTAACACACCAGGAATTCGCGGACGCGACCGCTCTCGGACAACTTACTCCTGGTCCCGTTTTAATCACGGCGACGTTTATTGGTTATCGTGTCGCTGGAACGCTCGGAGCTCTGATAGCGACGATCGCAGTTTTTCTGCCCGCATTCATCATGACCGTGGCGGCGGGATCCTCACTGCGTCGTTTCCGGGCCAACCGTCAGGTCCAGGCATTTCTAAGAGGCGTGACTCCGGCGGTGGTTGGATTATTGATTGCAGCGGCGTGGAGCATCGGCCACGCGGGAATTCGCACCTGGCTGGGATTAATACTTGCGGTTATTGCCGCACTTGTCCTGTTGCGATTTAGAGTTAATCCGTTCTGGGTGATATTAGGGGCAGGTGTATCCAGAGTAGTATTCGGCCTTATCCTAAAAATGTGATGCGGCATTCTCACGTGAAGGAGATCAGATGGATCTACGCGTATTGCTGACAACGTTTGGTGTAATTTTTCTCGCGGAGATGGGTGACAAGACTCAGCTTGCAGCCATGACACTGGCTGCGCAAACCAAGCGACCGTGGGCTGTTTTTATTGGCGCGTCCCTGGCGTTGGCCGCAGTCTCAGCCCTTGGCGTGCTGGTCGGAACTGTGATTGGAGATTATGTTCCACTCATTTGGGTGAAACGGGTCGCAGCCTGTGCATTCATTGTTATCGGAATCATGATGCTTGCTAATAAGTTTTGAAATTTTAGATTTTGGATTTTAGATTTGCCTTTTGGTCTTAGGCCTTATGTGGTCTTAGGCCTTTGGTTTTAGGTCTTTGGTTTTTGGGATCGAGGTTTCTTGTAGAAACGTAGAAGGCCCAAGACCCAAGACCCAAGGCCAAAGGCCTAACCCCGGAGATTTCTCGATGCCCCAAACTCCACACATCGAACGACACTTCACCGCCAGTGACGTTGTGCGCGACATTGTGATTGGAATGTCTGACGGCTTGACTGTTCCATTCGCGCTTGCGGCCGGGCTGACTGGATCTAAAGCTATTTCAACCGGCATTATCGTAACTGCTGGTCTGGCGGAGATCGCCGCTGGCTCGATCGCTATGGGCCTCGGGGGTTATCTCGCTGCGAAGAGCGATGCTGAGCATTACGCGAAGGAACGCGAACGAGAGAAACGAGAAGTCGCAGAGATCCCTCACGAAGAAATGAGAGAAGTGGCGGAGGTGTTTCAGGCTTACGGCCTAACTGAAGATGAGACTTGGCCCATTGTGCAGGCACTGCGCAAGCAGCCCGGAAATTGGATCGACTTCATGATGCGTTTTGAACTCGGCCTCGAGAAGCCCGAGCCACGACGTGCCGTGATCAGTGCTTTAACGATTGCCGGTGCCTACGTGGCCGGTGGCTTTATTCCTCTCACTCCTTACATTATTGCGCCCACCGCCTCGACGGCGTTGCTTTTTTCAGTGGCTGTTACGCTGGCGGCTCTATTTATTTTCGGGTTCGTAAAAGGGCGCTTCACGGGCACGAAACCATTGCGCAGCGCATTGCAAACAGCACTGATCGGGAGTGTGGCCGCTGGCGCCGCGTTTGCAATTGCTCGACTGATCAGTGCCTAGTCAACTAACAATGACCTTGATCGGCCTTTCGCTTAGTGGTCGTTCATTTTCTCACCAACACGACAGGGGCCTGTTCAGCAGTGCGAATGCGCTCGAAGAAGTTACGAACTGCAGCGTATTGCTCGGCAGGAATGGTTATCGCGCGCTGGGAGAGGCGGCGCTTAAAAACGAGCTCACCATCTTTGTTTTCATAGCTGGTAGTGTAAGAGCCAAACGTTGTCTCAATCTTCACTGGATCCGGCATTTCGTCAACGTAAAATCCAGCAGGCAGTTTCACTCGTACCGTCTCCGAATCAGCAATGGATTGCAGCACGATCGGATGTTTACGCAGGGGCGCCGTTAATGTGAGAGCGTCCCTACGCGACACAACTGCGGGTCGAAAAACGAGCAACCGATCTTGCATCAATTGACCGTACGACTTCGCGCTAAACTGGATGTTAAGGGCGAAGCGACCCTCCGCTGCGGTGTCAGTCGACTCGATCCTGTTCAGATCCGCCCCCGCTGCCCCGTTCGTCAGCCAGCGACCAATCATCGCATTGTATTCAGGACGTGAAAGGTGACGATATTCCATGCGAAACTTCGCGGCTGTTTGACCGAGAGCTCGCTCCTGAATGCTTCCCGCGATAGCACCGTCAGCTGCTAACTGCAATTCGGCGGTACGCTCAAGTTGGTTCATCTCCGGGGGCGTGACTGGCATTTTTACAAGCTCGTTCGACTCTTTCGAATCGATCAACGCCAGGCTGCCCTGAAGATAGAAAGGAAGATCACCGACAGGCGTCTCGCTGTCAGTAGGATCGAAGATCAATAGCCGGCCAAAACGAGGGTGCTGGATAATTGTGGTCGTGCGCGTTTCATCGGTAACCTTGACTGCGATAATGCAATGATTGAACTGTTGCGGCGAGGGCCAATCCGGATGCACATATTCCGGATCTCCCGAGTAGATGCTCACCGGAAAAGAACTAATTCCGACCACCTTGAGCATAGCCCGCATGAGATTAGCTTTGTCTTTACAATCACCGTAGGATTTGGCAAACACCTCCGTCGACGAGTGCGGTCGATATCCTCCGCCGCGCCCGAGACCCGTCTGAATCGAGATGTACTGAATGTTCTGAACGTATTGACCGATTGCCTGAATCTTCTCGTACTCGTTTTTGGCGAGGGCGGTCAGCTCATACGCCTTTCTGGCAAGCGCGTCATCCACGAGCACCTGCGGATCTTCCAGCTCACTCATCCAGGCCCCTACTTCGGCCCAATTCGTGAAGGTCTTAATTGAGGGAGCTGCCCCAGTTGAAGGAGGGTAATAGCTCACCGCGAGTCGAGCCACAAGATTACTTAGGCTGGGGCTTAGCGGCTCATCAGGTATGGGCGGTAGATCACTCAGTTCCCAGGTGTACGTCGAACCGTTAACTACTGGTTCGATCTTCGCGTGATTAAAAGTCACACCTTCGGCATGCCATCCGGCTGGAAGGGCGAGCGTGTAACGCGAAGTGACTACGGGAATGGAACTCTGGAAGGCCCAGTCGTCCTGGCTGAACACAGATCGATCTTCGAGCGCATAACTGTAACCAAAGACTGTCCCAGCATCGGCGTCACTGGCTGCGGAAACGTGTTTGACGCGGTATTCGTTGTAAACGTCATTGGTGGCTCCGGCTGAGTCAACTATGTCATCCTTGCCGTAGCGCTTGATCTCGCCGTTAGCACGAATTAGCCAGGCACGCAGCTCTCTGACTTTGCCAATATCAGGAATATAGCCAACATGTCCCACAGCATATTCGCGGCCTTCGCGTCGCAGAATACGTATTGCGAAATTGTAGACCCTATTCACGTGACCATCTGCGTCGATCTTGATTGTGCCGTCATCCACCAGAACTACAGCCGGCACATCCTTGTCATACGCCGAAAGTTTGACGCTCGCTGCTTGCTGCAGCCATGAAGGGACGTCATCACCTGGTGAGGCGTTAACACTTAATGCCGAGAGCATCGCCAAGAAACAGATCCCAGGCAGGTGTTTTCTCATTTTAGGTTTTCCCTTCCCTCGGGAACAGGCGGTCACTGCGAAGTTCCGGTTTGTTTCAGCGCAAGAGTGTGATTGTCCTCTTTGTGAAGCAGGTCGAAGAACGATTTGAGTTGAATGTAGCTTGGGACCGAGTAAAGAAGAGTGCCGTTTCCTCCGAAGAAGAAACTTCGCTTGTACACGAGCAGCCTGCCGTCAGGAGTAACCCCCAGTGTGGGCTTGTATTCGCTGATTCTACCGCTGCCAAAGGGAGCAGGCGCTTCGGCATTCTCCAACGTAAAACCCTGTGGCAGGTTTATCTCTACGACGTCATCTTCAGACCAGGGATAGTGGAAATAGATTGGGTATTTGCGATCAGCTGCAGAAAAAAGCGGGGCAACGCCTTGCTGGAAGAAGGCGGGTTGCAGGAACAGCCTTTTGCCGGTGCGCTGAGCGTAGCCAGGTACGCGCAGATGATAGGAATAAAGGAACGGCTTTACCGGGTCAGTAACGTTTTCGACCCGAATATTAGTGAGTTCCGCGGTACTCAGATGACTCTTGACTTCCTGTTTCAGGCTTTCTTCGCGCTGATTTTCGGAGTCATCGTCGTATTCTTCCTTACGTTCAATTGCAAACTGTCCGGAAAATTCGATTTGCACTTCGCCTTCGAGCGACCCATCCTCATCGAGTTTTAATTTCGCCCTCCGTTTGATTTGCGATTTCTCAGGCGGTGACAAAGGTGTCTCGACCCACACAGGCTGCTTAGAATCTGTAATCAGCGCTTGTTCGCCCTCTTCCTGCCATCGCAGCATTCCGAAGGGCACGTAGTTATAGCCCGGATTGAAAAACTTCCAGGCGCCTCCTACATTCACGGCGATGTTGGATGGTTTTAGAAAATAGTCGTTTGGAAGGTATTTGTCGAAGAAGATATCGCTCCGGTCAGGCGCCAAAGCAATTCGCGCATCAAAGCCCGACGCCGTTGCGAGGGCGGCGAAAAGCAGGTCGATGTTGCCACCGCTTGCCATCCCTCGCTTCAAGGCATCGGCTGGACTCTTACTCTCCTTGACCTTTTTCAGTTCATCCGGGCTGAGTCCTGAAGAATCATGGGTAACGTTCCTTATCTTGGTGCGGCAGTATTCGAATAGCCGTTGGACCTTCTCGTCATCGGTTTTTGCATCGCCTGTGATCGTGGTAGCAGCTTGACGAACAACATCGTTAACTTTTAACTGTTGCTTGAACTCGTCATAGTAGTACTTGCTGGTTTCAGCCCAATACTTTTCCGGTTCAATTTTGCGGTCACGGTCGTAGAAGACGAGCATCCAGGTTTTGATTTGATCTTCCGGGGGCATTCGGGTTTCCTCGTGCACCGCCGGCATGTTGGTCATTGTCGTGCTGAAGAACCCCTCTTTTTCTTTTGTGAATGGCGCTGGGGCGCCATGAAAGGTGATGGAACGAAACGACAGCCCTTCAAAAGGAAAAGGCTTAATCAAATACTTCACGCGCTGAACCGGAATGTCGCGTTGGAACTGAAGCCTAACGAAATTGGCACTCTTGCCTACTCGGATTTCCCGCCAGCGATATTCAATGATGCAACCAGGCTCCACGGCGGGCATGGCGAAAGACTTGGCCTTCAATCTTGCGCCGCTAGTCTTAACAATTGTTCGTTCAAAAACATCATCCTTCTTGAGTTCGACGATCGAACCATCGGGTTTTATCGTCCGCGCGGCAATGTCCTTGATTTTGATCTCACTCCCATAAAGCTTCCCGAAAGGAATGTCGACTTTGCTCTGGGATTCTCTACCACGGTCAGTGAATACCTTAACGCGGATGTAGTGTGTAAAAATCAGATCGCCTTCCGGGCTGTCATCGATTCTTACTTCCCAAAAGAGGGCCTCGGCATCGGCATCTTTCTCGACTACTGGACTCTTCAATGCCAGGTCGGCGGGGTCGATAGGTTTCCAATCCTCGCTTGTGACCGCAAATGCGGAAAAGCTGAGTAAGGAACAAAAGAGGAAAGAAAAAGACAGCATGAGAGAGCGAGGAAATTTCATCGATTTACCTTTCGTTTGCTGGGGCGAAAAGCTGGAAAGCGGCTAACCCTCAAAGTGAGTGCACTTGCCGGACCGCAACGCCGATTCGAGGTCTAATCTCGGCACCCGAATTCTAGCGCATAGCCTCACGGGCCACAACCGAATTTTTTGAAGATCGCGCTACAAATTGTGTTTAGGGTTTTCGCCGGCAATTTGTGAGAGGCCGAGTACTGGTAGAGGCCGCCGAACTTGGCTACCGGAAACTAGGTTACTGTATAATTCACTTACGCTTCATAACCTTTCTCAATTGAAGGCCGCCCAGGAAGCAGCAGGAGGAAAAATAATGGTAACGGAATTAAAACGCACGGGTTCAAGTCTGGATCGCATCGAAGAACTCCTCGGACCGAACGCCCGCACATTGCTGGATCACAACACAAAGACGATTTCAAAAGACGATTTGCACTTGCCCGGTCCGGACTTTATTGATCGGGTGTGGGCCAGTTCGGATCGGCCACTCGCTGTCTTGCGTTCAATGCAGTCTTTATTTGATAACGGCCGGCTCGCGGGTACTGGGTATCTTTCGATCCTGCCCGTCGATCAGGGAATCGAACATTCTGCCGGCGCCTCCTTCGCGCCTAATCCGCAATACTTTGATCCCGAAAACATCGTGAAGTTGGCAATCGAGGGTGGTTGTAATGCGGTTGCTTCAACGTTTGGCGTCCTTGGAATCGTTGCCCGCAAATACGCGCATAAGATCCCCTTCATCGTAAAGATCAACCACAACGAATTGCTCACATTGCCGAATAAGTTTGACCAGGTGTTATTTGGTACAGTGAAGGAAGCCCACAATATGGGCGCCGTGGCAGTTGGCGCGACGATATATTTTGGCTCCGAAGAATCTACTCGCCAAATAATCGAGATCAGCACAGCCTTTGCCCAGGCCCACGAGTTGGGCATGGCCTGCATACTCTGGTGCTACCTGCGCAATCCAAAATTCAAAACCCCAGAAGGCGACATGCATACGGCCGCTGACCTCACAAGCCAGGCGAATCACCTTGGCGTAACGATTCAAGCCGATATCATCAAACAGAAACTGCCCACACTAAATGGCGGCTACCCCGCAGTCGAAAAAGCTCTCGGCAGTTCCTATGGCAAGACCAGCAAGCTCGTCTACGAGAAACTCACTACCGACAATCCAATCGATCTGGTGCGTTATCAAGTAGCCAATTGCTACATGGGTCGATGTGGGCTAATCAACTCGGGCGGCGAATCCAAAGGTGCAAGCGACCTGGCTGAAGCGGTCCGCACTGCCGTGATTAATAAGCGCGGTGGTGGTATGGGCCTGATTTCGGGACGTAAAGCCTTCCAGCGGCCAATGAGTGAAGGGGTTGATTTGCTGAACTCCATTCAGGACGTCTACCTCAGCGAAGACATCACCGTGGCGTAGCCGTTTCATAATCCGCGCTACGTTTAGTAGTTACCTGCGCTTGACCACTCGGCTCTTCACTGGGAGCGCGGGCGGCCCGCCCGCAATGAGCGCGCAGCGCGAACGGAGCGTCCGAGGTTGAGCACTTTGCGAGATCCTCGCACCTTCCGGTGCTCGGAGCAGGCGGGCCGACTGCGGTCCCAGTGAAGGCTTGAGCGGTCAAAGAAGTCACTCCTAAGGCGCGATACCAATCTTGTTATCATGTCTCCCTCGTATATTAGCTGAGAGGCCGAACTGAGCCGGCGTGCAACCTGAACAGGCACAAACTACTGATGTCGAACTCCTCCACGCAGTCGCCCACGGCGACGAGCGGGCCCTGGCGCATATCTACGATCGCTATCGCGTAGTCCTGTTTGGCCTTCTGGTGCGTATATTGAATAGCCGGGAGGAAGCGGAAGACGTTTTGCAGGAGGTTTTCCTGCAGGTGTGGAGACGAGCGGCGGATTTCGATGAAAAGCGCGGGCGGCCGTTTACCTGGCTGGTGACGTTAGCTCGCAGCCGGGCAATCGATCGCTTGCGCGCATTGGCCTCCCGCGAACGTGTAGCGCAGGCAGGAGCACGAGAAGAATCAGAACAGATTTCCGATGCCGCCAGCGATACGATTCGAGCAGAACAACGTGACTTGGTGACAAACGCCCTTGCACAACTCCCCGACGAACAAAAACGCGCGCTAATGCTTGCTTACTTCGACGGTCTGACGCAGTCAGAGATTGCCACGCGGTTGGGAGCGCCGTTGGGAACGGTTAAGACTCGAATGCGCGCCGGTATGACGAAGTTGCGGGAACTTTTGGCAAACAAGAGCGAGAGTTTTGGGTTTTGAGCATTTGCCGGAAAAGAAGTTGATGATCCACGAAGAGTACAAAGAAATGCTTTCGGCGCACGCGCTGGCCGCGCTCGACCACGACGCAGCAAACGTGCTGAATGCGCATTTGTCACAGTGTGCGACTTGTCGGGACGAGTTGGTCCAGTGGAATGCCGCCGCAGCCACACTGGCCCTTGCTGCCAGTACTGCGGAGCCATCGCCAAAGGTGCGTGAGCGAATATTGGACCGGATACGAGCGGAAGCTCAAAATGCACAACCGGACAGTGCTGTTAAAGTAGTAGCCGGTCCGCAGGTATTGCCTTTCAAGCAGCCTCCCAGAAACGTTTGGCAATCTATAGGGTCTCTCGGAGCTATCGCGGCGGCGGTCATCTTCGCTGCATTGCTTGTCTCCTTAATCATCCTCTGGAAACAGAACCGGGATGCTCACGTCGAACTCACTAAACTATCTAATGAGACGAAAACGCTTCAGGAAGATCTCGAGCGCAAGAATAAGGCACTCCAAATATTGGCGGCGCCCGGCACCCGAATGGCTGAGCTTTCCGCAACCAACATGGCGCCTGGAGCATCTGCGAAACTCGCCTTTGACAAAAACGGGCACGCAATGCTGATGGCGAAAGGTCTGCCAGCCGCGCCCCGGGGTAAGGCATATCAGCTATGGTATATCGTCGGGAATAAGCCGATGCCGGGAAAGGTGTTCACTCCCGACAGCACTGGTAATGGAGTTCTGGAGGATCAGATGCCTGCTGTGGCGATGAACTCTGCGGTGTTTGCTGTAACTCTGGAACCCGCGAGCGGCATGCCGACTCCGACAGGGGCAATCTATCTTCATAGTGGCTCTTGAAAATGGGAGCTCAAATCTTAAATCCGAAATTCCTTCGTCTTCCGTAATTAGTTTGATATCACATTTGGACCAACCCAACCGAAGGAGATTAGGAAGATGCAAACCAAACCGTATTTGCAACGGACCGCGTTTTTGGGACTCGCGTTATCGCTACTTCTTGCAACAAGCGGAATAGCCGAGGGCGCTAGCCAGGAGAAATCACTATACGAGCGAGTCGGCGGATACAATGCACTAGCCGCAGTTGTTGACGATTTCATTGGCCGACTTATCAGTGATAAGCAGTTCGAAAAATTCTTCACCGGCTTCAGTGTCGACTCCAAGAAACGCATCAGGCAACACATTCTCGATCAGTTTTGCGCCGCCACCGGTGGCCCGTGCATCTATACGGGTCGCGACATGAAAACATCACATACCGGACTCGGTATCACGAGTGCGGACTGGGACGCAGCTGCGAAACACCTCGGCGCTTCACTCGATAAGTTTAAGGTCCCCGAAAAGGAGAAAGGCGAGATACTGGCTTTCGTCACGAGTCTGAAAAAAGACATTGTGGAGAAGTAAGCCTTTCTGCCGAGCGGCCCTTCAGTATTAACCTTCGCTTTACGACTCGAGCTCCCTACTGGGACGAGTTCTCGGTGTTCTCCGTGTCTCCGTGGTGAAATGGTTTTCGGCGCTTTTATCACCACGGAGCAGACACGGAATACAGCGAGAATGCACTAATACAATCTCAGTAGGAACTACTAAGTTCTCATCCCAATCAACTAATTCTTCAAAAACTGCTAAACTCGTCTTATCAATTCAAGCAGGTGAAGAAAGACTATATGTTGAAGCGGAAGGAAAAGAAGCAACCACCGCCGGTAGACAACACCGTCTCAGACGAAACTGGGGCATTCGATCTGCGCTTCATGCTATGGCGCCACTTTTGTGAACAGAACAGCATTCCGGTTGAAACGTTGCCGAGCCAGCTCAGCACTGATCAGAAAGAAAGGTGGGATGAGCTCAAAGCGAACCGATTGCGCGGGCCAACAAAAAAATAACAAGCTGAAGCGTGAACTCTAAACTCAGAATCTTCCTGTGCCCAGCTTATAGACACCTGTGAGAAAGGGGTTGGTAACTCTTTCTCGTCCAATTGTGGTAACTGGCCCGTGACCTGAATAAACTTCCACGTCGTCATCCAGTGTGAGGAGTTTGTTCATAATTGAATCCAACAACTGTTCCGTTGAACCGCCCGGCAAGTCGGTCCTGCCAACAGAACCAGCAAACAACACGTCTCCCACAAAGACCTTTTTTTCGCGTCGTTCAAACAATACGACATGACCCGGCGTGTGGCCCGGGCAATGAAACACCTCAAACTCGAGCGTGCCAACAGAATACTTCTGTCCGTCCCTCCAATAGGCGTCGACGGGCGGTGGCGCTGCGAAATCGAATCCCAGGGCCGGCCACTGCGCTCGTGGAATTCCGAGCCAGGCAGGCTGCTCCGGTAGTTGCTGATACATTGGTTCATCGCCCTTGTGCAGCATGATCCTCGCTTCGGGCTTGAGTTTCTTGAGCGCCGCGACCCCACCGACGTGGTCCAGGTGTGCATGTGTTAACGCAATGGCTTCCAAGTTCAGGCCGTGTTTATCTATCGCCTCGACTATCCGCGCTGAATCGTCACCCGGGTCAATGCAGACAGCGCTGTAGGTCTTCTCACAACCCAGGACGCGAGTGTGCTGCTGAAAAGCGGTGACGGTGATTTGTTCTATAATCATTTCTAAAGGCTTAGTACTTGGAGCTTAGTACTTGGGAGCTTAGTACTTGGGAGCTTAGTACTTGGAGCTTTGTACTTGGAGCTTAGTACTCGGTGCTTTGTTCTTTGTTGTTTAAACCAAGTATTATGTTCTCAGAATAGATTCAAAGTACCAAGTACAAAGTACCAAGTACAAAGTACCAAGTTCAAAGTACCAAGCACAAAGTACCAAGTACAAAGCACAAAGCACAAAGTAGCAATGTCTGTAACCACTACATCAAGCGCTCCTCTTGCGGCAGTTCTCGACGCAATGACTACCGAAGGCGCCGCGGAATTGACCGAACACCTGGCGGATAATGCCCTTAAGTGTTACGCATGCGGACACCGTTGTCTCATCAAGGAGGGTAAACGCGGTATCTGCAAAGTTCGTTTCAATGAGGGCGGACATCTGCGTGTACCAACAAACTACGTAGCCGCACTCGCCTGTGATCCGACAGAGAAAAAACCCTTCTTTCATGTGCTGCCAGGCTCCGACACTCTAACCTTCGGTATGCTCGGCTGCGATCTTCATTGCGGCTACTGCCAAAACTGGCTGACATCGCAAGCCCTCCGCGATGACGCTGCCGGAACTAACCCAAGCATCGTTTCGCCGGAACGATTGATAACTATGGCTAAAGCTTATGGAGCAGCGATGGTCGGCAGCAGCTATAACGAGCCACTGATAACTGCGGAGTGGGCCATCGACGTCTTCAGGAGTGCCAAACTTGAAGGGTTCATGACCGCGTTCATTTCAAACGGCAATGCTACTCCGCAAGTGCTCGATTATCTGCGGCCCTGGACTGACTGTTATAAGATCGATCTCAAGTCGATGAACGATAAGAACTATCGCCAGCTTGGAGGTGTAGTCGACAACATCCTTGCCACGGTGAAGATGGTCCACGAACGTGGCTTCTGGGAAGAGATCGTTACGCTGATCATTCCGGGCTTCAATGATTCCAGCGAAGAGTTGCAACGTGCGGCGGAGTTTATTGCCTCGGTATCGCCAGATATTCCCTGGCACGTCACAGCATTTCATCAGGATTACAGAATGACGGAAAACTCCAACACTTCCGCCGAACAACTGATACAGGCATGCGAAATCGGACGAGAGGCGGGATTACGTTACATCTATGCGGGGAATCTTCCAGGGAAAGTGGGACGGTGGGAAAACACTTATTGTCCCAATTGCGACGAGCTTCTGGTGGAACGCTATGGTTATTTCATACGTCAGATGCGCGTGACGCCGCAGGGGCAATGCCCGGCATGCGCTGAACGCATTCCGGGCATCTGGTCGTCTTAATAATTACCACCGCGCCGTAGTGATTAACCTATTTCGCCGGCGTCTTTGTCGCAGCGGGCTTTGCCGGAGTCATTGCCTTCGCCGGAGTCACGGCCTTTTCCGGAGTCGTTGCCTTTGCCGGAGGCATCGCCATCACTGGGGTTCCCTGGTGAAACAACGCCAACCACTTTCCACTTCGGTTCGCCCAGATCGTGGTGTGGTGTTCGGTCGCTGGTTTGCTGCCGGGAAGCTTGACGGTATAAGTCACCAGACCGGCGTCGTCGTCGAACTTCAGTGCTTTGAAGTCGCTCAATTCTGACTTTGAGGCGTCAAACTGCTCCACGCCTTTGACTGAACCAGCTTTATCGTAGACAGCATCTGCCTCCACCTCGATTGACTCGGGAGCTAGAAAAGATGCGAACCCATTGTAGTCTTTGGCTTTCAAAGCGGCCCAGACTGCCTTCTCATTGGCAATCACGTCCGAGCTGGTCGAGGTTACAGTCGGCGTAGCGGCCGCACTCGGCGCAGCCTTCTCTACTTTGTTAGCCGCCGGAGCCGTAGCCATCTTCTTCACTTCTGTATCTTGATGGTAGATTGCCAACCACTTGCCGTCTCGATTCACGAATGCAGTACTCGCACGCAAAGGTTGCGGCGGTATCTCTTGGCCATTGCTTTTTCCTTTGACAGTTACGGTATAGGTGATCAGACTCGCATCTTTGTCTATCGGCAAAAACTTCCAGTCCGCGAAAGTGACGTCACTCGGTTCGAAGCCCTTAATGCCGTTTATCGATCCAGCCTTGTCATAGACCGCATCGCTCGAGACATACATGGAGTTGTCGGTCAACATCCTACCAAAGCCGTCGTAGTCTTTCTTTTGAATCGCGTCCCAGACCTGTTTCTCTTTGGCGATGGCATCAGATTCAGATAATGGCGCCGCGGGTTTAGCTGCCGCGGCACTATTGGCGTTTGAACTTGTGGCCTCTCGGTTTGTGGGAGGAGCCGCGCATGCAATTGCTGTTAACACTGCAGCGGCTAGGAGAAGAGTCTTCTTCATAACCTTCACTCCTGAACTTGTGATTTAGAGATCGCGGGGGTTCTATGCCAAAACTGATCTTTAGTCAAGGGATTTACAGGAGATATGCAAGGGAGAAGCTTTGGGAGATGTTATCGTTTGGGCACAGGCGAGGCTGCCGCTGCTGGTGATGCCCTCATAATTGGCGACGGCGACGGTGCAGCCTACGGTTTTGGAACAGGCGTGCTGATGGAAGCAACAAGCTTCCACTCGCCATTGCGTCTGGCAAAGGTATCGATCCAACGAATCTCACCGCTAGCGTCGATGGTTTTACCGTCAGGAGTTTTGTACTTTCCACCTTTGATTATGCTCCGGCCACTTACGACAGCTGCGTCTTTGTTAAGAACGTTTACTTTCATGTCGGTCACTTCCCAAGAGTCGGCTGATAGGTTGCCGCTCTTAATGTCGCTGATGTCCTGGGCCTTGCTACCCACCGTTCCGTCACGATAGACAACGGCGATATCGTCTGCTTCGACCCGATCCACTGCCACCGTGTCCTTCTCTTTTAAGACCCGTGGGAAGTCGTTCTCGATGCGCTTCAACTCTAACTCAATAGCGGCAGTATCGATCGTCTCTTTTGCGGAATTAGCATTGGCCGCGGATGTCGCCCCGCGATTTGTATCCGGCGCGGCGGGCTTTTGGCACCCAGACATTCCAAAAACGATCAGAGCCGTGACCAGTAAGAGCGCCATGAATAGCGCATTTCTTTTCATCGATTCACTCCTTTTGATTTGCCTTAAAGAGCAACAACGCTTTCGTCGTTTTTCCCATTACATTGAGCTTACAGGAAAGGTGTCGGCAATAACACTTTTGCTTCTACGCTAAACCTAAATCGCAGTCAACGGATGCATTAACATAATGGACTGTCTACGCTTCCGCCACTCTTTTTTCCGCGTATCCGTTCGCAAAACAATTGACATCGCAAACTTTTTAGGATTATTGTCGCGACACGCAGACTTGAGGGAACCACGTCGATCCGGTTTTGGCTCTCCTCAGGTTCCGTCTACCTTCCTTGGCGCAGATCTTAATCACACTTTTCTTGGAAAGGAGCAACCAATGACTAACCTTTCAAGATCCTTCAGCATGGGTTTATTTAGGCCTTTGCTTATGGTCGTTGCCGGGCTGACCCTGGTGGGGTCTTCCTCGGCCCAGACCGCGCGAAATCGGGCCAGTGGGCCGGCTGAAGCGGAGCCAATTCTCCATGAGTACCGCGGGATCCAGATAGGTTCTCTCGCAGATGAAGTGCGCAAGAAACTAGGCAACCCCGCCGATAAAGGCGAAGAGCAGGATTTTTTTGTTTTCGGCGAAAAAGAGACCGCCCAGGTTCTATACGACAAGACGCATAAGGTAATAACGATCTCGGTGGATTTCACCAACGGGGCCAGCAGCGTGATAACTCCCCAACAAGTGTTTGGTGGGGATATTGAGGCCAAGCCCGACGGATCGAAGTACAAGTTAGTGCGTTACCCGAAAGCAGGTTACTGGCTCTCATACAATAAGACCCCGGGCGACACACCGATGGTTAGCGTAACTTTTCAAAAGATCCAATAGCAAAAGAGTCGGCGCTATTCGTCTGGCTTAATCCGCTAACTTAAATATTCGTCTACCTGAGTCTCGCCTTACCGCGTACTGCGAACAAAACTTCGTCGGCAAGCGTCTTTCACACCTGGGGAAAGGTCATGCTAGCTCATTGGCTAGTAACACGGCTTTGACATCATCGTCGCAAGAGGATAGGTTTTAGCGGCAAACTTTCCTTTCGGGAGATTCAGCTTCATGGCGAAGAGTGGATATAAAGGCATCAGCCGTATTGATTGTCCGGAAAACAAGACCGTCGGTTGGTATGTTCGAGTAAGACTCAACAACGTAACAAAGTCGAAATTCGTCAGCGATCAAAGAAACGGTGGTAAAGAATCGGCACTACAACGAGCCATCGAATGTCGCAACCAGCTTGAAAAGGAGTTGGGCAAACCACGGACTGATTGGGTGATTGTGGGTAAGAGCAGGCGCAACCGCAGTGGTGTTGTAGGGGTGCGCCGAACAGCCAAGAAGTACAGGGGCAAAGATGGGACAGTCTATCTTAACGAAGTCTACGAAGTGACTTGGAATGCCGGACGAGAAAAGCGTGGACGTACGTCCGTTTCGATTAGCAAGTATGGCGAGACCAGCGCATTTAGAAGAGCGTGCGCCATCCGCCGGCAGAAAGAACACCAGCTTTACGGAAACGTAGTGACCAGCAAATGGGCGGAGTCGTTCAGCAAGGTCTGCGCGGCATAGCATCACTAGACTCCGAATCTCCCCCGTCTTATCCTGTCGTGGATGCAAGCATTCAGTGAAATCCTTTCCGCTCCTGGCGAATCTCCTTCCAGCAAGGCAAGCTTCTCACGGCTGATTAAAGAACGGGCTCAGGCTGAAGGATTCGATCAGGTCGGAATTGTTGGGGCAGCGCCTCTCGACAGCGAAGCTGATCGTCTGAATGAATGGCTGGCTCGCGGCTATCACGCCGAAATGCAATGGATGGCGCGCGATAGTCAGAAACGCACGAACCCACTGAAGATTTTCCCCCTGGCGCGCTCAGTCGTAGTCGTCGCACTTAATTACTACACGCCTCACAAACATCAAGACAACCCGACAACCGGCAAGGTTTCTCGGTACGCATGGGGTGACGACTATCATGAAGTCATCAACCGCAAGCTGCGAGCATTGCTTTTCTGGATCAAAGAGCAACGTCCGGAAGCTGAAGGCAAAGTCTGCGTCGATATTCAGCCCGTTATGGATAAAGCATGGGCCGTGCGCGCGGGACTTGGTTGGCTTGGCAAGCACACAAATATGATCACGACCCGATACGGTTCCTGGGTTTTTATTGGTGAGTTGCTGCTGAACCTTGACCTCGAGTACAACACGGAAGAGGTGGAGGACCATTGCGGCAGCTGCTCGCTCTGCATCGATTCCTGCCCAACGCAAGCGATCACTGAACCCTATGTCGTAGATTCCAACCGGTGCATTTCTTATGGGACTATAGAGCTGCGCGCTGAAAACCTGCCCGAGCCAATAACGGAAAATCTGTCAGGCTGGTTTTATGGCTGCGATATTTGTCAGGACGTTTGTCCCTGGAATAGGTTTGAACAAGTCACCCAGGAAGAAGATAGCTTTTCTCCGCGAGAAGGAAACATCAATGCAAAGTTGACGGATATTGTTGACCTGTCTGCCGAAGCTTACGCTGAACGTTTTCGTCACAGTCCAATGAAACGAGCGAAGCTCTCGGGCCTGAAGCGCAACGCACGCGCCTTGCTGGATGACCGACAAACTTGATCTGTGATCAGGCAGAACCTCGCGGTATCCGCAACATAAAACTCAACGTCAGAACCGGGGAGCGGTAGCGACCGGGTCAATCTTGGAGGGCACGCAGCGATCGTTTTACCCTCCGCTGCTAATGTTTCATCGATACGGGTCAAACGGCTCCGCAACATAAAACTCAACGTCAGAACCGGGGAGCGGTAGCGACCGGGTGAAAACTCAAACTGATGCCACGGGCTTGCCCCGTGGAGACTCACGCTCGCGGCTACAAAGAAAGGTCAGCAGCGTTTGCGGATGCCACGGCCTTGTGCCGTGGAGACTCACGCTCGCGGCTACAAAGAAAGGTCAGCAGCGTTTGCGGATGCCACGGCCTTGCGCCGTGGAGACTCACGCTCGCGGCTACAAAGAAAGGTCAGCAGCGTTTGCGGA
>Ga0070708_100000268_pt1 | contig 38574 bp, 30 predicted proteins | sample KBSK5503metaG_FD_65469 | JGI IMG/M metagenome (GOLD analysis project Ga0070708, IMG submission 65469) | Corn, switchgrass and miscanthus rhizosphere microbial communities from Kellogg Biological Station, Michigan, USA - KBS K5-50-3 metaG | ecosystem: Host-associated > Plants > Roots >... | reverse complement strand
CGGAAAACGCTGAGTGCGGAAAACTGACAACGGACAACGTGACCGTGACACCAGCAGATCCTTCGCTGCGGTCAGGATGCCGGAGTCAGACCCGAGATCGATCCCAATGCCCGAGCCGGATATACTCGACCAGCCCTCCCGCCTTCAGAATCTCGCCCACCATTTCCGGCAACGGTCGCGCACTGATGGCCAGTCCTCGGCTCTTGTCCTCAACGACGACATCGCTCTCCGACGCGCGCACCCACACCGTAGCCCCCTCGACGATTCCGCTCGTTTCACACTCGAGCGGCACCAACCCGTTGTTCACCGCATTCCGGAAGAACGTCCGCGAGAAGCTGCGCGCCAACACCGCGCTGATCCCCGCGGCCTGGATCACTGTCACCGCGATCTCCATCGCCGATCCGCACCCAAAGTTCGATCCTGCAACAATGATGTCACCCGGTTTGACCGATGCCGCGAACGTCGGATCGATCGTCTCGAGCAGGTATCGCTTGAGCACGTGTTCGTCGAGCGTGTCACGCTTCCGCGTTGACGCGATGATGTAATCGGTGTTGATGTCGTCGCCGAGGACGCGCGCACGACCCTCGAGCTCGATCGCCATCAGCCGATCGTCCGCGGATCGGTGATCCGTCCCGTCGCTGCCGACGCTGCGCACGCCGCCGGCGACGCCAGATAGATCGACGCCGACGCGTTGCCCATGCGCGCCTTGAAATTCCGGTTCGCCGTCGAGAGCACCGTCATCCCGTCGCCGGGGATCGCGCCGCTCGTGCCGCAACACGCGCCGCAGCCGGGCGTCGTCACGATGGCGCCCATCGCCGCGAGCTTTCCCAACGTCCCGTCCTCGATGAGTCGCAGATACACCTCGCGCGACGCCGGCGTCACGACTAGCTGCACGCTCGGTGCGACGCGTCCGCCCGCGCGTTCGAGCACGTCGAGCGCCTCATGAAAATCCGGAACCCGTCCTCCCGTGCACGTGCCGAGAAAGACCATTTGCACCGGCGTCCCGACAATGCGTCCGATCGTCACGACGTCGTTCGGCGAATGCGGGATCGCGACGCGCGGCGTCAACGTCGAGAGATCGATCGTGAGCGCTCGCGCGTACGTCGCACCGTCGTCGGCGCCAACAGGCGTTCCGACATTCGTCGTTCGTCCCGCGAGGTACGACGCGACTGCCTCGTCTGCCGGAAAGATCGCCGCCTTCGCTCCGGACTCCACGGCGAGATTCGAGAATACGAATCGCTCCTCGAGCGTGAACTGTGCGATCCCCGGCCCGCCAATCTCCAACGTCTGGTAGTTCGCGCCTTCGGCGCCGAGCTCCGCGATGAGCGCGAGTGCCGCGTCCTTGGCTGCCAGCCCGCGCGGTCGGTCGCCCACGAGCGTGACCGCGATCGTCTCCGGAACGCGGAGCCAGACGCGCCCCGTGATCATCGCCGCCGCCAAATCTGACGAGCCAACGCCCGTCGCGAACACGTTGAGCGCGCCGCACGTCACGGTGTGGCTGTCGGCGCCGATCACGAGGTCGCCCGGCAACACGCGCCCTTGTTCGGCGACGATCTGATGGCTGATCCCTTCGCCCACCTCGTGCAGCCGCGCGCCCGTCTGCCGCGCGAACGCGCGGACTCGATCGTGGAACGCCGCGGTCTTCGGTGTCGACGGGGGCGAGTAATGGTCGAGCGCGAATACCACGCGTTCGGGATCGAACAGGCGCTGCCCGCCCATCTTGTCGAAGTACGCGAGTGCCATCGGCGACGATGCGTCGGTGCCGATCACCAGATCCACGTCGCATACGACGATGTCACTGGCGTACGCGTCCGTCCCCGACTTGGTCGAGAGAATCTTCTCGCTGATTGTTTTCGGCCGCGCCGCGGTCATTCGACCTCGTAGAAGGCCGCGTGCTCGTCCTGGCTCATCGGCCATCCCGGAATGGACTCCGGATCGAACGTGTCAGAGAGAGAACCGCGCTCGCTGCGCGCGATCCACGCCGCGCCGACGAGATTGCTGATCGTGTTGATCGCCGTGCGACACATGTCGATCGGACGATCGACTGCCGCGACGAGCGCGATTCCCGCCGCCGCGCGCGGTCCGAGTCCGATGCCGTTGAGCACGATCAGCGTCGTCACAAGCGAGCTCCCCGGCACACCGGCACCCGCGAACGCCGCCATCGTCGACATCAACACGATCGTCACCATCAACCCCGACGTGAGCGACAATCCGTACAAATGCGCGATGAACACCGCCGTCACCGCCTTGTACGCGGCCGAGCCGTTCTTGTTCATCGACGCGCCCGCGGGCAGCACGAAGCTCACGATGTCGTCTGGAATACCAAGTCGGTCGCGCGCCGACTCCATGCTCACCGGCAACGCCGCATTCGACGACGCCGTCGAGAACGCGAGCAGTATCGCGTCTCCCACCGACTTGACGAATCGCCCCACGCCGACGTTCGCGCCGACACGCAACGCCGGCAGCAGCACGAGTCCCAAATGAATCGCCAGCGCCGCGACGACGACCGCCGCGAACGAGAGCAGTTGCCCTAGCATCGCGAGCCCCGAGCGCGCGACCATCGCCGCGATGAGCACGAACACCGCGGCGGGCGCCAGCCGCATCAGCCATGCGACCATGACCATCGAGATCTCGTTCACACCCTCGAAGAATCTGAGCACCGTGCGTCGCCCATCGCCCGACACGAGCGTCGACGCCGCGCCGAAGATGCACACCGCGATAATCAGCGGCAGCAAATCGGCGCCACCCTGCGCCGCCGACGCGAACGGATTCTGCGGAATCATGTTCACCAACGTTTGCCCGAGCGTCGGCGCCGTCGCCGCTTGTGCCGCGGCGCTCGCGCCGGCGGCCGAATCGCCGAGCCGGCTCACCAACGCATCGCGCTCGCTTCCTGAGAGTCCCGTCCCGACGCGCGCCACCGCCGCGACGACGAGCCCGATCAACGCCGCGGCGAACGTTGTGCCGACAAAGTACGCCAACGTCTTGCCGCCAATGCGCCCCAACGAGCGAATGTCGCCTAGCGACGCGACGCCGACGAACACGCTCGCGATCACCAGCGGCACCACGACCATCGTGATCAATCGGATGAACACGGTCCCGAGCGGCTCGAGTCCGGTGAGCATCGGCTGCAGCCAATGCATGCCCGGCGCGCGCGACAACCCGCCGATCGCGATGCCGACGACGAGCCCGATGAGAATCTTCTTCTCGAGCTTCACGGGGCTGATTCCGCTCCGACCGTTGCGCCGCTTGCCGCGGTCGCTAACGCGTCGCGCAACGCGCTGAGCGTGCGTTCCACGTCGGCCATGCGAATGTCGCCCATGTGTCCGATGCGAAAGCCACGACGCTCGTACGGCCCGAGTCCCGCGGCGGTCCAAATGCCGCGTGCCTTGAGGGCGTCGCGGATTGCGCGCGGCTCGACCGGCGCCGGCAGCGCGATCGCCGTGACCGTATCCGCGCGATGGACGAGCGCCGGACACTGCATCGACAGTCCAAGCTCGGCCACGCCGTCTCTCACGCGCCGCGCCATTGCCGCGTGCCGGTCATACACGTTCACTAAACCCTCTTCATGAATCATGCGGAGCGACTCGGCGACTTGCAGCACGATGTGCACCGGCGTCGTTCCCGGTGTCTCGGGCTTCGCCGCCGAGATCGTACGGCGAATCGCCGTGAAGTCCCAATAGTGCCGTGGCAGCCGCGATGTCGCTACCGCGCCCCAGCCGCGCTCGCTCACCGCCACCCACGACATGCCCGGGCTCGACATCAAACACTTCTGCGTCGCCGTCACCGCGACGTCCAGGTCCCACTCGTCGAACGCGAACGGCATTCCACCGATCGACGGCACGCCGTCCACAAGGACGAGCGCTCCGTGCGCCCTCGCGACGTGCGCGATCGCCGGCACATCGTTCGCCACACCCGTCGACGTATCGACGTACGCCAACGCCACGGCGCGCACCGACGAATGTTCCACCAAGAGTTGCTCGAGCTCATTGGCATCGGCGTTGCGCGCCCAGTCGGTCGAGAATCGATGCACCTCGAGCCCGTACGTCTCCGCAAATCCCGCCCACATCTCGCCGAACTTTCCGTTGCAACACACGGCGATCTCATCGCCGGCGGAAAACAAATTGCAAATCGTCGCCTCGAGCGCGCCGCGTCCGGTGGTGTGCACGGGCAGCGGCGCGCTCCGCGTGCCGAACACGGGACCGAGCAACTCGATCGCCGTCGCGAGCTCGCGCGAGAACTCCGGACTGCGATGATGAATCATCGGCCGCGCGCCGGCGCGAAGCACGCGCTCGGGCACACGCGTCGGACCCGGCGTCATCAGCAGCGGAGCCGACGCAAAGGCGGACGTCACTCGATCACTCCTTTCTTCCTGAGCGCCTCGTCGATCTCCGGCCGGTACAGCACGCCGCGCTGTATTTCGGCGATGCGCGCTTGCTCGCGCTTCACCAGCGCATCAACCAGCGGCAAGACCTCTTCGGCGACATCGCGCGGCACCACCGTGACGCCGTCGTCGTCGCCCACGACGATGTCACCCGGCATCACCACCGTGTTGCCGCATGCGATCGGCACGTTGATCTCGCCTGGTCCATCCTTGTCGCATGCACCCGGGCTCACCGTTCGGCTGAACGCCGCCATCCCAAGTCGCGTGATGCCCTCGACGTCTCGAATCGCACCGTCCACGACAATGCCACCAAGCTTCTTCGCCGCCGCCGTGTGACACATTAGCTCGCCGAACACGGCGCTCGTCGTGTTCCCACATGTGTTCACCACCACGATGTCGCCCGGCGCCGCGACCTGCAGCGCTTTGTGCACCATGAGGTTGTCGCCCGGGCGGCACAGCACCGTCACGGCCAGTCCGCACAGCGCGAGGCCGCTCCGCGAGCGAATCTCCGGATCCATGAAGTGGAAACGCCCCATCGCGTCGGCGAGATTGGGACTCGCCACGGCGCGAAAACGCTCGATCAGTTGATCACTCAGGCGCGGTGGCGCCGGCAGAATCCGAAATCCGAGTGGTGCCATCACTTCACACTCTTGAGAAGTTCCCAAATGCGCTCGGAGGGGACCGCGAACACGATGCGGCCGCCCGATTCCTTCGGCCCGCCGTAAATCACGCCGATCACGTGTGCGTGCCCGTCGAGCACCGGACTCCCGCTCGATCCGTGCGACGCGAACGCATCGACCTGGAGCAACGTGCGCGTCGGCGTCTTGCTCACCGTGCCCACCGTGAGCGTCGTCTTCGCTCCAAGATCGCTCCCCGATCCGTCCATCGGAATGTCGGTGCCGAGCGGAAAGCCGAGCGTCGCGATCGTGGTGCCGGCCGGCACGTCGACCATGTTCGCCAACGATGCGATCGCGGGAAACGTCCCACCCCCCTCGATCTGCACGAGCGCGAGATCGACGTCAGGGTCCGTCGAGACTTTGACGACGTGTGCGGGGTGCCACTCGCGTGTGTTCGCGAACTTGGCGACGACGCGCTTCGCGCTCCCGGTCTTGTCGCTCACCACGTGACGGCTCGTGACGACCAACCCCGACGCGTTGACGGAGAAACCGCTTGCCTCGTATCTCTTGCCGCCGACCAGGCTCGCGATCAGCACCACGGCGGGATCGGTCGCTTGGCGCATTGCCGCCCAGTCAGGTTCGTTGAGCGAACGCCTCGCCAGCGCTTCGCGTTGGAGCGCCTGCTGCGCGTAGACCTTGCGCAATCGCTCGAGCGATTCCTCTCGCTCGGCTGCCGCTTGATGTTGATACCAGATGCCAGCTCCCACAAGCACCGCCAGCAGCACGACGAGGCCCAGCATGCCCGCCCGCAATACGCGCGTCTGCTTTCGTACGGCCACCGCGATTCGCTCGGCGGTCGGCGTGGGGGTGACGGCTAATGCTTCTCGCATGCGGACGGCGACGTTCGGCCCTCGCGCCCCGAAGCCGATGACGTCACCCTCCACGAGCGCGCGCTGCTCGCCGCGCGGTACGCGCTTGCCATTCACGAAGGTGCCGTTCGTGCTTTGCGCATCGACGAGCGTGTACTCTCCGTCCAGCGCGCGAATCTCGGCGTGGTTCGTCGAGACGTCGAGGTCCTGCGTCGCGTCGAACTTGAAGTCGCAGTCCGGGTGGCGCCCGATCGTGATTGTCGACTTCTGAAAGGTCTGCGATTGGCCGGCGCGCGCACCACTCAGGATGCGCAGCTCGATCGCCATTACGACCTCGGTGCGCTCGTGCCGGTCGTAGCGGTCACGGCGCCCGTACTACGCATCACGAACCACACGGCGCCAATGATGAGCAGCGTGAGCAACGCGACGGCGATGAGCGTGCCGACGCTTCGTCTCGCCGGTGACACCTCGGGCGCGGCCGGCGGCTCAGGCGTCGCTGGGGTCACCGGTTGCTCCGACGCCGCCGGTTCTTCTTGCGCCGGCGCAAGTGCGTGCTCCACCGCTCGCGGTGGCGTCGGTCGCACCATGTCGGCCCGCGGCACGATCGGCATCGGCTCGGTCGGCGTCGTACCGGTCATGATACGATCCCACGATCCCGACGGCCCCGAATCGCGGAGAGGAAACACGCGGTGGCCCACTTCGTCTTCGTTCGCCGCCGTTGTGAGGCCCGTTCCTTCGAATCGCGCCACGATCACGGTGATATTGTCCGGACCACCGGCCGCGTTCGCGAGATCGATCAAGCCCTGGCTCACTTTCGTCAGGTCGGGCTCTCGTCGCACGATCTCGGCGATTTGATCCTTGCTCACCTGCCCCGAGAGTCCATCGCTGCACAGGACGAGCGTGTCGCCGCGACGAATGGTCTGGTGCGTGAGATCGACCTTGATCGTGCCCTCGGGGCCGAGCGCCTGGAGAATGATGTTGCGTCGTTCGCTGTGCTCGGCTTCTTCCTCGGTCAGCTCCCCGGCCTCGATCAACTTCTGCATGAGCGATTGATCTTTCGTGATCTGGCGCGTTACGCCGTCGCGCACGATGTACGCGCGACTGTCGCCCACCTGCGCCAGATACAACGTGTCGCCGAGCAGTCCGGCAATCGTCGCGGTCGTGCCCATGCCGCGGTACTCGGGGTGTTGGGTCGCGAATGCGTTGATCTGCGCGTTGGCCGCCTTCGTCGCGTCCTTGATCGCGCGCACGAACACCTCAGCGTCGGTGGTCTTGGCCGCCACCCACGTCGCCCGCAGCTCGCCGAGCACGATGTCCACTGCCATTGCGCTCGCGATCTCGCCGGCCGCCGCGCCGCCCATGCCGTCGGCGACCATGAAAAGCGAGCCTTTCGCGCCCGCCGGCAGCGTGGCCGAATCCGGTTCGACGATGGTCGTGCCGCCCGTCAAGTCAGCCACCACGAACGCATCCTCGTTGTGCTCGCGCGTGCGGCCAACGTCGGTGAGACCAGCGACGCGGACGATAACCTCGGCGTTGGGCGAGTCGGGGTTGGGCGTGGGGTTCATCGACGAGGAGGGTTTGGTGACGGGCACGTGCGGTGCGATGACCTAGTTTGAGCAGAGATCGTTGAGTTTCGCGGCAACGAGCGTGGCTTTCGTAGTGGCGGGAGCGATCGTGCGAACTTCCTTCAACGCGTCACATGCATTTTTGTCACGAAGACTGAGCCCCGCCGCGAAGCGCACCAGCGCGGCATGCACTCGATCCTCGTCCGTCGAGATCTGAACCGATGCCAAGGCCGCCAGGGCCGACGCGGCCGTCGTCGAATCGTTCGCCAGGCTGTCGAGCCGCGCGAGCTCCGCGCTGTTGTCGGCGGCGGCCGGTGCCGGCGAGGCTGGAGTGCTGCCACCCGGACCGGGTCGCACGGTTGAGCCGCGATTCGCCACGACCGTCGCCAGGGTCAGGATCACCACCAGCGTCGCCAAGAGACCAACGGTGGACACGTAGCGATCTTCTTGCTTCAGGATTTCCCCCGAGTGTCGCACCACCCGCGTCGGCGGGACCACGCGCGCATCGCTCGGGCTGGGGCGGTGCGCCGTCGTCTCCGGCATGTGGCTCACCGCCGCGTGGAACGCCTGGCCGAACTCGCTCGCGCTCTGGTACCGCCGACGTGGATCGCGCGACAACGCCTTGTCGATGACCTCTTGCACGTCGTCGGGCCAATCGACGCTGGGAGCGGCGAGCCGCAACGACATCGGCGCGTCGGTGAGCCGCATGATCAGCGACTCGCGCGCCGATTCGCTCGGAAAGGGAAGCCGTCCCGTGAGCATGTTGAACGCCACGAGTCCGAGTGAATAGATGTCGCTCCGGCCGTCGAGCGCGTCGCCGGCGAACTGTTCGGGACTCATGTAGTCCGGCGTGCCGATGAGGAAGCCGGTCTTGGTCACCTTGCGCGATTCGTCGTCCGCCGCTTTCGCGATGCCGAAGTCGACGACCTTCACCAGATCGCCGCCGTCGCGCGTTGGGACGAGCAGGATGTTGTCGGGCTTGAGGTCGCGGTGCACGAGTCCAACCTCGTGCGCGACGGCGAGCGCGTCGGCCGTCTGTCGCACGATTTCCGCCGCGCGTCTGGGCGAAAGAGGCCCCTGTTGTTCGATCACGCTCGCCAGCGACTGGCCGTCGACATACTCCATCGCGAGGTAGATCAGCCCGTCGGCGGTCTCACCGAAGTCGTACACGGCGGCGACGTTCGCATGGCTGATGCGACTCGCGTTGGCGGCCTCGCGGTTGAAGCGCGTGATGGCGTCGAGGTCCTTCACCATGCCCGGGTGGAGGACCTTGAGCGCGCTCTTGCGCCCCATCTTTACATGCTCAGCCAGATACACGCGACCCATGCCCCCTTCGCCCAGTTTCCTGAGGATGAGATATCGATCCGCGACGATCGACCCCTCGAGGTCGGTCCCGCCGGTCGCGGCGCGAAGCGCCGTTCCATCGGTTTCGCAAAAACGAGCGTTGGCTGGATACTCAGTGCCACACCGGGGACAAACTTTCGACGTCGCCGCGTTGGGGTGGGGGTGGGAAACATCCATGGCGGGCGAATATAGGCCGCCGGGGAAGGGATGGTCAATGAATTGCACGAGCCTGCGACCTAACGATTTAGGACTGTTTCAGCCTACATTGCGTCCTGCATGCGAACCCATCGCCTCGCGCTCGTCGCGCTGATCGCCGGTTGCCAAACCGCAGCCTCCACGACTTCCCCGACGCCCGAGACCCGCCCGCCCGCCAACCCTACATATGAACGCGGAATCACGCCCCGGGCGGCCCTACCCCTTCCGCCGGTGCCACTCGTCACCGGGCCCCTCGTTCCCAAAGTCGTCTTTCCCGACGCGAATCAGACCATCCCCGTCCGCGACTCGAATTTCATTTTCGGCTCGGTCGGCAACGGCCACGCGACGCTGACAATAAACGGCGCACCAGTAACCGTCGCGCCCAACGGAACGTTCCTCGCCTACGTGCCCGTCCCGCCGCCGACGGCGCCGCGCTACGAGATCGTTGCGCGCGAAGGCGCCGACAGCGCGCGACTCGTCGTCCCCGTCCGCGTTCCACCGCCGCGCGTCGTCTTCGCCACGAGCGGACCGCTGCTCGTCGACAGCGGAACAGTCTCGCCGCGCGGCGGCACCCTCGCCCTGCGCGACAACGAGCCGGTTCGCGTGAGCGTGCGCGCCGCGCCCAACGCGTCGGCGTGGGTCGTCGAGAACGGACGCCCCCACGCGCTCGTCGGCGTCTCGGCCAACGTGTTGGCGACCGAGCTTCCGGCGCGCAGCCTCCGCGTTCCGGCCACGCTCTACGTCGCGCGCGATCGCGACACCGTTCATTTCGCGCTGTCGCGTATCGCGGCGGTCGACACCGAGCCTACCCGCTACGCGACGCTCGTCGCGACCGACAATGGTCCCGACACCGACGCCGTCGTGATCGGTCGCTCGACGCCCGCCGGCACCTACAAGTGGATGCTCCTTCCCGGCACCATTGTGCCGGTCACCGGCCGGAGCGGCGACAACGTCCGCGTTCGTCTCGACTCACAACTCGAGACGTGGATCGACTCGGTGAACGTTCGTCCGATGACGCTCGGCACTCCCGCGCCTCGGCGCGTCGTGGGCGCGATGACGCTCGTCCCGTCCGACGACTGGGTCGACGTCGTGATGCCCGTTGCATCGCCGCCGCCATTTTTGCTCGAGCAGGACCTCGATCGCCTCACGCTCACGCTGTACGGCACGCACGCGACGCCCGACCTCATCAAGTACCTCAAGAACGATTCGCTCGTCCGCGTGATGAACTGGACGCCGGAGCAATCGGACCGCATTCGCATCACCATGGAGCTGAGCCAACCGTCGTTCGGCTATCTCGCGCTCTGGGATTCGACGCGCGGCTTTGTCCTTCGCTTGCGCCGGCCGCCGCGCGTGTCGCTCGGTCGCCCACTCGAGGGCCTCACGATCACCGTCGATCCCGGCCATCCGCCCGGCGGCGCGATCGGACCCACGGCCCTGACCGAAGCACAAGCCGTGTTGCCGATCGCGCAGAAGCTGCGCGAGCTACTCGAGCAACGTGGCGCGCACGTCGTCGTCACGCGCACGACGATGCAGGCCGTCGACCTCCACCTGCGCAGCGTCATCGCGCGACGAACGAACTCCCACGTCCTCGTCTCGATTCATCTCAATGCATTCGGCGACGGCGTGAACCCGTTCACCAACAACGGCACGAGCACGTTGTTCTTCCATCCCCAGACCGAACCGCTGGCGCGACTCGTCCAAGCTGGGATGATGCGCGAGATGGGTCTGCGCGACCTGGGCATCCATTATCAGAATATCGCGATCGGCCGCACCACCTGGATGCCGTCGCTCATCTGCGAGGGTGCATTCCTCATGGTGCCCGAGCAGGAAAACGCGGTTAAGATCCCCGAGTTCCAAGAACGCTACGCGCGCGGAGTGGCCGACGGCATCGAGGCGTATTTCAGACTGTTCGCGCGGTGACATCTTGCCCTTTCGGTTCTTCGCACCATGAGATATCGCGATGGGTACAGCGAGCCCCAGTTTTGAGCCGTGAGCATTTGGCGACGAGCCATGAGCTTGTTCCGCGCTCGAAATCGGCTCACGGCTCTTTGCTAATGGCTCGCAGCTTAAAGCTGGGGCTCGCCGTGCCCTTCGGGATGCTACTCCTCGCGCTTTCCGTCCGCGTCTCCCCAGCCCAAGCGCCGAACCTCCCGTGGCGCACGCTGAAAACCGAGCACTTCTACGTCCACTTCAATCCACCACTCGAGCCGCTAGCGCGACGCATCGCCGCCGACGCCGAGCGCGCGTACACCGAACTGTCGCGCGAGCTGCATCCACCACGCGGGATGATCGACGTCGTCATCTCTGACGACGTCGATCAATCCAACGGCTCGGCGACGCCGTTTCCGACGAACCGCATCGTCGTCTACGCGAACCCGCCGGTAAATGAATCGGCGCTGCGCTACACGAACGACTGGGGTCAGCTCGTCATCACCCACGAGCTCACGCACATCTTCCACCTCGACCGGACGCGCGGCCTTTGGTCGGGCGCACAAAAGATTTTCGGTCGGGCCGCGGCGCTCTTTCCCAACTTGTACTCGCCATCGTGGCTGGTCGAAGGACTCGCGGTGTATGAGGAGTCTAAACTTACGGGCGCCGGCCGCATCGAAGGATCCGAGCATCGCATGATCGCCCGCGCCGCCGCGATCGATCACACCTTTCCGTCGCTCGGCGCACTGAGTCTCGCGCAGGGGCATTTTCCGTTCGGCGAGACGTCGTATTCGTTCGGCTCCTTGTTCGTCGACTACTTGGCGAAGACGCGCGGTGAAACGCGCGTCCGCCAGTTCGTCGAGAAGTCGAGCGCCGACATCATTCCGTTCCTGATCAACATTCCGGCGCGACAAGGATTCGGCGTCAGCTTCACCCGCGCCTGGCGCGACTTCAGCGATTCCGTCGCCCGCTCCATCCGCGCCACGCCCGCGGCACCACTCCAAGGATGGCGCGAGCTCACGCGCGACGGCGTGTTCGTCTTCGCGCCGCGCTGGCTCTCCGACTCCGCGATCGTCTATAGCGGCTCCCCGGGCCGCGAGACCTTCGGCGCCTTCCGCGTCAATCTCGACGGCAAGCGCTCACGCGTCGGACGCCGCAATAGCCGGTCGGCCAACGTGCCGATCGAGAACAACGAGCTGCTGTACGCACAACTGGAATTCACGAATCCATATCAAGTGCGCTCGGACTTGTGGATTCAGAGCGGCGGTCGCGAGCGCCAACTCACCTACGGGCAACGTCTCACCAGCCCCGACGCGCGCGCCGACGGCGAGATCGTCGCGTCGCAGATCATTCCCGGCGCTACGCGTCTGGTCCGCGTCTCGCGCGACGGCAAGCGCGTCACGCCGATCACCAACGGCAGCTACGACGAGCAATGGACCGAGCCGCGCTGGTCGCATTCGGGCGATCGCATCGCCGCGTCGCGCTGGGTGCGCGGCAACGTCTCACAGATCGTCGTCGTCGACACGCTCGGCCGCATCCTCCACATCGTCTCGAGCGGCAACTCGATCGAGGCGACGCCGAGTTGGTTGCCGAGCGACGCCGGCATCCTGTACAGCTCCGACCGCACCGGTAGCGCCCAGATCTACATCGAGCGCTTCGATGAGCCGCGCACGTTCGCCGGCGCAACGACGTATCGCCTGAGCGACGCGGGCACGGGCTTGTTCGAGCCGACCAGTGCGCCGGGAACACCGCGCGCCGCCGCCGTTCTGTTTCGCGCCGACGGCTATCATCTGGGCGTCGGCGCTTGCTGCGCAACGACGACCGCCGAGCGAACCGCGGATTATCGCGACACGACGTCGCACACCACCGACGTCGTGGTTGTCGACTCGAGTCCGGTGAGCAGATACAGTCCGTGGCGCACGTTCATTCCGCGCTACTGGCTTCCGCAGGTCGATCAAGGCATCGACAACGGCTATCGCATCGGCGCGCTCACGAGCGGCTTCGACGTCATCGGTCGTCACACGGTGACGGCGCAGATCGAAGTGCCGACGAATGATCGCGGCGGCGTCACCGGCAGCGCGGTGTATCAGTACAGCGGCCTCGGTCTTCCCATCATCCAGGCCGACGCATCGCAGAACTGGGAGAGCCTCGGCGGCATCTCCGACCGCAGTCCGCAGCGGCGAATCATCGGCGAGCTCTTTCGTCGCACATGGAACGGCGAGCTGCTCGGAACGCTGCTGCGCCAACGCTATCGCACGGCCATGTCGCTCACGGCCGGCGCCGGCTTCGAGCATCGCACCCACGTGACCACGCCGACGGATTTCCTTCCACAGATCGACTCGAGCGGCGCGTTCGGAAGTTTGACCTTCCCGACGCTGATCGCCGCCGCGAGTTTCTCGAACGCTCAACGCCCGGCGTTCAGCATCTCGCCCGAAGACGGCATCTCGCTCGCCGTCACCACGCGCGACCGACTTCGTAGCGGCGCGAACGGCACGGGTGGGCAGAGTGTAAGCACCGTTGGCAGCGCGTCGCTCTACAAATCACTCGACCTCCCAGGCTTCGCGCACCACGTGGTCGCGCTACGCGCCGCCGGCGGCTACGCCGACGAACGCGCGTCGGGCTACTATTCCGTCGGCGGCGTGAGCGGCAGCGCCTTCCAGATCATCCCCGGCTACACGCTTGGCGAAGGACGAAAAACTTTTCCCGTGCGCGGCTTCGCTGCCGGAACACTCGCCGGCACGCGCGCGACCGCGGCTTCGGCCGAGTATCGCATTCCACTTTTTCTTACCGGTGGCGCTCCCGGTCCACTCCCATTCTTCTTCGACCGCAGCTCGCTCACGCTCTTCGGCGATTACGGCTCCGCCTGGTGCCCGACCATCGCCGCGAATCGGGAAGTGTGCAACGCGAACACGCCGCTCCTCACGCACCGAGTCAGCATCGCCTCGGTCGGGGCGGAGCTCAATGTGAATCTCGGCGTGCTGTCATGGGACACGCCGTATCGCTTCCGGTTCGGAGTCGTGTCGCCGCAGCATAACGCTGGGTACTTCGGGCGGCAGTCGGTGCAGGTGTACGTCGTGTCCGGCATTTCGTTTTAGAGCGGTGAACCGAGGGCGGTTGTCCCCACTCTGAGCCTCGGCCGTATCCGATACGCCGCGCCGAGGATCAGAGTCGGAGTCCGCAGTACGAACGCCAGCCTGTGCACACTTCCTGCACCCCGACCCGCGATGCCTCGAATCACTCTGATCTTCTTCGCTGCGGCGATCGCGCTACTCAGCGCTTGCGGCGGCCGCAAATCATCCGCCACGTCGGCCACCGGCGGCTGCGACCAATCGATCAAACTGCCGCCGGGATTCTGCGCTCTCGTGTTCTCCGAGAGCGCGGGCCCCGCACGCCATCTGGTCGTGAGAAAAAACGGCGACGTCATCGTCGGCGTGTTGGACGTCCGTCGCCAGGTTGGCGGCATGCTCGCCTTGCGCGACACGAATCGCGACGGCCACGCCGACATCGCGGAGCGGTTTGGTGAGGCTGGTGTGCACGGGGTCCTGCTGGCCGGCGATTCCGTTCTCTACGCGTCGACAGCGAGCGCGATTCTCCGCTACCACTTCGCCGATTCCCTCACGCCGCGCAAGCACGTCGATACCATCGTCGTCGGATTACCTGTGCGCCCGCCGCCGTCGCACAGCATCGCCATGGACGCGCGCGGCAACCTGATCGTCAACATCGGCGCGGTGTCGAACGGATGCCAGGCAACCGACGCGCCGAACACGCGCGGCCGCGACCCGTGTCCCGAGCTCGAGACGACGGGCGGCATCTGGCGCTTCGCCACCGATCGCGTCAACCAGCAACTCAAGGACGGCGCCCGCGTCGCCACCGGTTTGCACAACGCCGTCGCGCTCACCGTGAGCCCGCACGACACGACGATCTACGCTGTCTCGCACGGCCGCGACCGACTCCATGATCTCTGGCCCGACCTCTACTCGCCCGAGGAAGCCGCGATGCTGCCCGCCGAGGAGCTGATTCGCATCACGACCGTGCGCGCCGACTTCGGCTGGCCGTACTGTTATTATGATTATCTAAAGCAGGAACGCGTCCTCGCCCCTGAATACGGCGGCGCCAAGCTCGCGACCGGCCGCTGCGATCGCATGATCCAGCCCCTCATCGCGTTTCCGGCGCATTGGGCGCCGATGTCGATCGTGTTCTACACCGGCGCGATGTTCCCCGCCACGTATCGCACCGGCGCCTTCATCGCCTTCCACGGCTCGGCGTATCGAGCCCCGCTGCCGGAAGAGGGATACCAGGTAGTCTTCCTCAACTTCACGCGCGACAATCTCGCCGGAGACTACAGCATCTTCGCCAGCGGTTTCGCGGGCGGCATGACGAGCCCCGAAGGCGCGGCGCACCGGCCAGTCGGCCTCGCGCAGGGGCCTGATGGCGCGCTGTACCTGAGTGACGATAAAGGCGGGCGCATTTGGCGAATCACATACTCGGCGAAATAGCCTCACGTCGCGCGGTCTCAACGCGGCGCGCGGTGTCATCCTGAGCGACGCTCCCTGTCATCCTGAGCGAAGCGAAGGATCTGCTGCATCCGGTGCGTTTTCCGTTCTCCGAACTCGGCGTTCTCCGTTCTCCGTTATGCGTGTTCAGTTAATCAGTGACTGATGGACCGCGACGGGTCGTGAACGTTCACGGAGTCCGCCAAATAAAACGCGCGGCCGCGGAGCCTGGCCTCATAGGGAGCCGTCCCGGAGCCGCGCGACTGAAAACTGATCACTCAAAACGGAGAACGGAAAACGTAGAGTGCGGAAGACTGAAAACGGACAACGCGACCGCGACACCGGCAGATCCTTCGCTGCGCTCAGGATGACAGGGCGTCGCTCAGGATGATCCGCCGCGGCGATTAGTCGCACCCTGCGACCATCCTCGATGTCAACGGTTATTCCGCGATGATTCGGCGACGGATTCCGAGGCGCGCTGTCAAGAATACCGCGCGCAACACAGCGCACTAACTTCTCAACTCGCGCTCCGACCGAAACCGACGTGCCCAAAATCCACCCGACCGCTTTCATCCACCCCACCGCCGTCGTCCTCGGCGATGTCACCCTCGGCGCGCGCGTATCCGTCTGGCCCACCGCCGTCATCCGCGGCGACTCCGACACGATCACCATCGGCGATGACAGCAACGTCCAGGACGGAACGATCATCCACGCGGACGACGGCGTCCCGACCACGATCGGCAGGCGCGTCGCCATCGGTCATCGCGCCATCGTTCACGGCACGACGATCGACGACGATTGCCTGATTGCGATGGGCGCGGTGTTGCTCAATCATGTCCATGTTGGCACGGGCTCGATCGTCGGCGCCGGCGCCGTGTGTCGCGAAGGCATGTTGATCCCGCCCAACTCGCTGGTCCTCGGCGTTCCGGCTCGCATCACGCGTTCGACAACGCCCGAAGATCGCGACCGCATCAAGAAAACCGTCGAGTCGTATCTGGATCTCCAGGAGCGGCATCGACGCGGTGAGGTTGAGCCCGTGGAGCGATCATGAGACCCGCTCGGCGACTCGCGTTGGTACCGGATATGCACGAGTTTCTAGGCAAATCGACGACGGATTTGTCACTGAGCCGTCGTCGTTCAGCAACGACGCGCCGGTGCGGTCGTTGTCCTCGGCGCAGTGGCCGAGAAATGTCTAAGTCGTTTGCGGTGCGAGGCTTTCGTATGTTGTCGCCATCCCTCGAGCTGAATTCGCTGGTTGCATCCGGCCGCTTGCATACACTGACGGGCTCGTTTTCAACGCAAGCGGACACACGCTTTCAGCTTCGTGATCTGATTTTCATAAGTAGCTATTCCGCCGGTAGTTATCTTACTACTGGCGTGGAATCACGATCATCGGTAGCATTCGCGCCCACGAATCCGAATCGGACCAGAGCGCCGCGCGCCCACCGACGGATCGAGAAGGCCAGATCGCTGTTTGTATCCCGCCTGTCGTAGACCCGTTACAACCGATTCACCGCGTCATCGCCCAGGAGTACCGTCACCATGCCGCTTCCCGTCAACCCGCCCGCGGGTCCCGTTTCGCTCTCCGCCAACGCGCGCACCGTGCTCGAAAAGCGCTACCTGGTGAAGAACGAAAAAGGGAAGCCTGTGGAACAGCCCGAGGATCTCTTCTGGCGCGTGGCGACGATCGTCGCCGAGGCGGACAGGAAGTATGGAGCGAGCGACGAGGCGGTGCAGAAGACGGCCGAAGAGTTCTACGCGCTCATGACGCAGCGTCGCTTCGAGCCCAACTCGCCCACGCTCATGAACGCCGGCCGTCCGCTCGGCCAGCTCTCGGCGTGTTTCGTGTTGCCGGTCGAAGACGCGCTCGCCAATGGAAAAAACGGCATCTACGACACGCTGAGCGCCATGGCGCTCATTCATCAGAGTGGTGGTGGCACTGGCTTCTCGTTCTCGCGCCTGCGCGCGAAGGGATCGATGGTCCGGTCGACTACCGGGGTCGCAAGCGGACCGGTCTCTTTCATGAAGCTCTATGATGCCTCGACGGACGCGGTGAAGCAGGGAGGCACGCGGCGCGGCGCGAACATGGGCATCCTCCGGGTCGATCACCCGGATATCATGGACTTCATCACCTGCAAAGAAGACCTCACGCAGGTGACGAACTTCAATATCAGCGTCGCCGTGACGCGGAAGTTCATGGAAGCGGTGAAGGCGGGGAGCGAGTACGACCTCATCGACCCGTCCACCAACAAGCCCGTGGGCCAGCTCGACGCCCGCATGGTGTGGGACAAGATGATCCTGGGCGCGTGGCGCACCGGCGAGCCCGGCGTCTTCTTCGTCGACGAGGCGAATCGCTACAATCCCGTCCCCCATTTGGGTCGCTACGAGGCGACGAACCCGTGCGGCGAACAGCCACTGCTCCCGTATGACGTCTGTAATTTGGGTTCCATCAACGTCGGCTACTACGTGCACGACGGCAAGATGGATTGGAAGGCGTTCAAGGCCGACATCCACCTGAGCACGCACTTCCTCGACAACATCATCGACGTCAACAAGTACCCGCTCGAGGCGATCGGCACGCTCTCCAAGCGCATCCGCCGCATCGGACTCGGCGTGATGGGCTTCGCCGACGCGCTCGTGCGTCTCGGGATCGCCTACGACACCGACGCCGGCGTCGAGTTCGGCCGCAAGGTCATGGAGTTCGTCGACGTCGAGAGCAAGCGCGAGTCGAGCGGCCTCGCCGCTGAGCGTGGGCCGTTCCCCGAGTGGGCGAAGAGCATCTGGGGACCGGACGAGACCTGCGCGCGCGACGAGAATGGCCAACGCATCCGTCCCATGCAGCTCCTCCGCAACTGCAACGTGACGACGGTCGCGCCCACGGGCACGATCAGCATCATCGCGGGCTGCAGCTCGGGCCTCGAGCCGCTGTTCGCCGTTGCGTTCATGCGCAATCAGGCGGGCGTGATGATGCCCGACGTGAACGAGGACTTCGTCGCCATTGCCAAGCGCGAAGGTTGGTACTCGGACGAGCTGATGGAGCGCATCGCCAAGACGGGCACCGTGAATCACGCCGAGGTGCCCGAGAAGTGGCAGCGCGTGTTCGTCACGGCCAACGCGATCGCGCCCCAGTGGCACATCAAGATGCAGGCGGCCTTCCAAGAGCACTGCGACTCGGCAATTTCAAAGACTACTAATTTCGCGTACACCGCGACGATCGACGACGTCCGCGAGATTTACGAGATGGCGTTCGACATGCACTGCAAGGGCGTCACCGTCTATCGCGACGGCTCGCGCGACAACCAAGTGCTGAGCACCGGCGCGACGGAGAAGGCGAAAGAAGTGCGCGAAGGAAAGGTTGTCACCCTGAGCGGTAGCGAAGGGTCTGCTGCTGATCGTTCAGCATTGGCAGACCTGCGCAGTGATCTCGCCGAAAAGGATGCGGAGATCGAGCGTCTCCGAAAACAACTCTATGAAGTGGAGGCGGAGAATCTCCAGCGCCGCGCGAAGCGCTCGCGTCCCGACAAGCTCCGCGGCACTACTATAAGAAAGGAGACCCCACTCGGCGTGATGTTCGTGAACATCACCGAGGACGACAAGGGTCAGCCGTTCGAAGTCTTTGTGACGTTAGGGAAAGCTGGTGGCTCGGCGATGGCCGACGTCGAAGCGATGGGGCGGTTGATGTCGCTTGCTTTGAGATCCGGCATTCCGATCATGGAGATCCATCGGCAGCTTAGAGGGATCTCGTCTGATCGCGCCGTCGGGCTCGGACCGAACAAAGTGTTGTCGGTGCCGGATGCGATTGGTATCGCGATTGAGGAGTGGCATCGCGATCGCGTCACCGGGGTGCAGGGTGAGTTGATGCCGCCTCCGAGTGCTGATGCTGGGAGTCCACCGGCGTCGGAGATGTTGACGTCGATGACGCATCAAGTACCGGCGGCGTTGCGGTCGACGGGGAATTCAGCGGCGGAGATGGAGTTGCAGTTTGGGCTACGTCATGCGGCGGAGACGTTCATTGGGACGTGCCCGGATTGCGGGTCGCAGATGGAGTATGCGGAAGGGTGTGTGAAGTGTCATGTGTGTGGGTTTAGTGAGTGCGGCTAGCAGATCGAACGGAAGAAGCGACAAGGGCCAGTGAGGGCGACATCGTCAGATGTCGCCCTTTCGCTAACCAAGCCGCGCAGACCGCGAGGTCCAAGCGCTACCGCCAGGCCGATCGCCGAACAAAGATTAGGGAATCTTAATAAACAGCTTTGTGCGGCACTCTGGCGAGCTTCTCACAATGGCCGTATACTGGCCTGGCGACGCCTACTGATGCCGGTCACTCAACGCACCCTTCCATCGATCCAGCGCAACGCGTAGTGAAACCTCTTATCCGTTGGGCGGGAAGCAAACGATCGATTGTTCAACGACTAGCGCGCTACTGGCCGAGTGATGCTGAACGGTACGTCGAGCCGTTCGCGGGTTCAGCATGCCTATTCTTTGAACTGAATCCGCCACATGCCGTCCTCGCCGACTTAAACGACGAGTTGATCAAGACGTATCGTGCGGTTAGAAGCGACCCGGATCTCGTGATCGCGTGCCTTCGCCGCCTGCCCAAGGGAAGGCAGGGCTACTATTCGGTTCGACAGCAAAGCCCACGGATGCTCAGTGATTGTGAGGTCGCAGCACGATTCCTCTACCTCAATCGCAACTGTTTCAACGGGCTATACCGAACGAATCGCAGCGGCGAGTTCAATGTGCCCTACGGACCTCCAAAGAAGACCGTCAAGGACTTCGAGCAAAGGATTGTTGATACGAGTCTTGCCTTACGCACCGCCGAGATTCTCGAGGCCGATTTCGAAGATACGCTATATAGCGTGCAATGCGGCGACTTTGTCTATCTAGATCCGCCGTACGCAGTTTCGTCTCGGCGTGTGTTCGCGGAATACCTGCCAAACTCTTTCGGAGTAGCTGATCTAGCTCGATTGTGTTCAGCGCTAGACGCTATTGACAGAGTCGGCGCGAAGTTCGTGCTGAACTATGCAGACTCGGGAGACGCCAGGCGCTTCTTTCGCAAATGGAATCCGACAAGGATTTGGACAAGGCGCAATATCGCAGGATTCGCCGGAGCGCGACGGGGAACTTATGAGCTCATCGCGACGAACTTTGAGCCTGCGCAATCATGACAACTGACGCCGCTCATTCCGAACTGCGAGTCATCCCGCTCTCGCAGATTGATCGAAACCCGGAAAACCCGCGCTTGCTTTTCAGGCCCGGAGAGCTCGAGCAATTGATGGAGTCCATCCGCGTCTACGGCGTCCAAGTTCCAATATCTGTATATCGCGACGGCAAACGATACGTATTGATCGATGGAGAGCGCCGTTGGCGCTGTTCGCTCAAGCTGAACCGCGCGTCAATACCCGCGCTGATTCAGGAGAAGCCAAGTCCGCTCACAAATCTTCTCCTGATGTTCAACATCCATTCTTTGCGTGAACAGTGGGACTTGATGACCGTGGCCCTGAAGCTGCCGCGTGTGATTGAGCTGCTGACTGGAGAATTCGGGGCGAGGCCAAACGAACGACAGCTTGGTGAGCGGACGGGTTTGCCGCGCGGCGTAATCCGCAGATCCAAGATGCTCATGGAGCTACCGACGCGTTACAAAGATCAAATCCTCGATGAGTTGACTAAGCCGAAGTCTCAACAACGCTTCACAGAGGATTTCTTTATAGAGATGGAACGGGCGCTCACAACGGTTGAGCGTGCGATGCCAGAAGTCATCGACAACCGCGATCGCGCCCGTAGGGTGCTAATCGAGAAGTATCGAAAGGGAACGATTTCAAACATCGTGCAATTCAGGCAACTCGCCAAAATCGCGCGTGCCGAAAAGGTCGAGGCGGACAGGCCGCGCGCGCGGAGTGTCTTGGCTAGGGTGCTTCAGAAAAACGACTACTCGATCGAACAGGCGTACGCGGAGTCGGTTTCCGCCGCGTATACAGAGCGGGACGTCCTGTCGAGAATTCAGTCTTTAATCGAACGTCTGAGCCTCTTTTCACCCGAGGATATCGACGATGATCTGAGAGAGCAGCTCAAGCTGCTTGTTGAGTCAGCATCCAATCTGTTGGAGGCTGACTAATGACGTATCGGCTACTCGCGCCACAACTCCACGCGGTGGCCGAAGCGGTTAGAGACTACTGCAACTCCCAGTGGGGCGTCGCAAAGTCAAAGATAAGCGTCGAGGAACCGGTCGCTCCCGGACTCGGGCTGGTGCCAACACTCAGCATGCTCACCGCCGACTACTACCATCTCTGCGTGGAAGTGTCGACGCGCGCCTATAGCAACACACTGGACGCTTTCGTCCTTGATTGTAAGAATCGCGGCCTAGCTATCCGACTATTCGTTGCTATCCCTCGTGACGGGGTGGAGGGAGATTTTAAGGCCGACATTGCTCGCGCCCGGGCGAACGGCGTTGGTGTTTTGGAGATTGCACCGGATTCCGATGTTGTTGTGCACGCTGATGCCCTAGCGTTGTCGCTTACTGGCGTTCGGGCAATTGACACCAAGCTTTTTCCTGCGAGATATCGCCACCCCCTAAATGAAGCCGCCCGACTTTTTCGCACCGGAAGCCCGTCAAAAGCATGTTCGGCGGTCTACGACGAGATCGAAGCGTTAACGCGAAAACTTGTGAAGAAGAGCGCGAAAAATGGATGGTGGAAAGGGAAAAACGCGCCGACGCTCAATGCGGATGACGACCCCTGGGCGAATCTTACAAGGATCCTGATGTCGTCGTTCGACCGGAAGGCCGCGCGCGCGCCGGATTTGCGTGAGGCGTTGTTTGCGCGCGTGCTAGGCGTGACAACGCATCGGAACGAGTCAGGGCACAAGCCGAACACACTCGCGAAGCTCCAGAACCGGGATGCCCAGTTGAGGACTCGATTCGAAGGAGCGGTTGATCTCCTGAGAGAGCTCATTGATGCGACGAGACCGCTGAAGTTGTGAGGGCAGACTTGCACTGTAGCAGGGGTGCATGGCGCTCTGCGGTCTAGCATGACTACCTAAGTAGAGTTGGCAAGCTACTTCCCAATACGCAATGACGAAGACAGACGGCGAAGCGGACACCGAGACACCCGATGAGCCAATACTCCTAGCGGAGTTCCTCGAGAGCGTTCCGCCAGCGACCTTTCGTACAGTGAGCGACCTGATCTACTACGACAATCAGGGCCATCCGAAGTTTCATACCCCCGACCTCCAACTCCACTGCGGAAGCGAAAGCTGCGGCGGCACTCGTTTTTTTCACGCGACTTCTGACGTCATTCACTTTGGCGTCAAATCGCAGGAGGTGTTTCTCCGGTACCAGTGCCGCAACTGCAAGAGAACGCTGAAGATCTTCCCTTTGTTTGCCCACAAAGAGGAAAGCGGCAGAGGAGGCACCGTGTTAAAGCTCGGCGAGTGGCCAGTATTCGGTCCTCCGACGCCTGCCCGCCTAGTCTCTCTGGTCGGGGCGGACCGGGATGCATTTCTCAAGGGGCGTCGTGCCGAGAATCAGGGCCTCGGTGTAGGCGCATTCGCTTACTATCGTCGAGTCGTCGAGAATCAAAAGAACCGCATTCTCGATGAGATTATTCGCGTTGCGGAGAAAACGAATGCCAAGGGCGACGTACTGGAAACGCTAAAGGCCGCGAAGGCCGAGACCCAGTTCTCCAAAGCTGTGGAGATGGTGAGAAATGCTATTCCCGAGAGCCTCTTGGTTGGCGGCCACAATCCGTTGATTTTGCTGCATAGCGCGCTTAGCGAGGGTCTGCACGCGCAATCCGACGAGGATTGCTTGGCGCTGGCCACCAGTATCCGTGTCGTCCTTCAGGAACTGTCTGAAAGGGCCGCAATCGCGCTCAAGGATCACGCGGAACTCACTTCGGCCGTCTCGCGTCTCATGCAACGAAAGCAGAGCTAGCATTGGCGGATCAGCCAACATCTGCGGGTTGTCAAGGATTTTTGCACTTGATTAGCCATAATAAGTATTACTCTCTTCGGTCGTTCCTATTTGTTCGCTCGCAAGTGTCCTCCGGCAGCGCCCCTGCCTTCACGATCGCAGCCAATGTAAGTTCTCCTGAATGAGATCTTGAAGTATTCAAATGGCGGAACCAGCATTGGAGTCGCCTTATTACGGCAAGCGCCCGAAGTTGTCGAACGGAGGCCTGGCAGTCAGACAATCTGACGCAGTTAATCGCGAATGGCGAAGAAGGGGAAGCGAGCACGCGAGCGAACCCAAAAGACCCAACGGAATCTGCACGCTTCGAAAGGCTTACGCGATCGGTTCCTCAAGGCCGTCCTTCGGACTTTTGTACCGCTGACGTTCATCGCCGGCGCTTGGATCTATTGGCCACGCAATGGACATCCCTTTGTCCCTGGGCTTGGAATTCAGGCACAGTGTTCCGTCGCGCCAGATGTGAACATGAATGCCCAAGTCATTGACGCCGTGGACTACCGCATTGGGCTCAATTTTGGAGACGTGGGTGGACTCGGATGCACTCAACTTAGAATCGTCGCACCATCTAGGCTCTTGGATGTCGTACAGCTACACGATGTGCGGGGTTTTTCGTCCGAATCGTTGGGTAATGTACGTCGGCGGTTTACGAAGTTCGCTCTTTCTACGAACGCACTGGGTCAACCGGTGTTGAGCATTCCCGTGTCGGCAATCGGTCCCGATCCGTTCATAATTGAGCTTGAACTCGAAGGTGTAGTTCAGGAGTCATTCGAAGACTATCGGATGTTGATCCCGAAAGCTCTTGAGATTGATCGCGAGGAGAACTTGTCTCGAACGGCTCGTGTTCTTGTCGAGAGTGTCGTAGTCCCCGCGAAGTTCGAATCGGTCGATATTAGCCCCCCCCCGGTAAAGAGAACTCGCCAGTTCGGCGGATTTGAGTTGCTGTACTTTGGAGGCATCGAGCTGTCCGAGATTAGCGTCTTGCTCGTTGACCGAGCGCGCAAAACATGGAAGGAAGTGTTCGTCACCTTTGCTTTGGCGACCGCGATGTCCGTCCTCGCAGCAGGTATTTCTAAGGCGACCGAAAAGTAGAGACGCGTGACGTCGAAGCATCAAGGATCTCAACCGGTCGAAGGACCAGTTGGTCGTCCTTCGGCGACTCGTCGAGCGACACGTCGTAGAACCGAAGCGTGTCGTCCCGGCGCCATTCGGTGACGACGGCGACTGAAGTGGCTCCGGAAATCTGAACAGGTAGGATGAGTGGACAAGCGGGCTCCCTCGGCGACATGTTCGCCATCCTCAAGGAGCTCCTGATGTCGAAGCGCATTCGTCGAAATCACGCCCCAGCGTTCAAGGCGAAGGTCGCGTTGGCCGCGGTGCGGAATGAAGGTACGTTGGCCGAGTTGGCGAAGCGATTTGATGTGCACCCCGGCCAGATCACCGCGTGGAAGGACCAGCTGCTCGCCGGGGCGGCGACCGTGTTCGGCACCGGCATGACGATCGAGCCTGCGGTCGATGTGAAAACGCTGCATGCGAAGATCGGCGAGCTGGCGCTCGAGAATGATTTTTTGGAACGCGCGCTCGGCAAGGCCGGCCTGCTGAGCGCCAAGCGATGATCGACCGGACGCACGCGTTGTCCCTCACGCGCCAGGCGGAGACGCTCGGCATCAGGCGCGGCGCTGTGTACTACGTGTCGCGCGCGATGTCCGCGTTCGATCTCGCGTTGATACGCGCGATCGACGCGCTGCACTTGGACTTTCCCTTCGCCGGCGCGCGGATGCTGCGCCGCCTGCTCAGGCCCGACTATCCGGGCGTTGGGCGTCGACGCATCGGGACCTTGATGCTGCAGATGGGCATTGCCGCCGTCTGCCCGCAACCGGGGACGAGTCGGCGGCATCGGGCGCATCCGGTGTTTCACTATCTCCTCCGCCATCGCACGATCACGCGACCGAACGAGGTGTGGGCGATGGACATCACCTACATCCCGATGGCGCATGGCTTCGTGTATCTCGCCGTGGTGCTCGACTGGGCGAGTCGGCGCGTCTTGAGCTGGCGCGTGTCGATCACGCTCGACAGCGCGTTCTGCATCGCGGCGGTCGAGGATGCGATGGCGCGGTACGGCCGTCCAGAGATCTTGAATACGTATCAAGGCGCGCAATTCACGAGCGCCGCGTTCACCGGCCTGCTGCTCGACCACAGCATCCGCATCAGCATGGATGGCCGCGGGTGCTGGCGCGACAACATCTTCGTCGAGCGGCTCTGGCGCTCACTCAAGTACGAAGAGGTGTACCTGCATGGCTACGACTCGGTGTCCGCCGCGACGGCCGGCATCGCCACCTACTTCACCCTCTACAACTCCCGCCGCCCACACTCGAGTCTTTCCGATCGAACCCCGGATGACGTGTACTTCTTCGCGCTGCCGCTTGCTGCGGCGGCCTAATCCCGCCCGCCGATTCACTTACCCAAGGCCGCGACGCTGTACAGAGAAGCGGAGCCACTTCAGGCATCGTCATTACGATCACGACTCCGGAACAAACCATCAAGAAAGCGGTTCTCTTTCAGGCAAAGCGCTTCCCGCAACATCGGAGTGTCAAGAGCCTAAGCTTAACCCGAGACGAAGCGCGTAGGCCCAAACGACAGGTGTTTCGAATGATCCCAATCACAAGCGAGTGCATCGTCTTGGCGCAAACGCGCGAGCGGATGTACGCTATTGACGGTCGATGCGCGGACGCTCAGTATCGATAATCTTCGCTGCGTCACCGAGCAGTGCCGGCTCGTTTCGCTGGGCACATTCTTGGGCAAGTGGGTCGCGCTCCGCTCCAGAGGGGATCGGGGGGACTACGTGGTACAGAGTGTGGAGGCACCGCAAGGCTTTCTGCGGCACCAGCTGCGCATCGATGTGAGAACAGATCAACCGCCGTTGCTAGCGCCCGGCGGAGCCGGCGTACTTGATCCGGCGCGCCTTGACCAACCCATTCCAATTCGGCGCCGACGCCCCTAGCGTCGTCCGATCGTTGACGCTTACGAACCACCTGCGGACTTGCGTGGAGCTTAACCTTGGCGTCAGATACCGCCTCAGCATCGCGAAATGCCTGACATTGCTTCCGGCGCAACTCGCCGTGCATTTCAGGAATCGTATTGGTGTCGCGCAGCTGTTGGCAGATCATCCACTTCATACGAGGATCTCTGAGAAGTAGTGATCAGATTCCGCAGACGCCGGAAGGCACGGAGAGGATGGCCGACGCAGAGCTTAGACGTCGACGGCGAGGTATTTCCACCGGATGAGGCGCAGGTCTCGGGGGACTACCTCAGAGTCGACTCACGCTACTGCGCATGGCGCCTCCTACCGCACCGGTTCGCTGACCTTCCGATTGGCCTCACGACCATGATCCTCAAACTCGAGGAAGACATTGAGGCCAGCTCCGATCTGGCCGTTGTCTTCAGGATTGAGCGGTCGCCGCGGAGGATGGAGCTGGAATTCTTGTTGCGTCCACTCCTTGCGGATTGGAAGAAACCCTGGTCGATACGACAATTTCAACGAGTTGCTTCACGCATCGTTTCCAACAAAGCCATCCCTGGCCTGAGATTCTTGGATCCTGATGGCGACCCTCCACTCTTGCTTCGCTGCGCCGTCTCAAAGGTGCGTTCCCGCGGCACAATTGAGAGTGAGCTAATGCGGTGGGTTCCCACCATCCTAATGTTGTGGGTCGAGGCTGAGCGACTTCTCGCCGTGAGCGCCGCGAGTGAATCGCCGCTCACGAGGAGTGCGCCCATCCCGCGCTTGAGTCAGAAACGACGCCTGGCATTCATATCGCACGACTCGCGCGACAAGCGAACCATTGTGCGGCCCATCGCTGAGACCCTTCGCTCCCTCGGCTGCTTAATCTGGTACGACGATTATTCGTTACGAGTCGGGCAAAGCCTGCGTGAAAGCATCGAGAGAGGAATTCGCCAGTGCCATAAATGCATCCTCATCCTGACTCCCCATTTTCTGTCGAATAAGGGCTGGACGAGACGAGAGTTCAACTCGGTCTTCACAAGGGAGTTGATAGAGCGAAGAGACATTGTCCTACCTGTTTGGGCTGGCGTATCAGCACGTGAGGTCTTCGAATACAGCCCGGCGCTGGCCGATCGCGTCGCCGCCAGGTGGTCTGACGGTGTGACGATACTCTGCGAGCAACTCGTACAAGAGATCGTGAAGACCCGGTCGTCGGCTCACCCCTGACTAGGCGGCTCGCGACGGAACAGATGCCTTCCCCGACTGCCGGACTCAATCAAAGAATCGATCTCCGGCACCAGGCAACGGTGCAGATGCTCACAGGAGATGCGCGCGCGAGTGGCAACGCCAAGTAGCTCAATTCTCGAGACGCGGGTTAATCGAGCGTGCCGTATGACGATTGTCGAGCCTAACGCCCGGTTTGTGGTGGCGGCGATCGAGACGACGATTTGTTGTTCGCCCGCCGGTTACCTCGGACCTTAGTCGGACGACAAGGGTCGAGGCTTTGTGTCGTTACTCCCACGCCTGTCCCGCAAGCCGGCTCTGCACGAACACCTGCATCGCCGCCAGGATCTCGTCAAGCCGCTGCGGGAGCAGCACCATCCGTTGTCGCACAGCGATCTCGAACCGCCGCGCTACTCGCATCACGTCGCGGCCGCGTGTCAGCGCCTCCAGTGCAGCGACCGTCACTGAACGCAATGCGCTGGGCCCAGCGACCCCAGTCGAAAGCTGCCGCAGAAGATCTGCCACGACGCCGACGCCGAATTCCACGATGAGATGTTCGTCCGAGAGCCGGTCCAGCACTCGAAGCACCTGGGCATTGATCTCATAGTGATTACGTGCGAGCATGTGCTCCAGAAATTCCGCTGTCAACGGTACGAAATAGTGGTTGCGCTCGATCAGCCCCAAAATGATGTCGTCGCGGCTCGCCGCTTCGATCACGCTGCGCTCCGCTGCTACCGTTACCAGCGCGAATGTCGAGAACCCACCGACGCCAGAGTCGTTCGCGGCAAGTTCTCTCAGCCCCACATCGTCCGCATAGATCACCCCATTCAACTCAGCTGCGAGTGACATGGCGTCGAAAGCGGTCTCCCCCAACAGCTCCCGAAACTTGTCGCGCTCGGTCTTGAGTGATGCCACTGGACGAGGCAACGACTGAGCGTTCGCCTTAAGCCACTCCAGCAGCGCCTCCCGCCGCGCGATTTCGTTACGAACCTGTTCGACAGGCGTGTCGACAAATTGAATGCCCCCACTGCCTGCCGGTACGATGTACTTCAACCCACTGTTGCGCCCACGTCCCAACTCCCGGATCTCTTCTTTGATCGCCTCAACCAGAGATCCGGGAACCACAAGCCGGTCGCGCAACTGTTTGAGCAACGCCAGCAGCTTCATCTCCTCCGCGGTGAAAAGACCCGACCGCGTCAGCACAACGGTACCGCCGTCTTGCGCATCCGCCTCTGGTCGCGCCGCCTCCAGTGAGGCCTCAAGTTGTGTCGGCCCCCCACGCTCGACATTGAGACGACGGGACTTCGCGCGCGTCAGCTCCTCGATGAGCGAGACCTCATTGCTCCCGACCGCTGATGCCACTGCGGCCAGAGGCATTAATTCATTGACGTGGAGCTTGATCGCCTTCTCTATCTGTTCCGCCCGGTCGGCGGTGCTCTTGATGATCGGTGCAAGATCCTCGAGGGTGGGCGACTCGCCAATCTTGAACTGCTGCAAAGCCGTATTTTCGGGAAAGTGACGCGAGAAATTGCTCATCACGTCGCGCACCGCGAACACGAACAGGTGGTTGATCTCTTTGACGACCAGCGATTCCTGCGACAGTGCTCCCTTGCGCCGCACTACTTCGTCGCCCACGCGACGCCCGATTAAGTCAGCTACCGCCGGGTCGCTCGGCCGGTACTCGTTGCGACGGGCATCCACATCCGACCTATCCAAAATGATGTACGTGTACTCTTCGTCGGCGAACTTCCCAGTGCCATGGAGCGTGACTACCGTGTCATCGCCGACTGCGTCCACATCGAATTTCAGTTCTTCTTCTGACCGAAGCATGCTGTTCAGAAATGCTAAATGAATCGCTGGGTCGGCGGGGTCGCGGCGTAACGCGTCGAAAGCGAAACGTACTGCATCTTCACTCTTTCCCAGTCGTGCAGTGATCGCCGCCAGTTGCACCAGCTGAACGGCTGTCAGGTTGGCGCGCTGTGCTCCAGCCAGATCCACAAGCGCCCGGCTCTCTGCGCCGCGACTCAGACTCTCGTAGCCATCCGCAAGTTGGATCAGCACGTCAAAGTTGCTGGGATCGAGTTGCCGTAAACCCTCTAGTGAAACCACCTGGCGGCTGAGGTCCTCTTGTCGCCGGCCGATTCTCCAGTCCATTTCGAGCGCGAACCCGGGGAGCGGCCCGCGGCTCCGCAGCAGCCTGATGAACGCGTCAAGGCGCGAGAGCTCGTCCGCGTCGTATAGTGCCCGCAGGTATAATCGTGTCCAGTCGGCACCTGCTCCTTCATCTTCAACGCTCGCCTCTTCGAACAGCGCAATGGCGCGGGCGGATTCCTTCCGACGCGCTAGATGCATGGCGAACTCGCCGGTTACGAAGCGCTTGTCCCTCAGTCCAGCGGTTTTCATGGCGCGGCCGAACTCCTCGTCGGCGACGTCGGATAGGCCTTCCTTCACTGCGATTCGCGCATTCCAGAGATGCACGATCCACTGTTGGTCAGATTCGGTCACTCCGGCGACCAGCCCTTTGGCCACCGATAGCAGCCCCGCGGCTATCGCCACGTCCGCGCCATTCACGCGCACTTCCATCTCTTGCGCAGTCCCCCGCGCAGCGTCTAGCGCTTCCGTAAGCACCGCAGCGATGTCGGTCTGACGATCGAGCACCAGCAGTGCCCGTGCCTTCATGACCAGCAGTCGGCCTCGCCCTGACGTCTCCCCGCCCACGGCCATATCAGCCGCGGCCAGAACCCCCGTCCAATCCTCCTGTTTCGCGCGCACGACCGCCAGCTGATACGCCGCTTCTGTATTCCTGTAGTCCAACTCGAGTGATCGCACCAGGTCGACTACAGCTCCGGAGTAGTCGTGCAGCGATCGTTTCGCTGTTCCGCGTAATACGAACGCGTCGCCCAGCTTCCTCGACTGTGTTTCCTGTTCTAGCAATTCGATGACTTCCGACGTGACGTCGAGCACCTCTCGAAGCACCTGGGCGCGCTCGACACCCGGCGCCACTTCCTCGAGCCGGGCGTCGTAAGAAGCGTTGAATCGCGAGATGGCATAGATCATCAACGTGTCCACTGTGCGATTGAAGCGAAGGGCCCGCTGTGCATGTACGGCAGCCACCGCCCAGCTGCCCTCCGCCATGGAATTGTTGGCGACCCCGGTGAGATACGTCGGATCGTCAAGCAGCTTGATTGGTGGATCGTTCGGCACGCCGAGCCTGGACGCTACTGGCGTCCGGTTCGCCCACGCCGAAGGTGAATCCGGAGTCACCGCGATGGCCTTGTCGAGCAACAGCAGCGCCGCGCGGTCGTTGCCTTCGTACGCCTCGATGACAGCGAGGTTGGTCAGGGCACCGACGTGTTTGTCGTCGTGCTGCAATGCCCGGCCGAGCGATTTGCGCGCTTCCTTCCATCTCGCGGCTCGCATGAGTGCAGCGCCGAGTCGACTATAAAGCGATGCGCGTACCTCGGAAGGAAGCTTTGTGCGTTTGTTGCGTTGCTCGACAGCCGTGAGCACCTCGAGCGCGGCGGCGTCGCTGCCCTTTTCGAGGAGTTCCTTGGCCACTTCGAGGAGCGCCCGCACCCGCGCCACCTTGGGATCCGCAATGTCCGCAGCCGCGGTAACCGCCGCCGGACTCGCGTCCGCAGGCGGTGATGTCGATGATAGCTGCGCGGGAACCGAGGTACCGGCACCCTCACCGACAGTTCGTGCTTTCTGCAGAGGAAATCCGTTCCGAGAGAGGAGGGCCGCCAACTTGTCGAAAGAAAGCCTTCGCTGGTCGCGACACAATAGACTGCATTCTCGAACGAGGAGCGCCCAGGCCGTCTCTGCGTGGCTCGAATCTTCGAGAATCATACGCAGCGATTGTATCGCGATGGCAGCGTGCCCCTCGCCATTGTGCGCCACGTCCACCGTCATTATCCCAACGCGCTCCAGAACGGCCACGGGGGCGCCAACGGCCGTCACGATGCCACGCACGTGTTGAGCGATCTCGCTAAAATTGTCGATCCGGCCGTCGCCCATTCGCACGAGATCGCGTTTGAGATCATCGCGAACTGTGCGCGATGTCGAGACCGAGTCCACGGCGATTATCACGCGCACCAGCGGCAGCTGCGGGAGTTTCTCCGCGATAAGCTCGAAGGTATGCCTTAGGATCTTGTCTTTCTTAAGCCCTTTCTTAGACTGCACCTCGAGGAGTTCCTGTGTATTCGCGAGCTCGACGCGGATATCGTCGCCCGGACCGAGAGTCTCGCCCAGTAACGCGGTCGGGACGTCCGGGACTTCCAGTTCGAGCCAATTGAGCTTCTGTCGAGCGAGGATGTGCACCGCCAGCAAAGCCGCGACGCTGGCCTGCATATCCGTGCCGGCGAAAGTCGCCGGGCCTCCGGCCCGCCCTGCGTTTGCTTCGCTTGTCTGACCGACGTCGGCGCCTCCACCAGGCGACCTCTGTTTTCTATCCCCGTCGAGCGTCATTCATTGAAGGTAAGCCACGCGAGAGTGTGAAGCTGTGTCTACACTCTTTACCCCCGATCGCGGACGTGGCAGCCGACGTATCCTCGGCAGGCGCCTGCGTAAAGCGCTTACGCGCGCACTCGAATCCGCACGCGTAGAAACTCCGGCGCGAAGTCCGCACCATTCGGCCACTCGATTGTCCCAGTGTCCGCATTCAGCCGCACTCGCGGAAAGAACGCGGGATCATTCAAAGGCTCAAATGCCTCGCCCCACAACTGGGATTTCAAGTCGACCTCGCCCTCCGTTCCGTCATCGAACCGGAGCCAAAGAACAGAATCGTGCAGGTATCTGACCTCAACGACGTCGATCATAGCTACTCCAGCGGCGCGATCGTTATCAACGGCCTGTGTTCGCGCGCCCGATTCCAGTTCTCGAGTAACTCTTCCTTGTGGAGGAGCCGCCATTCGGCGACGAGGCGGAGCGCGCGCGGCGGAAATGATCCCGTGACGTGGCCATCGAGAATTCCCATGAGAATTCCCATGAGAATTCTATGCCCGCCGTACCGAGCATGAAAGTGTGGTGGATCATGGTCCGAATGCGGCATCGAGATGACGATGCCCAGAAACCGGCTGAACTCTGGCATCCGACGACAGTGCGCCGTCGGCCGCCGTTTCCATCACCAAATGCACGCCAGTCGGCTCTCTCTACGTCGCCTAAGCGGCCTTTAGACGCGCGCATCGCCTTCCGCTGACGCTCGCATGACGCACCCGGCGTACACTGGGCCATGCGCCTGGCCTACGACGACGACGACCTCGACAAACTCCTCGCCGCCCACTTCCCCGAATCCAAGGAGGACTCCGACACCAGCGCCGACCCGGCATCCGCCGCCGACGAGGACGACGAATCACACAACATCATCTCCTCGTTAAGGCTCCGCCATCCGGAACCCAAATACCCGAAAAATCGCGGCGTCTGGCTCACCGCCAACCTCATGTCCCGCACCGAGGCGTCCCTCCGCCTCGCCCGCTATCTCCTCCACAATCGCCTCACGAGCTCCGACGTCCACGTCTCATTGACCGGCTACGAGCTCACGCGCCGGTGGAAGCCCAAGTTTCCCGTGGAAGGCTTTTTACGAGAACGCTTATGCGTTCGTGAAGGAGTCGGCGACGACTGGCGCGGCGCCTATGCAATGAAGGGCGCCGACCACATGCTCACCCTCGACTCGGCGCCGCGCACCGCCGACGTCACGGCCACGCTCCTCTCCAACGACCGCCTCGTCGCTCACGTGAGTCGCGGCACGCTCAAGCCATCGCGCAGCTCGGCCGAGCACAAAGCGCTGCGCGCCGTGATTGGGCGCGCGCTCACGTTCGAGCACTATCTGCCGAACGACATCATGGCCGCCGTCGTCCCGCGGTCGCCGCGCTATCGAGCCCTCGCCGCTCGATGGCGTCAGATTCTTCCCATCGCGCGAACCGGGTTGCTCATCCTCACCGTCGATCGCACCGGCCGAGTCCACGGATTAAAGCTCGGCAAATAATTCCCGATGTGAGCGTGAGTAATAAAACAAGGCATTTATAGGGGGGCGCGTGTCGACAATCGCAATCGGCGCGTTGCGACATGCGTTCCACGGTCCGATCAACGGCACTTCCGGGTGCATACGCCCAACATCCGGGGCAAGTCGATCGGGCTCGCCCCCTGAATCGCGTCGTACGTCTCACGGGTGAGACTCGATCAGCGGCCCGCGAATTCACTTTCGCTTGGCCATAGGCGGCGAACCCGCTCGCTCGAGTCATACTGCCGCGGCGATATCGTCGATTGTCGGAGCGTGTGGTGACGACCACCCGCCCGACACGCGCGATTTCCGCGTCGATACGTGCGACGCACGCAGTAAGAGAGCAGTTCAACCGTCCAACACTTCACTTCCGACCGCCGGCACGGAGGACCTGCGTGTCGACATCATCCATCGTCGTATCGATTTCTTTTTTCAACGGAGACAGAATGAACCAAGAGCAGCAACGAAAGGCAGATTCACTCCGCCGAGTGCAGGATTTCATCGGGGCCAACGCCGACGTCGTCGGCGCGCTCAAGGACTCGGAGGGCAGCAAGCAGTTGAACGAAGCCGTAGACGCGCTGGTGAACCACGGCGGTAACCAGGCCGCGACCGATCTTGCTTTGGCCGGGCAAATCAGTCGGCGGCGGGCCTTGCAGGCCGAGCTCCGCGCGAGTCACATGCAACCGCTCGCGACGTTCGCGCGCGCCAAGCTACGCGGCGCGCCGGATTTCGCTGCACTCGTCAAATCGGGCAAGGGCTTGGGGCCCGCACAGCTCGTGCGTGCAGCACGAGCGATGGCCACCGCCGCGGCACCGCAGTTGGACGTGCTCATGCGCGCCGGTTTCCCCGCTGACACCATCACGCAGCTCGGCGCCGCGGCCGCGGCGCTCGAAGATGCCATCACCGAACGCGCCAACGCCAAAGTGCGCCGCGTCGGCTCGACGAAAGGCATTCGCGAGGAGCTGTTGAAGGGCAGGGAAGCAGTGGCGATGCTCAACGCCGTCGTGAGCAAACAATTCGTCAGTGACAAGACGTTTCTCGCGGCGTGGCGTGCGGCGCATCGCGTGACGGCGAAGCCGGGGATCGCGCGGGTTCCGACATCAGTGTCTGTGTCGGCACCGGTGGCGGTTGTCGCACCGTCGACGACTCCGGTGGTCGACAATGTTGCAAAGCCGGAGGTGCAGGCCGCGGCGTGAGTTGAACGCTGAGCAATTTGTGCAGGACAAACGGTCGCGCGAAAGCGCGGCCGTTTTGTCATTGCGTCGGGATTGATCGATGCGCCGCGGCGATGCCGCGCGTTGGTTGACGCCAGACTCCACGGCGCCAATTGTTCCGACGGACCAATTCAATCTCCTATCCGTACTGGAGTTCTAATGCCGCGCCTAGCTGGTGGCCTGTTGATGCTCGGCTTCGCCGCCGCCGCGCTGCCTGCGGCGGCGCAGTCTGCGCCCGTCGATCCCCTCGTCCTTACTCACGCCAACGTCGTCGACGTCCGTACGGGTCGGGTGACGGCAGACGCGACGCTCGTGTTGCGCGGCGGCCGTATCGAATCGATCGGTGCCACGCCCGCGCCCTCCGGCGTCCGCACGCTCGATTTGAAGGGGAAGTACGTCCTGCCTGGCCTCATCGACGCGCATACCCACGCCGACAACGTCGCCGCGTTTCAGCGCGCGCTGGAATCGGGCGTGACGACGATGCGGAGCGCCGGGGTGTCGAACTACGCCGACGTCGGCTTCCACGAGCTGGTGCAGAAGGGCGCGGCGATCGGGCCCGACGTCGCGCCCGCTGGCTACCACGTCCGGCGCGGCTGGCGCCCGAGGCGTTTCTGAACAACCCCGAGTATTCGGATCTGATGTCCGGCGTGACGACGATCGAGAAGTTGCGGCGCGCGGTGGACATGAACCTGGCGCACGGCGTCAAGTGGATCAAGATTCTCGCCACCGACCGGGCGGGCACCGCCGACACCGATCCGCGCAAGCAGCTGTACACGGAAGACGAGATCCGCGCCATCGTGCAGGAGGCGGCGACGAAGGGAATCCCGGTGGAGGCGCATGCACACGGCGACGAAGGCGCGATGGCCGCGGTGAAGGCCGGCGTGCGGAGCATCGAGCACGGCACGTATTTGTCAGACGCCACGCTCCGGCTGATGAAGGAGAAGGGGACGTATTTCGACCCAACCTACACTACCGTCATCGACCTCGCCGAGCCGGGCGGCGAATACGACGTGCCGGCGCTCATCATCCGCGGCCAGCACATGCTCCCGCGGGCGCAGCAGACCGTACGGCACGCCCATCAGTTCGGCGTGAAGATCGTCACGGGAGGCGACACCGGTTACGGGCCGAACAGCGTCACGCGCATTGGTCAGGAGATGACCCATCTCGTCGAGCTGGGGCTGACGCCGCTCGAAGCGATTCAGGCGGCGACGATCACGAACGCCGAGATGCTGCGGATGGAGAAGTTGATCGGGGTCGTGGAGCCGGGCTACGACGCCGATCTGATCGTCGTCGAAGGGAACCCGCTCGAGAACATCGTCACGGTGCAGGATCCGCTGCTCGTGATCAGCAACGGCCGCATCGGCGTCGACCGGTTGAACTTCGGCCGCGCGGCGGCTTTGTCGATGCCGTAGCGTCCGCGCGTATTGACTTTCAGAGGAGGCGCTGCAGCAGTCGGGCGATTTAGCGATTGCGAATGCTGCGCAGCCAGGCCAACCGAGATCCTAACGTCTCTCGTCAACGTCGGCTCGAGTCCCGATCGCGCAAATCCATCCTTCCGCGCGTTCCACGAACACCTGGACGTCCGCGAACCCGGCGCCCTCCAGCAACGCCTTGTGCTGGTCCGGGGTGAGATAGGCCGCGCGCAGCAGCAATGTCATCGTCGGGCGATATAACCAATCGTTCTTTCGGCCGCGGTACGTCTCGGCGATGATCACGAAACGGCCGCCGCCCTTGAGGACTCGGCGTACCTCCCCGACGTCATGCGTGAGATCGGGCCAATAATAGTGCGTCTCGACAGCGCTGACGACGTCAAACGTTCGGTCAGGGTAGGGCAGTTGAGAGACTGAGCCAAGCTGGACGTCGACACGGCCCTGCTCGATCAAGTGTCGGTTCGTTTCGCGCGCAACGGCGACGCTCTCCGTCGAGTAGTCAATGCCGAACACGCTTCCATGAGACGCCATCGATGCGAGCGCGCTGATGGTTCGGCCGCCGCCGCAGCCGACGTCCAGGAGGGTGAACGTGGGCTCGATCGCGAGGTGGCTGAGGCCCCACAGCGTCACGCGCGCGTGGCGTTCATTCATCAGGCGCAGCACCGCGCGTCCACGACGCGTGCCCGGCTTACGACATTGCTGTGCGCCATTCGCCATCAGGGCTGCACCGAGGGTCATACCCCCGATCGCTCCGAGAGCCGCGGCGATGGCCGACACGCTCAGCGAACCTCCACGCGGCCAACGGCGATCTGTGACACTGTCGGTCGTGAGCCTCTTCGGTTCGGGACGGAGTTATCTCAGTTGTCGCGCACGAGACGCTGCTTGCCCTCACCCTGTGCGAGCGTCAGCCCTCGGACGACGCCGCCCGCATCGAGATCGAACGTCACGACGAGATCCGGTTTGCGCACAAAGAACTCCTTCTGGCTCATGGCCAACAGCGTCAGCTTGGTCTGGTTCTGCAACGTGCCTACGAGATGTTCTGCGTCGCGCGTCACCGCCATCGACACCCGGCGGATGCAGCACGACCCAACTTCCAGTCACGACATTCCCGCGCCGCTCGTAGCGCTCGAAGGAAAACGTGTCGGCGCCAGCCATCGAGAGTAACGCGGTGCTTTGCGCGGGAGCCCGTCGGGGGGTGGCCGCCGCGCTCAGCAGGATGCAAAGCGCTCCGATGAGGCGGCGTGGATCCGCTCGCATGGTCATAGAATGAGTCGGCGACGCATGGTGAGACCGGCCGGACGTGAATCCTACGCTCCCGGTGGGCCGGTGGTTTCGACCAAGGTTACAACCACATTGCCCCGCTTCCCGTGCGTGTAAGCGCGCGACCGCGTTGCGGCATCTAACATTGTAGCGATCGACTGCCACGACCTACGTTCCGTGAGGACTCTATGCCGCGAATGCATCGCTTCACCCTAGGACTCACCATCCTGAACCTCGTGCTGCTAGCGGGGCTGGTCTCGAGTCAGGCGGCGACAGCCTTCGGAAGTCAGCAGGAACTACCTGTGCTCCGGGGTCGCGCGCTGGAGATCGTCGACAACCAGGGGCGACTACGAGCCAATATTCTGGTTCATGGACCCGAGACCGTGAACGGCGTGACGTACCCAGAGACAGTGCTATTCCGGCTGATCGATCCCAATGGTGGTCCTCTCGTCAAGCTGACTGTTGCCAGAAACGGCTCCGCCCTCGGTCTCTCCGACGGCCTGTCTGGAGACGGTGGCGTTCAACTGTATGCCCGAGATACCGGCAGCTTCGTGAGGATCGTGAACAGGTCGGGCCGCATCCAGATGCTCCGGCCGTAGCCATCCACAACTTGATCGAACATCAATCGTCGTGACGCGCGCACGCCGCTCCCGCTAACGCAAAGTGTCCTCCACTCAGATCACATCGAGCTAGCGCCGCGATCAGAATGCTTGCAAACTCTTCGAAGAGCTAGATACAAGACGGCGACATCCGTCGTACTTGGCACCGACCTCTCTGTGGACCGAACGCGCCCAGCTCGCGAGGGCAAGACGATGTGCGACGCCCCACCGATCGCCGAAGCGACGAAAGCCGTTGGTCGAGTTGATCTCGATACATCCTCAAGGCTCTGGCGCCCGACTGCCTCACTCCGGTAGCCACGCTTTCTGCCGGCCCCGACACTGCGTTCAACGCACTGGACTCGAAGGCCAGCCTGCGGTGGGCCAGCACGTGCAGCTCGTCGTAGACGAGTCCACGAGGCGGTTCAAAATCGCAACAGCCGATTCGCCTTCACCACGAACACCCGATTCTTGAGCCCCCGCACCGTCGTCGGCGTGTCG
>Ga0070708_100000267_pt1 | contig 38752 bp, 44 predicted proteins | sample KBSK5503metaG_FD_65469 | JGI IMG/M metagenome (GOLD analysis project Ga0070708, IMG submission 65469) | Corn, switchgrass and miscanthus rhizosphere microbial communities from Kellogg Biological Station, Michigan, USA - KBS K5-50-3 metaG | ecosystem: Host-associated > Plants > Roots >... | reverse complement strand
GCAGCGGCTTCACCTCGCCGACCGAGTAGGGCGGGAAGTTGTAGTGCAGCATGAACTTGCGGAAGGACTGCCCCTTGAGGCTCTCCATCCGCTGCTCGTCCTCGGACGTGCCCAGCGTGGTGGTGACGATGGACTGCGTCTCGCCGCGGGTGAACAGCGCCGAGCCGTGGGCGCGGGGCAGGGTTCCCACCTCGCACTCGATCTTGCGCACCGTCCTGGTGTCGCGCCCGCCGATGCGCTTGCCCTCGTGCGTGATCATCCGGCGCATGTGCTCGTACTTGAGGTCCTCGAGCGCCGTCTTGACGTCCTTCTCCAGCCCGGAGAACGGCTGCCCCTCGGCGCAGAGCTGGTCGACGACGTCCTTCTTGATCTGGGCGAGCTGGCCATAGCGCTCGTGCTTCTCGTTCTGGGTGTACGCCGCGCGCACCTTCTCCAGGACGGCGTCGCGCACCCGCGCCACCACGCCTTCCGCCAGCGGGACCTTCTCGAACTTCCGCTTCTCCGCCTTCACCGCTGCCGCCAGCTGCTCCTGCGCCTTGAGCAGCGGCTCGATGGCGCGTTGCCCGAAGAGGAGCGCCTCGATCATGTCGCTCTCGCCGACTTCCTTGCCGCCGCCCTCCACCATGAAGATGGACTCGCGGTTCGCGGCCATGATCACGTCGATGTCGCTCTGGTCGCGCTCCGTCTCGCTGGGGTTGGCGATGAACTGGCCGTTGACCCGCCCCACCCGCACGCCGGCGAACTGGAAGGGGAAGGGGATGTCGCTCACCGCCATCGCGAACGAGGCGCCGGTGAGCGCCAGCACGTCGGTGTCATAGGCGGGGTCGGCCGAGAACACGGTGGCGATCACCTGGGTGTCGTTCTGGTAGCCCTCGGGAAAGAGCGGCCGCAGCGACCGGTCGATCAGCCGGGAGATGAGCGTCTCGCGCTCGGTGAGCCGGCCTTCGCGGCGGAAGAAGCTCCCCGGGATCCGGCCGGCGGCCGAGAGGCGCTCCTGGTAGTCCACCGTCAGGGGGAAGAAATCGAACCCCGGCTTGGGCTCCTTGGCGGAGACCGCGGTGACCAGCACCATGCTGTCCCCGGTGCGGACCACCACCGATCCGTCGGCCTGCTTGGCCACCCGGCCCGTTTCGAACGAGATGCTCTGGTTCCCGACCTTGGCGGTGACCGTTTTCGCTTCTGCCATGTGCAACGTCCCTTTCGCGCGGGTCCTCAGCACACCCACGCAGTTCTCTTCTCGGTTGTCAGGGGCTGGATCCGGGGACCGTTGGATCCTGGTCGCAGGAGCGAAATCTCTTTCGCTGCTCCGATGAGGGTCCGGCGACTCCCGGGTACAACCCGCGTTTTCGAATACAGCCCGGGGACACCAGATGGTGCCCCCGGGGAAGTCTACTTCCGGATGCCCAGCCCGTCGATCAACTTGCGGTACCGGTTGGCATCCTTGGTTTTCAAATAGTCGAGCAGGCGCCGCCGCTGGCCCACGAGCTTGAGCAGCCCGCGGCGCGAGTGGTGGTCCTTCTTGTGGGTTTTGAAGTGCTCGGTGAGGTAGTGAATCCGCTCGGTGAGCAACGCGACCTGGACTTCGGGCGAACCCGTGTCGCGCTCGTGCGTCCGAAACTTCTCCACCACCTGCGGCTTTCGGGTCTCGTAATGCAGCGGCCCTTGCGACATCGTCTTCCTTCGTTTCCCCCCACCTTCCGCCGGCCAGGCATGAAGGCGAGCAGGCGCTTCGGTTCCGGACGGAATTGCCCGGAGGGCGGGGGAACCTACAGGCTCGGACCCTCCCGGTCAAGGGAAACGCCCTCCGCGAAGTCCGCGCATTGACCGGCTCTTTCGGGCGCGCCTAGACTCCGCCCGCTCCAGAGGCAACCATGCAGACGCGCTATCGCCGGTTGACGCATCCCCTCGTCCGCGAAGGCGAAAACCTCCGTCCGGCGAGCTGGGACGAGGCGCTGGACCGGGTCGCCTCCGGCTTCCGGCGGACGCTCGAGAAGTCCGGTCCGGACTCGATCGGCATCTTCAGCTGCTCGCGGGCCACCAACGAGGTGAACTTCCTCGCCCAGAAGTTGGCCAGGGTCGCCTTGGGCAACCACAACGTCGACAGCTGTAACCGGACCTGACACGCCCCCAGCGTCGTCGGTCTGGCGACGGTGTTCGGAGCGGGAGGGGGGACGAGCTCCTATCGCGAGGTCGAGGAGACGCAGGTCATCTTCCTCTGGGGCTCGAACGCGCGCGAGACGCACCCGATCTTCTTCCATCACGTGCTCAAGGGCGTGAACGCCGGCGCGAGGCTCTTCGCCATCGATCCGCGGCGGACCGCATCGGCGCGCTGGGCGGACCGCTGGCTGGGGCTGGAAGTCGGCACCGACATCGCGCTCGCCAACGCGATGGGGCGCGAGATCATCCATGCGGGGCTCGCGAACCAGGCGTTCATCGAGCGCGCCACGACCGGTTACGAGGTCTACCGCGAGTGCGTCGAGCCCTACACGCTGGAGTCCGCCGCGCGGGAGACCGGCGTGCCCGCGGAGGCCATCCGGGAAGTGGCGCACGCCTACGCCCGCGCCGGGCGGGCGATGATCTGCTGGACCTTGGGGATCACCGAGCACCACACCTCCGTCGACAACGTCCTGGCGCTCATCAACCTGGCGCTGCTCACCGGCCACGTGGGCCGCTACGGCTCGGGGCTCAATCCGCTGCGCGGGCAGAACAACGTCCAGGGCGGCGGCGACATGGGAGCGATCCCCAATCGCTTGCCGGGGTTCCAGGACGTGCTCGACCCGGCGGTGAAGGCGAAGTTCGAGGCGGCCTGGGGCGTCCGGCTGCAGCCGAAGCACGGCTGGAACCTGACCCAGATGTTCGAGGCGATGGAGCGCGGCGAGCTGACGGCGCTCTTCGTCATCGGCGAGAACCCCCTCCAGTCGGAGGCCGATCAGCACCGCGCCGAGGCGCTCCTGGAAGGGCTCGATTTCCTGGTCGCGCAGGAGATCTTCCTCACTCCCACCGCGCAGCTCGCCGACGTGGTGCTCCCGGCCACCGCGACCTGGTGCGAGGCGGAGGGGACCGTCACCAGCAGCGAGCGCCGCGTGCAGCGCGTCCGCAAGGCGCTGGAGCCGCCGGGCGAGGCGCGCGACGAGCTGTGGATCATCTCCCGGATCGCTGCCCGGCTCGGGCACGACTGGGGCAATCCGGGCGCCGAGCAGGTCTGGAACGAGGTCCGCTCGCTGGCGCCGAACTTCGCCGGCATGAGCTACCGGCGCCTGGAAGAGCACGGCGGGCTGCAGTGGCCCTGCCATGACGAGCAGCATCCCGGTGAGCTGTTCCTGCACTCGCGTCTGTGGGAGGAGCCGCGCAAGGGTCCCCCGGCGCCGTTCTCGGTCGTGGAGCATCGGCCCCCGGTGGAGCGGCCCGACGAGGAGTTCCCGTTCGTGCTCACCACGGGCCGCAGGCTCGACTCGTACAACACCGGGGTCCAGACCGGTTCGCTCCTCTCGCCGCTGAGGCGCGGAGAGACCCTGGACATCTCCGGCGAGGATGCGCGGCGCCTGGGCCTGGCGGAAGGCGACGCGGTCCGGGTTTCGTCGCGCCGGGGCAGCGTGGTCGCGCCCATCCACATCGAAGCCGCGGTGCGGCCCGGCCTGGTCTTCATGACCCCGCACTTCCAGGACGAAGTCGCCGTGAATGCGCTCACCATCGACGCGACCGATCCCAAGTCGGGCACCGCCGAATTCAAGGCGTGCGCCGTCCGGGTCGAGCCGGTGGCGGGAGGCTGAGTGGACCTGCGCCAGCTGGAAACGGAGCCGACCGACGAGGAACGCGAAGCCCTCGACCGGGTTCTGGGGACACCCTACGGAACTCCGGCGAAGGTTCCGTATGGTGTCCCCAGAACTGCCGGGACTCATTTCGAGGCGGGGGGCCGGCGGGAGCGACGGCATCTTCTTCTTCCCGCGCTGCAGGCGGCGCAGGCGCGGGTCGGGTGGATCAGCGAAGGAGCGCTCGCGTACATCTGCAAGCGGCTGGAAGTGCCGCCGGCGGAGGCGTGGGGAGTCGCCACCTTCTATGGGCTGCTCTCGATGGAGCCGCGGCCGCGCCGGGTCTTGCACGTCTGTGACGACATCGCCTGCGGGTGCCGGGGCGCGAACCAGCTCATCGCGGAGCTGGAGCGGACCTTGGGTACCGGGGAAAGCGCGGCGTGGCGGCGGAGCCCCTGTCTCGGCCTCTGCGACCAGGCGCCGGCGGCGTTCCTGACGGTGGCCGGGTCCTCTCCCGAGGAGCGACTCTTCGGGCCGGTCACCGCCGAACAGGCCCGGGCGGCGCTCGCTCCCGAAGGCCCGCTCCCCGCCGCGCGCAGATCGCGGCCGCCCCAAGCGGGCGATCCGTCGCTGCGGCTGCTGAAGCGCGTCGGCGTGGTGGACCCCGGCAGCCTGGACGACTACGAGGCCCATGGCGGCTACGACGCGCTCACGCGCGCCTTGAAGATGGGGCCCCAATGGATCATCCGCGAGGTGCTCGACTCCAAGCTGATGGGTCGAGGCGGGGCCGCGTTCCCGATGGGGCGCAAGTGGGACGCCGTCGCGCGCCAGCCCGCGCGGCCTCACTACCTGGTCTGCAACGCCGACGAGTCGGAGCCCGGCACCTTCAAGGACCGCGTGCTGATGGAAGGAGACCCGTTCGCGGTGGTGGAGTCGATGACCATCTGCGCGTTCGCGACGGGCTGCGAGCAGGGATACGTCTACGTCCGGGGCGAATATCCGCTCGCGTTCGAGCGGCTGCAAACCGCCGTCGACGCGGCGCGGGCCCGCGGCCTTCTCGGGACCGACATCATGGGCCGCGGCGTCCGCTTCGACGTCGAGATCCGCAGGGGCGCGGGCGCGTACATCTGCGGCGAGGAGACCGCGATCTTCAACTCCATCGAGGGCTTCCGGGGAGAGCCGCGCAACAAGCCTCCCTTCCCCGTCCAGGCAGGCCTGTTCGGGAAGCCCACCGTGGTGAACAACGTGGAGACGCTGGTCAACGTCCTCGGCATCGTGCTCGAGGGCGGGGCCGCCTACGCGCGCATCGGCACGCCGGAGTCCACCGGACCGAAGCTCTTCTGCGTCTGCGGATGCGTCGAGCGCCCCGGCGTGTACGAGGTGGAGTTCGGAGCGACGCTGCGCGATCTGCTCCGGCTCGCGGGCGGCGTCGCGGGCGGGCGAAAGGCCCAGGCGATCCTGCTCGGCGGCGCGGCCGGAGTCTTCGTCCGGGGCGACGAGCTCGACATTCCCCTCACCTTCGAGGGCGCGCGCGCCGCGCAGGCCACGCTGGGCTCGGGAGTGGTGATGGTGTTCGACGACTCGATCGAGCTCGAGCCCATCCTGCTCCGCATCGCGGCCTTCTTCCGCGACGAGTCCTGCGGCCAGTGCGTTCCCTGCCGGGTGGGCACGGTGCGCCAGGAGGAAGCGTTGCACCGGATCGCTTCCGGACGGACGCGCGGCTCCACCGCCGCCGAGCTGGCCCTGCTCGACGAGATCGGCCGGGCGATGAAGGACGCCTCGATCTGCGGCCTGGGACAGACGGCGTACGGCGCGATCGAGTCCGCCGCCCGCCGCCTCCGCCTCTTCGACAAGGACGAAGCCGGATGACCGTGGAGCTCCAGATCGACGGCGAAGCCGTCCGCGTCGAGGAGGGAACGACGCTGCTGCAGGCCTGCCGCCAGCGCGGCAACGCCATCCCCACGCTCTGCTACCTGGAGACGCTGCACCCGGTGAACGTGTGCCGCGTCTGCGTGGTCGAGCTGGAGGGCTCGCGCGCGCTGGTGCCGGCCTGCTCGCGCAAGGCCGAGCCGGGCATGGTGGTGCGCACGTCTTCGGAGCGCGTCCGGCACAGCCGCAAGATGGTGCTCGAGTTCCTCGCCTCCTCGGTGGACCTCTCCACCACCCCGGACGTCGACCGCTGGATCGCCGAGTACGGATGCCAGCCCGGCCGCTACGGCGAGGCCGCGACGGTCGCGCAGCCGGTCAAGGTCGACAACGACCTCTACGTGCGCGACTACTCGAAGTGCATCCTCTGCTACAAGTGCGTCGAGGCCTGCGGCGACGACCACCAGAACACCTTCGCCATCTCCGTGGCCGGCCGCGGATTCGACGCGCGCATCTCCACCGAGATGGGCGTCCCGCTGCCTCGTTCCGCCTGCGTCTATTGCGGCAACTGCATCGCGGTCTGTCCCACCGGCTCGCTCATGTTCAAGAGCGAGCACGACCGGCGAAAGGCCGGCACCTGGAACGAGTCCAGGCAGACGCAGGTCGACACCATCTGTGGCTACTGCGGCGTCGGATGCACCCTGCGCTTGCATGTGCAGGACAACCAGATCGTCAAGGTCACCTCCCCCCTCGACCACTCCGTCACCCGCGGCAACCTCTGCATCAAGGGCCGGTTTGGCTGGACCTATGTGAAGGACTGAGGTCCGGGGGGACCGTGCGCACCTCGTCGTAGGGGATCCCCGAGGGGGGCAGCGCTTCGTCCAGCTCGAACCAGAAGAGCGCGCCGCCGCGCGAGCCGGCGCGGACTCCCAGCGATCCGCCGTGCGATTCCACCAGGCGCTTCACGGTGGCAAGGCCCAGGCCGATTCCGGGCGCTCCCGTGTTGGGGCCGCGGATGTACGGCTGGAAGATCCGGTTGCCGAGCTCGGGAGGAACGCCCGGGCCGGTGTCCTCCACCTCGAACGTCACGCGCCCGCGGCGCTCGCGCACGCGCAGCGACACCTCCCGCACTTCGGCGCTGCCCAGGTACTTGATGCCGTTGCGCAGGAGATTGCCCAGCAGGCTGAGCAGCACGCCGGAGCTGCACGCCACCGCCACCTCGGGAACGTCGTCGAAGCGCAGCTCGGCGTGACGCTGGGCGGCGAACGGCCCAAGCTCGTCGAGCAGTCCGGCGGCGACGGCGCGCACTTCGGCGCGCGCCCCCAGCTCCGGGCGGGCGCCCGCGCGGGCGAACTCCAGGAGCCCGTCGACGATCCGGCGCACGCGCGAGAGGCTGGAGCGGGCGCGGCTGAACGCCTCGCGCGCCTCGGACGGGTTCCGCTCCGCCACCGCCAGCGCCAGGCTCACCGCGGACAACGGGCTCAAGACATCGTGGGCGACGCGGCTGGCGAACTGCTCCAGCTCCTCGGCCTTGCGCTGCGCGAGCTCGTGCCGCTCGTGATGGACGCGCTGCATGTGGCGCATCGCCCGGAAGGTCAACCAGGCCGCGAGCAGCGCGATCAGCACGCAGAGCGCGTCGAGCTGCCAGGCGAACCGGTTTCCCTGGTGCCTCGCGGCCTCGATGCGCTGCGCCGCCTGTTCGGCGGCCTGGACGTTGTAGAGGACCAGCTCGTGCGCGATGGCGCTCGCCGCGTCGCCGCGTTGCCGCAGCTCGCCCCGGACGGTCTCGCGCGCCTCGTCCACGTGACCGCCGCGCGCCTGCTCCAGCGCCCTCTCCGCCACTTCGTCGAAGGCGCGGATGGCGCTGTGGAGCTTGCCGAGCATGATCGCCTCGTTGGAGTCGGTGGGAAGCGAGACGGCCCGCTCGAGCAGCTCGTCGACCTTCCGGCGCGACTGCGCCACTTCGTCGGGCGGTTCGCGCCCCGCTACCACCCGCACTACGCGGGCCTGCAGCTCGCGGATCTCCGCGCGCAAGTCGCTGACCAGCTGCACCGACGGCGCCGCGTCGCGCGAGATCGCGGCCGCGTCCACCTCGATCACGCGGGCGGAACGTTGGACGAGAAGCGTGGAACCGATGAAGGCGCCGACGACGGCGACGAACGCGACTGCCAGCACACGGGTCGAAGCGGTCATGGCTCGGACCTCATGAACCTCCGGTGGGCCTCATGCCATACTCGAACGCGGGGCGCGAGGGTCAAACGTCCGTTCATGCCAACGCCTGGACGGCCGCCGATCCTTGCCTCCGCGGGTCCGGGAAGGCGAGCATAAAGCGTGATCGTCGACGCGCACGTCCATCTGCATCCCGATCGGCTGGCGGAAGCGATCCGGCGCTGGTTCGACACGCACGCCTGGCAGATCAAGTACCGTGCGGGCGTCGACGAGTCGGTCCGTACCCTCATCGCGGGCGGCGTGGCGCGCATGGTGGCGCTTCCCTACGTGCACAAGCCGGGGCTGGCCCGGGCGCTGAATGATTTCACCCTGGACGTCTCGCGCCGGAACCCGGAGGTCATCCCCTGCTGCACGGTCTTTCCCGGCGAGGACGGCGACGAGCAGATCCTCGACGAGGCGCTGGGCGGGCCGTTCCGGGGAGTGAAGATCCACTCGCACGTGATGCGGGTCGCGCCGGACGATGAGCGCCTGGACGCGGTCTGGCGCGCCTCCGCCCGCTGGAAGAAGCCGGTGGTGATCCACTGCGGTCCGGAGCCGGCGCTCCAGGGCTACGGCGTGGACCCGCGCACCGTCTCGGGCGCCGATCGCCTGCGCCGCGCCCTCGACCGCCATCCCGACGCCATCGTCATCGTGCCGCACCTGGGATTCGACGACACGGCGCTCTTCGAGGCGATGCTCCCGCGCTACCCCAACCTCTACCTGGACACGACGATGGTGGTGGGCCCGTACTTCGAGCGGCAGCCGGACGTTGGGATCCTCCGCCGCCATCCGGACCGCATCCTCTACGGGACCGATTTCCCCAACATCCCCTATGCCTGGGACCACGAGCTGCGCGCGCTCAAGGCGCTGCGGCTGCCGCTGGAGGACGAAGAGAAGATCCTCTCCGCCAACGCGCTGCGGCTGTTCGGGTCTTGAGCCTCAGTACCTGGGCACCGAAGGGTCGATGATGCGCGACCAGAGGTCGATCCCGCCCGCGAGCGACACCGCCTCCCGAAACCCCGCCTGGCGCAGGATCGCCGCGGCGCTGAGCGACCGCACTCCGTGGTGGCAGTAGCAGACGACCTGCGCTCCGGGCTGTGGCTGCACTTCGTCGAGGCGCGAGGGCAGCTCGTGCAGCGGGATCAGCGCCTGATCGGGCAGCCGCGCGAGCTGGTGCTCCCAGTCCTGCCGGACGTCGAGAAGCCAGATCTGCTCGCCCCGCCGCAGCTTCTCCGCGAGCTGTCGTGGGGCGATCTCCATCGCTCAGTGGCTCCGCAGCCGCTTGTGCATGGTGCGGCGGATGGTCTCGTATCCCAGGTCCTTGAACAGGTCCCGCGCCCGCCGGTTGTTCCCGGCCACCTCCAGCGCGATCACCTCGATGCCGCGGTCCCGCGCCTCCTGCTCGGCTTTCTGCATGAGCAGCCGGCCGTAGTTCTTCCCGCGGGCCTCGCGCACGATCCCCAGCGTCGTGACCTGCAGCGTCCGGGTGCCGTGGCGCGGGTTGTCGCGCTCCGACAGCCAGAGGTGCCCGAGGTACTTGCCGTCGTCCCCTTCGAGGATCCAGAGCTGCGCGCCAGGGCGGCGGAAGCCGTTGCGGGAGAAGCCCATCTTCACGTCGAGCAGCGCGTTGAAGCGCTCCTTGAAGATGGAGCGCTCCTCGTCCGTGGAGTCGCCCAGCGAGTCGAGCTGGGTCTCCAGCTCGAGCGCGGTGAACTGCGGCCAGTCCTTCGGAGCATAGGGGCGGAGGCGAGGCATGCGGCGCGTGTTAGCCAAATGTGGGCCGCCCAGCAAGGTGGCCCTTGCATCTGTCGTCAGTTTCCGCTTCAAGGGGCGTTCCGGTCGGGAGGAATGGCGTGGCACGCAAGAAGGGCAAGGGAGCAAGCCAGGGCGGCGGGCAGCCTCAGAAGCCCGGCGGCGGCACCCCAGGCGGTGGGGGTGGCGGCGGCTGGGCGCCGCTGCGCGACTCCATCCGCCGCGACGTGGAGCAGGCGGTGTCCGCGCTGGCGTTCGCCGAGCGGCTGCACCAGAAGATGGACACCCAGCGCCGCGCGTTCCTCGATTTCCCCCGGATCATGGAGCAGCTCCGCTCGGGGGCTATCGAGCGGCTGACGGCGCCGCTCTCGCGCCTCTACGAAGGCGGGCAGGGATTCGATCTGCAGCGCTTCCTGCGCGATCTGCCCCTGGCGCTGGCCCAGCTCGCCGCGGCGGACAAGAGCAAGTCGATGCCTCCATCGGCACCCGGCCCGACGAGCGCCCCCGCCGCGGCAGCACCGACTCCGAGCCCGACGCCCGAGCCGGTCCCGCCACCCGAGCCCGAGCCGGCGCCCGAGCCGGCTCCGGAGCCCGCCCCGGCGGAAGTCGCCCCGCCCATGAGCCCGCGGCTGGAGCTGCGCGCCAAGCTGCTCGCCGCCGCTTCCAACCTGGCCAAGGCCGCGCAGAGCTACCGGCGCAACGTCGCGACGCTGCGGCGCGCCGCCGCTCCACGCCGTTCTCCGGGACCCTGGCGCGCGGATCGCGAAGTCCTCGAGGAAGGGCGCCGCGCGGTCGAGTTCGCGCAGAAGCTCTACGACGCCTACGCGGAGGCCTGGGCGGACCAGCCGCTGGCCAAGGACCTCGGCGACCAGACCGCCGCGGAGCTGGATCGCTTCCTGGCCTGGACGCAGCTCGACCGATACGTGGAGCTGGCGGTGCTCGCCTCCACCAATGCGCCGCGGCCGGCCAAGCCCGGCCAGCACGTGATCAGCGCGCCGAAGGAGGCCGTTTCTACGCCTCCGCCGGTGACGGAAGCGTCGCCAGGGGCCGTGGTCGCGGAGTCGGAGCCGGGTCCCGCCGGGGAACCCGAGGATGAGCAGCAGCCCCCGTCCTCCATGCCCGTCGCCGAGCCGGAGCCGGGCCGGGCCTGATGCGCGCTTTCGCCGCCGCAGCGGCGACGGCGCTCGCCTCGCTCCCGGTCCTGGCCGACCCGGTCCAGGCCGACGATCAGGGTCCGTTCCATTTCCAGGCCACGGTGGCCACGCAGGCGCACCCGAGCTTCCACGCGGACTACTCGGGCAAGAACAGCCTCAGCCCCGGGGGGGAATCGGCCACCTCGGTGGTGATGGATCTCTCGGCGACGGTCCGTCCCTGGCCTGGCGCGGAGATCGTCGTGCAGCCCGAGCTGGCCGGCGGCAAGGGGCTGAGCTCGACGCTCGGGGTCGCCGCGTTTCCCAGCGGCGAGGTGTACCGGGTCGGAAACCCGGAGCCGACATTGATCCTGGCCCGCGCGCAGGTGAAGCAGGTGCTGGGGGCGTGGACATTCACCTTCGGGAAGCTCAGCACGCCGGACCTGTTCGACCACGTCCCGTTCGCGGACGACCCGCACACGCGCTTCATGAGCTGGGGAATCTGGGCGTCGGCGGCATACGACTACCCGGCGGACACACACGGGTACACCATCGGCCTCGCCGCGGAGTGGTCGCGGCAGTGGCTGTTCGCGCGCGGCGGCATCTTCCTCGAGCCGACGACGGCGAACGGCGGCGTTTTCGAGCACGACATCACCAAGGCCCGCGGGCTGGTCACGGAGGTCGAAGCCCGGTTTCCACGCTGGGCGGCGCGCCTGCTCGGGTTCCTGAACACGGCGCGCATGGGCAGCTACTCGGAGGCGATCGCCCGCCACGTGGACGTGTCGGACACGCGGGCCGACGGCCGCACCAAGGTTGGATTCGCCGCCAGCGCGAACCGCGACTTCGGCGCGGGCCTGGGAGGCTTTGCCCGGCTGAGCTGGAGCGATGGAAACAACGAGACCTGGGCCTTCACCGAGATCGACCGCTCCTTGGTCGTGGGGGCGCTGCAGTCCGGAGCGCGCTGGGGCCGGGCGGGGGACGAGGCGGGCGCGGCGATCGTCGTCTCCGGCCTTTCGAATCGGCACCGCCGCTACCTGGAGCAGGGAGGATTCGGCTTCCTGATCGGCGACGGAGCGCTGAGCTACGGGCCGGAGATCCTGGGCGAGCTCTTCTACCGGGCGGCGCTGACGCCGCTCTTGTCCGTCGGCGTCAATTACCAGCCGCTCTTCAATCCCGCGTACAACCGCGACCGCGGTCCGGTGCACATCTTCACCGGCCGGGTGCACGTGGCTTTCTGACGGCGCTTGAGCTAAACAACCGCCGCGCAAAGGAGACCCGTTCGTGAGCACCAGCCTGCGGCCCGTCCGGTCGGCTCCCGCTTCCGAGCTTTCGCCGGACCTGCTCCTCAAGATGCACTCGCTGATGGTGAAGGCGCGCGTCCTCGAGGAACGCCTCATCCAGATGTACAAGCAGGGAGACGGGTACTTCTGGATCGGCGGGCCGGGCGAGGAGGCGTTCAACGTTCCCCTCGGGCTCCTGATCCACAAGGGGCAGGGCCCGCACTACGACTATTGCCACTTCCACTACCGGCAATCGGCCACGCTCCTGGCCATGGGCGCCGACCCGATCGACGCCATGCGGCAGATGAAGAACACGGCGACCGACCCGTACTCCGGCGGCCGGAACTTCGTCGGGCATTACTCGATCCGGAAGTGGAACGTGGTGCCGGTCTCCAGCCCCATCGAGGTGCAGTATTCGGTGGCTCCGGGCACGGCCATCGCGAACAAGCGCGCGGGGGGGCGGGGGATCACCATCGTGACCGGGGGCGATGCGGGCACCGCCGAGGGAGACTTCGCCACTTGCCTGATCTGGGCCTCCAGGCCCGCCAACCCGCTGCCGATGCTGATCGTCGTCACCAACAACAAGTGGGGCATCTCCACCCCCTACCAGGGCCAGCACGGCGAGAAGAGGATCAGCGACCGCGGCAAGGCCTTCGGGATCGAGAGCAAGACCATCGACGGGAACGATCCCGAGGTCAGCTATCGCGAGCTGTCCGCCGCCATGGAGTACGCGCGCAGCGAGCGCAAGCCGTTCCTGTTGGAGGCGGTGCTGAGCCGGCTCTACGGGCACAGCTCGGCGTCGGGCGCGAATCGGATCAACGACGAGGCGGACTGCATCACCGGATTCGAGCGCCGCCTGGAGGAGCGCGGGTTGCTCACCCGGCAGCAGATGGACGAGATGCGGGCGAGCTTCGCCGCCGAGCTGCTGGCGGCGCACAAGCAGGTGAAGGAGGAGCCGCAGCCGGAGGCGAAGAGCATCTACGATCACGTCTTTGCCGAGCGCGACCTGGTGCGGGGCGAGTCATGAGCAACATGGTCCAGGCCATCCGCATGGCGCTGCATGTCGGAGAGGAGCGGCTCGGCGTCACCGACATCTTCGGCGAGGACGTCGGGCCGCCGCTGGGAGGGGCCTTCACCGCGACCCAGGGACTCAAGACCGCCTGGAACTCGCCCCTGGACGAGCGCGGCACCGTGGGCACCAGCATCGGGTTGGGGCTGGCCGGCTGCCGGAACGTGGCCGAGATCCAGTTCTGCGACTACGCCTTCAACACCATCGACCTGCTCAAGCTGGCGGGGATGCAGTACTGGTCCTCGAACGGTGAATGGAACTGCCCCATCACCATCATGACGCCGGTGGGGTCGGGGATCCGCGGCAGCATCTACCACTCGCATTCCTTCGACGGGACGGCGACGCACATTCCGGGGTTCAAGATCGCGCTGCCTTCCACTCCCCGGGACGCGTACGGCCTCCTGCTCTCCTGCATCGTCGACCCCAATCCATGCTTCTTCCTGGTGCCCAAGGCTTTGATGCGGGTGCGCTCGCTGCCCGGGGAGGAGATCCCGGGAGAGCCGGGCGACGATCGCGCGCTCTCGAAGATGATCGATGCCCCGCTGGGCGACCGGAGCAACTGGAAGCCGCAGTGGCCGGATACCCCCGACCAGTTCATTCCCTTCGGGGAAGGCCGGACCGTCCGCGCCGGGCGCGACCTGACCGTGGTCAGCTACGGCCGCACGCTGCCGCTCTGCGTGAAGGCCGCGGAGGCGCTTGCTCCGGAAGGGATCGACGCCGAGGTGATCGACCTGCGGTCTCTATATCCGTACGACTGGGCCCGCATCTCGGAGTCCGTGGGCCGCACCGGGCGCGTCCTGTACGTGAACGAGGACACCGAGATCACCAACTTCGGCGAGCACCTGATCCGCCGGACCGTGGAGGACCTCTTCTACGAGCTCCTCGCCCCGCCCCGGCTCCTCGCCGGAGCGCACCTTCCCGGGGTCGGACTGGCCGACAATCTAGAGATGGCCACCGTCCCCCAGCTCCCCTCGATCACGGACAGCATCCGCTCCCTGGCCCGCGCCGAACCCTAAGAGTGTCCTGTCGGACTCAAGTCGGAGATCCGGGACACCATACGCAATTGCCCACGCCAACGGGATTGCACAAAGGAGTTCCGTATTGTGTCCCGGATCTCCGACTCAAGTCTTCCGGGTAGGAAGGGCGCAGGAGCGCATTCCGAGCGCCGCTGAGATGCGGTGGCGGTGTTGCGCGAAGCGGTCGTAGCCCCAATTTGCCAGGAGACGGATTCCGGGCGCGCGCAGCACGGCGGCGACGGGCGCCCAGCCGGGGAGCTCACGGAGGATGCGGGCGACTCCCTCGGCGCGTACCAGCTTCCGCGGCCCGTCGAGCACGACGAGCGTGTGCTCGGTCTCTTCGCGCGAGACGCCGGCCGGCAGCTCCGCTGCGTCGTTGCCGACGAACTGGAAGACGCCCCGCCGGTCGCGCTTGCGAATCCAAGCCACCGAGGCCTGGCAGACCCCGCAGTCCGCGTCGTAGACGACCACCATGAGCCAAGGATAACGGCCGGCTGGTTTGTAGTCGAACGGCGGGTTCGCGAGTACGCTCGCGGCGGTGCACGCGCTGGCTGCAGCGTTGCTCGCCCTCGGTCCGCACGCGGCCGAAGCGCTGGCCCATGCGCACCACCCCCAGGCCCCCTGGATCTCCGCGCCGATGCCGGCGAGTCGCCCTGCTGCGACCGCACAGCTGCCGAAGCGCGTCTACGGTTACCTCCCGTACTGGGAGGACATCGACCTGGCGTCGTTCCGCTGGGACCTCGTCAGCGACGTCATCGCCTTCTCCGCCGACATTGCCACGGACGGTACGGTGTCCAATCCGCACGGCCTCCCCGGCGCCGCGCTCCCGGGTGCCGCGCATGCGCACGGCGCGCGCGTGCATCTGTGCGCGACGCTCTTCAATACGGCGGGCGGCAGCGAGATCGCCACGTTCCTCGCCAGCGCCACCGCGCGCTCCACCGCGGTCCAACAGCTCGTGGCGCTCGCTCCCGACGGCGTCAACCTCGACTTCGAGTTCGTGCCTTCAGGCTCGCGCGATGCGTTCACCGGGTTCGTGCAGCAGCTTCGCGCCGCCTTGCCCCCACCGCTCGAGCTCACGCTGGCGATGCCGGCCACCAACTCGTACTCCGGATACGACTTCGCCGCGCTGGCAGCGACCACCGACCGGCTCCTGCTCATGGAGTACGACTTCCACTGGCGCACCGGCCCTTCTGCCGGCGCGGTCGCGCCGCTGCCGGATGTCCAGCGCGCGGTAGACGGATATCTTGGCCGCGTTTCCGCATCGTCGCTTGCGATGGGCGTCCCCTATTACGGGTATGAGTGGCCCACGAGCTCAACCAGCTCCGGCGCCGCGACCACCGGGGCCGGAACGAGCGTGTTGTTCGAGTCCGGCTTCGCCAGGCTTTCCGCCTGGGGCCGCATCTGGGATGCCGGGTCGCAGACGCCCTGGTACGCCGTAGCGTCCGGCCCGCGCCAGGGCTGGGTCGAGGACGGCGAATCGCTCGCGCTCAAGTTCCAGCTCGCCCGCTCCCGCGACCTCGCCGGCGTGATGATCTGGGCGCTGGGCTACGACGGAGCGCGCACGGAGGCTTGGACCGCGCTGCAGTCGTCCTTCCTCTCCGGATCCGCGGACCAGCCGCCCCCGACCGTCTCCGCCCAGGGCTGCTCCCAGGCCGGCGGCGCTCCGGCCTGGGCGCTCCTCGCGGCCCTCCTTGTCCTGCGCCCGAGACGGACGCGGACCCTACCCCGGGGTGCGTGCTAGATCATTGCCATGGTGCCGGAGAAGTACCGCCTCGCGGCGGTGGGGCGATTCCTCCTCGAGCAATTCGAGCTGCGGCGGCCCGGCATCCGCGACTGGTCGCCGGAGGTCGAGGCGTCGTTGCGGCATGCCGCCGAGGGAGAGCTGCAGCTGATGGAGAAGCAGCTCCGCGAGCTGGGCATGGACGACGACCGCTACTGGCAGCGGATCCGGCGCGCGCTCGACGAGATCCTGCTGCCGCGCTACGCGGCCCTGGCCAGCGGAGAGATCGAGCTGGCCAGGCGCGACTACGGTATCTGGCGCGGCGGCGACCTGATCGCGCGTGCCACCTTCGCGCTGGCCGGATTCATCCTCGGCGTCATCTGCGTGGAAGTCCCGTACATCCCCATCCAGGCGAAGTGGTTCCCGGCGGTCCTGCTCGTGCTCGGACCGCTGTTCCCCGACGCAGTGATGTGGCTGCACCGCCGCCGCTGGCGCCGCAAGCTCGAGGCGCTGGTCGGCGACTTGCACCGCGCCAGCCAGACGCTGGAGACGTACCGCCCGCTGTCCGAGCTCACGCACGCGCTGGAGATGTCGTCCCCGGTGTCCCCGGTATCCGAGCTTCCCGAGCCGCCGCGCAAAGCGCGAGAGAGAGGCTGAGTGGCCTTCGACCTCAACGTTCCCCGAGTCACCGTCCCGCAAGGTCGGAAGATGCGCCTGCTCTGGGTCCTGGGCGCGGCGCTCCTGGTGCTGCTCTTCGGCTACAACTCCTGCACCACCTACGTGAGGCCGGGCGAGGCCGGGGTCAAGCAGATCAAGTTCGGGATGGGGAAGGGCATCGAGCCGTACGTGTACGGCACGGGCCTGCATTACGTGGGTTTCGCGGAAACGATGCACCGCTTCCCGCTTCGGCTCCAGGTGCTCGAGTTGAGCAACTCGCGCAGCGAGGAGGAGCTGGAGGGACACCGCATCGCGCCCGGCGTGAACATCCAGACCAGCGAAGGGTATGCCGTCCAGCTCGACCTGACGGTCCTGTACCGGATCGCCGACCCGCTCAAGGTGATGCAGACGATCGGACCGGGCCGGCTGTTCGAGGACAGCGCCGTGATTCCGCGCGCCCAGCAGGACCTGCGCCGGGCGCTCGGGGAGCTGGACGCGGAGGACTTCTACCGCGGCGACAGGCGCGTGCAGAAAGCGCGGGCGGCCCAGCAGGCGCTGGAGGCGGAGCTGAAGGACAAAGGCATCGAGGTGCTCCAGGTCCTCATCCGCCGATACACCTACGATCAGCGCTACCAGCAGGCGATCGAACAGCGGAAGATCCAGGACCAGACCGTCTACAAGAACGAAGCGGAAGCCAAGTCGGCGACGGCCGCCGCGGCGAAGAACAAGGTGATCGCGGAGGGCGCCGCCGCAGTGCAGGTTGAGATGGCACGGGGCGAGGCCGAGGTGAAGAAGCTCGAGGCGGAGGCCGATCTCTACAGACGCAAGAAGGCGGCGGACGGCGATCTGCTGGTCAAGCTCGCCGAGGCGCAAGGCACCGAGCTGGAGAACCAGGCGCTGCGCGGCGCCGGCAGCGAGAACATGGTCGGTCTGCGCATGGCAGAGGCGCTGCGGGGAACGCGGCTGATCGTGCTGCCGACCGACGGCGAAGGCGGCATGAACCCGCTGGATCTGAAGACGCTGCTCAAGCGCTTCGACGTGAAGGAGTGACCATGCGCAAGCTCGCGTTGCTGCTCCTGACGGCGGGATGCACGTTCCACAGCACCGACTCCACCGAAGCGGGCGTGCTCACCCGCAAGATCGCGCTGTTCGGCAAGGCCGGCGTGCAGCAGGAGACCTATCCCCCCGGCGCCACTTACACGTTCCCGGCGTTCGTCACGGACTGGAACGTCTACAACGTCGCCCTGCAAAATCTGGACATGATCCGCACCCTCCAGAAAGAACGGCGGGCCGCCAACGACGACGTGGAGTTCAAGACCCATGACGGAAACGACATCTCCGTGGACGTCACCGTCGCCTGGCGCATCGACACGGAGAAGACGCCCTGGATCCTCGAGCACGTCGGCGGGTCGACCGCGGAGGTGAAGGAAAACCTGGTACGACCTGCCTGCCGCAGCATCGTGCGCGACGTGCTGAACACGATGACCAGCGAAGAGTTCTACGTCTCCGAGAAGCGCTTCCTCAAGGCGGAGGAGGCGCGCGAGAAGCTCGCGAAGGTGCTGGCGCCCGAAGGCGTGATCGTCGAGCGGGTCATCCTCGGCGAACACCATTTCCATCCGGACTACGAGAAGGTGATCCACGACAAGAAGCTCGCCGAGCAGACCGCGGAGCGGATGGTGAGCGAAGGCCACGCCGCGCAGCAGGAGGCGCTGCGGAATCTGGAGACCGCCAAGGGACAGGTGTCGCAGAAGATCGCCGCAGCGAAGGGCGCGCTCGACCAGGTCAAGCTGCACGCCGACGCCGATTACTACAGCTCCCAGCGCGAGGCGGAAGCGATCCTGGCCGAGAAGAAGGCCCGGGCCAAAGGCGTGGAGAAGACGAATCAGGCGATGAGCGGGGCGGGCGGACGCGCGCTGGTGAAGCTGAGCGTCGCGGACGCGCTCAAGGGCAAGCAGATCGTCTTCCTTCCCTCGGGAGGGAAGGGCGGCGGGCTGCAGACCATGAATCTCAACGACCTCCTGGCGCGATTCGCCTTCGCCGAGGTTTCCTCCAAGTCGCTCGGGGAGACCGCCAAGCCCGCGGTGAAGGTGCAAGACGACTCGAAGTGACGGTGGCGTTCCTCAAGCTCACGCTCGAGTACGACGGCAAGGACTTCGTCGGCTGGCAGGTGCAGCCCGGCGGGCGCAGCGTGCAGGCGGAGCTGGAGAAGGCCATCGAGCGCCTCTGCGGTGAGCCGTTGCGGGTGACGGGAGCGGGGAGGACGGACGCGGGCGTGCACGCGCGGGGCCAGGTGGCGTCGCTGAGAGCGCCGCGCAACCTTCCGCTGCGCGCTTGGACGGCCGGGCTGAACGCTCTCCTCCCCGAGGACATCGCCTGCATTCGCGCGGACGCGGTGCCGGAGGGCTTCGATGCACGCCGCTGGGCGCGCGGCAAGCGGTACCTGTACTCGATCCTGGAATCGCCGGTGCGAGCGCCCCTGCTGCGCGGTCGGGCCTGGGAGATCCGCCGGCCGCTCGAAGTCGAAGCGATGCGCAGGGCCGCTGCCGCGCTGCTCGGGAGGCACGATTTCTCCGCGCTGCGGGCGGCGGACTGTCCCGCGCGGACCACGGTGCGCGAGATCCGCACGCTCGACATCCGTCGGGACGGCGCCCGCATCGACCTCGCGGTCGAGGCCAGCGCGTTCCTCAAGCACATGGTGCGCAACATCGTCGGCACGCTGGTGGAGGTCGGCCACGGCCGCCGCGATCCGGAATCGTTGGCGGCGCTGCTGGAAGGGCGCGATCGCACCCGCGCTGGGCCCACGGCGCCCGCTCACGGCCTCTTGCTGGACGAAGTCTTCTACCTGCCCGGAAATGCCGACCCGCGGCAGCAGGAGCCGGAGGATGAGTGAGCGCGCCCTGATCGGCAAATTGGCGTGGACCGTCGTGATCGGAGTGTTCAGCGTGGTGGTCGCGACGCTGATCTTCCGCCTGGTTCGCGGCCAGGGCCCCGTGTTCGTCCTGCTGCTGATCTGGTGCGTCGCCTTGATCGCCGGTCTCGCGGCGTTCATCGGGGAAGTCTCGCCAGCCACCGGGGCAGCGGGAGGTCTGCTCGCCGCGGTGATCGTGATGACGGTCCTGGCGGTGACGATCGCGGCGGCACCCCTGGCGCCCGGGGCCACACGGCCGGGATTGCGCGATCTCTTCTGGGCTCCGCTGCTCGGGCTGCTGGTGGTGCTGGGCCTCTGCGCCGTCGCCGGATGGTACGGCGTCCGCGCCGGCCTCGTCGTCGCGCGCCGGCGCAAGGCCTGACCGGACGTCAGGGTTTGTGGCGAACGGGCTCCGGTCCGGCGTCCTTGCCGATGCGAAAGGCGTGCAAGCCGAGCTGCATCAGGAATCCGTCCTCGTCTTCACGCAGATGATCGCTGAGCGAAAGCTGCGCGTCGCGGGTGAGCCGCGCGCGCTCGCCCGCGACCCGGGCATAGAGCGCGTCGTCCGCTCCCGCGGCGAGCGTCGCCGGGTCGATGTCGACCCAGTCTCCAGAAGCGAGCTGTCCCCGCAGCGACGTGCCCTGCGGCTCGATGCGGCGCACCCACAGCGCGGCGTCCTCCACCTCGAGATAGGCCCAGTCCTTGCCGATCCGCGTCGCCCACCGGCCGTCCGGCGCGCGATGGATGCCCTGGTGCAGGACGGCGACCGTCCGCGCGTGCTCGACCAGGCCGCCGCGATGCCAGAAGCGGCCTTCCTTGTCGAGGCGCAGCCCGCTCTGCTCGCGAAGCTGCTGCAGCGTCGCCGGGTCCATCGCCGGCGCTACCAGGTCTCCCGGAACGGCCGCGCCTCGACCTCGAAGGACCACGCCGACGGCTTCTGCTGCGTGAGCCGGTACCCGATCTCCGCCACGTCGTCCGGCTTGATGAAGAACGAGTCGGGCTTGTCCGGCATCCGCTCTCGCGTCCGCGGCAGATCGACCACGCCGTCCACGACGATGAGGGCGACGTGGATCCCCGCGGGCCAGAGCGCGCGGGCCATCGATTCCGCCAGGCTGCGCTGGGCGCCCTTCGCGGCGGAGAACGCGGCGGATCTCGCGCCGGCCTTGCGCGAGGCGGTGGCGCCGACGAAGACGATGCTGCCGCGCCCGGCGCGCTTCATCGCCGGGATGACTTGCTTCGCGGCGAGAAAACCGCCCAGCGCGTTGATGCGCCAGGCGCTCTCGAAGTCCGCGGCGGTCGCCTCCTCGATGGTGCCCCAGACGCCGGAGCCCGCGTTGTAGACGAGGACTTCGACCTCCCCGAGGTCGCGGCGGATGGAGTCGAATGCGCTCGCGACCGAATTCGCGTCGGTGACGTCGCAGGGGTAGGCGGGCGCGTCGGGAAGGGTGGAGGCGAGCTTTGCGGTCAGCTCGGTGCTGCGCGCGAGCAGGGCGACCGCGTATCCCTCGGAGGCAAATCTTCGGGCGAAGGCTGCACCGTTTCCCGGACCGACGCCAACGACCGCGCAGACGCGCTTCATGGCTTCCTCCGGCTCGGATTCTATGCCGATCTTGCGCCGTCAGCCGCCCTTCAGTCCTGTCTTGCCTTCGTAATACTCGAGGGCTCCGGGATGGAAGGGGATGGGCGCCGGCCCTCGCAGCGAGCGCTTCTCCGCCAGCGGGCCCCCCGCGCGGGACTCGACCAGCGCTTGCGCGATGGCGTGCGCGCGCTCCCGGGCAAAGCTCTCGAGGACGACGAGCACATCGCCGCCCACGACGGCCACCGCGCGCAGCGGCAATGCCCCGTCCTGCGCGAAACCGCGGCGTCCTTCCAGCGCGTCGGAAGCGTCGGCCGCGGGAAGGAGCCCGATCTGGAGCTGGCCGCTCCTCAACAGCTTCACGACCTCGGCTGGACTCCTCGCCGCGGCGGGGGCCGCTTTGGTGTCGGGCCACCGAGCCGAGATTGCGGACGCGACCGTGGTGGCGACGTCCAACGCGCCCGGCCGCGCGTCATCGGTCACCACGAGCAGGTGGTTCGCGCGGTACACGTACCATTGCCGGTACGGGGAGTGGCCGGGCAACAGCGCCGCGGCCACTCCCAGGAGCAGGAGGCGGATGAGCCTGCGGTCAGTCATCGTGCTAGTGCCCCGTGCCGAACACGTCGAGCTGGAGGAAGTTCGACACCACGTAATTGGGAACGTCCACCAGGTTGCTGATGTGCAGATCGCAGGCGACGCTGCAGAGGAGGTACGCCTGCTCCGCCGTCAGCCGCGTAGGCGCCGGCGACGTCGGTCCGGTGAGCAGGTCGATCATCTTGAGCAGCGCGTCGCGAGACGCCAGCGTCACGTCCTCCGACTCGTTCCGGAGCGGGCGCAGCAGATGGTTCGAGTTCACGTCGATCCACAGCTCGGGCGCCATCACTACGCCGGCGGGCTTCACCGGGATGCCCATGGTGGCGATGAAATGCTCCGGCGCGAGGCCCTTGAGGACGCCGGCGGTGTTGCTCTCGAAGCGGGGCCAGTTGCCGAAGGCCGCGGCCTGACCCTGGCGGACGTCGACCTTCACCGTGACGATGGCGTTCATCTCGATGGCCGTCCCGGAGACCTCGCCGTCGCCCTGCGCCCAGTGGACGTCTCCGACCGAGAGCCCGCAGCCGTCGATGAAGCAGGGGAAGAGCAGGGTGGTTCCCTTCACCATCTGCTTGACGTCGGTGTTCCCTCCGTTTTCGCGCGGGGGGATGGTGCGCAGGCAGCGCTCCCTGGCGCGCCCCCTCGGACCACAGATGCGCGCTGGTACCGCGTCGGTCGGCTCCGGAGGAAGGACGAATCCCTGCTTCGCCCGAAGCTCCTCCTCGCGCGAGAAGGCGATCTCGATCTCCTTCTCGCCCAGCTCGACCCCGATGGTGCCGGCGAACCCGTGCAACGGCAGCCGGACTCCGGGAAGGTCGGCCGAAGTCGCGAAGCGCGTCTTGCCGTCGCTCTCGAGGCCGCCGAGCTCCCAGTGAACGATCGCCGGATCGGTGAAGACGTCCCGGAGGAAACCGAAGCCTGGGACCGCCACGGTGTACCCGAAGTTGTCGGGCCCGGGGCCGACGTCGATCATGGTGACCGCGAGCACGTCGCCCCGCTTGGCGCCCTTGACGAAGAGCGGGCCGGTGAGCGGGTGGATGAGATTCAGGTTCGCGGCCGCGACGTTCGCGCGCGTGGAAGTCCGGTTGAACGGGTTGTCGAATGCGTCGCGCGTCTCGAAGATGACGGTGTCGCCAGGCGCGGCGTCGGCGACCTCCGGAATGTCGGGATGCCAGCGGTTGTGACAGGTGCGAAGCGGATCCTCGCCGCATGGGACCGGAACGCCCCCCGCGCCGCGGGACACGGGGATGCGAACGGTCTTGGGTCCGGGCGCTGCAGCGACGAGGGCAGCCGCGATCAGGACGCTCTTCATGGGTCCCCCTTACGCGCGAGTGGCGCGGGCGCGGGCGGGGGCGGAACGGGGTGCTCGTGCGGGAAGTCTTCCGTCTTGCCCGCTCTCGGATCGAAAGCTGTGCGGCCCATACTCTCCGGCACCCGCGCTTGTCAATCCGCGGTGAGTCGCGCGCGAGGGTCGTCCGACGTCAGGGTGCAAAACCACAGTACGTTCGGGAGCAACAGGGCGCGCGCGTACCGGCGGCGGTGCGCCGCCCTGCGCCGCCGTCGCACTGATCCGCAGGGAATCGGCACGACGCAATCCTGTACCATTCGGAGGATGAACACACCGTCCTCGGTCGTAGGGTGCTCCACGTGCGGTGCTTTGTATACGCCCGAGGCAGGTGATCAGGGCGTCTGCGAAGCGTGCCGCAGCTTCCTTCCGACGCCTTCCGCGCGTCCCGCGGCGTCGAGCGCGCGTCCGGTCTCCGGAAAGCCCGCGCTCGCCGCGGTGAAACGGCCGAGCAGTGGCCCGCTGCGCCCGAGCTTCTTCAGGCGCCTCCCCATGCGCCTCATCGCGAAGGGCGCCGTCATCGCCGCGCTCGCCGGAGGAGTGGGCACGGTGATCATGCTCCGGCCGAAGCCGGTGATGGACGTCTGGAACAAGGTCCGTCACCACGCGCCGTCGTCACCGGCGGAGGCGTGGGCTTCGGTCCGGCACCATGCGACGGACGCGTGGACCACGGTCCGGCGACACCTGCCGTTCGGCTTGTCCTCGCAGGCCGAGCGAAGCGCGTCGGTGGCGGCCGTGACCGCGACGGTCGCGAATCGAGAGGCGTCGGACTCGCGCTCGACCAGCCGGCGGACGAAGAAGAAGCGCGGCAGAAGCGAGTAGATCCGCAGGCGACTTCGACGCACCTGGCAGCACTTCTCCCCACGGGCCCGCACGCCCCGAGGGGAGCCGACCATTACAATCCGGATCATGGCGGTGGGGCGACTTCTTCGTCTTCGTCACGACGGCGTCGTGCGCCGCGCATGCGCCGAGAAGGAGGTCGATCGATTCGAACGGAGGTCCAGCCATGCCCGATCACCTGGTTCGCAAGGACGTTTCAGGGTCGCGCACCGCGCACCGCCGGCGAAGCGGCCGGAAGAAGGTCCACGGCAACGTCGCGGTGGCGATGATCGACATCCTCGGGTTCAGCGACCTGAGCCGGCACGAGAGCCCGGAGCGCATCTTCGAGGAGGTCTTCGAACCGCTGGTGCAGGTCCGGCGGAACGCGGCGGCAGTGGCTTGGGTCCTCTCGGGCCGCCACGAGGACGTCTACACGCTGGCTTTCTCGGACACCATCTTCGTCTACCGGCCCCAGCGCTCGGATTTCCGCGTCGGCGGCGAGCTCTCTCCGCATACCTGCATCAAGCTGGTGGGCGCCACCGTCGCGGACATCATCCAGAAGGGGCTGCGGCGCGAGCGGCCCATCCTCTTTCGCGGCGCCATCGCCTGGGGCCAGTGCTTGATCAATCCGGTGGAACCGCGCTGCTTCATCGGATCGCCGATCGTCGAGGCGTACTGCCTGGAACGCGAGCAGGAGTGGGCCGGGGCCGTGCTGGCGCCCTCGGCGGCGGCGGCCTTCGGCGAGCCGGACGATCACACCTTCGTCCGGTACGAGGTGCCGCTCAAGGGCACGCGGTCGATGCAGAAGGCGATGGCGGTGAACTGGCTCCAGTACCTGGGCGGGCAGGAGGCGGGGTTCGACAGGTTTCCGCAACCCTCCGCGGACCTGCCTTCGGACCGGCGCGCGGCCGCCTTGAAGAAACAGGAGAACACCCGCGCGTTCTACGACCGCGTCCGGAAAGCGTCGACGAAGTCGCGGCCGGTCTGACGCAGGACCGGCCGCGCCCGGGTTGAAGCCTCGCCTCGAGGAACGAATCAGCCGCCCAAGCCGCCGGTGAGACCGCCGACGAGCCCGGTCAGCACACCGAGCAGCTGGTTGAGCAGGTCGACGAGGCCGACGACGTTGTTGAGCGTCGACTGGATCGTGCAGACCAGGTTCCCGAGAGGGGCAGCCGAGTCGCCCGAGAGGTCGATGCTGATCGGCTGCGTCGCCACCATCAGTCCCTGGACGTTGAGGTTGATGGCCCCGATCTCCAGGTGGAGGACCTGGTCTCCTGTTGTTGTGCCACCGCGGCGCCGCTGACGGCCGGTCGTGCGCTCGGATCCCCGACCGTGACGGGGGCAGCGACCTCACCCACGAGGGCGCTTCTAGTTCCTGCGATGGAGCCCCTGACCACGCCGATGGCGACGACCCCCTTGTCGCGCACTATCGAACCGGTTGACGCTGAACGTGCCGGTAAAGGTGCCCGCGGCCGAAGTGACGGGCAGCTGCAACGAGGCATCTTTCCCCTGTTTGTCCGACTGGGCCGCGAATCCTGCCGTCGCGATGAGCAACAGTGCGACTGGAATCGATATCCTCCAACACTCCCTGCCTGGTCATGGTGTCACCTCCCCGTCACCGGGCCGCGGACATCGCTCCGCGCCGTCGGTGCTCCGCGCCGTCGGTCGGCGGTGCCGGCGAAGGTTTGAATACGAGACATCTCCGTCAAGGGTGATACGAGGAGAGTTCCCTCGGTGAAGGAGCAAGAGTGATCGCCGCGTACCTGGTATTGCTGCTCGGCCAGGAAGCCCTGGCGCGCGGCGATCTCAAGCAGCTCGCTCCTTATTCGCATCGGATGGAGCTGGTGGTGCGGCTCGGCGCGGAGAACTGGCTGACCGAGCCGGCGCTGCGGGAGCTGCGGCGTTGGCCCGTCCCGCCGACGGTGGAACTGCGCCCGCCCGTCTCGGCGCGGGAGGCGAAGCAGCTGCGCAAACTGAAGCGCTTCCGGGCGCGGCTCGCGTACGGGAGCCCGAGGGACCGGACGCTGCGCCGCCTCTCCCCGGCGTTGGCGTCGGTCAAGGCGGAGCCGCGGACGCCGTTGCCGATCAAGGACCGGCCCTGCCCAGGAACGGCGCTGATGGGGCGGACGGGAGCGGACGAGGTGCTGTCCGCGCCGGAGGGCATCGATCGGTGCGTGCTGGGGTGGCTGGCGGATCGCTTCGGCCGGCACGAAGTGGACCAGCCCTGAGAGACACAGGTCCTCACCCGGCACGGCGCGGATGGACAGGGGGCTGCAGCTTCCGCTCGAACTCGTCGACTTCGAAATCGGTCAGGAGCGCGACGAACGACAGGCTGGTCGCGTCGAGGAGCGGATAGATCACGTCGAGCAGGTCCGTCAACTCCCATGGCGCGCGGGCCGGGTCGGCGATGGGAATCCAGAATCCCACCGTTTCCGGCACCCGAACGCCGCGACCGATCAGCGCGAGATACCGCGCCCGCAGATTGAGGAAGTAACAGGTCTTGGCGGCGCGCCGGACCCCGCGCCGCGTCCGCACCGTGTCGCCCATGAAAGATCGACGGCGGCATCGGTCGCGCGGCCACGGGCGGCGCCGCTCCACGGGCGCACTTGGGCTCGTCTGCCTGTCGTCCGATCGAGCGCGGTTTGCGGCAGGCTCAAGCCGGCCGGAGAGCGTCGCGCACCCGCGGGTGCCGCAGGTAGAGCCCCACCCAGATCAAGATTCCGAGGAGGATGTTGGCGTAGACGGGTTCGCCGACGCGCAGGTGCGTGATGATGGTCCCGCCTACGAATCCGGTGAACAGGATCGCCCCGAGAACGGCCGTCGTCGGAACGAGGTAGACGACGACGCAGAGCAATTCGACGAAGCCCAGAGGTCGGATGCGGGACTCGGGCAATCCCAGGTGGGCCATTCCTTTCACCACCTCGGGGTGCACGATCAGTTTCATCGCCGCGCTGAACACGAACGGGAGCGAGACCAGCACCGACAACGCCCATCCCGTCCAGATCGCTTTCCTGCTGCCCTCGATCATTTCCCCCTCCGCGTCCGCGCTCGTCAGCCGGACTGCCGCCCAGGTACCTACCACGTCTTCCGCAGGGTGCGCGTGCGGCTGGCACCCGGCGTGGCCGCCCTGCCGTTGCCGTGGCGTCCGCCCGCTGCTTGCACGTACCGATGACGACCCTACCTTCTCCGTCCCAACAGAAGGAGGTCGAAAATGAAGATGTTTCTGATCAGCTTGGCCGCCGCTGCGTTGGCGGCGGTCCCTCTGGCGAGAGCGGAGCAACAGGGCTCCAAGACGGACAAGACGCCGCCGCAGACCTCGTCCAGCAGCCAATCCTCGACGAGCCCCTCGGCCGGCACCTCGATGACCCAAACGCCGTCGAGCGAGACCTCGACGAGCCAGTCGGCATCGAGCCAGACAGGGACGACGGCGAGCACGACCAACGAGCTCTCCGGGGTCGTCAAAAAGGTCGACAAGGACAAGCGGGCGCTCAGGGTCTCGTCCCCGATCGGCGGCGAGCAGGAGCTGAAGGTCGCCGCCAGCGCGACGATCACGCGCGATGGCAACCAGGCCGCCCTGGATCAGATCAAGGAAGGCGACCAGGTGCGCGCGAGCTTCGACGCGAGCGGAAACCAGGCGAGCAAGATCGAGGTGACCTCGAAGGACAAAGCGAAGTCGCACGACATGAGCAAGAGCGACTCGAAGTCCGAGGGCAAGAAGTACTAGGCCGGGTCACTCCCGCCAGTTCCGTAGCACGGCCCGCGGCGGCGAGATCCCACTCGCCGCCGCGGACCTGTCTGCGAGCACCTCAGGCGGCGAGCATGCCGCCGTCCACCGATAGCTCGTGCCCCGTGACGAATGCAGCATCGTCGCTGGCCAGGAAGAGCGCGGCCTGCGCGACTTCGTCGGCGCTGCCGAATCGGGCCAGCGGCATCCGCTGGATGACACCCTGCTGGAAGCCCTCGCGCTCCTCGGGGGAAAGGCCCATCTTCTCGAGGATCGGAGTGGTGATCGGCCCCGGCCTCACGGCATTGACGCGGACTCCACGTGCCCCCAGCTCGACGGCTGCGACCCTGGCGAGAGCGGCGAGCCCGGCTTTGCTCGCCGAATAGACCCCCGCGCCGGGAAATCCGCGTTCCGACACGACGGACGTGTTGACGATCACCGAGGCGCCCTTGCGCAGGAGCGGCAGTGCCGCGCGGAGCGCAACGAACGGTCCTTTCAGGTTCACCTGGATGATCTGGTCGAAGAGCTCTTCGGACGAGTCGGCGACGGGAGCGAACTTCGCGATCCCCGCGTTGAGGAAGAGGACGTCGATCCTCCCCTGGTCGCGGCCGATCTCCTCGAAGAGCTTGCGCACCTGTGTGGGGTCGCCCGCATCGGACTGCACCACCTCGGCCACCCGCGACAGCTCCTTGCGCGCGGCCGCCACCGTCTCCGGGTTGCGCCCGGTGACGATCACCTTGGCGCCCTCTTTCGCGAACAGCCGCGCCGTGGCCAGCCCGATTCCCGTCGTTCCGCCCGTGATCACCGCTACCTTGCCCGACAGCTTGCCCATGTGCCTCTCCATGTGATTATAGACCAATCGGTCTAGCTGGACCTGGGATGCCGCCGCGGCAAAATGGACTCACCGGTCTAGAATCGGGAAGATTCTTCAGTCGATCGCGCGAAGCGTCATGGCCACCATGTCCCGCAGGAAAGCCGGTTCGGGCGTCGCTTTGACCATCACGCGCAGACCTTGCAAGGCCCCGACCAGGAAGCGCGCCGTCTGCTCGATGCGCTTCGGAGGCAGATGCAACTCGCCTTGTGTCACACCGCGGCGCAGCGCGTCGGCGAACGCGCGTTCCTGCCGGGCCAGCGTCGATGCGATCAGCCGGCCGACTTCGGCATCGCGGGGCAGAAGCTCCGCGGCGGTGTTGACCAGGAAGCAGCCCTGATCGGGATTGGGGCAGTGCAGCACGTCTTCGAAGGCTGCGCGGATCGCGGCGCGCACTGATCCTCCTTCGAGCGCCTCGGACAACCTCCCCAGCCCGACGTCCACGTACCGCCGCAGGCTGGCCAGGAACAGCGCGCGCTTGTCGCCGAACGTGTTGTACAGGCTCTGCCGCGCCAGCCCCGTCGCCTCCAGCAGGTCGGGGAGGGTGGTGGCCTCGTAGCCCTTTCGCCAGAACGTCTGCAGCGCCGCGTCCAGCACCTGCTCCCGATCGAACTCAGGCGTCCGGGCCACTCACTTCCTCGCGGGGCAGGGAGATCGCATCACGCTGGTTTGTGTCGCCAATCTCCTCCCGCCGCAAGCTTGTTGAAGTAGAAATACGACACGATCAAGAAGCTCAAGAAGATGAGCGGGTCGAGGACGAAGAGGACGCTGGTCCTCGCGTCGCCGACGGAAAGGTGGGCGATGCTGGCGGAGATCAAGGTGATCCCGAAGCCGAAGTAGGCGAACTCCCTGATCTTCGCGGGGACGCCCGGCACCAGGAGCGCCAGGACCCCCAGCACTTTCGCGGTGGTCAGCTCCGCCTTGAAATAGCGCGGCAGTCCGAGATGGACGAACCCTCCCTCGGGAAAGGGGAAGCCGTCGAGCAACGTGAAGTTGATGATGCTGAAGACCATGACGGCGCAGACGATTCCCGTCGTGGTCCAGTAGACGATCCGATCCTTCCTGCCGGCAGTCATCTGGGTCTCCTCTTCAGTAGGCGATTCCGATGGTGCGCCGGAGCGTTTCCGGCTCCTGGAGTACGCGAAGCATCAGATGGGCGACGTCAGCGCGTGAAATGAAGGCACCGCGCCGCAGATTCTGCCCGTCACTTCGTGGCCCGCGGCAAAGGCCTGCTCCAGGGCTTGCCGGCCGATTCCGCCGGTCGCCGCGAAGATGGCGAGCTTCATCGGTCGCTCCCGGGCTGCGTCATGCTACCCTCCTGCGGAGATCAGATGGTACGGAGTGGATAAAGTATGAGTTCCATATCGTCAACCGAATCGGACCTGCCCCAGGGCCGGCGGCGGTTGACCGCCGCCATCAAGCAGTCGCTGCGGGCGCTGAGCATCCAGCTGTCGCTGCTCAACCACCAGGTGGGCGCTCACGCCGGCCTCAACGACGTCGACCTCGACTGCCTCGATCTGATCGCCCGGCACGGTCCCCTCAGCCCCAGCGCCCTGGCTCAGCGCGCCTCGCTGCATCCTGCCACCATGACCGGCATCCTCGACCGGCTGGAACGCGGCGGCTGGGTCGTCCGCGATCGCGACCCGTCGGACCGCCGCGCCGTCCTCGTCCGGCCGCTGCGCGACCGGAACGCCGAGCTGGCGCGGCTCTACTCGGGGATGAGCTCCTCGATGGGCGAGATCTGCGCCGGGTATGACGAGCGCGAGCTCGCGGCGATCGCCGACTTCCTCCGCCGCACGGTGGACGCTGGACGCGGCGCGACCGACAAGCTCGCCAAGGAGTGACCCCGGTGGACGTCTCCCATCCCGACCGGATCGTGTTCCCGGAGATCGGACGCACCAAGGGAGACGTCGTCGCGTACTACGAGCGCATCGCCTCCCGCGTACTGCCGCACGTCGCGGGCCGTCCTCTCTCGATCCGCCGCTACCCGAAGGGGCTGGCCGCGCCCGGGTTCTTCCAGAAGAACGTCCCTCCTCATTACCCGGAGTCGATCGAGCGCTTTCCGGTGCCGCGGAGCCCCGAGGCTTCGAAGAAGCATCCCAGCAAGGGAGGGAAGAACCAGGACGTCACCGTCTATCCCGTGCTGCGCGATCCAGGGGACATCGCGTACATCGCCAACCAGGGAGCGATCGAGTTCCACGTCCCTACCTCGCGCGCCGCCGATCTCTTCCATCCCGACCGCGTCGTCATCGACCTGGATCCTCCCCCCGGTCCGTTCGCTCGCGTCCGCCGCGCGGCGTACATCGTGCGCGATGCCCTCGCCGAGCACGGCCTCGCGACCGTTCCGGTGGCGACGGGCTCCAAGGGCTACCACGTCGTGTCCGCGATCCGCCCCTCGGCTTCGAGCGAGACGATCGCCGTCACCTTCCAGAAGTTCGCCGCGCTGCTGGCGGCGAAGCACGGAGAAGAGCTGACCATCGTGTTCCGGATTGCCTTGAGGGGCGGGCGCGTGTTCGTCGACTGGCTGAGGAACAATCCCCTGGCCACGGTCGTCGCGCCGTACTCGCTCCGTGCCCGCCCGCGAGCGACGGTGGCCACGCCGCTCAGCTGGACGGAGATCGAGAAGACCGACCCCGACGCGTTCGGCATCGACGACCTGGATCGCCTCCTCGATCGCCCCGATCCGCTCGCCGAGCTCGCCTCCGCTCCCAGCGACACCACGCAGTTCGTCGCCGCCGTCGAGAAGGCGTTCGAAGCCTCCGGCCTCGTCCTCGAAACGTTCGACCGCTTCCGCTCCTAACCGCGGCCGTGCGCGCGCAGGATCGCCGCGGCCGACCGGCGCACGTCGTCTTCCGTCGTGTTCCACCCGGAGACGGAGATGCGCATCAGCGCCCGCTCCCGCCAGACGGTGCCCGAGAGCCAGCAGGTTCCGTCGCGTTGCACGCGCGCGATCACTTCGCGCGTCCACTGGTCGCCTTGCTCGGGCGTCCCGCCCTCCGGATCGAAGCGGACCAGCACCTGGTTCAACACCACCTCGTTCATCACCTGTACACCGGGCGCCCGGGCAAGGAGCTCCGCGAAAAGCCGCGCATGCGAGCAGCACCGTTCGACGAGCGCGGCGAGGCCCGCGCGTCCCAGCGAGCGCAGGGCCGCGTACACCGCGAAACCGCGCGCCCGCCGCGAGAACTCCGGTGTCCATTCGTAGTTGTCCCGGTATGTCTCGGACCGCTGGAGATACGCCGCCGAGCGCGCCATGGCCGCGCGATGCGCGCCCGCGTCCCGCACGAATGCCAGGCCGCTGTCATACGGCACGTTCAGCCACTTGTGCGCGTCGGTGGCCCACGAGTGCGCTCCCTCGAGCCCCGCGACCAGGTGCCGATATCGCGGGCTCGCCGCCGCCCAGAGCCCGAAGGCGCCGTCGACGTGCACCCACGCGCCGTGCTCGTCCGCCAGCTTCGTCACCTCGGCGAGCGGGTCGAACGACCCCGTGTTCACGTTGCCTGCCTGCGCGCAGACGATCGCCGGCCGCTTCCGGACGGCGTGCAGCGCGTCCCGCAATGCATCGGGCAGCATGCGCCCCTGGCCGTCGACGGCGACCTTGATCACCGACGCGTCGCCCAGGCCGAGCAGCCGCAGCGCGCCGTAGACGGTGATGTGCGCTTCCTCTCCGGCGAGCACCGCGACTGCGGGCGCGCCGATCAGCCCTTGGGCCGCGACGTCCCAACCAGCCTTCGTCAGAACGTGGTGGCGCGCGGCGGCCAGGCCGGTGGTATTCGCCATCTGGCCGCCGGTCACGAATCCCATGCTGCTTCCGAGCGGGAGTCCGAAGAGCCCCGTCAACCACTCGAGGACCGTCTCCTCCACCACGGCGGCCGCCGGCGAGAGCACGAACAGTCCGGCGTTCTGGTCCCAGGCGCTCGTCAACCAATCCGCGCCCAGCGCCGCGGGCACGCTTCCTCCGATGACGAAGCCAAAGAAGCGAGGCCCCGCCGTGGCGACGAGGCCGGGATCCGCTTTCCGCGCCAGCTCTTCGACGACCCGGCCCGCCGGCTCTCCCTGCTCGGGGAGCGGGCCTCCCAGCGCGTCGCGCATCGCGGCGGCATCGGCCGTCGCGCCCACAGGCCTGGTGCTCGCTCCTTCGATAAACTTCACCGCGGCGGCATGGGCCGCATCGAGCGCAGTCCGATCCATGCGCGCATCCTACCCTCCCCCTGCGGCCGCGTGCGCCGCGCGGGGAGCACAGTCGCAGTGCGCTGCGAGCGGGCTTCTGTTACCGATTCGGCGCCGACATCGCGCGCCTCGACTGAACCGTCTTCGCCAGCTTGTCGAGCTCGTTCTCCCAACCCATCCTCGCCCGCTGCGTCCACTCCTCGTCGTGCATGGCGTCGAAGGTCAGCACCATCCGGACGCTCCGACCGGCTGGTTGCAGCTCGACGACGTGCAGGATGTCATACGGCTTCACGCCGGGGATGAAATCCGCGAGGTGGAGGTAAGCGAGGCGCCGCCGGGGGACGATCTCGGTATAGGTGATGCTGGCTTCGGTCGTGAGAGGCATCCCGGCGTTCTTCATGAATGCGATCTGCTCGGGTGCGGTGGCCGTCATCGCGTAGAGGAGCTGGCCGCCGGGACAGAGGTCGAGCTTGCGGACCCTGACGGAGAACCCGTCGGGTCCCCACCAGGACTCGATGCCCTCTTTCGTTGTCCAGAGGTCCCAGACGTCCTGCACGTCCGCGTCGTAGGTCCGCTCGATCGTGATCCTCCGCCTCTGTTCGGCTGCTCCATCGGGCTTCCTGGTCATGACGTCCTCGCTTTGCGCGCCTTCTTCTTGTGATCGAGCGCCCGGGCGAGCTTCTCGAGGCGCCCCTCCCAGAGGCTCCGGTAGGAAGCAAGCCAGGCGTCCAGCTCGTGGAACCGCTCGGGGCGGAGCGAGTAGAACCGCTTCGGTCCCTCGGGGCGCACCTGGACGAATCCCGCTTCCTGCAGGATGCCGAGATGGCGCGAGACGCCCGATTGGTGGATCTCGACCCGGTCGACGATGTCGTTCACCGCCTGCTCGCCTCCCCGCAGCGCCTCGACGATGCGGCGGCGGGTGGGGTCGGCCAGGGTCTGGAAGGCATCGATCTGCATGGGCATGCATATACATAACAGTGCATATCTTCGATGTCAAGAGCAGCTCTGGGACGCGCGTTTCGAGGGACTGGACGAGCTCGTCGAAGAGCTCAAGGCGAAGGAGAAGCCCGATGATCGCAAGAAAAGGAAGTGAGCCCGCCCCGATGAACCAGACGACGATGAAGATCGAATCCGATCGCGAGATCGTCATCGCCCGCATCTTCAACGGTCCAGCGCGCATCGTCTTCGACGCCTGGACCCGGCCGGAGCTGGTGAGGCGCTGGTGGGCGCCCAATCCCATCGCGTCTCCGTGGCGAGCTGCGAGGCGGACGTCCGCGCCGGGGGCACCTACCGCTACGTGCTCCGGCTCGAGACGGGCGCCGAGATCGGATTTTCGGGCCAGTACACCGAGGTCACGCCGCCTCAAGGAGCTGGAGGCGTACAAGGAGCTGGCCGCGAAGGTCGGGCAGGTGAACGTGGTGCTCGGCATGGACGCTGTGCCGCAGCTCCAGCTGAAGACGTAGAAAAGGGCGCCGTCCGCGCGCGAAAGCGGCGGGCGGCCCCCTCGTGTTGCCGCAGCAGCGCTCAGCGCCAGCCGGTGATGGCGAGGATCACTCCGTGCCCGGTCACGTTGTGCTGCACGCTGACGTAGAAGACTGACCCGCGAGCGTCGAAGATGCCGCCGGTCCACTCCGCATTGAGGTCGTTCAGCGACCCGATGCGCACGCAGCCGTCCGAGAGGGAATCGACGTCGTCCCCGTCCTCCAGGCACGACCACAGGTCGTTGTTCCTGGGGGGCCTTTGCTCGGCGCCGTCGCCGTCTTCGTGGATGATCCAGTTGCCCCGGCCGGGCTGGAACGCGATGTTGTCCGGCATCGCCAGCTCCGGCGTGCCGGCCACGAAGAGCTGGAGCTCGGGCACGGCCGCGTTCGTGAGCGCCTTCGCCACCGTGCCGTCCGTGATGCAGATGGCCTCGCCCCAGTTGTGGGCCTGGATCTCGTTCCCGGTGTTGTTCCCGCAGAAGCGGACCTTTCCGCTGGCGAGCGCGACCTGGTCGATGTCGAGGTCCTCGGGACGGTAGTAACCGCTGAGCTTCAAGGTGGCGGCGGCGGCGCGCAGGTCGGTGCCAACGGCCGGATTGGTCGGCGCCGGGATTTCGATCCACGCCCCCTGGCCGGTGTTGGACCCTTGCCCGAAGTCGGTGTTGCCGCTGCGCCTCCCCAGGCGCATCCCGTAGACCTTGCCGGAGGTGAGGGGAGAATCGGAGAGCCTGGTGATCGGCGCGCCCCCTGCCCAGGGAGTGCTGGGGATGAACTTGAAATACGCGCCCCCGGACGTGCCGTTCAAAGGCCGGTTCTCGTCGCCGTAGTACACGACGCCGTTCGGGTACAGCGCGATGCCCTCGAATGCGTTGCGGCCGAGTGCCGGCCTCGTCGCCAGATTCGTGGTGCCCTCGCCACCCGAGAAGGTTCCCGTCACGCGGTTGAAGGTCACACCCGTGGTGTGGAGCGGATCGATGATCTCGATCACCCAGCCCGTGTTGCCCACCTCCTCGCCCACGATCACCGTCCCCCACGGCGTGCGCTTGGAGGGGTCGCAAGAGCTGGTCCCGGTCAGGATGGTCTCGACGGTCCCATCGCGGAGACTCACGCGCTGAACCCCGGGCTGGCCGGGCCCCTCCTCGTTGCAGAAGATGAGGTGGGTGGGCGACACGTCATCCGGCCACAGCGCCATCATGTCGACGTTGGGTCCCAGGTTCGCCGCCGCGGAGACGACCTGGGCGCGCAAGCCGCCGGCCAGCGTGACCAGCGCGGTGGGATCGCTGTTGGCCTCGGCGGCGCTGATGCTCTTCTCCGACGACTTTGCCAGCGGCTTGTTGACGCCGAAGAGCTGCTCGGCGCGGTCGTTGAGCAACCGGTCCCGGAACAGTCCGAAGTCCTTGTCGGAGTCGGCGCGGGCGCCCACGGTGACAGCGAGCGTGAGCGCAACCGTGGCGAGCGGCGCGAAGAGCTTTTGCATGGCGATTCTCCTGAAGACGGGTTCGATTCGCGCCGCCGGATCTGACGGCGCGGACACGGGTGCTAGAGCAGCCGCGCGATCCGATCCAACGACATCTCTGTGACGAAGGTCGGACAGACTCGCGACGGAGACGGCCGCGCGTCTTTACTCGGGTTTCCAGAGCTCCGATGCGGTGTGGCCGGAAGGCCACCGCTTCGGGCGATGCGGCCGCAACGCGCGTCAGTTGTCTGGCGGTTTGTCCCCGGGCAGCACGCACATGTCTCCGAAGATGACGCCGTCGAACCCGGTGTCGGTGCGGATCCCTTGCGAGAAGAGCACGCCGGTGGCGAGCCTGAGTCCGCCCGTGCCGCCGACGATCGGGTCGATCTCGGAGAAGGTGAGATCCACGGCGTCGAAGACGCCGGTGTCGTGGATGATCAAGTCGCCGGCCGGCGTGGAGATGACCAGCTCCCCTGTGTAGAGGAGGAGGTTTGGAAGATTGCCGGGCTCTACCGTGAGCACGGTGAACACCGTCGTTCCCGCCAATCGTCCCGAGGGGATGGTGCCTTGGGTACAGACCCCGGCCGGGCTCGTACAGCCGTCGACGAAAAACGTGCTCACGATCGGTGCGTTGATGGTGTCGCACCATTCGTCGGTGGCACCCGCTTCTCCGGGACTCGCATCCACGGCGCGCGCGGACACCGGAATGAGGCCGATCACGAGTCCAGAGATCGCCGCGACGGATGCGCACTGCATGATTCACCCCCAGCCAGCGGGGATACTCCCTGTCCGACTTGCATGCAAATGTAATTTTGCAGTTCCCGGACGGGGAAACCGTAGTCGAAAATACCTACATAGCGCGACACCACAACGCCGGCCGGCGTAGGGGATGCTACGGTGTGACGGTCGCGAGCGCCTCATGCTCGGCCGTGGCGCTCTGGAGGTCGAGGCGGAGGATGGTGCGCGAGGGGGGCTTGCCCAATGCCACGCGGAGCCGGTCGCGACCGTCGGGAAGCGGCAAGGTGAACGTCGCGGTCCGGCCGTCGAGCCGGGCAGTGGACGCTCCGGGCGCCCGCAAACCGAGCACGACGAGATGCGCGGAGCCCTCGCGGCAAGGCTCGTCCGTATCCTTCCGCCTGGCGAAAATCGTGCTGATTTCAAGGACCTTCCGGCCCGCGGCCGGGTGCTCGATCCAGATCGTCTGGAGTGCGCCTCCGTCGAGACGGGCGCAGCCGGTCGGGGCCGGGAGCCGGAGGCTTGCCGGCCGGGACTCGACGTGCGCCGCCAGCGCGTATCCGACTCGACGCACCTCGCGGTGCTCCAGTCCGATTCGCCACGACTCCAGGGCGTGGGTCGCGGTTTTCAGGTCGAGGCGTACGGCGTTCACTCCCTCGGGAAGGTCGAAGTTGTAGAGGACGTCGCGCCATCCGTCGCGCGGCGCCTCTCCCATGGTGCCCGAAGAGCGGAGAGCCTTGCCGCCATCCGTCGACGCCTTGACCTCGAGCGGCAGCCAGTCGCAAGCGGCGTCCTGCGAGTGCAGCACCAGCTTGAGCTGCATCGCCTTCATCCCGGGCCAGACCCGCAGGCGGGCGAGCTCGATTCCCGCGTTCTCGTAGCAGGGTGGCAGCTGCGGGTCGATCTCCAGCAGCTTCGCCCCGCTCAGGAGCCGGCCCAACGAGATGTCGCGGTGGTCCGATTTCGCAGGAGGAGGAGGCGTGTAGGGCTTGGGCGGCGCTTCCAGCTCCCGCTGGAGCGCCTCGAGTTGCGCCCGGCGGACCCGCTCGGCGTTGGCTCTCGGTCCGGTGATCAGCGCGTCGAGGGTCTTCTGCAGCGCGATCCAACCGAAGGCGACGGAGCAGAGCACGATCAGCGCCGTCAACGGGAGCAGGAACCTGGTCCGCACCGGACGCCCGGTCCGCGGCGCCGGCGCGTCGAGGGCCAAGAGCGCCTCGACGGCGGAAGCTGGACGCGCGGTCCGCTTCCGCGCCGTCAGCCGCGCGAGGAAAGCGCGAAAGGCCGGCGAGACGGTGAGGTGGTCGAGCCGAAGCTCCAGGTCCGGTCCGAGGATGTCCTCCGGCGCCTTGCGGCCGACGAGATGAACCAACGTCGCGCCCAGCGCGTACAGGTCTGCGGTCGCGTCGACGGTGCCGCCCAGCTGCTCGGGCGGCATGTAGCCGAAAGTGCCGACCAGGGTCGCGCCGTGGGTCACGCCTGCGAGCGCGCGGGCCGCGCCGAAGTCGACCAGCACCAGGGTTCCATCGGGCCGGCGCAGGACGTTGGCGGGCTTGACGTCGCGGTGGACGATGCCGCGGTCGTGCAGGAATTGGAGGATCTTCAGGAGCTGCCGCGCGATGTCGCGCGCCTCGGTTTCGCTCATGCCGATGCGGGCGGAGAGCGGTTCGCCATCGATGAGCTCCTGGGCGAGGTAGAGGCGGAGATTGGGGCCTTCGCCTTCGCGGAAGGAGTCGATGAAGCGGGGGATCTGCGGGTGGGAGACGGAGCCGAGGAGTCTCGCTTCGCGCTCGAAGGCGTCGAGTTGTTGGGCGGTCGGAACCAGCGCGAAGACCAGCTCCTTGAGCGCGACCATGCCTGACGGTCCCTGGGCCCGGTAGGTCCTGCCGTGCGGAGACTGCGCCAGGACGGAGACCACGCGATACGCTCCGGCGCGCGCGACGGCGCCGCAGATGGGACAGCGGGTGCCGTTCAGCTGGGAGCTGCAGGACGGACAGACCGCGGAGTCGTCCATTCACGGATGATGACATCGGTGCCTGGTGGAACCAGTTTTCCAACCACGGTCGCCGGCGCACACGCGCCCCCGAAGTGCGCCCGGAACGGGTGCGGCTCAATGCACGGGTTCGATGGGGAGCTCGACCGTGAAGGTCGAGCCCTTGCCCGTCGCGCTCTCGACCCGGATGGTGCCGCCGTGCGCCTGCACGAACTCGTTGGCGATCCAGAGCCCGAGGCCCAGCCCGCCATACTGTCTGATCCCGACGGCTTGCTCGAAGCGGCCGAAGATCCTCTCCTGGTCTTCGCGTGCGATGCCGATGCCTTCGTCCTGTACCGAGAGGAGCGCGCGATCGCCATTGCGCTCCACCCGGATGTGCACCGGTTTCCCGCGGCCGAACTTGAAGGCGTTGAGGAGCAGGTGGGCGATCACATGCTCCAGCCGGGCCGGATCCCAGCTGCCCACCACCGGCGCAGGCGCTTCCACCTCCAGGGATGGCACCGCCGCTGGAGCGAGGCGATTTCCCACCTCCCGCGCCAGCGCGCCCAGATCGACGGTCTGCCGGTCCAGCTCGACGCGAACCTGCTGCAAACGGACCGCGTCGAGGAACTGATGGATCAGGCCGTCCATGCGCAGGAC
>Ga0070708_100000266_pt1 | contig 38836 bp, 35 predicted proteins | sample KBSK5503metaG_FD_65469 | JGI IMG/M metagenome (GOLD analysis project Ga0070708, IMG submission 65469) | Corn, switchgrass and miscanthus rhizosphere microbial communities from Kellogg Biological Station, Michigan, USA - KBS K5-50-3 metaG | ecosystem: Host-associated > Plants > Roots >... | reverse complement strand
GTAATCGACCGCTTCGCGCGCGATGAACAATCTCATGATCTCCGATGATCCCTCGAAGATCAGATTGATCCGGAAATCGCGCATCGCCCGCTCGATTGGAATCGCCGGCTCGCCGCGACGGGCCAGTGATTCAGCCATCTCATAGCCGCGGCCGCCGCGGATCTGCATCGTGTCGTCGATGATGCGCCAGCCCGCTTCGGTGTTATACAGTTTGGCCAGCGCCGCCTCGAGTCGAATGTCATAGCCGCCCCGCTCGTAGAGCGCCGCCGACAGCTCGGCGACCGCTTCCATGGCGAAGGTAAAGGCCGTCATGCGCGCCAGCTTCTGCGCAACTGCCTCGTGCTTGCCGATCGGCTGTCCCCATTGCACTCGCTCGTTGCACCATTTGCGGGCGATGGAGACCATCTGCTTGGCCGCTCCGGCGCATCCCGCCGGAATGGTGAGTCGGCCTGTGTTGAGCGTGACGAGCGCGAGCTTGAGTCCTTTGCCTTCATCCCAGAGGATGTTCTCGCGCGGGACTTTCACGTTGGTGAAGCGGATCACGCCGTTCTCGAGCGCCTTGAGGCCCATGAAGCGGAGACGATGAACGACCTCCACCCCCGGCATCGATGCCTCGACGATGAACGCCGTGATCTGCTTCCTCGGCTTGCCATCGATCACCTTCTCCGGCGTTCTCGCCATCACCACGAACAGCTCGGCGCGGGTTCCGTTGGTGCACCAGAGTTTTTCGCCGTTGATGATGAAGTACTTTCCGTCTTCGGTCGGCGTCGCTGTGCAGCGCATGTTGGCCGGATCCGATCCGGCGTCGACTTCCGTCAGCGCAAACGCCGAGATCGCGCCCTTGGCGAGCCGCGGGAAGAATTTTCTCTTCTGTTCCTCGGTGCCGAAAAGTTTTAGTGGCTGCGGTACCCCGATCGACTGGTGCGCGGAGAGAAGCGCTGTAAGCGATCCGTCCTTCGACGTCACCATCTCAATCGCGCGGATGTAACTCATTTGCGACAACCCGAGCCCGCCGTACTCCTTCGGGATCTTGATGCCGAAGGCGCCGATGTCGCGCAGCTCCTGTACCGTCGATTCGGGGATCTCGCCGGTGCGATCGATCTCTTCAGAGTCGACACGCTCCATAAAGGAGCGCAGTTTGTCCATGAATGGCTTGGCGCGTGCCTCCTCCGCGGTGTCGGGCGGTGGATGCGGATGAATTAGGTCGAGGCGGAATCTGCCGAGGAAGAGCTCGCGTACGAAGCTCGGATTTTCCCACTCGGTTTCGCGCGCCGCCTCGGCGGTCTCGCGTGCCTCCTTCTCGCTTACTGCGCCTGCTGTACTGACCGAGCTATCACTCATGTGCGCCTGATAAAGATCACTAGTCCAATAATAGAGATCGCCGCAAACGAAAACCACTGTATCGCGTACGCGCGGTGTGGTCCCTCGTCGAGCGGCAATGGCTCAACGCGTGGTGGAGCGCTTGCAGATGATGACGAGTCGGTCAGCACGACGTAATAATTCGCGATCGGATACGGAAGCTCCTTCGCCAGTGCTGCCCGCTCGAGTCTACGAAAAGCCCGTGGTCGTGTCGGGTTTGGTTTCGGAAACGGGCCCTGAGTGGGAAACGTCTCGACGAACCCAACGGCATTTAGAGTATCGGCCTCCCGCCACGGATTCAGATCGACGGTGGTGCCGTCGGGCGAGTAGACCCAGCCGCGATTGACCAGCACCACGGTGTCCTTCCCGTTGCGCAGCAACGGAGTGAGAATGTTCACGCCTGGAGATCCGTTGCGGCCGCGCAGAGTAAAGATGATCTCGTGCCCGTAGTCGTAGCTCCCTCTTACGCGAACCCGGCGGAAGTGCGCCTCCCCCGTGTCCGCGGGCAGAGAATCGGGAGGCACTACCGGTCCGAATCGCCTCGACGCAAGGAAGGCATTCCGCGCCTGACGCTCGGACAGGCGACGGACCTGCCACCCACCGAGCGACAGAAACAGAATCGCGAGGCAAATCGCGATCACACCCAGAACGATTTTTCGTGGAGTCACGCCAGAAATATCACTCGGCCGGCAGCAATCAGCCGGTCGCGATCAGCCGGCAGCCGGTAGTGTTCTGTTGCCGTTGTCGGCCTTATCGACAAACGCCAACACTTCACGGTGCTTGTCCACCCACCACGCCCAGGGCACGAACAACCATATCGCCATCGTACTCCAGGCCAGCGCACGCGCGCTCGGTGGCGGTGGCCCGAAGCCGGCCCCAAAAAATGAAGCTGCCAGCACCAGCACATATGCCCACAGTCCCCAACTGCCAATCCGATCACTGGCCCGGGTGGCCCGCACGTAGAGCGAGATGCCAACGGCGTAGATAATGAGCTCGATCGAGTAGGTGATGGCGACCGAATTCCACCATCCCCAACCAACTTTTGGACTCGAGCTTCCCGGCCAAAGCGGAAGATCCGGGCGGTGCATCGGCACATCGAGAAACCAGTGGCTTACCACCAGCAAAGCCAGCACCCACGCACCACGACGGTAGCGACGCAGGATTAAGTACACACCGCCGATTACCAAACCCCACACCAGCGCCATCAGCAAACTGTGTGAGTACGGGTAATAAACGAAGTCCAGTGGACTCGTTGTCATCAGACCAGGCACGATTCTCACTTGCTCCACACCCAGGAGTAGCAAAATCGGCCACAGCTCGTCGAGAAATTCGGCGGCGAACGTAAGTGCCCCCAGTGATGTACGCGGCGCAACTCGCTTGGCCGCGAACGCAATTCCATAGTGTCCCAGAAACATTATCGGTTTCCAGTTGCCGCCAGCCGGCAGCGATGAGATTGCCGCCGGGGTTTTGGTGTGGTTCTAAGCCCGCCGCCCCGCGCCGCTCCGCCCACAGCCCTTAGCTGGTAGTCGTAAGTTGCAGTTTTCACATCCGGCCCTGCGCAAAAATCAGAAGAGCGACATCTGCTCTCCCAACAGATCCGGATCGACCGGCGTGAGACCCAGTCGATACTGAAACTCGCGAGCGGTCGCCGGACTGTGGCCGGAGAAAGTATTCGCCACGTACCCGTAAACCTGAGAGACTTTCTCCGACATCTCGCTGATCGCCTCCGACCAAAGATCGATCTCGTAGGAGCGGTCGACCTGCACCCGCGCGTAGTCGACAAGATCACGGTTCGGCCCCATCCATCTGATGTACGCGAAATCCGCGGTTGGACGCGCGGCGAGGTTGATCATCAGCTTGCGCGGAATCCACCGGCCGTCGCTCAGCGCCAGAGCGATGTTGTGCTCTCTGAGCAGCGCCAGGACACCCTCGGTGATCCAGCCGCGGTGCCTGAACTCGATGGCGATCTTCAAGTCCTTCGGCACGCGTCCCAGAAAGTCGACCAGCGCCGGCAGCTCGCCTGGCTGGAAGTCCGGCCCCATCTGTACGAGCACCGGTCCCAGCTTCTCACCGAGATCGCGGACTCGCTCGAAGAAAGTCTCCGTCGCTCCGGTCACATCGCGCAGCCGCTGCTCGTGCGTGACCTCCTGTGGCAGCTTGAGAGCGAAAATGAATCCTTTGGGAGTGCGATCGGCCCAGCTGCGGACTGTCGTCACCGCCGGCGACGCGTAAAAAGTCGAATCGACTTCGACCGTGTCGAACGCTCTCGCGTAAACCGTCAGGAAATCCGAGGGGCGGGTGCGATCCGGGTAGAATGGTCCGACCCAGGCGTCGTAGTTCCAGCCCTGCGTGCCGATGTGGATCTCCGCCGACATGCGTTCAATCGGAAGCCGTGATCCCCGAATGTCAAGCGATGCGGATCGTCGATGACACTATTCAGAGCTACCTGGGTCGGGAACCGACCGCGGCGTTGGCTGTTGCCAGTCGCCAGCGACCAGATCGTCGATCCCCACGTCGTCACGCACCGGTCCGCGCCACGCCCCTTTCGCACCGACTCGGGCGAGAACCGGCGGCGCCAGGAAGGTGGTGACCAGTACCATCAGCGCCAACGCACTAAATAGGGACGGAGAGATCGCGCGGGTGGTGAGACCCATTTGCGCGAAGATCAGGCCCACCTCCCCTCGGGGGATCATCGCTACACCGATCAGGGGTTTGTTGCCGCGAAACCACCAGGGAGCGTAAGCTGACAGATACTTTCCGATTACTCCGGCAACGATCAAGAGCCCCGCGACGGCCACGGTCGTCGAATCGGTGAAGGCAGAAAGCTTCACCGCCGCACCCACCGAGGCAAAGAAAATCGGAACGAGGAAGTGTCCAATCGTCGTCGTAGCCCGCTCTATTTCTCCACGCTCGGCGGCGTTGTTGAGAATCATTCCTGCGGCAAACGCGCCGAGGATCATCGCTGAGCCCGCACTCGCAGCGAGCGACGAGAGGATCAGGGCAAATGCCAAAGCCAGAACCGCGAGAGTGCCCGGCGCGCGAATCGTTTCGATTGACCGAAAAATCGGGCGCGCCAGTACGCGCCCAAACGTCAGCGCGACGGCAATGAATCCCACTGAAATGATTGTGGTGGCTGCGACGCCGGCCACGCTCCAGGATCCACCAGTCACTATTCCTGTGACCACGGACAGCACGATTAGTCCGATAATGTCGTCGAGGACCGCCGCGCCCAGTACCACCTGCCCTTCCCGCGATTTGAGCTGGCCGATGTCGGAGAGAACCCGCGCTGAAATGCCGATCGAAGTCGCGGTGAGAGCAGCAGCGCAGACGAGCGCGGGAATATTGCCCAGGCCAAGAACGCCGACTATAGCGGAGTACCCCAGTATCATCGGCAGCACGACGCCGACGATGGCCACCGTAGTTGCCGTACCCAGGACACTGGCCATCGATCGGAGATCGGTGTGAAGGCCGATCTCGAACAGCAGCACAATCACGCCCAGCTCCGACAGCATCTGGATGACCTGGTCGTTTGGATCGAGTAGCCCGAAGACCGACCCACCGAGCAGTACTCCGGCCAGCAGCTCGCCGAGCACCGCCGGCTGGCCGACACGCTGCGCGAGTGCGCCGAGCAGTTTCGAAGTAACGAGCAGTGCCGCCAGAACGAGAAGCAAATGCGGGATGGAATGCGCGTCGGTCATCGGTAAGTTTCGAAGAATCCGATTCCTGTTCCGGAGAGTGGCTGCTCGTCGAGCCGCCCCGAAATGCGCGCCGTTCCCTTCATCTGGATAAAGTACGGTCGTTGTTTCTCGCTGCCGAGCGGATCGCCTCGCTCACCTTCTTTCAAGGTCTTCCCTGGACGCGTATCGGTAGCGATCGCGTCTTCGATGGTGATATCGACGCGCAGCGTGTCCTTGCCGCGCGCCTCCTCGAACATCGCCCGCGAAGGGACGCGCAGCTGACCACCAGCCACTCGGACGCTGCCGCTGTCTACATACGCAATCAGCTTCGGCCGGAAGACTGCTCGGAATCCAAGTGAGTCGACCAGATACACCAGCACCGGCGGTATCGACGCAGTCGTATCCGCGGGATAAACGCGTCCGTAAAGAAACGTGTACTGGCCGGCGCGACCAGCGCCCCAATCCCAGGTTACACCGCGCCACACTCCCCAATTGTGGTCGTGGTACGACTGCGCATCGATCAACTGCTCACACACGCTATCGACGCAGAGCCGTCCGGTTGCGCTCGCTCGCAGCGCCGGCACGGTGTATCCCGAGACGAACCCGCCTGATCCCATCGCCACGCCCGGGAAATAGGCAAACGGCGCCGGATGCACGCGTAGCGCGATCGAAATTTTCCCTCCCCTATTCTCCTCGGGGGCGGACGCGCGCACATCGTAGTCACCGTCTTCTAGAACCGTGACGCGTGAGTTGCCAAACACCAGGTCGGCATCGGCCGTCGAGAACCGAACCTTCGATCGATCGAGAGTGACGCCAAACCTGCGCGTCCGCCCACCCTGCTCGCGCAGCGTGACGCCGAGTTTGCCGCCCCAACTCGGGCTCGTGACGTCGCCACCGACGATGAATGAGATGAACGCCCACCGCTTGCCGCCCTCCGACAGAACGTTGAAATAATGCCACTCCGCCCACGTCTCACGATTCGTGACGCTATCCGAAGGCAGATGAAAGTGATCGATCTCGTTTCTCAACTCGAAGGGCGTCGGAGAACTCCATCTTCGATCGCCCTCGTCGTCTTCCCACTTTCCCGACAAGACCTCGGCGGCCGCGCCCACCGCCTGCGTCGCTGACGGAATCTCACCGCTGGCGTGCACCGGGTACTCGACTCCATCGTCGGTCCGTAGATAGAGCAGCCTTCCTTCGATCTGGGGCGCAACGGCAGCGATCTGATTCGCGTACCGCGGTGACGCCATCACCTGCTTGTAAAGGAACGACGCATGGTCGATCGAGAAGAAGAGACCGCCGATTCCACCCGTCTTCATCACCTCGATGTCGAGTCCTTCCGGCAGCACGGTAACGCTGCCGCCACCGACGAGCTTCTCGTTTCTCGCCTGAGAGAGCATCGCTTCGCCGATCGAGAGCAGCACGATCATGACGGCGACGCCGATCCCGAATCCAACAAACAACAACAGCGACCGCCACGGTCGGTAGGCAATGTTGCGGAAAGCGAGCTGGCCAATCACGGATGCGCTGCTCCGTCGACGATTCTGCCGTCGCGCATGTGAATCTTCCGCTGCGCCGCGCTGGCCAGCTCTTCGTCGTGCGTCACCACGACTATCGACGCTCCGTCTCTGTTCAAACGCTGGAACAGCGAGATGATCTCGGCGCCCGTATGCGCGTCGAGCTCGCCGGTCGGCTCGTCAGCGAGAAGGAGCGACGGACGGTTGGCCAGCGCGCGTGCGATCGCGACGCGCTGCTGCTCACCACCAGAGAGCTGCGATGGACGATGACGTTCCCGGCTGCTGAGCCCCACGTATTCCAGGAGCTCGGCGGCTCGCATGCGCTGCTCTTCTTTGGGGAATCCCGCTTCTGCCATCGGCAGCGCGACATTCTCCAACGCCGAAAGGATTGGCATCAGGTAGAAGCGCTGGAAGACGAAGCCGATGTTTCGCAGTCGAAAGGAAGTCGCCTCCCAGTCGCTCATCTGATCGACGCGTTTCCCTCCGATCTCGACGGTGCCCGACGTCGGCTGATCGATCACGCCGATCAAATTGAGCAGCGTCGACTTTCCACACCCCGAGGGGCCGACGATGGCTACGTAATCGCCGCGCTCGACGTCGAGTGTCACACCTTGAAGGGCGTGCACTCGCTCGTCGCCCAGCGGGTAGTCGCGATGCACATCGCGGAGCGAGACCAGGACGCGGTCGACGTGCACCTCCTGAGTTGCCGTCGGCTCGCTCACGCGATTGCCTCGCGCCGCAATGTTTCAGAGATCGGCAGCGATGCCGCTCGCCACGCCGGATAGATGCCGGCCGCGATTCCACTGACGGCGAGTAAGCCGAGGGCCGACCATGCTGCCACTGGCTGGAAGAGAAAGAAGTCGATCGCCATGGGCAGGCCGGGGAACGTGGATAGAATCCCGTTGAGATATCTCGCCGTAACAAGCCCAAGTCCCAAACCGAGCACCGCACCGACGATGCTGATCACCACACCCTCGGCGACGATCTGCTGCACTACGTGCGTGCGCGACACTCCGATCGCACGCATGACCGCGATCTCGCCGGCGCGCTCGTTCACCGACACCGTCACCAGCGTAGTCACGAGCAGGAATCCGACTAGCAGACTTACGCTTCCGAGGATGATCGCCAGCTGGCGGAAATAGCTGAGTCTCTGATCAACCTGTGCGATTGCCGTGGCGACAGAAATCGCTGAGACGGTGGGGATATACGTCTCGATCCAGTCGCGCACTCGGTCGGGGTCAGCTCCCTTGCGGACACGAACCATGAACAGCGATGCGCGGTCGCGACGGGCTGCACCTTCCATCTCTTCGAGAGTCGCGCGCTGAACGGCCGCCGCCAATTGTTCTGCCGCGCCATAGATGAAGCGCGCCCGGCCCGTCAAAACCAGTTTTCGCTGGCCGGAGTAAGTGCGGGTTTGCGGATCGTAGCCGGTGGCGACAGAGAGCGTGTCGCCAATCCGGGCGTGGAGTCGCTTGATCAGGCTGTCGTTTGCCACCATCGCGTCCGGTGTGGTGACGTCTCGTCCCGACAGAAACTCGTAATCACCCTGCACAGTAGGATCGATGCCAAGAATCGTGGCACTTACATCTCGAGGCCCGATCGGGATATGGATCGATGCACCCAGGACCGGGCTTATCTCTCGAATGTCGGGATTGCTGCGCAACACCGCCGTCACCGCGCCGACGCTCGGTATCGTGGCGTCCGTGTCGAAGGGGAGCGTTCCTTTGGGCGCGAGACGGATGTCGAATCCGCGCGAAACCAGCAGCTCCCGAAATGACTCGCGCATCCCGGTAGCGAGCATCACCATGTCGAGCAGCATCGCCGCGGCGACAGCGACGCCGAGTACTGCGAGGACGGTGCGCGCGCGATGCCGAATGAGCGATGCCCGAGCCAGTGTCAGTCTCACTCAGCGACCCAGCAAAACGAGCGGTGGCGTCCGTACCAATCGTAACGATGCCAGCACTCCCGCTGCCGCGCCCAGAAAAAGCGACAACGACACGGCGGCGGTCACGATCTCCGGAGTGACAATCGAAAACTCGAGCGGAGTCCGATACAGCGCCTGATAGTACCAGTTGACGAACAGTGATGCCGCCCACCCAAGCGCCACGCCGAGGACGCTGCCGAGCACTGCCACCAGCGCCGCCTCGACGATTATCGACTTCACGATCGACGAGCGTGAGATACCCATCAGGCGGAGCGCCGCGATGTCGCGGCGTCGCTCCTCGACCTTGAGGACCATGATACATAGCAGAAAGACGGAACTCGCGACAATCGTGATCACGCCGATGGCACGGTGAAAGCGGCTGACGACCTGAAAGGTTCTCGACGTTTCGACAGCAATGTCGCGCGAGCGGTACGCTCGGAATCCAAATGCCACGTCGTTGATGTGGTCGAGTAGCTGGCCGATCCTCACACCGGGCTTCGTCGCGATCGCGAATCGATCGACGCGATCCCCGTAACCGGAGATCTCCTGCAACTGATCGAGATGCATTCGCGCCAGCAGATCGCCGCGGGCCACCTGTGACGGATCGGCACCCCGCCGAACGATGGCAGCGACTATGACGGTTTCCGGCGGCGCCGCACTCGGCGTGTAACCGCTCGGCGTCGCCGTCATAACCGCGTAATCCTCGGCTGCTGGCCGCGCCAGCAACGTCACGCGATCGCCTACTTTCAGCTTCGCTTGCGCGGCGAGCGACTCGTCGATGGCGATCGTCCGCGGCGAAGGCTGTTGCATCTGTTGTGGGAGGAGCAAGAGAGCTCCGATGAGCGCGATGATCACGCTCGAAAGCTAGCCGCGCCTACCTGCCCTGTCTGCCAGAGGAGCGACGAGCACTTGCGCCGCTAAAGCTGGTCCGATCGAAAGCTCCTGGCGTCCAATTGTGAGCGTGATCGGACCATCGTATGGCGCGCGCGCTTTGACCGTGACGCGCTTTCCCGGAACAATGGCGAGCTCGGCGAGATATCTCAGCATCTCCGGATCTTCGTCCGCAACGCGCACGACAGACCCGGACGCGCCGACGCTCATGTCGGCCAGCGACCGGTATTCGGTTTCGTCGACCGCACCATCGCGTGTCGGAATCGGCGCGCCGTGCGGATCGACTTCCGGCTCACCGATTGTCGCCGCCATCCTGTCCACCAGCTCGTCGGACGCGGCATGCTCGAGTCTCTCTGCTTCCTGGTGCACGCGATCCCAGGGGTAGCCGAGTGCTTGGGCCAGGTACGCTTCGATCACACGATGACGCCGCAGCGTACGCAGCGCGGCGCGGCGTCCGCTCTCGGTGAGTTTGACGCCATGATAACGCTCGTAGGCGAGCAAGCCCTGATCGGCAAGACGCCTCACCATTCCACTAACAGATGCCGGTGCCAGCGCCAGACGCTGCGCAATCTCGTTGGTCGCCGCGGCACCGGTTCCCTTCCCGATCGCATAGATCGCTTTGAGATAGTCTTCGACGGGTGCGGTGAGCGCTTCTCGCGTCGCACCTTCCGCTTCCCGCGTCCCGCTTCCCGCTTCCCGCGCGGCGCTCACGTGACCGGCCTCGGCGCGCCGGGATTGGATTCCGGGTTTCCGCGGACCATTAACACCGGCAGCATGGAAATGTGACGAAGCTCGCTTGCCACACTGCCGCGGAAGATGTCGGCGAGCCCGCGATGTCCGTGCGTCGCCATCGCAATGAGATCGCAATGCTCGCGCTCTCCGCAGGCCGCAATCTCCTTGGCAGGATCGCCACCCGCCAGAATGGCCTCCGCCTGGAAGCCCTCTTTCACCAGCGATTCGGCGACTGCTTCGATGTACTCGCGGTCGCCCTTCATCTCCTCAGACTCGCGCAGATCTAGCTGATTGATGTTGCGGGCCGCCCAGCCGTCGGCGACGTGGATCAGCAAGATCGAGGCGTCGTTGCACGTGCGCGCCAGCTTGCGGATGTGCTCGAGAATGACCTGGTCGTAAGGCGAATTCTCGACCGGCACGAGTATACGCTGGTACATCAGCTCACCGATCCGCGGAAGAATTGCAGCAGCAGCCAAATGTTGAGTCCGCCGATGATTACCGCAACGGTGTAAGCGAGCAACTTGAGCCAAAGTGGGTTCACAAACTGCCCCATCTTCAGCTTGTCCGAGGTAAACATCACCAGCGGAAACACCGCAAACGAGAGCTGCATGCTCAAAATGACCTGGCTCAGGACGAGCAGCTTCGCCGTCCCACTCTCCCCATACATGAAGGAGACGATGACGGCGGGAATGATCGCGATCATCCGGGTGATCAGTCGGCGCAGCCACGGGCGGAGCCGGATGTTGAGGAATCCTTCCATCACGATCTGGCCGGCGAGCGTGCCCGTGATCGTCGAGTTCTGGCCCGATGCGAGCAGTGCCAGCGCGAATACCGTACTGGCTCCGGCGCCGAGCAACGGCGTGAGCAGCTTGTAGGCGTCCTGAATCTCACCGACTTCCGCGTGCCCACTGGTGTGAAACGTGGCGGCGGCGATGATGAGGATGGCGGCGTTGATGAAGAGTGCGAACGAGAGCGCAATCGTTGAATCGATAAAGGCGAACTTGACTGCCTCGTGCTTCCCTTCCGGCGTCTCCTCGTATTGTCGGGTCTGCACGATTGACGAATGCAGATAAAGATTGTGTGGCATGACGGTCGCGCCGAGTATTCCAATCGCGACGTAGAGCATCGAGGGGTTTCTGACGATGTCAGTCGTCGGAATGAATCCGCGCATCACCTCGGCGAATGGCGGCTGCGACAGAATGATCTCGAACAGGAAACAGAGCCCAACGGTCGCTATCAGCGTAATGACCAGCGCCTCGAGCAAGCGGAATCCCTTGTTCTGGAGATAGAGAATTATCAGTACATCGGCCGCCGTGATGACGACGCCGTACATCACCGGAATTCCGAAGAGCAGATTGAGGGCGATGGCGGTGCCGATTACTTCGGCGAGGTCGCAGGCGGCGATCGCGATCTCGCACGCGACCCAGAGTAAGAAGTTGACGGGCCTGGAGTAGTTGTCGCGGCACGCCTGGGCGAGATCCCGACCGGTGACGATGCCGAGCTTCGACGCCAGCCCCTGGAGGAGAATCGCCATCAGGTTGGAGGCGAGGATTACGGTGAGCAGCGTGTAGCCGAACTGTGCGCCTCCCGCGAGATCGGTCGCCCAGTTGCCGGGATCCATGTATCCGACGGCGACGAGGTATCCCGGTCCCGCGAATGCGAGGATCTTGCGCCACCAGCCTTTGCCGGCAACCGGGACGGTGCGATAAACCTCGACCAGCGAAGGCGTGGTCCTCGCCCGTCGCCAGCCGGGCTTGGTGGTGGTCGCGGTGTCTGCAGGTTTGCGCTGTGTTCGTTCGAGCTGAATTGCCAAAGGGAATTCCCTGAGATTATTGTGAAACTAGCAAAGAAGTTAGTATCGCCTAACTTTTTTGGCAACTGTATTTCGCGCTTCAATTAGGTGGTATTCACCCGCGGGGATTGGCCGTTCACGCGTCGCTCACAGCAACGGTTTCCTGTGAGCCGTAAGATTTGGGAAGCCTCATCTGCCGGCATTCCCGCAATTCGACGAGAGCAAGAGAATGATGTCCTGGTCCTACGCGCATCTCCTCATCAATCACTTTCCGGTCGTCCTCAGCATCGCCGCGCTGGCGGTGACCGTTCTCGCCCTTGTTCTCGGGAGACGGGGACTTTGGCTGACGGCGATGGGAGCGCTGACCGTCGCTGGACTGTTTATCTACCCGGTGCACTTCACAGGTGACGAGGCTGACCAGGCTCTGAACGATCCCTGGTACATACATCCCGGCACAATCGAGAAACACGACGACTTCGCCACTATCACGATGTGGGTCATCCTGATCGTCGGTGCTTTTGCAGCCTACTCGTGGTGGCGATCACTCAAGAAGCCTGCTGACCTGATTCCGGGCTGGATGCGCGCGGGCGTCGTCCTCGGATCGCTAGCGGCAGCGGGAACCGTCACCTACACCGCCTATCTTGGCGGGAAAATCATCCACGAAGCGCCGGTTCTGGGCCTCGAGCAACCACCGCCTGGACTTCCGCCTGGGATAGCGGCGGAGAAGACCGACTCAACGCGACACTGAGCCACGCCGTAATCCTGGCGTCGGTTGTTCGCCAGTCATTTACGCTGCCCTCAAATCCGGAGCACATCGTGAGATCGAAATTCCTTGCTGCGCTGGGCAGTCTTGCCGCGGCGATGCTCGTCGTTCCGCCGTTCGTCGAAGCCCAGGCGCCAGGCTATCACATCATCCACAAGATTCCAGCCGGTGGCGAAGGCGGGTGGGATTACATGACAATCGACACTGCCAGCAATCGGCTCTTTCTCTCCCGTGGAACGCACGCGATGGTGATCGATCTCGCCAGGGATTCCATCGTCGGCGATGTCCCCAACACTCCTGGAATTCACGGCGTCGCCCTCGCTCCCGAGCTCAATCGCGGATTCACCAGCAATGGCCGGGATTCGAGCGTAACCATCTTCGATTACAAAACGCTGGCCCTGATGGGCGTCGTCAAGGTTCCGGGCCGCAATCCGGATGCAATCCTGTACGATCCAGGCACCAAGCGCGTCTTCACTTTCAACGGCGGCACCTCTAACGCAACGGCAATCGACGCCAGCAATGGAACGGTCGTCGGAACCGTCGATCTGCAAGGCAGGCCGGAGACGGCAGTCAGCGACGGCGGAAAAGTTTACGCGAACCTCGAGGACAAGAGCATGATCGCTGTCTTCGATCCGAAGACCCTCGCCGTGGAGGCGCGTTGGCCGCTGGCGCCGTGTGAGGAGCCGAGTGGGTTGGCGATCGATCGCGTCAACAAGAGACTGTTCGCGGGATGCGGCAACAAAATTATGGCGATTGTGGACATGCGCTCGGGCAAGGTCATCGCCAGTCCCGCGGTCGGCGCAGGTGTCGATGCTGCCGGCTTCGATCCCGGCACCGGCCTCGCCTTCACCTCGAACGGCGAGGGCACAATCACCGTCGTGCACGAGGACACGCCGGACAAGTTCAGCGTTGTCGAGACCGTTCCGACACAGCGGGGCGCGCGCACCATGGCAGTGAATCCGAAGACGCACCGCCTTTACACGGTGACCGCCGACTTTGGACCGACCCCCGCGCCAACCGCGGATCGTCCGCGGCCGAGGCCGCCGATGATTCCAGGGTCGTTCGTAATACTTGAGTTGGATCGGTAAGAGCGAAAAGGAAAGCACTTTGACGGATAAGGACTGCGAATCGCAAACACCTACCCGTTTGAGTGGCTCGTTTCAGATTAACTCGAACAGTTGCGCCAGAATCCGCTCGGTCATCCCCCAGATGACGTGATCTTCGTGCCGGAAGACCCGCGCGTTGATCTGCACTCCGCGGGCGAAGACCCTATCCTCGCGCCACGCCTCCTTGTGGGCGAGGGTGCCGAACGGAATCCAGAAAGCGAGCGCGACCTCCGAGCTTAATTCCAGAGGCTCGCTCCGCTCGAGCACCGCGACGAAAGGACGGACGATAACGGCGGGCAGTCTGACAGTGCGGGGACGGAGATCGTCGAGCACGCCTATCACCATTCCCTCACGCGTCAGATCGATCCCGGTCTCTTCGCGCGTCTCGCGGGTCGCCGTTGCCTGAAGCGACGAGTCGCCGGCTTCCTCGCGTCCGCCCGGAAATGCAATCTGCCCGCTCCATGGATCGCCTGGATACTCCGCCCGCTTGATGAACAGCAATTCGGGCGATCCGTCGGCGCCCGCCCGGAAAATGAGTGCGACGGCGGCTTTGCGGACGCCCGGTTCTTCCTCCGCCTCCACTGGCCGCCGCGAGCTCAGCGATGTGCGAAGCTTCGCCATGGGGGGATGGGAAAGGATCGCCTCCAGCCTTTCCCGGCCGTGGATCAGCTCGTTCACTTCATTGGACGGCCGCGTTACGGACGAAAAACTTTACCGTCTCCTTCACGACCTTCTCCAAGATTGGTGGCACGTAAGTCAATGGATGCTTGGCATCGAACGTGTGGTTTGCCCCTTCAATCAATCGTAACGTGCTCGTCCCTTTCGACAACGTGTGCAAATGCTCAGCCTCGGTGCTTGGCACCGTTTCGTCGGCAGTTCCATGAACGATCAACCACGGCACTTTGATTTTTCCGGCTGCTGCTTCGATGTTGAGCTTCGTCTTTCCGTGCAGCTCTACGTCGTCCAGCAGATCCGTCTCGAGTCGCATCACCTGCCCGGTGCGCGAGTTGGTGATCTCAGTAAAGCCCCGCTTCCGCCAGACGAGCGTGTCCTCTGGCGACCACCGGCTCGGGTAGGAGATCGCGGACCAGGTCACCAGCGAATTCACGTTGGACGCTTCGGCCGCCGCGAAAAGAATCGCCATTCCACCACCGCGTGAATGGCCGAACAACCCGAACCTGCCATTGATCCATTTCTTGCGACGCGCATAATCCTCGACCAGATCGATATCCTCGAGCTCTCTCGAGAATGTGTTGCCCGCAAACGCTGCGGCCTCTGTGAAAGACTCGCGATCCGGACCGATCCCGCTCCCCGAGAAGTCGAAGGTGATGGCGGTGAGGCCAGCCTCGGCCAGCCTGCGAGCGAGATATGGAAAGAACGCCCAGTGTGCGAATCCCTTGAATCCGTGGCAGACGATGACCGAGCCGAGCGTGGGGTCGGCGGCGTACACTTCACCGCGGATGGTGAGACCTTCCTTGCACGGAAGCTCGAACGTCTCGGCTTTGATCGCGCTCGTTGTCGTCAATCCACGATCTCTCCATCGATCTCGGCCCATCCCTGAATCCCGCGCGCCATCGACGAGACGTTGTCGTATCCCATCTGCTTCATCGTCAACGCCGCCAGTGCCGATCGATTACCGCGCGCGCAGTAGATGACCACTTTCTGATTGCGATCGATCAAGCCTTCGACTTTTCCCTCGAGATTTCCGCGTGGCAGATGTACCGCGTGCGGCAGGTGTCCGAGGTTCCACTCGTTGGGCTCTCTGACATCGAGGTACACGACGCGCTCGTTGCGCCCCTGCATGTCGCGCACCTGTTCCGGCGTCACTTGCTCGATCTGTTGCTTCGCTTCCTCGATGAGATCCTGCCCGGTCTTGTGAGTCATCGTCGCGATCAGGATTCGTAGGCGGTGACGGTGAGCTGGCGAGCTCTGGTATCGAGAATGGCCGTTGCGCTGAGCGGAATCGTCCACTGTTCATGAATGTGGCCGATTGGAACTCCCGCCAGGCACGGGACGCCAAGCTCCTCAGCGATTTCTCCCAGGACCTCGTCGAACGGACGGCCGCCACCGCCGGCGTCGTCGGGGCATTTTACGCATTCACCGAACACAATCGCCCGACAACCGTTCAGTGAACCCGAAAGCATCAGTTGCTGCAACATCCTGTCGATGCGATACACGGGCTCGTTGATGTCTTCGAGAATCAGAATGGCGTCGGTGAGATCGGGGGCGAATGGAGTTCCGCACAGCGATGCGAGCACGGCGAGATTTCCGCCGACCAGGCGTCCCTCGGCGTGACCGTGACTGATCTCGCGCGAGTTGGGAGCAACACCGCAAGAGTCGGCCTGCTTGACGATTGCGCGCGAAAACGAATCGCGCGAGAAATCGCTCATCGACTCCCGCGCGGTTGGTCCATGATAGGTGATCAGCCTGCACTTTCGCTGTACCGCGGCATGCAATGCGGTGACATCCGAGTAGCCAATGATGGCTTTGGGCGACCGCGTCAGCGCATCGTAGTCGATCCCGGGGAGTATACGGATCATCCCGTAACCGCCACGCAGACACCACAGCGCGTCGATCTTGGGATCTCTCAGCGCGTGATTGATGTCGTCGAGCCGGTCGCGATCCTTTCCGGCCAGATATCCAATTCTATCGGTGGCGTGGGGTGTGACGATTGGCTCCCAGCCGAGTGCGCGCGCGTTTTCCTCGGCGCGCGGAAGTTCTTCAGGTTTTTGCAGCGGACCAGCGGGCGAAATCAGCGCGACGCGCGCGCCTGACGCGAGCGGTTTTGTACTACGATAATGTTTTACTGGCACGAATTACTGATTGTGGCGCGAATTACGCAGTGAATTTCTGTCTTGCATGTGCCCTAATATGGCACATGCATTGCCTTTGTCGCGCGTGGTGACAAACAACTTTGGAGGGTAGCAGAATGGCTGGTACGGAAGAGAACTTTGGTGCCAAGGATAAAGGCGGCCAGGGTGGTGGAGGTGGCGGCCGTGGCGGTCCAGGCGGCGGAGGGGGAGGTGGCGGCATGGGCGGCGGTGGATCTTCCGGCGGCCAAGGTGGTGGCGGAGGCGGACGCCCAGGTGGTGGCAGTGGTGGACAAGGTGGCGGCGGTGGTAAGCCAGGTGGCGGCGGTGGTGGTGGACAAGGTGGCGGCGGTCGCCCACCCGGTGGTGGACAAGGTGGAGGGGGCGGTGGTGGACGTCCCGGTGGTGGTGGTGGTGGACAGGGTGGCGGCGGACAAGGTGGCGGCGGTCGTCCACCCGGGGGTGGCGGCGGCGGTCAAGGTGGTGGAGGAGCTGGACGCCCCGGTGGTGGTAGTGGCGGACAAGGTGGTGGAGGAATGGGAGGCGGCGGCGGCGGTGGTGGTCGCCCCCCCGGTGGTGGCGGGGGCGGCGGGAATCGCTAACGCTTCCCGTCCAACGGGGCGCCAAAAGAATTGGCGCCCCGTTTTTGTTTTCTCCGACGAGCTATCTGCAAGTCCCGACGTCGGGAACCGGCATCTGAGAACTAGACTACTCACACCTCGCACCCGTTCAGTTGCAGTTGACTCATAAGCCGTGAACCAGAGTCTGATCGCCCCACTCCTTTGGTCTACACCGTGGATCATCCCTCCGTTAATCACGTACATCCGACTGCGTCACTCGCGCTCACTCGACGACGAGAGCGATGGCATTCCTGAAAATCCTCCACTCGTAACAGTCATCGTGCCCGCGCGCAACGAAGCACACAACATCGGCCGGTGCGTGACCTCGATATTGTCCACAAATTATCCGCAACTCGAGGTGGTCGTCGTCGACGATTCGTCGAGTGATGGCACTGCCGATGTCGCTCGCAAAGCTGCGGCGTCCGATCGACGGCTCAGAGTCGTCAGAAACGCTCCACTCCCGGACGGTTGGTTTGGAAAGCAGTGGGCCTGTGCAACCGGTGCGAAAGTCGCGCACGGTGAGATCCTGCAATTCACTGACGCCGACACCGTTCACGCGCCCGACCTGGTGACACGATCGATCAACGCGATGCACAGAACCGCCGCCGATCTGTTTTCCGTCGCCGGCAGACAGGAGCTGGGTGGATTCTGGGAGAGACTTGTGCAGCCGCAGATGTTCACTGTGCTCTCGATGCGCTATGGCGGCACTGAATCGGTCAATCAATCGCCGCGCATCGGCAACAAGATCGCGAACGGGCAATGCATCTTCGTCAGACGCACGAGCTATGACGCCATCGGCGGCCACGGCAGTGTTCGCTCGTCGGTCGCAGAAGATCTCCTGCTGGCACAACGGTTTTTCGCGGCGCGAAAGCACGTCGTGCTGTCGCTCGGTGTCAAGCAATTATCGACGCGGATGTACGCGTCGCTCAGCGAGATCGTCACCGGCTGGCGCAAGAACGTATTCGCCGGCGGATTGGACGCGGTTCCGTTCGGCAAGATCGGACGGACCATCCTTCCATTGGCTCTGTTGCTGCCGCCTTTGCTCGAGCTGTTGCCGCCGCTCGCGCTGGTGCTCTGGGCATTCGGAGTGGGAACCGCCAGCGACACGATACTGTGGGCGCTAATATCCAGCACGGCGACGCTGTTGTGGTGGATCGTTGTCTACGTCACCGTCGGCGAGAACCCACTCTACGCCCTTGCTTACCCGCTGGGCGCGCTGGTGCTGCTCTACATCTTCTTTACGGCAGTGATTCGCGGCCGGAGAGTGACCTGGAAAGGACGAACGTACATCTCGCAATGACGACGAGATTCCTGAGAGCATTCGCCTGCGCCTCACTCGCGTTAGCGAGCGCGGCCCGCGCTCAGACGCCAGCAGGCGTCTGCGTCGTGGATTCGGGAAGAGAGCTGCGGCAGCGGCTGCCGGGGCTGATGGATAGCGCGATGATCCCGGGTTTGGCTCTGGCGATCATCAATGACGGCAAAGTCATCTGGAGCGGCGGCTTCGGTTCGCGCGATTCGGGGAGCGGCCGAGTGAGTGCCAGTCGGACCGTGTTCGAGGCGGCGTCGTTGAGCAAACCGGTGATCGCGTACTCAGCGCTGAAACTGGTGGATGCCGGTCAGCTCGATCTCGATCGGCCGCTTATCAACTACACGCCTTATCCGGATTTTCGCGGCGATACGCTGGGAAATCTCGTCACCGCCAAGATGGTTCTCTCGCATACCACCGGCCTGCAGAACGAGAGAATCGGCTCCGATTCGCTGCACTTTTCATTCGCGCCGGGCACGCGGTTCCAGTACTCGGGCGAAGGCTTTGTTTTCCTCGGCAAGGCCATCGAAGCGATCACCGGGCATTCCCTGGCGGAGTCGATGAAGACGCTCGTGTTCGATCCGCTGGGAATGACGCGCAGTAGCTTCGTCTGGGACGCGCGGTTTGACGATGACGCCGCAGTCGGACACGGACGATTTGCCGAAGCGCGGAAGCGGACACGTCCCCGCGTCGCTCGCGCTCCGTCGAGCCTACAGACGACTGCAAACGACTACGCCCGCTTTTTGCTGGCAATCCAACAGGGCACCGGCTTGCGACCGGAGACGTGGCGATTGATGCAAACCCCTGTTGTCGATTTCGCTCCCGGCGTCAGGTGGGGACTGGGCTGGGCGATCGTGACTGACTCGAGCGGCAAAGCATTGGCGCACTACGGCGACAACTCCGATTCCGGCTTCATGGCCTTCACCTTGTTGAACATCGAGAGACAGTGTGGACTGGTGTACTTCGCGAACAGTGCAAACGGCCTCGCCATCGTCCGCGAAATCTCGAGCATCATTCCCGGTCCTCACGCGGGACTGGCCCTGCTCGATTACGAGACTTACAACGCTCCGCCCGCGCTGGCCCGCGCTTCGATAGCACGCAGACTCCGAAGCGGCGGAATCGATGCAGCGATGGCGGAGTACCACCGGCTTGAGGAAGACAATCCGGAGGCGACACCAGAGAAGCTGCTCAATGATCTGGGTTATTCACTGCTGAACCAGGCACGCTTCAAGGACGCGATCAGAGCTTTCCGCGAGAACATCGCCGCCTACCCAACATCCGCCAACGTCTACGACAGCATCGGCGATGCGTACCTCGCCGATGGTCATCCCACTGCTGCCCGCGATGCGTATCGCCGCGCCGCCGAACTGGACTCGACCAATGTCCGGGCGCGTCACTTGGCTGATAGCCTCAACGCCCGATTGAGGCACTGATCGGCGGAAGAAAAAAAGATCGAGACGTAGCAGCGTTTCGCGCTAAATAGCCGACAAACGATGCAGAGGGCAGGGCGTCTAATGGGTACGCTCTGCGGATGCAGAGCCTCGACCGCGCCGCCGCCCTCCTGCGCAGCGCAGGTTCACTCGATCGAGTCGCGGAGATTCTCAGTGAGCTCGGATTCACCGACCCACTGCTGCCGCTCGATCCGAACGCCGTCTCAACGCTCGGCCTGCCCGCCAATTTCCGATCCGCACACATAACACAGGGCGTTGGCGCGCTCCGCGGCCTCGCGCTCGACATCGACGCGACTTGCGAGCTGCGGGAGACGCTCCGCCACGTCGCCAACGCTTTGGCCAGAACTGCGTCGCAGCTGCTGTGGCTGGTTGTCGCCTTTCGCGATGTGCCGGCGGACCTGGCAATTCTCTGCTGGCGCTCCGTTGGCTCTCGGGTCCGCGTCGCATCCCTGGTTTGCCGGCGCGATCAGATTGTCCAGAGCGACGCCGAGACTCTTTGCACTCTCGCCTCGGTGGGAGTCGAATCTGATCTGCTGACCCATGCTCGCTGGCTCGACGTGCTCGGTCGCGAAGCGATCACCAACAGATTCTTCCGCGCGCTGGAGAAGACAGTCAACGAGCTGGCAGCCTCGCTCACGGGTCGACTCGAACGCGGCGAGCGACGTGAGCTGGCTCTTCTCTACATCTCGCGGCTGATCTTCCTCTCCTTTCTGGAGACAAAAGGTTGGCTCAACGGCGACTTCTCCTTTCTCGCCAACGGATTCAGCCGGTGCATGGAGGCGGGTGGACGATACCAGAAACGAATCCTGGAGCCGTTGTTCTTCGGCACGTTGAACACGCGGATTCGCGCGCGCTCACCTCGTGCCAGGGAGTTCGGCCGAATTCCGTTCCTGAACGGAGGATTGTTTTCGCGATCGCACCTGGAGAAGCAGCGGCGATTGAGCGCGTTCTCGGACGAGTGCTTTGGCGACGCTTATGGCTCGCTGCTATCGCACTATCGATTCAGCGGTCGTGAAGATACCGCTGATTGGTCCGAAGCATCGATCGATCCTGAGATTCTCGGCAAAGCTTTCGAGGCGCTGATGGCGGCCGAGGACCGCAAGCGGAGCGGCGCGTTCTACACGCCACAGGATCTCGTCGAATCGCTAACCCGGCAAGCGCTCTATTCTGCCCTGGCTGAGCGATCGACGGATTCGCTCGAGGATTTACTACGAATCAAGGTCCTTGATCCCGCATGCGGCTCCGGCGCTTTCCTGGTGCACATCCTTGAGCGCCTGGCGTTAATTCGTCGCCAGCGCGGCGAGCGCGGATCGCTCGCCGAGATTCGTCGTCGCGTTCTGACGACGTCCATTTTCGGAGTCGACCTCAATCCGATGGCGGTGTGGCTGTGCGAGCTCCGTCTCTGGCTTTCGATAGTTATCGAAAGTGACGAGCCAGATCCAATGCGGATTCCGCCGCTGCCGAATCTTGATCGACACATCCGCGTTGGTGATTCTCTCGCCGGGTCCGCATTCGACGATCGCGGCAGCACAGGAGGCAGTCGCAAACTGGCGGGTCTTCGCGCTCGGTACATGAGAGCCACTGGGCCTCGAAAGCTCACGCTCGCTCGTGCGCTGGACCGGCTCGAGCGGCTGGCCGCCGTTGATGTCGTGGCGCGCCGCAGAGTTCGCTTCAGCGCGCAACGGAAAGAGCTACTGATGTTACTGCGCGGCAGAGATCTATTCGGACTGCGGCATCCGCCCGATCACCAAACGCGTCTCCGACTCGAGGGAATCCGCCGCGGCCTGCGAGATGTCCGCGACAAAATTAAAGCGCTGCGCGAAGGCGCCGCGCTTCCCTTCTCCTTCGCGGCGCATTTCTCCGACATTGCGGCCACCGGTGGATTCGACATCGTCATCGGCAATCCGCCGTGGGTTCGCGTGCATCGCATTGCCGAATTGTCACGCCGGCGGTTGAGACAGCAATTCACCGTCTATCGCCGTGCCGCGTGGGAAAGTGGCGCTGAGGGCGCCGGAGCGGGACGGGGATTCGCCGCGCAAATCGATCTGGCTGCGCTGTTCGTGGAACGCGCGTGGGATCTCTTGCGACCCGGCGGCACGATGGCCCATCTGCTACCGAGCAAGCTGTGGCGATCGCTTGCCGGCGGCGGGGTCCGCGAGCTGCTCCTCGACCGTGCCCATATCGTGTTGATCGAAGATCTCACGCAGGCACGGTCGCAGTTCGATGCCGCGGTTTATCCGTCGCTCCTCGTGGCGCGACGTCGAATCGAAAGCAGTCAGAGTCAGGGTGCCACCGCGGCAAATCAAGCTGCCGACGACCGAATCAGAGTGACGATTCGCTCCGACGGCGCTTCACGTACCTGGCGCTGTCCGCCGCATCGTTTGTCTGTCGACGGGACGGCCGGAAGTCCGTGGCTCCTTCTTCCCGGTCCGGTGCGAAAATCATTCGATCGGATGACGCGTTCGGCGGCCCCGTTTGGCATTTCCCGGTTCGGTCGTCCGCTGCTCGGCGTGAAGACTGGCTGCAACGATGCCTATCTGGTCCGCGTCGATTCGATCGACGGTGACATGGCGCGTATTTCCAGCCGCGAGCGGGCAGGAGAAATCGAGCGCGAGATGCTCCGGCCGGTGATTCGCGGCGAGACGCTGGGACAATGGACGCTCACGGGTCGAACCGAGTATCTGGTTTGGCCGCATTGCGACGATGGCTCGACTCGACGCGAGCTGCCGCCGCTCGCGCGTCGCTGGCTGCTGCCACATCGGGATCAGCTCATCAAGCGCAGCGATCTACACGAAAGCCGCCTCTGGTGGTCGGTGTTTCGGAGGGAGAGCGCAAATCCCGAGCGCCCTCGCGTAATGTGGGCGGATTTCGGACTCAGGCCGCGCGCAATCGTCGTCGACGCGGGCGAGAGACACGTCGCTCTCAACACTTGTTACGTCGTCCTTTGTCGAACGACGACTGATGCCCACGCTCTGGCAGCAATCCTGAATGGACCACTGGCTGCGGCGTGGCTCAACGCGATCGCCGAGCCGGCTCGAGGGGGATATCGCCGCTATCTCGGCTGGACGATGGCGCTCCTTCCGGTTCCGACTGGGTGGAATCGCGCGCGGAAGATTCTCGCACCCCTCGGCGAACGTGGTACGCAGGGCGACATCCCGTCCGACGAAGAGCTACTCGCCGCGGCGCTGGATGCATATCGGGTCGCTCGCGAAAAAATGCAGCCGTTGCTGTCATGGGGCGTCAACTGCGATTGAATCCGATCAGCTGCGTGAAAGTAATATCTCCGGCTGCAGTCCGCTCCCGCATTGCCCGGTTGATGCTCGGCGAGCCTGCCAGCGACAGCAGACTTGGATCCATCACCCTGCACTCGCATCAGATGTCCGCGGTGGAGCGATTACAAACTGCCATCGATCAGTTCAATGGAGCTTTGTTGTGCGACGATGTCGGGATGGGCAAGACGTACGTGGCGATCGCCATCGCCAGGCGATTCTCGCGTCGCCTTGTTGTTGCTCCCGCCGCACTGGCTTCGATGTGGCAGAACGCTCTCGCCGCGACGGGTATCGACGCTGCGTTCGTAACCTTCGAAGCCTTGAGTCGTGCCGACGCGCGGGCGCGTCACGATAAGGTCGAAAGCGGTGCAGGATTCGATCTCGTCATCATCGACGAAGCACACCACGTCAGAAACGCGCGCACAAATCGCTATTTCGCGCTCGAGTCACTCGCTCGCGGAGCGAGGGTCCTGCTATTGAGCGCGACTCCGATTCACAACCGGCGCCAGGATCTCGCAGCTCTTCTCTCGTTATTCCTTGGATCCCGCGCCCACTCCCTCACTTCGGCGGAGCTGGCGCTGTGTGTCGTTCGCCGCGAGCAGAAGCAGCTCGAGAAGGGACTGCGCATTCCCACCGTTCTTCCGACCGAGTATCACGAGCTCCCCGACGATCCCGCGCTGGTCGAGCAGCTGATGGACCTTCCGCCGCCAGTGCCGGTCCGGGACGGTGGAGTAGCTACCGCCCTGATCGGCCGAAGCTTCGTCCATCAGTTGTCGTCGAGCGAGGCTGCGCTCACCGAAGCGCTGAAAAGGAGAATTGCGCGCGCAGCCGCGCTTTGCGCGTCGCTCGAAGCAGGAACGTATCCGACCGCCCGGGAGCTCGAGACCTGGATCTACGGCGAAGGCGCGCTGCAACTCGGATTTGCGGAGCTCCTTTCTGCGCCAATCGCCGAACATGAGGAGTTGCTCGCGTCAGTTCGTGTCCATCTCGATGCACTGGAGAGAATTCGCGTGCAGTCCTCCGCCGCCTCGACGACTGACGCCGCGCGCGCTCAGATCATCTCCGCCGTAAGGAATCTCAATACAGGCGGCAGAATCGTTGCCTTTGCCCAGTACGCCGAGACGATTTCCATGCTATTCCGGCGACTGGTCCGCAGCGGGAAGGTGGCTATGCTGACATCGCACGGGGCACGAGTCGCTGGCGGATCCCTGACGAGATCGGAGGCGATCGGCCGTTTCGCGCCGCGAGCCACCGGGAAGCATGAGCCATCGGCAGCGGACGCGATCGACCTTTTGTTCACGACCGATCTGCTCAGCGAAGGAGTAAATCTTCAGGACGCCAACATGGTAGTGCATCTCGACATCCCATGGACGGTTGCTCGGATGGAGCAGCGCGTCGGACGGGTGGCGAGATTGGGGTCGCTTCACGCGGAGGTAATTGTTCATGCATTGCGTCCGCCGCGCTCGGCTGACCAAGTGCTGCACAGCGAATCGATCGTCGAGCGGAAATGGCGGTTGGCGAAGGAATCGGTAGGTACGAGCGCGTCCCGTCCGATGCCCGAACCGTTCGCGAACACTGGCGCGTCGGATTCTGATTCCGACACCGAGAGCACACCCGGAAAAACCGAGCGCCTGCGCGCGATCCTCGGGAACTGGATCACCGATCATACAGATCGCTGCTCGAAGGCTGAGACCTCGAGCCAGACTATCGTGGTTGCAACAGCGGAGGCGATCGAGTCCGGCTTCGTTGCGGCGGTGTCGATGCACGACGCGCCCCAATTGCTGGTCGGAAGCTCAGACCGTGTGTCGACCGACGTCGACAGCCAGATCGATGTCTGCGCCAATGCCGGACTAGTCGAGGCGCCGACGGATCAGCATCAGATCGAGCGAACGTTTGAAATGATTTCCGACTGGTTCACCGCCCAGCTGGCGTTGGCGGCGGCCGGGCTCGGTGCATCAGCCGCTCTCAACCGCAAGGAAATCACCCGACGCATCGACGCCTGCATCGACAGCGCACCCCCGCACCTGCGCACTTCACGTCTCGCCATCGCCGCTCAGGCGAGGACAGTTGCAACTACACCACAAGGCTCAGCGATCGAGCAAGATCTCGGCGCTCTGTTGGAGTCGGAGTTACCGCCGGAGGAATGGCTGCGAACGATCGCCTCCCTCCAAACAAAAGCGGGCCGGTCGAACACAGCTTCGACTGACCCGCCAAGAATTCACGCGATTCTTCTTCTACGACGAACCTAGACTGCTTCAATCTCCGTCGCCGCCCGCTCCAGAATCTCCTTGATCTTTCTGATCTGCTCCGGCGTCCGCGAGCTCTTCGACGCATACACCGCGCGACCAACGTTCTTGAAGCCGCGGTGCACTTCCATCATCGGCTCGCCGAAAATGTTCGCTGCGAACTCCGCGATCTTCGAGAAGATGTCGTCGATCAACGGCTGGTTCTCGGCGAGGTACTTTCGGCCTTCCTCAGTAATCTCGTAGATCTTCTTGCCGTCTTCCTCGGGCCGCGCACGCGCGTAGCCCAGGTCTTCGAGCATACTCAGCGTCGGGTACACGGTCCCGGGGCTCGGTGAATACATCCCGCCGAACCGATCTTCGATTTCTTTGATGATCTCGTAGCCGTGACGCGGTTTCTCGTCGAGCAAACGGAGAATCACGAACTTGAGATGGCCCTGATCGAACATTCTGCCGCCGCCGAACGGCCCGCCACGGGATTTCCCGCGTCCCGCCCAGAACGAACCCGCGTCAAACCCGAAATTCTCCGGCCGCGCTCCGAACGCCCACGCGAATCCCGGCCCACACCGTCCTCCGTACATTGCCTTGTCTCCTTTGAGACTGGACCTTACGCGCCAGTGAGGCGCCAGTCAGCGCCTCCGATAGTACTGGCGATATATCTTGAGCGTCGAAGTTATATCGGGAGATATATCGACGCAAGTCCTTCCATGAGGTGAGGACGCGGGGAAGGCTGTTGGGTTGAGCCACGCCGAGTGACGTCCCGACGTCGTGACCGGGAACTGGCAACTGATCTACTGGCTACTCGCACCCGTTCAGTTGCAGTTGCTTCAGGTCCGTCCACGAGTAAACGCATTTATACCAGTCACTTAGCCGCCGACGACCCACCTGGAGTGCGGGCTTGCATCTTGCCGCTACCTGAGCCCTATAGTGCGGAGCCTGCGAAAAAAGCACGGAGGAACGTGTGACTTTGACATCATCCTTCCAACGATCGAGCGTTGAAGAATGATAGAAAAATCGTATAACATTGCGCTCGTCGTTTTTTCGATCTCAGTGGCCGCGATCGGAGCCTACGCGACCATAGACATCGCGCGGCGCGTGCGTGCTACCGAAGGCCGGCGCCGTCACCGCTGGATTTACGGCGGAATTTTCGCCATGGCCCTCGGCGTCTGGAGCACGGACTTCGTCGGCCTTTTGGCGCTGCGTCTCTCGGTCCCGGTCTGGTACGACGTCCTTCTCGTCATCGCGTCCTTCCTCGCCGCAGTGATGGGATGCGCTATCGCGTTTTTCGTTTTTAATCGCGATTCGGCCCGCTTTTCACTCCTGGCTGCGGCCAGCGTTTTCATGGGTGTTGCGTTCGCCGTCATGCACTACACCGGCATGGCCGCGATGCGCATGGGCGCCAACATCATCTACGATCCCTTTGTCGTGGCGGCTTCGGTCGGAATCGCGATCGCTGTCTCTTACAACTTGATGACGCTGATTCAGTATCTGATCGCGAATCCGGAACGCCGGATGTGGGTCGGGAAAGCGGCGGCGTCGCTGTTTCTCGGCTTGACTTTTTTTGGGATTCAGTTCGCCGGTACCAGTGCGGCGCATTTCACTCCCGGGGCGATCGACTGGAAACCGGCGGACGGCCTTGTCCTCGGCACCTTCCGACTCGGTGTAACGATCTCGATCATCAGCATTGTGCTTCTGGCGATTGCGATCGCGGCGACGCAGGTCGAGCGCTGGAGCATTGCCACCAAATCGAAGTTCGAGAACTTGCTGGAGCTCGCTCCGCAAGTCGTCTGGTTTGCGCAGTCAGATGGGTCGATTACCTACTGCAATCCGTACTGGTACGAGTACACCGGCCTCTCCGAGATGGAGACAGTCGGATACGGTTGGACCACGGCGATTCATCCCGACGACCATGATCGTGTCCTCATGAGCTGGCAGGCAGCAGTACAAGAGGGAAAGGATTATGAGACCGAGTTGCGGCTGCGTCACAACGACGGGAGCTACTGCTGGTTCCTCGCCCGCAGCCGTCCCGGTCGCGATGAATCAGGGAAGATCAACGCGTGGCTTGGCATCGCTCTCGACATCGAGGAGCGCAAGAAGGCCGAGGAAGAAGCGCTGGCCGCCAGCCAGGCGAAATCCGAGTTTCTCGCCAGCATGAGCCACGAGCTGCGCACGCCGCTGAACGCGATCGGAGGGTACGCTGAGTTGCTGGCTATGGGGATTCGCGGCTCGCTCAACGCCGATCAGGCTCAGGACATCGCGCGAATTAGACGCAGTCAGAAGCATCTGCTGACTCTCATCAACGACGTTCTCAACTTTGCGAAGGTGGACGCCGGTCAGGCCGAATACCGCCTGACTGCAGTGCCCGTCGACGAGGCCCTTCACGATACAGAGTCGATGATTGCGCCGCAGATTCTGGCAAAGGGCCTCAAGTACTCATACAAAGGCGCCGGTCGAACGGCGTCCGTGCTCGCAGATCCGGAGAAATTGCAGCAGATCGTGCTCAATCTTCTCAGCAACGCCGTGAAGTTCACCGATACCGGCGGATCTATTACGCTGTCAGCGACGCCACGCGGCAACTGTATCGATATCGCGGTCGCGGATACCGGAGCCGGCATCGCACGCGAGAAGCTAGAAAAAGTCTTTGATCCTTTCGTGCAGGCGGAGCGTCGCCTGAATCAGCCGGCGCAAGGTGTGGGGCTCGGCCTGGCAATCTCGCGCGACCTCGCGCACGCGATGGGCGGCGAGATTACTCTCGAGAGCACGATAGGCAAAGGCTCCACCTTTACGCTCTCACTCCCGCGCGCACCACGGATGAATGCAGCTGATGTCGCGGCGGCTACCGCTGCGGCGCTCGAGGAGGAGAAGCCGACCGACGCTGCGGCGACCGAGCTAGCCGACCGCCCGCTTCAGGAAGCTACGCATCCCTAGCATCCAGAAAATCGCTGTGATCGCAATCAGCGCCACGATCACGACCGTCAACGGCATGTGCGGCGCCGCCGGCGTGAGTGACGCTCTCATCCCTTCCGCCACGTAGACCAGCGGATTGATCAGCACTGCGTACTTCATCAACGGTACCGTGCTCAATCCCTGCCACGGATAGTACGCGCAGCCAAAGAAAATCATCGGCGCCAGGATAACGCCGAACATGAGACCGATTTGCTGCGGCTGGATGGCGGTGCCAAGAAACAGCCCCAGCGAAGAGAACGCAGCGGCGCCGAGTATGGTGATGAGCAGCACATCGCCGAAATGCGCGAAGGTGAGATTGGGAATCGGACCCATGATGAGGCGGGCAACCGGCAACACGAAAAGTGCGGAGACGATTCCCTGTAGCACGCCCGAAGCAATCTTCTCCGCGGCAACCAGCACGATTGGAACCGGAGCGAGCAGTCGGTCTTCGATCTCCTTTGTCCAGCCAAAGTCCTGCACCATTGGCAGCGCGACGGACTGAATGCTCGAAAACGTGAGACTGATCGCCAGCACACCGGGCAGGAGTGCCGTCGTGTAGCCGCGGCCCATGAATCCCATCCGCGGCAGCAGGTAGCCGAAGACGGCGACGAACATCAGCGGCTGCAGCGTGGTCCGCAGCAGAAAGAATGGCAGCTCGCGCCGAGCCACGCGCATGTCGCGCCGCAACAAGGCGACGAAGATCGACGATGCACGCACCTCCGCGCGCGGAGGTGTGATGGCGACTGCCGTCATCCGAGCTTCCGTCCCGTCAGCGACACGAATAGCGTTTCCAGGCTGGGCTGCAGCAAGTGGATGTCAGTCACAGTGCGACCCGAGTTTTCCGCCGCTTCGATCAGAGCGGGCAGAGTCTGGCCGCCGCGACTGCTGTGCACGCGCAGCAATCCGTCCTTTGCTTCGACGCGACTGATCCCGTCGATCGACGCGGCCATCTCGCCGGCGGGTGCGGCGTCACCATCGAGCACCAGCTCGATCAGCGTTCCGCCCGGGGCCTTCGACTTCAGTTTGCGCGGAGTATCGAGCGCGAGCAGCTTGCCGCGATCGATGATGGCGAGCCGGTCGCACAGCCGATCGGCTTCGTCCATGTAATGGGTGGTCATCACGATGGTGCGACCGCGCTTGTGAAGGTCGCGCAGGATTTCCCAGAGATCGAGCCGCGCCTGCGGATCGAGACCGACGGTTGGCTCGTCGAGGAACATGATCTCCGGCTCGTGCATCAGCGCGCGCACGATCATCAGGCGCTGCTGCTGCCCGCCAGACAGCTCCGACAGCTTGGCGTTCGCTTTATCGGAAAGGCCGAGTCGCTCGAGCAGCTCGTATGCGCGTTTCGTGGCTACGTCTGAAGGAATGCAGAAATACGCGGCGTGGAACTGGAGATTCTCCAGAACGTTGAGACTCAGATCCGCGTTCGGCCGCTGTGGCACGACGCCGATCGTTTGTCTGACGCGCACCGAGTCCTGCACGACATCGGCGCCGGCGACGATTGCCTTGCCCGCCGTCGGAAGAACGCGCGTGGTGAGAATGCCGATGGCCGTGGTCTTGCCGGCGCCGTTGGGACCCAGCAGGCCGAAGAGCTCACCAGCCTGGATGTCGAGATCGAGCGCTTCGAGCGCTACAACATCTCCGGATGGCGGCGCGGTGGATCCAGGGGGCGCCCACCGCGCACTGTATGATGAGCCGCCCTTCGATTTTCCACTTCCTTTGTAGACTTTGCGCAGAGCGCGCATCTCGATCGCGTTCACTTCTTCTTATTCCGACCCACGTCGTAGAAAAAGTCCATTAATGCGGAATTGAAGCTAGCGGGTTGCGCGAAGTGCGCGCCATGTCCGGCGTTGGGAATCACGACTTTCTTTGCGCCCGGTATGCGGCGCGTGAGTGTGTCGGCCACTGCGGCAATGAAGGGCGCTTCGTGATCGCCGATGATGACGAGCGTCGGCACCTTCACGTACGCGAGGTCGGATATCCTGACTGCGGGCACGCGTCCCGACTCGGGATGCGGATCGAGCAGATCTTTTCCGTTATACGCCGCCCAAAGTCGGCGGTAGCGATCCGTGACATCGTTCCGGCCCGGCGGCACCCAGGCGATCGGGTTCGCCAGAACGAGCTTGCCCACCGAATCGAGGCCATTTTGTTTCGCGATGCTCGGCAAAGAGCCGAAGAATTGGCCGATATCGGGCGGCGCGGGAAATCCCTCCGGAAATGCGCCGTAGAGAACGAGTCCAGCTACCCGATTCGGATACGCGTTCGCGAATCTGAGAGCGACGCTGCCACCGCGCGAATGCCCGACGATAAAGGCGCGCTTGACGTGCAGCGCTTCGAGCAGGACGAGGAGATCGTGGGGCTCAGCGCTTTCATCGGCGAAACCCGTCGACCGCCCGAATCCACGCGAGTCATATCGCACGACGTGAAATCTGGTCTTGAACGCCGGAACCTGGTCGTCCCAGACACTGATGTTGTGTGACCAACCATGAATGAACACCACGGTTGGTCCGCGCCCGGTCGCGTCGTAATTGATGGTAGCGCCGCCACCGACATTGAGTGTGCGCGTCTGCGCACCAACAGATCCAACCGACAACAGTAGCGCAATCAGGAACAGTCTAAATCCCCTCATGACGCCTCCCTATTCGCAGTTAGTTCGCAGGCCGCAGCAGGTTCGTATTTCGAAGTCAGTTAGTAATTCGCAATCAGCCTGATCCCAGGAATCAGCCTAGGCTCCTATCGGGTGCCATGTCGTCTTGAACTCGATGAAGTCCCGAATCTCGTATACACTCTGAGATTTCACGGCCATCCAATCGAGCCCATCGTCTCGCTTGCGCGCCCGAACTCTCTTGATACTCTCCGCCGCGCCGAGCTGCAGCTGCTTTTTCTCTTCCTGATTGACGACCGCGTTCAGCCCGCGAATGTGCGTGTGGGTGGCGAACGTCGGAACCAGCTCCTTTCTGAACCCGGTCAAGATATTCACGACGCCGCCGGGAAGATCGGACACGGCCAGCAACTCGCCGAGGACGATCGCGGGATAGGGGAAAGACTGCGACGCCAGGCAGACGCAAGTATTGCCGGCAATGATCACGGGCGCGATCTGGCTCAATAGCCCGAGCAGCGGAAACTTGTCGTCGGCGATGATGCCGACGATCCCCATCGGCTCTGCAACCGTGAAATTGAAGAACGGACCTGCCACTGGATTCGTGTTGCCGAGCACCTGCTCGTACTTGTCCGACCACCCCGCGTAGTAAATCAGCCGATCGACGCTCGCGGAAACTTCCCTGCTCGCCGCAGCCTTGGTCGATGCGCCGGACACCACCAGCGCTTCCGCCATCTCCTCGCTCCGTGACTCCAGCATTTCACCGAGGCGGTAGAGAATCTGCCCGCGATTGTAAGGAGTTCTCTGCGCCCAATCCGGTCCCGCCTTCGCCGCTGCTTCAACGGCATTACGGAGATCTTTCCTGGTGCATTGCGGGATATTGCCGAGCAGTCCCGCTTCCTTCGTCCCTCGCCCCTCTTCCCTCTTCCCTCTTCCCGCTTCCCGAACAGGAAATACTCGCCCGCTCTCCGAACGAATGAACTGCCCGCCGACATAGATCTTCGGCGTCTTTGTTACCGGAATTCGCGCCATCTACACCACCTTCCCGTAATCCATCAGACCCTGACGCCCGCCTTCGCGCCCGAATCCGGATTCCTTGTAGCCGCCGAACGGCGACGACGGATCGAACTTGTTGAAGGTGTTCGCCCAGACGACACCCGCCTTGAGCAACGTGCTCATCTTGAGGATCCGGGAGCCCTTATCTGTCCAGACGCCGGCCGACAATCCGTACATCGTGTTGTTCGCTTTCTCCACCGCTTCTTCCAGCGTGCGGAAAGTCAAAACACTCAACACCGGTCCGAAGATTTCTTCGCGCGCGATACGGTGGCTCTGCGTCACCCCGGTGAACACGGTCGGCTTGAAGTAGTAACCGCGCCCCGGCAGCGTGCACACCGCCGACTGATACATTTCCGCTCCGGCGGTCACTCCCGAATCGACCAGCTCGCAAATCCTGTCCAGCTGAGCCTTGGAATTGATGGCCCCGACATCGGTGTTCTTGTCGAGCGGATTCCCGACGCGCAGCACGTCGATCCGATGCTTCAGCTTCGCCACGAACATCTCGGCGATCGATTCCTGAACGAGAAGTCGACTTCCCGCACAGCAAACGTGGCCCTGATTGAAGAAAATTCCGTTGACCACACCTTCGACTGCCTGATCGACAGGAGAGTCATCGAAGACGACGTTCGCCGCCTTGCCACCGAGCTCGAGGGTGAGCTTTTTATCGGTGCCGGCGAGTTGGCGCATGATGATCTTGCCGACTTCCGTCGATCCGGTGAATGCGATCTTCGCCGCCGTCGGATGATTGACGACCGCCGCTCCAGTCTCTGCAGCGCCACAAACCAGATTCACGACTCCCGCCGGCAGCTCCGCTTCCTGCAGCAGCTCGGCGAACTTTAGTGCAGTCACCGAAGTCGTTTCGGCGGGCTTCAGCACTACTGTATTTCCGACAGCGAGAGCGGGCGCAATCTTCCACGCCAACATAAGCATGGGGAAATTCCATGGTATTACCTGGCCCACCACACCCAGCGGGGCAATCGTCGCGCCCGGCACAGCGTACTCTAGTTTGTCGGCCCAGCCGGCGTGGTAGAAGAAGTGCGCGGCGGTCATCGGTACGTCGAAGTCGCGCGACTCCTTGATCGGCTTTCCGCCATCCATAGATTCGGCGACTGCGAACTCGCGGGCGCGATCCTGGATCAGGCGCGCGATTCTGTACAGGTATTTTCCTCGCTCGGCGCCCGGCAGTTTGCTCCACGCGCCAAAAGCCTTCTGCGCCGCTTGATACGCGGCGTCGACATCGGCCTGGTTCGCCAGCGCAATCTCGGCCAGCGTTTCTTCGGTCGCTGGATTAATGGAGTCGAAATACCTGCCCGACTTCGGCGCCACAAACTTCCCGCCAATAAAAAGCTCGTACCTCGCTTTTAGTTTCGGATCCGCTGTCTCCGGCGCTGGATCGTATTCCCAGAGATCGCCGAAGATCAGCTGCGGGATCCCGCTCGATCCCGTCGCTCTCGTTACAGGCCTCGTAGATGTCATGTCAGTAGCTCTCGGCGGCCTCTGTGAAGTAGTAAGGCGCCTGGTAGGCGCCAGTCTTTTCCTTTTCGATCTGCCGCAGCAGGTCATTCAACAGCGAGCTCGCTCCAAAACGGTAGCGCGTCGGATTCAACCAGGCATCGCCGAGTGTTTCCTTGACGGCAACGAGGTAGTGGAGCGCCTGCTTCGCGTTGCGGATGCCGCCCGCCGGCTTCATCCCGATGGCAATGCCTGTCGCGAGATAAAAGTCGCGAATCGCTTCGATCATCACCTGCGTGTTGGCGAGTGTCGCGCTACCCGATGCCTTGCCGGTGCTCGTCTTGAGGAAGTCCCCCGCACGAATCGCCTGCATGGCCAGAAAGGACCCAGCGCGAACGTTGTCGTAGGTGTCGAGCTCGCTGACTTCGAGAATTACCTTCAGCGTCGCATCGCCACAAGCTTCGACGACGGCGCTGATCTCGTCCTGCACGGCGGTGAATTCGCCGGCAAGAAAGAGCCCGCGATTGATGACCATGTCGATCTCGTCAGCGCCATCGCCAACAGCGGTTCGCACTTCGCTGAGACGAAGCTCGAGCGGACTCTGTCCCGACGGGAAAGAAGTCGCGACCGATGCAACTTTGATTGGGGTGTCGGCAAGCCATCGCGCGGCGTACTTGACCAGAAATGGATAGATGCACACCGCTGCCACCGGCGGCACGTCTGGATCCGCACTCGGCCGCCTCGCCTTCTGGCACAGCGACGCGACTTTGCCCGGCGTGTCCTTCCCCTCGAGCGTCGTCAGATCGACCATCGAGACCGCAGTCTTCAGGCCCCATACCTTCGAGCTCTTCTTGATGCTGCGGGTGGTAAACTTGGCGACGCGCTCCTCGATGCCGACCTGATCTACGGTGCCGATCTCATCGAACAGTTTGCTAAAGCTCGTACGCTTCAGTGCAGCGGTTGCCATAGGCTGTAATATTGTGTCTCGAATCAGGCATTACCAGTTACTTTCGCAATATGGCTGACGCACGCCCGTACGCCGTTCTCTTTGATCTCGATGGAACGCTGGTCGATTCGATCGCCCTGCTGATGGCGTCGATGCGGCACACATTTCAGGGACGCAACCGGCAGCCAACCGAAGCAGAGTGGATCGAGGGAATCGGCACGCCGCTGCCGAAGCAGTTGACTCCCTATGTAGAGTCAGACGAAGATCGCGAACGCCTCGTCAACCGATATCGCACCTTCCAGTTGGAGAATCACGATCATTTGATGGCGAGATACGAGGGCGTCATCGACACCCTCGCCCTGCTCTATCAGCGCGGGCATCCAATGGGCGTCGTCACCAGCAAAGGCAACGCGATGATGGAGCGCGGGCTCAAGTTCATCGGCGCCGACGATTACATCGAAGTCGCCATCGGCTACGACTCGGTTCACATCCATAAGCCGGATCCGTATCCGGTGAAGGCGGCGCTGGAGAAACTCGATTACCAGAGCAACGAGGCGGTGTTCGTGGGTGACTCACCGCACGACATAAAGTCGGGTAACGCGGCGGGGGTCATAACGATCGCTGCCCTGTGGGGGCCGTTTACACGCTCGGCGCTCGAGCCCTACCACCCGTCCTATTTCCTGGACGACATAAAGCAGCTGCCGACTTTACTTGATAGAATCACAGCGAAAAGTGCGGGGTAATATATTTCGCACGTTCGACCCTTTTCGGAGTCAATAAAATGGGTGTCTCGTATCAAACGGGAACGCTGGTCCGCACTGGCGAAGAGAGAGCAACCCTCGTTCGCCGTACTTATTCGCTGGTACTGGTCAGTGTATTGGTGACGATGGTGGGAGCGTCGTTTGGACTCTCCCAGTCAAATCTGATGCTCGCCGTAGCGCAGCATCCCTTCATCGCGTTCTTCGCCGCGCTGGCGCCGCTCCTCCTGGCGACACGGAAGAAGACTGATTTCCCGTTCAACATTGGTCTTGTCCTGCTCTTCAATTTCGTGATGGGCGTGATGATCTCGCCCGCGCTTTATTTCTATGGCAGGCAGCAGCCGGGATTGATCGGTCAGGCAGCGGTGCTGACCATCGGAGCGTTTGGAATTCTTACGCTGTACGCCTTCGTGAGCCGCCGCGATTTCAGCGCATGGGGCAGTTTTCTGATCGTCGGCCTCTGGGTGCTCATTGGCACAATGTTGCTGAACTTGTTCTTCCGGAACGGCGTCGTCGATCTGTGGCTCGCGTCGGTCGCAGTACTGCTGTTCAGCGGACTGCTGGTGTTCGACACCTGGCGGCTGCGCAACTTTTACGGCCCGGATGAGTACGTCGGTGCCGCAGTGCAGATCTACCTGGATCTGCTGAACATGTTCATGGCCATTCTCCGAGTTATGGGGAATAGGCGCAACTAAGCGCTAACGACAAAAGCGAACTGCACCGCTGGTCGCTGCGAGCTTTGAAGCGAGAAGCTAAGCGCTGCAGGCGACGGGACAGATCTCCTTGGCCTTTTGAGGACCTACTGCAGTTTCCTTAACGCCATTGTGATTTGTCCCGTCGTGGGCAGCGCCGAGCTAACAGCGCAGCGGCTCACAGCGACCAGCGGTGCAGTTTTGTCGTTAAGCCTGACAGCCGGCGGTGTAGTTCGTCTTTCAGTTTATTTTTTCATGCACCCGATCTATCTGCCTCGCCATATCAAGATCCTTCTGCGTTATTCCCCCCGCGGAGTGCGTGCTGAGCGTGCAGACGATCTTGGTGTAGCGGATGTCGATGTCGGGATGATGGTCGGCCGTTTCCGCCGCTTTGGCGATCGCCGCAACGAAGTCGATTCCAGTCAGAAAGCTCCGAAACTGAAACGTCTTCGTTATTAAATCCCCGCGTCGACTCCATCCCTGGAGACTTCCCAGCTCGCGCTGTATCGCAATGTCGGATAAACGCTCAGCCATCGATTCGGTTCTCCGCGGAGGGCGTCTGCGCAAGAAGTTATGTTCGCAGTTCGCTAGCGCAATGTGTGTCGGCTTGCTGGGAGCGGCTCTCGTTGCAGCATCACCTGTGACGATGAGCGCGCAACCGGAACCGCCGGCCGCGGCGCGTCAACTCTACGTGGCGCGACAGGCGTCCGACTCTGATGACTATTGGCGGCGTTTCGCGTTCGGATTCGCCGCCAGCATTCTCGCGCACGAGAGCGCGCACGCCATCAGCTCACTGGTCATGGGATTCCATCCCTACTACGCCCTCGACCACGGCCGACCCACCGTCTTTTCTGGAATCGACAGCGACAAGCACCCGCGCCAGCAATTCATTTTCTCCGCGGCTGGCCTGACCACGCAGGCGATGATCAACGAAGCGATCCTCGATATCCCGCACGGGGGCGGCGGGCCAATTGAGCGCGGACTTCTCGCCGGTGGAATCGGAACGACGCTCTTCTACATCACACTCGGTCGGAACGGATCGGTGAGCGACGTCAGCGTGATGGCCCGCACGTCGTCGCTCTCGAAAACCCAGCTCTCGCTCATTTTCGGAGGGTTCTCCGCCATCCAGGCGTGGAGGATCTCGAGGTATCCGCGGTATGCCCATTTCTTCGCGCGGCCGACGGATGGTGGACTGGCAATCGGCTTCAGCTACTGAAGCGGGAAGCGGGAAGAGGAGAGCGAGAAGCGGGAAACGGGACGCGGGTACGGGCGCGGGCAACGGGAAGCGGATTGCTCTGACTCACACCGAAGGTGAGGCGCTACCCGTTTTCAGTACCCGTGCCCGCTACCCGCTCTTAGTTATCCGCCTCCCGCGTCCCGCTTCCCGCTGAGCTAGACTCTCTCTGTGCTTCGGTCTATATTCGGGTATGAAGTCGAAGGACCCTACACTCTTCGGCCCGGCCTACGAGCGACAATCCCGCCAGCTCCCGGTCATCGGCGAACAGAAGGACATCCGGTACTACTCCTCCCCAGCCAAGAACGTCCTCAACGGGCCGGAGACAACCGGGATGGGGTTCTGGTCGATCAACCCGTACATCGGGTGCGCCTTCGGCTGCGCGTACTGCTACGCTCGTTACGCCCATCGCTACGTCATGGAGCGCGCGGCAACCGACGACAAGATGGTCGACGCTCTCGGCGAAGCGTACAACAAGCTTCCGCCGTGGCTCGCGTTCGAGCGGAACATCTTCGTCAAGAAAAACGCGCCCGAAGTTCTGAGCAGAACGCTGAGATTCGGCAGCGATCGGCATCTCAAACTCCTCGATGGCGAGACCATCGTCATCGGCACCGCTACGGATCCCTACCAGCCCGCCGAACGCAGATTCAGGGTCACTCGCGGAATTCTGGAAGTGCTGGCGGAGCACCCGGGATTGAGCGTCACGATCATCACCAAGAGTCCGCTAGTCACTCGAGACATCGATTTGCTCTCGCGCATCAACCGTCTCTCCGATTTGTCGATCCACATCTCGCTGATCACACTAGACCGCGAGCTCGCGCGTCGCATCGAGCCGCGCGCCCCGACACCGGAATCGAGAATTCGAGCACTCATGAGACTGCGCGAGGCAGGAATCGAGGCAGGAATCAACTGCATGCCCGTGCTCCCGGGAATTACCGACAATCCCTCGGATCTGGAGGCGTTGGTGAAGCGCGTATCAGAGGCGGGCGCGGTTTCCGTCGGAGCTTGCGCGGTGCGACTCCAATCGGCAGCGCGGAAGCGCTACCTACCCTTCATCGAGGAGGAGTTTCCGCATCTCGCCGAGCGCTATCGCAATACCTACGGGCACAGCGCGTACGCGGGAGAAAAGTATCGCGAGGGGCTGGCGAAATTTTTCCAGAAGCTGTGCGCGAAGTACGGAGTGCGCGGGTGGTCGAGTCGTGAAGACGAAGAAGGGGACGAGCCGCCTGGCGCGCTCGTCCCCCCGTTGCAGCTAAGTCTCGAATTTCAGTGAAAACTTAGTACTTCTTGGTCGTGTCGGTGGCGGTCTTCTTCGCCGCAACCTTGCGATGAGTCTTGCCGGCAGCGGCGTGTTCCTTCTTCTCGGTCTTCACGCTCTCGCCCTCGGCTTTCGCTTCCGCGGCCATTCCACCCGAGCTCATGCTGTTTTCAGCGCCCATGCCGCCGCGCGTCGGCGCATTGTCGTTGGGTCCGAAGCCAATGTTCATCGCGACGAGCAACGCCTGTGCGTTGTTGGCCGAGTTGAATTTCTTGGCGCAGGTCGCGATCGCACGACGCGTCTGCGGGCCGTACCGGCCGTCGACGTTCGTCACACCGCATCCCTGATCGCGCAGCTCCTGCTGCAGGGCAAGGAATTGGATCTTCGAGAGTCCAGCCTGAGCGGAAGCCAGGGCTGGGCCAGCCATTAATGCGA
>Ga0070708_100000265_pt1 | contig 38895 bp, 38 predicted proteins | sample KBSK5503metaG_FD_65469 | JGI IMG/M metagenome (GOLD analysis project Ga0070708, IMG submission 65469) | Corn, switchgrass and miscanthus rhizosphere microbial communities from Kellogg Biological Station, Michigan, USA - KBS K5-50-3 metaG | ecosystem: Host-associated > Plants > Roots >... | reverse complement strand
CATTACACCATGGGCGGCCTGTGGGTGGATTACAATCTCATGAGCACGATTCCAGGGTTGCACGTGATCGGCGAGGCCAACTTCTCCGATCACGGCGCGAACCGACTCGGTGCGAGCGCCTTGATGCAAGGTCTGGCTGACGGCTACTTCGTCGTGCCGTTGACGATCGGCGACTACCTCGGATCGACGAAGCTCGAAGCGCTGTCCGCCGAGAACGTCGAGGTGCGGGCGACCGAGGCAGCGGTTCGCGAGCGCACCGAGCGGATGTTGTCGGTCAAGGGCAATCGTACCGTTGCTTCGATCCATCGCGAGCTTGGCAAGATCATGTGGGAGTATTGCGGTATGGCGCGCGACGCCGCGGGACTGACAAAGGCGTTGGAGCTCATCCCGAAACTCCGCGAGGAATTCTGGCGCGACGTCCGCGTGCTCGGCTCGGGCCAGGAACTCAACCAGTCGCTCGAGCACGCGGGCCGCGTGGCCGACTTCCTCGAGCTGGCCGAGTTGATGTGTCTCGACGCGCTGCATCGCGAGGAGTCGTGCGGCGGCCATTTTCGGATCGAGCATCAGACGCCCGACGGCGAGGCACTCCGCCACGATGACAAGTTCGCGTACGTCGCGGCGTGGGAGTACACCGGCGAGGGAAGGGCGCCGATCGCCAACAAGGAGGCGCTCCTGTTCGAGAATGTGGCCCTGTCCCAGCGGAGCTACAAATGAACCTCACGCTTCGCATTTGGCGTCAGCCGAGACCGGATGCGCCAGGAAAAATGGAGCGCTATGAGGCGCACGACGTCAGTCCGGACATGTCGTTCCTCGAGATGCTCGATGTGGTGAACGAAGGCTTGGTCGAGAGCGGCAAGACCCCGATCGCGTTCGATCACGATTGTCGCGAAGGGATTTGTGGTGCCTGCGGTATGATGATCAACGGCGTCGCGCACGGTCCAAACCGAGGCACGGCGACGTGTCAACTTCACATGCGCAGCTTCCGCGACGGTGACACGATCTCCATCGAGCCGTGGCGATCGCGGGCGTTTCCGGTGATCAAGGATCTCGTCGTGAACCGCGGAGCACTCGATCGCATCATCGCGGCGGGCGGATTCATCAGCGCCCCGACGGGCAGCGCGCAGGACGCCAACACCCTGCCAATTCCCAAGCAGGCGGCCGACGACGCGATGGACGCTGCCGCGTGCATCGGCTGCGGCGCGTGCGTGGCGGCATGTCCCAACGGCTCGGCATCGCTGTTTACGGCGGCGAAGATCTCACACCTGGGACTGCTCCCGCAGGGACAGCCGGAGCGCAATCGGCGCGCGGCGCGCATGGTCGCGCAGATGGATGCCGAGGGGTTTGGGCACTGCACCCTGTATGGCGAGTGCCAGGATGCGTGCCCGAAAGAAATCAGCATCGACACGATCGCGCGAATGAATCACGACTTCATCACGGCGACGCTGAGCGCGCGCGAAGAGAAGTCCGTCGGCGGCGTCGGTTGACCTGAACGCCGCCTCGCGCATCAGAGCTTGGGCAGCGTGACGCCGACCTGGCTCTGATATTTTCCGCCCTTGTCCTTGTACGAGATCTCGGGTTCTTCCTCACCGCGGAAGAACAGCACCTGCGCGATTCCCTCGTTTGCGTAGATCTTGGCTGGCAGCGGCGTGGTGTTCGAGATTTCGAGGGTGACGAAGCCTTCCCACTCGGGTTCGAGCGGCGTCACGTTGGTGATGATCCCGCACCGAGCGTACGTCGATTTTCCGACGGTCACGACCAAGATATTTCTCGGAATTCGAAAGTATTCGACCGACCGCGCCAACGCGAACGAGTTCGGCGGAACAATGCATACATCTCCCTCGTACTCGACGAATGACTTGGGGTCGAACGCTTTGGGATCGACGATCGAGTTCAGCACATTGGTGAAGATCCTGAACTCATGGGCAACTCGCATGTCGTAACCGTACGAGCTCACGCCGTACGAGATCACACCTTTGCGGACCTGCCGGTCCTCGAATGGTTCGATCATTCTATGCTCGCGAGCCATTCGCGAGATCCAGCGGTCGGCCATTATCACTGCAGGGTGGAGGGTTGAGGGTGGAGGGTGGAGAACCGCGCGCGCGTGAAGCTATCCACGCGCGGCGCGAACGCCAAGCGCGAGCCGTCGCAGCCGACGTCATCAAACGCCCTCGCGGCGCGGTGCGCCGCACACCGACCCTCTACCCTCAACCCTCCACCCTGTTGTCATCGTTGACCCGTTCCAGCGGCATGGATAACTTTCGCGCGCTGGACTTAGTGAAAGATTTCACGAAGTTGGGAGACCCATGCTTCACACGTACTTCCCAGTCCTGCTGCTCCTCGGCTTCGTCATCGCCAACGCGGTGCTGATGTTGGGGCTCTCCCACCTCACGCTGCGCCCGCGACCGACCACCGTCAAACAAACGCCGTACGAGTCGGGAATCCCGCCCCTCGGCGACGCGCACGAGCGCTTCTCCGTCAAGTTCTACATGGTGGCGGTGCTGTTCATCATCTTCGACATCGAAACCGTCTTCATGATCCCGTGGGGCGCGTACTATCGACAACTGTCGTGCACGGTCCCGCTCGCGCTGGGCAACTGTCCTGCAGGCCAGCTATCGCTCTTCGGTCTCTCCGAAATGATCGTGTTCATGCTGATTCTGCTTGTCGGGTTCGTCTACGTTTGGAAGAAGGGAGCGCTGCAATGGGATTGAGTCCACGTCCTGATCCGCGATTCGTCGAGACGTCGAGCAATGAGCCGTGGATAACGACGAAGCTCGACGCCTTCGTCAACTGGGGACGCAAGAACTCGTTGTGGCCCATGCCGTTCGGCACCGCGTGCTGCGCGATCGAGTTCATGGCGACCGCGGCGAGCAAGTACGATCTCGCGCGATTCGGTATGGAGCGACAGGCCTTCTCGCCGCGACAAGCCGACCTGCTCATCTGCGCCGGACGCGTCCCGTTCAAACTCGCCCCGGTGCTGCGTCGGATCTGGCAGCAAATGCCGCAACCCAAGTGGTGCATCTCGATGGGGGCATGCGCGTCGACCGGGGGCATGTTCGACAACTACGCCGTGGTGCAGGGCATCGACAGCATCATTCCGGTCGACGTCTATGTTCCGGGCTGCCCGCCCCGGCCCGAAGGGTTGCTCTACGGTATCATCATGCTGCAGAAGAAAGTCGCCAACGAACATTCGGGCGACAAATCGCTTCGTAACGAGATGGAGCCTGATCCGGACACACAGCTCTACATCCCGCCGTCAGTCATCGACGAAGTGTCGGAGCCGTTCGGTAATTCCATTCATCAGACGCGCTCGGGCCTGTGAGCAACGACGGCAGCTTCGCCCCGGTCGTCGCGGGTAGCGCGCTCGGCGCCGGCGCGCCGGCGCCGGTGAGCCCGAGGAACGTGGCCCATCGAGGTGGCGATCCGAATCAATCCGTCGAGCCGATGCGGCAGCAATTCGGTGCCGCCGTTCGACGTGTCGACGTCGTATGGGGTGAGACAACGGTCGTGATCGACCCGGCGCGTGTGCACGACGTGATTCGCTGGCTGCACGACGACACGTCGCAGCGCTACGACTATTTGTCGGACGTGACTGCCGTCGAATTTCGCGACCTCGAGCAGCCAATCGAGGTCGTGTGGCATCTGCGCTCGCTCCCGTATCGCCGATTCCTGCGCGTCAAGGCACAGATCGATCGAGGTGCCGCGCTCGAGGTGCCAAGCGTGTGGGACATCTACAAAGGCGCAGACTGGCTCGAGCGCGAATGCTACGACATGTTCGGCATTCGCTTCGTCGGTCATCCGGACCTCCGGCGCTTGCTCATGTGGGAGCAATACAACGAAGGCTTTCCGCTGCGAAAGGATTTTCCATTGCGTGGCCGGTTCAGTCGGTCGGAGCAGTTGCGTCAGGCGCTTGCCGCGAATCCCGAGGCGAGATACTCGAAGGACGAGCTGTCGATCGCCGACGCGTTCGAGGATTTGCCGGCCGACATGCGGCGTCGCTTGACGACGGGCGAGCGCACGGGCGAGTAGATCATGGCAACGACGAAACGAACGGTTGAGGTCGAGCTCTCGACGACGGGCTTGGATGCGCAAGGCCGTCCGCAGCGCGTTCCGCTCGCGGTGGACGAAGGCGGCAACGTGCTGACCATGGAGGCGCCGCCCGGCATCGAGCCGGACCTGTCCGGTGAGCATATGCTCATCAACATGGGTCCGCAGCATCCGGCCACGCACGGTGTGCTGCGCCTCGTGCTCGAGCTCGACGGCGAAACGGTCGTTCGCTGCATTCCGCACATCGGATACCTCCACTGCGGATTCGAGAAGATCGGTGAGTATCGCCAATACAATCAGATCATCCCCTGGACCGACCGTGAGGATTATCTCAACTCACCGGGCAACAACGTCGCGTTCGCGCTCGGCGCCGAGCGATTGTTCGGGATCGAGATCACGGAACGGTGCAAGGTGCTGCGGGTTATCGCCTGCGAGCTCTCACGGATCATCTCGCATCTGGTCTGGCTCGGCACCACGTGCATCGACATCGGCGCGTTTACGCCGTTTCTGTGGGCGTTTCAGCAACGCGAAGAAGTCTACGAGATGCTGGAGATGTGGATCGGTGCCCGGCTCACGACATCGCTGACACGCGTCGGAGGCATGGGCGCCGACATTCCGGACGGATTCACCGAGAAGCTCTCGGCGTTCATCCGCGGATTTCCCAAAATCGTCGACGAGATCGACCGCGTGATCACGCGGAACGGCATCTGGGTCGGCCGCACGGTGGGACTCGGCGTGATGTCGCCCGAGGAGGCGGTGAACTACGGGCTCTCCGGCCCGATGGTGCGCGCGTCCGGCGTCGCGTACGACGTGCGGAAGGACTTTCCGTATCTCGACTATGAGACGTACGACTTCGATGTCCCGGTCGGGACGAATGGCGACGTGTACGATCGGTTCCTCATTCGCATGGAAGAGCTGCGTCAATCGACCCGCATCCTCGAACAGGCGCTCAAGCGCTTGCCCGACGGACCAGTCAACGTGGACGACCATCGTGTCATTCTGCCGCCAAAGAGCAAGGCGACGAGCGACATGGAGTCGATGATCCATCACTTCAAGCAGGTGATGGAAGGTCCGCGGCCCGATGCCGGCGAGTGTTACGTCGCCGTCGAGAGCCCAAAGGGCGAGAAAGGCTACTACATGGTATCAGACGGCTCGTCCAAGCCCGTCCGCTGGCGTATTCGCCCGCCGTCGTTCGTGAACCTGTCGGCGATTCCGCGCATGGTGGAAGGCCATCTTCTCTCCGACGTCATCGCGATCAACGCATCGATCGACATCGTGATGGGAGAGATCGATCGATGATGTCGACATGAGATCCTTCGCTTCGCTCAGGATGACACATGAGTGAGATGACGTACGAGCCCGTGTTCACGCCGGGGAGCGCGCGTCGCAAGGAGTTGGACGACGTGCTGTCGCGCTATCCGACGAAGATGGCGGCGCTCCTTCCCGCGCTCTGGATGGTGCAGTACGAGCGTGGATGGGTGAGCGATGACGGCATGGCCGAAGTCGCGGCGGTGCTCGACTTGACGCCGGCGTACGTCAAGGGCGTCGTCACGTTCTACACGATGTACCACCAACATCCTGTCGGACGGCATTTCATCCAGGTCTGCACGACGTCGCCGTGCAATGTGTGCGGCGCCGAAGATGTGGTCGATTCGCTGCTCAAGCACACCGGCTGTCTCGAGCTGGGGCAGACGTCGTCCGACGGCAAGTACACCGTGATCGAAGTGGAGTGCCTCGGCGCGTGCGGCTTCGCCACCCCGATCATGATCGATGACGAGTTCATCGAATCGGTGACGCCGGAGAACGTTCCGCAGATTCTCGGAGCCATCAAGTAACGCAATGGGATATCCGCACAAGTCGCACCCACGCGAAGCGGCGCTCCTCTCCCAGCACTTTGGCGAGAAAGAAGCGACGACGCTCGACGGATGGAAGAAGCGCGGCGGCTACACCGCCCTGAAAACCTCGCTCGGCATGTCACCGGCCGAGATCGTCACGGTCGTCAAGGACTCGGGACTCCGCGGCCGCGGCGGTGCCGGATTTCCGACCGGCGTCAAATGGTCGTTCATGAAGCCGGGCGATGGGAAGCCGCACTATCTCTGCTGCAACGCCGACGAATCGGAGCCGGGCACGTTCAAAGACCGTGAGCTCATGCGCTGGACACCGCACGCGCTCATCGAAGGGTGCGCGATCGGCTCGTACGCGATCGGCGCCGAGACGTGCTACATCTACATCCGAGGCGAGTTCACCGAGCCGATCGTGCGCGTCGAGGCGGCACTGAAAGAGTGCTACGCCGCGGGCATCCTCGGCAAAAACGCGATGGGGTCGGGGAAGACGATCAACATTTACGTGCATCGCGGCGCGGGCGCATACATCTGCGGTGAAGAGACCGCGTTGATGAATTCGCTGGAGGGGAAGCGGGGAAATCCGCGCATCAAGCCGCCATTTCCGGCCGTGTCCGGCGTGTTTAACATGCCGACGACGATCAACAACGTGGAGACGCTGGCCGCGGTGCCGCACATCATCAACAGCGGCGCGGCGTGGTACAAACAGTGGATGCGTCCCGACAATCCCAAAAGCACGGGGACCAAACTCTACTCGGTGTGCGGCAACATTCAGAAGCCCGGCAACTACGAAGTGCCGATGGGTTTTCCGTTCAAAGATTTCTTATATGATCTCTGCGGCGGTCCGTTGCCTGGTCGAAAGTTCCGCGCGATCATCCCCGGGGGCATCTCGGTCCCGATCCAGACGCTCGACGAAGCCGAGGCGAGTCTCATGGACTACGAGGGCTTCGTCGCGCAGGGCACCATGCTCGGCTCCGGCGGCGTGATCGTCATCGACGACGCGCAGAACCTCGTGAAGCAGATCGCCCGCGCCGCGCGCTTCTTTGCCCATGAGAGCTGCGCGCAGTGTACCCAGTGCCGCGAAGGCACGGCGTGGACGACCAAGATCCTCGAACGAATCGTCGCCGGCGACGGAACACCAGAAGACCTCGACACGCTGCTCGAGATTGCCGAGAACATGACGGGCAAGACGATTTGTGTCCTCAGCGACTCGTGCGCGACGCCCGTGGTTTCGGGAATCATGAAATTCCGTGGAGACTTCGAGGCGTTGATCAAGAAGAAGAAGCATTTCCTCGTGCCGGCGGTGGCCTGATGGCAGACATGATCAATCTCACCATTGAGGGGCGGCAGGTGAGCGTTCCCGCGGGGACGTCGATCCTCGAGGCGGCCAAATACGCGGGCGTGCTCGTGCCGCACTACTGCTATCACCCGGGACTGCCGGTGGCCGGCGTTTGCCGCATGTGTCTCGTCGAGGTCGAGAAAGCGCCCAAGCTCGCTCCGTCGTGCGCGACGGCCGCTGCCGAAGGCCAGGTCGTCCACGTGCATTCGGACAAGGCGCTCGAGGCGCGAAAGGGCGTGCTCGAGATGCTGCTCATCAACCACCCGCTCGATTGCCCGATCTGCGATCAGGCGGGCGAGTGCGAGCTACAGGACTACACCTATCGCGAGGGCCGTGCCGAGGGACGATACCGCGATCCCAAGCGCTTCAATCCGGTCGAAGACTTCGGTGGTGACGTGATGTACACGCCGAACCGCTGCATTCTTTGCACGCGCTGCGTTCGGTTCATGGAGGATGTCGCGCACGATCCGGTTCTCAACGTGAGCGAACGCGGCGACCGCGCGGTGATCGGCAAGTTCGAGGGACAGGATTTGACGCACCCGTGGGCGGGCAACGTGATCGAGCTCTGTCCGGTCGGCGCGCTGCTCTCGAAGGATTCGCTCAACAAAGCACGCGCCTGGGAGCTTGACCGAACGGCGTCGGTCTGCCCGAATTGCTCGCAGGGGTGCAACATGATCGTCGAGACGCGCGACAACGTCGTCATGCGTCTCCGCCCGCGTCCCAACGAGGATGTGAACAAGTACTTCATGTGCGATCACGGGCGCCTGAACTACCGTTGGATGAACCGGCAGGATCGCGTCGACGTGCCGATGGTGAGACATGGCGCGACGCTCGCCGGAACCGACTGGCAGCTCGCGATCAGCGAGGCCGCCCGCGTGATCTCGGGGAAGCGTGCGTTCGTGCTCGCGTCGCCGATGCTCTCGAACGAAGCGTTGTTCCTGTTGGCCGAGCTGGTGAAGAAGACCGGCGGCGCCGGCGCATTTCGCGTCGAGCAGGGCGAGGAAGCCCCCTTGGCCGGCGTGGAAGATCTGGCGTTGCGCCGCGATCGCGCGGCCAACGTCCGCGGTGCTGAGCTACTCGGGTTCACCAACAGCGCGACACCGTTGTCGACGCTCACGAGCGGGGACGTGCTCGTCGTCGCCGACGAGGAGTTGGCCGGCGTGGATGTGCCCGACGTCGCAAAGGCGAGCGCGATCATCGTCATCGGAACAACCTTGCCGCCGTGGGTCCGCCACGCGGCGGCCGTCGTGCTGCCCATCGCCAACTTCGTCGAGGAAGAAGGGACGTTCACCAACCTGCGTGGACGCGTGCAGCGCTTCATGCAGGCCAAGGCGGCGCCCGGGTTCGCGCGGCCAAGCTGGTATGTAATAGCCGATCTGCTGACCGCGCTCGGTGTGCGAAATAGTTATTCGCTGGCCAGCGAAGTCTTCGGTGCGCTCGCGGTCGCGCATCCAGAGTTCGGCGGCATGAGTTACGACGCGCTGGCCCTAAAGGGGAAGACAATCGCCAGCGCCGAAGCGACGGCGGGAGCAACCGCGTGACCGCGCTCGCACTCCTGCAAGCCGCGACGCAGGGTGGTGGTCTCGAGTACCTGCCATCGCCGCCCAGTGGCGGCGCGTGGTTCCTCGCGACCATTGTCAAGATGCTTCTGACATTCACGATCTACATGATCGGTGTCATGATGGTCATCTGGCTCGAGCGCCGGGTGTGCGCCTTCATCCAGGATCGTCGCGGACCCAACCGCGTCGGACCGCACGGGCTGCTGCAGTCCGTAGCCGATGGCGTGAAGAACATCATGAAGGAAGAGACATACCCGGATCAGGCGTACCTGCCGCTGTTCATTCTCGCGCCGGTGATGTCATTCATTCCGGCGCTGCTCACGTGGTCGGTGATTCCGTACGGTGCCCCATGGGAATCGCAGTGGGGCACGATCGACACCGCGCTGGCACCGTTGCCAATCGGGTTCCTGTTCATTCTCGCGATCGGATCGCTCGGCGTGTACGGCATCGTGCTCGCCGGGTGGTCGTCGAACAACAAATACTCGCTGCTCGGCGGCCTGCGTTCGAGTGCGCAGATGATCTCATACGAGATCGCCATGGGCATGTCGACCATCCCGGTCCTGATTTTGGCGGGCAACGTCTCGCTCGACCGCGTCGTGGCGCAGCAAGGCGGTTGGGGCCTTCACTGGAACGCCATCAACTGCACGATCGCCTGGTTCATCTTCATGGTCGCGGCCTTCGCCGAGACGAACCGGCTGCCTTTTGACTTGCCCGAGGCGGAATCGGAGCTCGTCGCCGGCTATCACTCCGAGTACAGCGCGATGAAGTTCTCGATGTTCTTCATCGCCGAGTACGCCAACATGATGACGGCGAGCGCGCTCATGGCGACGCTGTTCTTCGGCGGCTGGGACATTCCGTTCACGGTTTGGGACAACATCGCGCCGCATACGCTCCTGAAGACCCTGGCGACGTTCGTGTTCTTCTGGGTGAAGATCATGATGTTCGTGTTCGTCTACATCTGGATCCGCTGGACGCTGCCGCGTTTCCGCTACGATCAGCTCATGGCACTCGGCTGGAAATTCATGCTCCCCACGGCACTCGCGTACATCGTCGTCATTGCGGGGGCGACGCTCGGACTCGAATTCGCCGGCATTCATCCAGATTCGTGGAAGTTCGCCGTCGCGATGCTCGTCATCAATCTCGTGCTCATGGCGTTGCTGTTCGGCCTCATCGACCGCGGCCGCCTCATCAGCCCGGCCTACTCGCGTCTCGACAAACGCAATCTCGACAAGCTCCGTCGCGCGCGATTCGATCGCGCGCACTTCGAGCCTGCAACCAGTGAAGGGGGAGCGGACTGATGGCCATCGGAGTGAAGGTGCTTGAGCGGCCGATCGCGGAAACGAGCTATGTGCGCGCCACCCTCAAGGGCATGGGGCTCACGCTGTCGCACATTTTCCGCGAGAAGGTGACCTACCAGTATCCGGAAGAGAAATGGTCACTCTCGCCTCGGTGGCGCGGGACGCATCGCATGCTCACGACCGAGGATGGCAAGGCCAAGTGCGTGGCGTGCGGCCTGTGCCCCACGGTCTGTCCGGCAAACTGCATCAAGCTCGTTCCCGGCGAAGACGAGAACGGCAACCGCTATCCGCTCGTGTTCGAGATCGACGAGTTCCGCTGCATCTTCTGCGGCTACTGTCAGGAAGTCTGCCCGGAAGAGGCGATCCACCTTGGGCGGCACTACGAGAATTCTGAATACAGTCGCGAAGGGTTCGTCTACGACCTCGAGCGGTTGATGGCCCAGACCCATCCGGTGTGCGAGATGTGGGACCCAGCCGATCCCAAGGGCGAGTGATGCTCGCGCAAGACATGCCGCACGGGACCCTCCCGCTCCTCTACACGTTTCACTTTTACCTGTTCGGGCTCATCGCCATCGTTTCGGCGCTGCTGTTCGTGACGCGGAAGAGTCCTGTGGCGGCCGCGCTGTGGTTGGTGAACACGATGTTCAGCCTCGCCGCGCTCTACGTAATGCTCGACGCGCAGTTTATCGGCGCCATCCAGGTGCTGGTCTACGCCGGCGCGATCATGGTCGTGTTCTTATTCGTCATCATGCTACTCAACCTCGGCCACGGCGTCGTTGGTGATGCCCGCGGACTGGGATGGAAGCTGACCGCCGGCGCCATCGGCGTGGCGATCTTGGCGGAGATCTTCGCGCTCACGCGGTCGTCGACCGCGATCAATTTGACGCTGCCGGCCGGCTACACCGCGCAGCAGGTCGAACGCACGGGCGCGATTGCACCGATCGCGGGTCCATTGTTCAACGAGTATCTGCTCGCGTTCGAGGTGACGAGCGTGCTGCTTCTCGCCGCGATCGTCGGCGCCGTGGTCCTCGGGAAACAGCGAGGTGAGCACGATGCTGGCTGAGGCGCTCTTCTTTTCGGCGGTGCTGTTCACGATCGGCGTGTTCGGCGTCCTCATTCGCCGGAACGCGATCATCGTCTTCATGTGCGTCGAGCTGATGCTCAACGCGGTGAACCTGACGTTCGTGGCGTTCGCGCAAGCGTACGGCGCGGCCGGCCAAGTGTTCGTGTTCTTCGTGATGACGGTCGCCGCGGCCGAAGCCGCGGTGGGACTGGCGATCATCATTGCGCTCTTCCGTCACCGGCAGACCGTCAACCTTCAGAACATCAACCTCCTCAAAGGCTGATGCTTTCTCTTTTGCAAGCAGCGACCGCGGGCGCGCATCCGCTCACCGGCACCATCGCCGAGTGGGTGTGGTTGGTTCCGCTGCTCCCGTTGTTGGGGTTCATCTTCAACGGCGCATTGTCGTTGGCCAGCGCGTATCATCCCGGTCCGGGTGATCCGGCGCTCGACGCCGGCGATCATTCGCATCATACGCATCCCACTCCCGAGGAACACGGCGCCGCCGGCGACGACACCCACGCGGTTGCGCGGCATCGGTTCGCGACGGTCACGAGCATGGTCGGCTCGGGCGTGCTGATTCTCTCCTTCTTGCTCAGCGCCGCGATCTTCTTCGCGATGCGTGGGGCAGGGGAGATCACCGCTCCGTTCGTGCAGCGGTACTTCTCCTGGATGCCGGTGGGCGACCTGCGTGTCGACGCCGCGCTCCAGCTCGACCAGCTGTCGATGATGATGACGCTCGTCGTGACGGGCGTCGGCGCGCTCATCCATCTCTTCAGCGTCGGCTACATGCAGGACGATCCCGGGTATCCACGCTACTTCGCGTACCTGAATCTGTTCGTCTTTTTCATGCTGCTGCTGGTGCTCGGCGGGAATTACCCGTTGCTGTTCATCGGCTGGGAAGGTGTCGGTCTCTGCTCGTACCTGTTGATCGGGTTCTGGTTCAGTGAGAAAGCGAACGCTGACGCGGGAAAGAAAGCGTTCATCGTGAATCGCATCGGCGACTTCGGCTTCCTGATCGCGATGTTCATGATCTTCGCGAACATGCGGACGCTGGATTTCACCGGCGTGCAGGAGGGTGCGGCGTCACTGCCCGTGGGCGGCACGCTCGTCACGGCGATTTGTCTGTTTCTCTTCCTGGGCTGCATCGGCAAGAGCGCGCAAATCCCGCTCTATGTGTGGCTGCCCGACGCGATGGCCGGCCCCACGCCGGTGTCGGCACTCATTCACGCGGCGACCATGGTGACGGCGGGCGTTTACCTGATCGCGCGCAGCAGCATGCTGTTCTCGATCGCTCCCGTGGCGCAGATCGTCGTGGTCGTGATCGGCGCGCTTACCGCGATCTTTGCCGCGTCGATCGGTCTCAAGCAATGGGACATCAAGAAGGTCCTCGCGTATTCGACCGTCTCACAGCTCGGCTACATGTTCATCGGCGTGGGATCGGGCGCGTACGTCACCGGCCTATTCCACCTCGTGACACACGCCTTCTTCAAGGCGCTCCTATTCCTTGGATCCGGCTCGGTGATCTTCGCGATGCACCGCGCCTATCACCACAGCGGCAACCATGATGACGCGCAGGACATGCGGAACATGGGTGGCCTCAAGCAGTACATGCCCGTGACGTTCGGGCTGATGTGGATCGCGACCTTGGCGATCGCGGGCATCCCACCCCTGTCGGGCTTTTTCTCGAAGGACGAGATCCTCGGCGCCTTGTTCGCGCGCGCGGGGCACTCGACGATCGCGAGTGCGCATTTGTTCGGAATTCCCGGGAGCGCGTGGCTGTATTTCGCGTACCTGTTGGGGCTGATCGCCGCGTTCATGACGGCCGTGTACATGACCCGCATGATGATCTACACCTTCCACGGCCCAAACCGAACGGGCCAGAAGGAGCGCGGCCATTTGGCTGAGGCACCGTGGATCATGACGGGACCGTTGGTGGTTCTCGGGGTGCTCACGGCGATCGGCGGCTGGATCAACTTGCCCGACTTCGCGCCGCTCGGCGTCGTCGGCGCGCTCGAGCATTGGCTTGACCCCGTGCTCGGGGCGCCGACCGCACATGTCATCGCGGGCGCGGGCGAAACATCGGCGAGTCTCGAGTACGGGCTCGTCGGGCTCGCGGTGTTGATCGCCGCCGGCGGTATCGCGCTGGCTTGGACGCGACTCGAGCCCGACACGCTCGTGCCGAAACGCGAGGCCCCGCAGGAGGAAGGCTTCGAGAAAGTGCTCGTCAACAAGTACTACGTCGATGAAATCTACGATGAAACGATCGTCCAACCGGTGATCGGGATCTCGCGCGGGCTGCTCTGGCGCGGTATCGACGTTGGGCTCATCGATGGCCTCGGTGTGAACGGCAGCGCGTACTTCACCAGGTTCGTTGGGTGGGTGGGCTCGCAGCTGCAGTCCGGTCAGCTCGGCACGTATGCGTGGGTGCTCGTCGCGGGCGTCCTGGCCGTTCTGGGCGCGTTCAGCATTCGATGATCACGACTGACTAATTCATGAACGCTCTGCTGACGTCCATCGGGTACTCGAGCTGGATCCTCCCGGCGCTCCTCATCATCCCGATCGTGGGGGCGGCGGTCATCTGGCTGCTTGGCGCGAGGCGGAGCCGACCGTCGGGCGATGAAGTGGCCAGCGGCGTGGCATCGGCGCCGCGGCTGATCGCGCTCGTCACGTTCGCCGTGGAATTCGTCGTTTCGCTTGGGCTCTGGTGGAGCTTTGACCCGGCGAGTGCGGCGTGGCAATCCGTCGTCGACCTGGCGTGGATTCCGTCGTGGGGTATTCGCTTCACGATCGGCGTCGACGGCATCGCCGTGATGATGGTGCTGCTCACGACCTTCATCATGCTGCTGTCCGTTGGTGGCAGCTGGACGAGCATTCGGGCGCGCGCCCATAGCTACTACGCGTTGCTGCTCATCCTCACCACGGGCATGATCGGCGTGTTCCTCGCGCTCGATCTCTTCCTTTTCTACGTGATGTGGGAAGTGATGCTGATCCCGATGTACTTCATCATCGGGATCTGGGGCGGCGACCGCCGAATCTACGCCAGCCTCAAATTCTTCATCTACACGATGGTCGGCTCGCTCCTCATGCTGGTCGCCATCATCTACCTCGGCCTCGCCGCGCGAAATCCAGCCACTGGGATTGCAAGCTTCGGCTACGACGACATCCTGCAGAACGCCCGTGTGACGTCGACGGCCGCCAAGTGGTTGTTCGGCGCGTTCTTCCTCGCGTTCGCCGTGAAAGTGCCGATGTTCCCGTTCCACACGTGGTTGCCCGACGCGCACGTCGAAGCGCCGACAGCGGGTTCCGTGGTCCTGGCGAGCATCATGTTGAAGCTCGGAACGTTCGGCTTCCTTCGTCTGGCGGTGCCGCTGTTTCCGACCGCGGCGATGGACCCGACGATTCGCGGACTGATCCTCGGCCTGGCGGTCGTCGGCATCGTCTACGGCGCGTTGGTGTCGCTCGTACAGCCCGATTTCAAGAAGCTCGTCGCATATTCGTCAGTCAGTCACCTGGGCTTCGTCATGCTCGGCATCTTCGCGCTCACGGTGCAGAGCGTACAGGGCGCCCTTATGGTGATGATCAATCACGGCATCTCGACGGGCGCGTTGTTCCTTCTGGTCGGCATGATTTACGAACGCAGACACACACGCCTTATCGATGCGTACGGCGGCATCGCGCGCGTCGTGCCGATGTTCGCCGCCGCGCTGACGATCGTGACGTTCAGCAGCATCGGCGTACCGGGCACGAACGGATTCGTCGGCGAGTTTCTCGTGCTGATCGGCGCGTTCCGTACCCAACCGATTTTGACATTCATCGCGACGACCGCCGTCATTATCTCGGCGGCGTATCTGCTGTGGGCGATTCAGCGAATTCTGTTCAATCCGCTCGACAAACCCGAGAACGAGCACATCCCGGATTTGAATCGGCGTGAGCTCGCCATCATGGTCCCCATCGTCGCGGCGATCATCTGGCTGGGCGTCTACCCGGCGCCCGTGCTGCGACGCATGGAAGGCGCCGCCGAGAAATTCGTCGGCAGCGTGGACGCACGTCGCAACATGCTGATGCGCGGAGTCGCGGAGGGCCGGCGCTGATGCCGACGCTCGATCTCTCCATCCCATCGCAGCTCACCGTCGCGCTCGTGCCCGACCTCGTCCTCATGGGCGGCGCGATGATCCTCCTCCTCTGGGCCGCCTGGCGTCCTGATAGCGACGAGCATCAACGGCGCGTCGGCATCGCGAGCATCATCCTCGCCGGCATCACGATGGTGCTCGTCCTGAACTGGGTCGGGCGTTTCGACGCGGGCCCGGGCCCGATCGCGGTCGACAACTTCCGCTGGCTTGTCGACGTCGTGATTCTCTTGGGGACGGTGTTCGCCATCGCGCTCGGCATGGATGACAACATGCGCTCGGGCGTGCGCTCGGCCGAATCGCACGTGCTCGTGTTGCTCGCGTCGTCGGGAATGATGCTGCTCGCCGGCGCGCGCGACCTCATAATCGTCTTCCTCGGCGTCGAGCTGATGTCGATTTCCGTGTACGCGCTCGCCGGCATCAACCGCCGCAGCATTCGATCGGCCGAGGGCGCGCTCAAGTACTTCCTGCTCGGCGCATTCTCGACCGCGTTCCTCCTGTACGGGATCGCGCTCATTTACGGCGCGACGGGGACGACGAACCTGACGATGATCGCCGGCCGCATCACAATGTACAATCTTGCCGCGAGCCCGCTGCTGGCGACCGGCATCGGGATGCTGCTCATCGGATTCGGCTTCAAGGTCGCCACGGTTCCATTCCACATGTGGGCGCCCGATGTCTACGAGGGCGCGCCGTCGGCGATCACGGCGTACATGGCCGCGACGGTGAAAGCCGCCGCGTTCGCCGCGTTCATTCGCGTCTGGCTCGAGGCGTTCCCGTACAGTACCGCCGTGTGGCACCCGGCCGTGAGCGGACTCGCGATCGCGACGATGCTATTCGGCAACGCAATCGGCATCGTGCAGCGCAACCTCAAGCGACTACTCGCCTACTCGAGCATCGGTCACGCAGGGTATCTGCTCGTCGCGGTCGCGTCGGGCACGTTCCAAGCGTCATCGGCGATGCTGTTCTACCTGTTCGTCTACACGCTCGCCACATTCGGCGCGTTCGCGGTGGTCGTCACACTGACGCGCGAAGGTCAAAAGACGGTGGTGCTCGACGACCTCGCTGGCCTCTGGAGCGTTCGACCGTGGCTCGCGTTCTCAATGGGTGTCATCATGCTCGCGCTGCTCGGCTTCCCGATCTTTGGTGGCGCGGGCTTCTTCGCGAAGTGGTATGTGCTGCAGGCGGCGTTGCAGGCCCCGGTCAAGCAAACGACGCTTGCCGTGGTGCTCGTGCTCACGACCGTTGTCTCGGCGGGGTATTACCTGTACGTCGTGATGCTGATGTTCATGCGACCGCGCGCCGAAGGCGCGCTCGTGCCTGAGCGTGCCGGCGGACTGACGCGGATGGTGCTCGCCGTGAGCGTCGTGCTCATCCTGATCATGGGCGTCGTCCCGGATTTCGCCGTGCGTCTCGCGGCCGCCGGACGGCTGCGAATGGAGATCACACCGGGGAGAGGAACTGAGCAGCGCGGGGCGGCGATTGGACTGCCGCCCGCAGATCGGGTACGGATCGTGAACGCGGCCGAGCGTATCCGCTGACGTCCCGGGGCCGCGCGGCGGCCCCGTTTTCTTTCAGAGATTCACGATGGCTATCTCATCTGGGATTTTCCGACAGTACGACATCCGCGGCATCGTCGACAAGGACCTCACGACCGACGCTGCCCGCGCGATCGGGGTGGCGTACGCGGCGTATCTCGTCGAGCGCGACATCGAGGGCGCGGTGGCGGTGGGGCGTGACAATCGGCCCAGCGGCTCCAAGCTTCGCGACGCGCTGGTCGACGGGCTCACCAACTCAGGCGTCGATGTCATCGACATCGGCGTTGTACCGACGCCGCTCAACTATTGGGCGCTGCACCACCTGCCGGTTGTGGGCGGCATTCAGATCACGGGCTCGCACAATCCGCCGGAATACAACGGATTCAAATTATCCGTCGGGACAGGATCAGTGCACGGCGAAGAGATCCAGCATCTCTATGCACTAACGCAGCGACCCCAGTCCGTAGCCGGTAAGAAGGGGTCGCGACGCGACGAAGCGGTCATCGATCGCTACGTCGACGACATCATCCACCGAATCGGGAGGCTTGCGCGCCCGATCCGCGGCGTCTACGACTGCGGCAACGGGGCGGGCGCGCTGGTCGCGCCGGCACTGCTCGCCAAGCTCGGCCTGCAAGGACGTGGCTTGTTCTGCGAGAGCGACGGCACCTTCCCGAATCACCATCCCGATCCCACGGTGCCCGAGAACCTGGCTGACCTCATCGCGGCCGTCGAGAAGGACGGTGCCGAGATCGGCATCGCGTTCGATGGTGACGCCGATCGAATCGGCGTGGTGGACGGCAACGGAACAATCGTGTGGGGCGATCGCATTCTCATTCTCTATGCGCGTGATGTTCTCGCGCGCACGGGACGCGGCCAGCCGATCATCTTCGACGTGAAGTGCTCGCAGGCGCTCCCAATGGCGATCGAACAGGCGGGTGGAAGGCCAGTCATGTGGAAGACTGGCCACTCGCTCATCAAAGACAAGATGCGCGAGTTGAACGCGCCGATCGCCGGCGAGATGTCCGGACACATGTTCTTTACCGAAGGCTTTTACGGGCACGACGACGCGTTGTATGGCGCGGCGCGACTGCTTCGCATCCTCGCCGACTCCGGCCGCACCGTCGCGCAACTCTTGTCCGATGTTCCCGAGTTCGTGTCGACGCCCGAGCTGCGCATCGACGTCCCGGATGAATTGAAGTTCGGGCTCGTCGAGCGCGCGGTGCAATATTTTCGTGCGCGGCACGACGTGATCGACGTCGACGGCGTCCGTGTTCTGTTCGGCGACGGCTGGGGTTTGATTCGCGCGTCGAACACGCAGCCCGTGATCGTCGCGCGCTACGAGGCAGCTACGCCCGAGCGTCTCGCCGCGATTCGTGGCGAGATGGAAGGCTGGCTGCGCGACCAAGGCGTCCGAGTGTGACATGACGAGACGGCGGTGGCTCATGCTCGCGCTGGGGGCTGCCGCGATCTTGTTGATCCTCGGCCGCGTGTTGGCCGGCGTGTACGCGGATTACCTCTGGTACGACGCGCTCGGGGCCACCGCCCTGTGGCGCGCCCGACTCGGCGCCCTCGCTGTTCTCCGCGGGTCGTCGGCGCTCGTGGCCTCGGCGTTTGCGTTCGCCAATTTCTACGCGGTGCGGCAGTCGGTCGTGTCGCTTGTCTTTCCGCGGCGGCTCGCCAACCTCGAGATCGGCGAAGAGGTCCCCGGGCGGTATCTCGTCGGCGTGGCCGTGGCGCTGTCGGTCGCCGTCGGCGTGCTGCTCGCAATCCCCCAGACCGATTGGACCAGTGTGATCCTCGCGGGCTCGAGCCGCCTGTTCTACGAGACCGATCCGTACTTCGGTGCCGATCTGGCGTTCTTCGTTTACTGGTTGCCGTTCGAGAACATGCTGTGGACGTGGGCGTTTCTCACTCTGGTTGTCGTCCTGGTCGTCGTCGTGTTGATCTATGCACTTACGCCGAGCCTGAAGTGGCGCCGTGGCTCACTCTACGCGTCAACGTACGTCAGGCGGCACCTGACAGTGCTGGTCGGCGTTCTCTTGCTGATGCTCGCGTGGAGCTTTCGCCTCGATATGTTCTCGCTCGTTGTTGATGGCGGCGGCATCGACGGCGCCTTCACGTACACGGATCACAAGCTCGGAGTATCGGGCGATCTCCTGCTCGCCCTAGTCACGCTCGGCGCGGCGCTGATCGTGATGTGGTCCGGCTACGTCGGTCAGCTTCGACTCGCGGGCATTTCAGTCCTCACGGTGATCGGGTTATCGCTGCTGGTCCGCGAGGTCGCGCCGCTCGTGGTCGACCACATCGGACCCGAGGCCGCGCGGGCGGCGCGAGAGGCTCCGTACCTCGCGACGCGCGCAGCATACTCCCGTCGCGCCTTCGGCGCCGACGCCGTAGTGCTCGCGGATTCATCAGTCGCATACCCGTCGCTCGCCGCGGCCGTCCCATGGCTCCCGTTTTGGGATCCGCCCGCGCTTGCGCGAGCCATCGACGCCGGACGGTCGGGCGAAACGCAGGCGGTGCCCATTGGCTGGCGCGCGTCAACGGCGGGCTTGGTTGCAGACGTCCTCGACCCGCCGCCCGCGGGCGCCTCAGCTCGCGCGCCGTGGACAATCAATCGCGTTCTTGCCGCGAGCGCGGACGATCGCGGTGCGCCGATTCACGCCCCGAGCGTCGGGATAAGCGGGACGGAGGACATGCTGCTCGATGCGCCGCTCGCGTATCCGGGCGCGCCGAGCGTTGCGATCGTTGCTGATTCGCTGAATCACGTCGCTGGAACCGTGCTCGATTCATTTCTGGCGCGGCTCGCGAACGCATGGTCACTGCAGAATCTGCGACTCCTCTCCACCGATTTGCCGCAGCCGCATCCAACCATCATCTCGCATCGTGACGTTCGCGATCGATTGGAATTGCTCGCGCCATTCTTCGCGCAGGGACGAGACGTCGACCCGGTGCTCGTCGGCGATTCGCTGTACTGGAGTGTGGATCTCTACTCCGCGTCGAGCACATATCCCATGGCGCGCCACGCGCTGATCGCGCGCGAAGATCGAACATATTGGCATCACGCCGCCGTCGCCGTCGTCCAGGCGACGACAGGCGACGTCGTCATCGTGCCCGATTCCGCGCTCGATCCGATCGCCTCGACCTGGACGCATCGTCTGCCGTCACTGTTCGGAACGTGGAGCGCGCTACCGGCTGGGATCCGGAGTCTCCTCGCGCCACCGATCGACGGACTCTATGCGACGGCCGCGGCATTTGGTCGTTACGGAAGTCGCACAACCAGCGATGCGGCGCGTCACGTGCCGGTGTTCAGCGGCGCCGACAGCGCGCTGGCAACGGATGACGTCCCGATTGTGCTGCCCAGGTCAAAGACGACCGCGCTGGCAATTCCGCTCGTCGACGAAAGCGAGCGCCTTCGCGGCCTGCTGATCGGCGTCGGTGGTGCGACGCGTGCCACGTTCTGGTATCCAGTTGCCGCGCCAGGCCCGCGCTGGAGCGTGGTGTTGGATCGTCTCCGATCACTCGACAGCACTGGCAGCGCCGCGCGCGAGGGACCCCTGGCGCACGGACGCGTTCGCGCCATTCCCATTCGCTCGGGCATCGGCTTCGTCCAGCCTGCCTACCGCTGGAGACCGCAGACCAGTCCAACGCTCAACCGGATCGCGCTGCTCGTCGGCGACACGGCGCGCGCGTTGGCGCCCTCCGCCGCGCCAATCACGCGCAGCGCAGAGACCCCGCTCGCCGCCGGCGATCTCAAGACGTCGGTCACCGCGTTGTACGCTGCCATGCGCGATGCCTTGCGGCGCGGCGATTGGGCGGCCTTTGGTCGCGCATTCGACGAGTTGGGCCGTCTACTCGGACCTCCGCGCGCGCCATGACAGCGAGCGGCCTCACACCTCCGCACCAACGCACCGCCGTGGTCGCACTCGGCGGAAATGCGCTTGCCCCATCGGGCGCGAACGCGACCATCTACGATCAGTTCCGGCACACACGCCAAAGTTTGGGTCCGATCGTCGAGCTCACCCTCGACGGATGGGGCGTATGCGTCGTGCACGGAAACGGACCGCAGGTCGGTGACGAGCTGGTTCGCAATGAAGCCGCTCGCGAGCAAGCGAGCCCGCTGCCGCTTGGTGTGCTCGTGGCCGCGACGGCCGGATGGATCGGCTATATGATTCAGCAGTCGCTGGAAAACGCGCTCAAACACGCTGGCATTCCAACGAGCGTGGCGACGGTCGTCACGCAGGTGGAAGTAGATCCGGCCGATCCGGCGCTCCGCAATCCGACCAAGTTCATTGGTCGGGCACTATCGGCCGAGCGGGCGCGAGAAGTCGAGGCGGAAGGTCACGTTGTGAGACCCGACGGACACGGGAATCTGCGGCGTGTGGTCGGAAGCCCGGCACCGCGCGCGATTCGCGAGCTGCCGGCGATCAAGCGCCTCGTCGAGAGTAGCATGGTGGTCGTCGCGTGCGGCGGAGGCGGGGCGCCCGTCTACGAGCATCCAACGCTGGGCTGGGAAGGCATCGATGCGGTCGTCGACAAGGATCTTGCCGCCGCGGTCCTGGCGCGCGATCTCGGCGCCGAGTTGTTGCTGATCTTGACCGACGTCGATGCCGTGTACGCCGACTGGGGAACGCCGCGACAACGGCCGTTGTCACGCCTGTCAGTGGAAGAAGCAGTGAGAATGGACGCACAGAAGGCGTTCGGCGAGGGAAGCATGGCTCCGAAGATTCGCGCGGCAGTTGATTTCGTTCGTCGCACCGGCGGACGAGCGATCATCACGTCGCTCGAGCTGGGCAGGGCAGCAGTGCGAGGCGAGGCGGGAACGAGCATAACGGCAACAGTGGAGACAGCGTGAACATTCACGAATATCAAGCGAAGGACATCCTCCGGAAGGAAGGCGTTCCGATTCCTCCCGGCGAAGTGGCGAGCACACCGGCAGAAGTCGAGGCCATTGCGAAGCAATACGGCGGCACGGTCGTGGTAAAAGCCCAGGTGCACGCCGGTGGTCGCGGAAAGGCAGGCGGCGTGAAGCTGGCCACGAGTCCTGCCGAAGCGAAGGAGATCGCATCCAAGATCCTTGGCATGCACATCAAAGGATTGCCCGTACAGAAGGTGCTCGTGACGCCGGCCGCCGACATCGCGAGCGAAGCGTACGTCGGCATCATTCTCGACCGTGCGTCGAAGAAGCCGGTGTTCATGGTCAGCCCGGCGGGCGGCATCGACATCGAGGAGGTCGCGGCCAAGACGCCCGAGAAAATCCTGAAGCTTCCCGTCGATACTCGGTACGGACTCGAGCCATTCCAGGCGAGTCGCCTCGCGTTCTTTTTGTTCGACGACGTGAAGAAGGTCCGCGCGGTCGCCAAGATCATGCAGCAGTTGTATTCGGCGTTCATGAAAAGCGGCTGTTCGCTCGCGGAGATCAACCCGCTCGTCACGACGCCCGCGGGCGACGTCGTCGCGCTCGACGCGAAGATGGTGATTGACGACAACGAGCTCGATCGCCACCCTGAGCTCGCCGCGCTGCGCGATGAAAGCGCCGAGGCACCCAGCGAGGTGCTAGCGCGCAATGCCAGCCTCACCTTCATCAAGCTCGATGGCAACGTCGGCTGCGTTGTCAACGGCGCCGGCCTCGCGATGGCGACGATGGATCTCGTGAAATACTACGGCGGCGAGCCGGCGAACTTTCTCGACATCGGCGGCTCGTCGAATCCGGAGAAAGTTGTGAACGCGCTCAAGATCATCACCGCCGACCCGAGCGTGAAGGCGATCCTGTTCAACATCTTCGGCGGCATCACTCGCACCGACGACGTGGCGAACGGCATCGTCACGGCGACGAAACAGAATCCACTCAAGGTGCCCATCGTGATTCGCCTCACCGGAACGAACGAAGAGATCGCGATGAAGATCTTGCACGACAACGGATTCACGGCGTCATCGGACATGGACGAAGCGGTGAAAAAGGCGGTCGAGTTGGCGAAGGCGGCGGAAGGGAAGGCCGCATGAGCATCTTCATCGACAACGAGACGACGGTGATCGTGCAGGGGATCACGGGTCGGGACGGCTCGTTCCACACCAAGCAGATGCTCGAGTACGGGACGAAGATCGTCGCCGGCGTGACGCCGGGCAAAGGCGGACAGCAGTTCGAGTCGAAGGTCCCGATCTTTAACACCGTTGCCGACGCCGTCGCCGCAACGAAGGCCAATACCTCGGTGATCTATGTGCCGCCCATGTTCGCCGCCGACGCGATCATGGAAGCGGCTGACGCGGGAGTGAAGTTCATCGTCGCCATTACGGAGGGCGTGCCGGTGCTCGACATGACGCGCGTTTATCCGTTCGTTCGCGAGCGCGGGGCGCGACTACTCGGCCCGAACTGCCCGGGGTTGATCACGCCGGGGAAGTCGAAGGTCGGGATTATCCCGGGCCGCATTTGCACGCCCGGAAACATTGGCGTCGTGAGTCGTTCGGGAACGCTCACATACGAAATCGTATATCAGCTTACTCGCGCCGGACTCGGCCAATCGACGTGCGTCGGAATCGGCGGTGACCCGATCAACGGCACGAACTTCATCGACTGCCTGTCGGCGTTCGAGGCCGATCCGCAGACCAAAGCGGTGGCGATGATGGGCGAGATCGGCGGCACCGACGAGCAGGAAGCCGCGGAGTTCGTCAGGGCGCACATGAAAAAGCCGGTCGTCGGCTTCATCGCCGGACAGACCGCGCCGGCGGGCCGGCGCATGGGCCACGCCGGTGCGATCATCTCTGGTTCGTCCGGTACGGCTGCCGAGAAGGTTGCGGCGTTCGAGGCGGCGGGCATGGGCGTCGCCAAGCGGCCGCTCGATTTCGTCGAATTGCTCACCGCTCGAATGGCGCGATGAACGTTGAGCGCCGGTGAAGCATCCCTTGCCCACGCCGTCGTGAGCCGAGTATGAAATTGGCGAACTTCCTCGCGCCGTCCCGTGTCGTGGTTCCGTTGTCGTGTGATACGCTCGACGCGGCGCGATCCACGTTGCTCGGCCATCTCGAGACCTCGGGCGCGATCGACGATCTCGAGCGCCTGCAGACTCGCGTCGCCGAGGAACGTGGAGAGGACATGGTCGCCATCGCCGGTCACGCCTTCCTCGTGCATTACCGCACCGACACCGCCTCGCAGTTACAAGCAGCCCTCGGTGTGTGCCCCGACGGCGTCCGCCGTGCACCCATTGGCGAGACGGAGCAGCGTGCCCCGATCGTGGTCGTCGTCGTCGCACCGCCGCGCCTCGCGGCGCGACATCTCCAAGTGGTGCGAGCGTTCGCGCGTCTCCTGCAAAAAGATGACGTGGTCGAGGCGCTGGTCGCCGCGCCCAGCGCCGAATCGGTCGTGTCGCTACCGTTCTTCTCCGATCAAGAGATTCCCGAGCAGTTGCTGGTGCGAGATCTCATGACGGAGCGCCCGCAAACCACGACGGGCGATACGCCGCTTCGTCGCGCCGCGTGGGAACTGATTCGCACCGGCCTGGGCGCGTTGCCTGTAGTCGATGACGACCAGCGCCTGCTCGGCATGCTGAGCGAGCGAGAGCTGATGCGGCATTTGCTCGCGAGCGAGGTATTGTCGGACGGATCTTCGCGCCACACACCGATCGGGACGCAAGTGCACAAGACGGTGCGTGACGTGATGACTCGGCAGGTGCTGTGCGTGGCTCCCGAGCAGCCTGTGTCGGAGGTAGCCGCGCTGATGACCAACAAAGACGTCGAGCGAGTACCCGTCGTGTGGGAGGGCCGATTGGTCGGCTTCCTCACGCGCGGCGACATCGTTCGCAAACTTATCGGACTCTAGAGGACTTTGAACATGGCTGGCAACTACACGCTCACGATCATCAAGCCCGACGCGTTCGGTGGCGGCAAAACCGGCAACATCGTCGCTCATCTCGAGCAGCAAGGCTTCAAGATTCTCGCGTCGCGCGTGCTCCATATGTCGCAGGCACAAGCCGGCGAGTTTTACGCGGTGCATAAAGAGCGGCCATTCTACGCTTCGCTCGTCTCATTCATGACCTCGGGCCCGTGCATGCCGATGGTGCTGGAGAAAGCCGACGCCGTCGGCGCGCTGCGAACCGCCATCGGCGCAACGGACCCGGCGCAGGCCGACGCCGGCACGGTTCGGAAACTCTACGCCGAGTCCAAGGAACGGAACGCGATCCATGCCTCGGATTCGGACGAGAACGCCGCGCGCGAGGCGCGGTTCTTCTTCGCTGAGATCGAGGTCCTCGCGGCTCGATAGGCCCGCAGAGAGCGGTTCGTAACCGCTGATCCCTCACCGACTTGTAGCAAACCATCCGTGTGGCTAGTTTTGAGGGATGTTGTCCTTTGACATTCGGTCGCTCGAGTCACACGCCGTCGTGGTTGACGAGGATCTGCCCGCCACCGATCCGGTTTGGGAGGAGGACGATCCGAAGCCCGATGACGCAGTGCGCGTCACTGGCCGGTTGTCGGCAGCGGGACCAGGCCGGTTTTACTGGCACGGACGCATCGAAGGCGAGGTGACGCTCGAGTGCAGTCGCTGTCTCGCCGAAGCGCATGCGCACGTGGCCGATGAAGCACACCTCATCTTCGCCGAGCCGGGAGACGAGGACACCGACGATCCTGATGTGTACGCGCTGGACCCGCAGGCGCTCGATCTCGATCTGAGACCGGCGATCCGCGAGCAGTGGTTGCTCGCCGCACCAAGTTTCGCGTTGTGCCGAGAGGACTGCAAAGGCATGTGCCCTCGGTGTGGCGCGGATCTCAACGCCGGAACGCACGATTGCAGTCAGCAGGAAGCCGACCCGCGATGGGACACCCTGCGGAAGCTGAAAGAGTCCTCGAAGTAGCAATCTCGTAAGAACCTCAACGTCCCTCCCAGAACAGTCCCATGGCCGTCCCAAAGAGACGAACCTCCAAGCGAAAGAAACGCGCCCGCAACACGCACAAGACGGCGCCTGCAGTCGTCATCCAGACATGCCCCAAGTGTGGTGCTCCCAAACGCCCGCATCGCGTGTGCGGGGAGTGCGGGTATTACGCCGGGAAGCAGCGGGTCGAAGCCAGGGAAGCTTAGCCTTGGCGCGCATCGCGTTGGACGCTATGGGGGGCGACTTTGCTCCTCAGGCGACCGTTGCCGGCGCGCTGCTCGCCCTGAGCGAGCTTGATCCCGCACACTCGATTCAGCTCGTCGGACGCACCGCGGTCATCAACGAGCAGCTCGGCACGCTGCTCAGTGAGGTGCAATTCTCGACGCTGCGCCGACACCGCGAGCGGATCGCGATCGTCGAGGCACCGGACGTCATCGAGATGACGGACAAGCCGGCCGCCGCGGTTCGCGGAAAGCCCAAGAGCTCGATGATCGTCGGCCTCAAGCTGCAGGCAGACGGGAATTCCGAGGCATTCGTCTCCGCCGGAAACACCGGCGCGCAAATGGGCGCGTCGATGGTCGTGCTCAAGCTGCACAGTGGCCTCAAGCGCCCGGCGATCGCGACGGTCTTTCCTACGGCGCGCAAACCCGTCGTCGTGCTCGACTCGGGCGCGAACGTCGATTGCTCCGCCGACGAGCTCGTGCAGTTCGCCCGGCTCGGTGCCGTGTACGCGGAAGACATTCTCGGGCGCGAGCAACCGGCGATCGGATTACTCAGCATCGGCGAAGAGCCGGAGAAGGGGAACGCCGCCGTGAAGGAGGCCCATCAGTTGCTCCAATCCGCCGGATTGAACTTCTTGGGCAACGTCGAGGGACGGGACCTGCCGAACGGCGCGTGCGATCGCGGGCCGATCGACGTCGTGGTCTGCGACGGATTCGTCGGCAACGTCGTGCTCAAGTTCTACGAGGCGATCGCGCCATTCATCATCCGGCTGCTCAAGGAGTCGGGGCTCGATGAGAGAACGATGATGAGCGCTCTCAAACAGCTCGACTACTCCGAGCACGGCGGCGCGCCGCTGCTCGGCGTCAACGGCGTGAGCATCATCTCGCACGGCAAATCGTCGCCCCGCGCCATCATGAACGCCATCAAGGTCGCCGTGCAGGCGGTCGACACGCGCATGGACGAGCACATCGGCCGGCGCCTGCAAGAAGGAGTCGGAGCCGCATGAAGCGACCGATCGCGTATTTCGCCGGCATGGGCCGGGCCGTTCCCAGCACGGTGATGAGCAATTTCGACTTCGCCGCCATCGGCATCGATACGACCGACGAGTGGATCGTCGAGCGCACCGGCATCAAGCAGCGCCACATCGCCAAGACCGAGTCGGTCACCGATCTCGCGAGCTCGGCGTCCCGCATCGCGATGCAACGCGCCGGTGTTCAACCCGGCGAGTTGGACATCATCGTCGTCGCCACGGCATCCCCCGATCGGCTTCTTCCGTCGGCGGCGGTGGACCTCCAGGCGGCGATCGGCGCGAGTCGCGCCGCCGCGTTCGATGTCGGCGCGGCCTGTTCGGGATTCATCTACAGCTCGACCGTTGCCGAGGCGATGATCGCCGTCGGCAATGCCGACACGGCCCTCGTGGTCGGGGTCGAGCGCTTGAGCTCCATCACCGACTGGACCGATCGCTCGACGTGCGTGCTGTTCGGCGACGGCGCCGGCGCCGGCGTGCTGAAACGCGCCAAGCAGCACCGCGGGATTCTGTCGACGTTCGTACGGAGCGACGGGACACTCGGCGACCTCCTCTGCCGCCCCAGCGGCGGGGGAGCACGGCCGTTCTCGAGTGAGGTGCTGGCCGACAAGTCACAGTTCATCAAAATGAACGGCCGCGAGGTCTTCAAGAACGCCGTGCGCTCGATGTCCGAGGCGGCCACGCGCGCGCTCGACATGGCGAAGCTGACGTCGGCCGACATCGACCTGATGATCCCGCATCAGGCGAATGTTCGAATCATCGAGGCGACGGCGAAGCACGCCAACATTCCGATGAGCAAGGTCTACGTGAACGTCGATCGATTCGGCAATACGTCGGCGGCGTCCATTCCGATCGCGCTCGACGAAGCGATCGAGCACGGCAGAGTCGGCGAAGGCTCGACGGTGTTGCTCGTCGCCTTTGGCGCCGGCTTCACGTGGGGCTCGATGATCGTGCGCCTGTAAGACATGGACGTCGTTTTACTGTTTCCGGGGCAGGGCTCGCAAAAGCCGGGTATGGCCAAGGATCTCGTCGATGCGTTTCCGGCCGCGAGAGACGTGTTCGATCGCGCCGACGCCGCGCTCGGCGCGCCACTCAGCCGCCTCTGCTTCGAGGGACCGGCGGACGAGTTGACCATGACCCACAACGCGCAGCCCGCGCTGCTCGCGCACGGTGCGGCGGTGTGGGCGGCAACACGGGCCACGATTGGCGCGAGTGTCGTCGCCGCGGCAGGCCACTCGCTCGGCGAGTTCACGGCGTATCACGCCGCCGGATCGCTAAGCTTGGAGGACGCGATCAAGCTCGTCCGACGCCGTGGTGAGCTCATGTACGAGAGCGGAGTGAAGCGTCCCGGAGCCATGGCGGCGATCTTGGGCGACACGAACCGCACGATTGAAGAGATCTGTACGGAGGCAACGCGCGACGCGGGACTCGTCGTTCCAGCAAACTACAATTCGCCAGGACAGGTAGTGATCAGCGGTGAAGAGGCCGGAGTTGAGCGCGCGATGACGCTATGCAAAGAGGCCGGGGCAAAACGCGCCGTTCGTCTCAAGGTGAGCGGAGCCTTCCACTCACCACTCATGGAAACTGCCGCAAAAGGCCTGACTCAAGCGCTTGAGCTGGCGTCACTTGACGACCCTCACTTCTCAGTCTACGCGAATGTGGACGGACAGCCCGTGCTCAAGGCGAGCCGAGCGAAAGAGTCGCTGCTCGCGCAACTCTCGAATCCGGTGCGCTGGACGGACGAGGTTGCATTGATGGCCGCGCGCTACCCGCGCGCGCTGTACGTCGAGATGGGACCGGGCAACGTGCTCGTGGGCTTGGTCAAGAAGATTGCTCCGTCGCTCGCCACGGCTACCTGCGGCACGGCTCCCGAAGTCACCCAACTACGCGAGCTCGTCGCACAGTGAGGTCACGGTGAAGATCGATCTGTCGGGCCGAACGGCTCTCGTCACCGGCAGCACCCGCGGCATTGGCCGCGGCATTGCCGAGTCGCTCGCCGCCTGTGGTGCGCGCGTCGCCGTTGTCGGACGTGACGTCGAGCGCGCCGAGGACGCGGCGAGTGCGATTTCGCCCGACGCACGAGGGTTCGCGTGCGACGTGGGTGACATCGCGTCCGTCACCGCACTCGTCGACGCCGTCGAGAAAGAATTCGGCGCGATCGACATTCTCGTCAACAACGCGGGACTCACGCGAGACAACATCCTGTTCCGTCTCAAAGACGACGACTGGGACGCGGTGCTCGACGCGAACTTGCGGGGAGCGTTTGTTGCCATTCGTGCCGCATCACGCGGGATGATGAAGCGGCGGTGGGGACGCATCATCAACATCGCGAGCGTTGTCGGGATGGTCGGCAACAAAGGCCAAGCGAATTACGCGGCGAGCAAGGCGGGCCTGATTGGTCTGACCAAGACGGTGGCGAAAGAATTGGCGTCCCGAAACATCCTCGCCAACGTCGTCGCGCCGGGCTTCATCGAGACGGATATGACGGCCGCCATGACCGAAGACGCCAAGAAGGCACTGTACGCGCAGATTCCGCTGGAGCGGCTTGGCACACCGAAAGATGTCGCCGCGGTCGTCACGTTTCTGGCATCGGAATACGCGTCGTACATCACAGGACAAGTGTTCGTCGTGGACGGTGGCATGGTCATGTGACCGAGACGGGCCGTTTGCCAGCCGGTTCGCTATGACAATGCCCCCTGGGGCTCGCTAGATTATTCGCACAATACCACCCTCATTCGAGAGAGGAACGATTCCATGGCCGACAACGCTCAGAAGGTCCGCGACATCATCGAGAAAGAGCTCGGTGTGGAGCGTGAGAAGCTCACCGACGAGGCCAGTTTCATCGAAGATCTCGGCGCGGACAGCCTCGACATCGTCGAGCTGGTCATGGAGTTCGAGAAAGAGTTCAACATCGACATCCCCGATGAGGATGCCGAAAAGCTGCGCACAGTCGGTGATGCGGTCGGCTACCTGAACCAGAAGATGGCGAGCAACGCGTAATGACCCGGCATGCAGCATTCCGAGCGAAGGCGCGAAGCGCCGAAGTGAGGAACGATACATGAAACGTCGGGTCGTCGTCACTGGAATGGGGGCGATTACGCCAGTCGGCAACGACGTGGCGGCGACTTGGCGCGCGATTACCGCCGGTGTGTCCGGTGGCGGGCCGATCACGAAGTTCGACGCGTCTACCTTTCCCACGCGCTTCGCGTGCGAGGTGAAGGGCTTCGATCCGCTTCTGTACATGGAGCGAAAGGAGGCCAAACGCGCCGACCCGTTCGCGCAGTACGCGATCGCCGCCTCGGTGCAGGCGATGACGGACGCGGGCCTGGACAATGGCTCGCCCTATGATCCCGACCGTCTGGGAGTCATCATCGGTAGCGGCATCGGTGGTCTCAAGACGTTCGAAGAGCAGCACGACGTCTATCGCGAGCGCGGACAGAGCAAGATCAGCGCGTTCTTCATCCCGATGTTCATTTCCGACATCGCCGCCGGTTTGGTCTCCATGCGCTTCAACGCCAAGGGACCGAACTACGCGACCATCTCGGCATGCGCCACGAGCGCCCACGCGATCGGCGACGCGTTTCGCACGATCCAGTACGGCGACGCGGACTTGGTGATCACCGGCGGTTCCGAAGCCACCGTCACACCGATGGCAATCGGCGGATTCGCCAACATGAAAGCGTTGTCCGAGCGCAACGAGTCACCTGAGACTGCGTCGCGACCATTCGACGCGACGCGCGATGGCTTCGTGATGGGCGAAGGCGGCGGCATCGTGATCCTCGAGGACCTCGAGCACGCCAAGAATCGCGGCGCCAATATCTACGCCGAGATTGTCGGCTACGGCGCCACGGGCGACGCGTACCACCTGACGGCACCCGCGCCCGAAGGCGAAGGTGCGCAGCGCGCCATGCGTCGGGCCATGCAGGATGCGCGCTTGCTGCCCGCCGAGATCGACTACATCAACGCGCACGGCACGTCGACGCCGGCCAACGATCTGAATGAGACCAAGGCCATCAAAGCGGTGTTTGGCGAGCTCGCGACGACGGTGCACGTCAGCTCGACCAAGTCGATGACGGGCCACATGCTCGGCGCCGCCGGCGCGGTGGAGTTCATCATCGGCTCGCTCGCGGTGCGCGATTGCGTCGTGCCGCCAACGATCAACTACGAGACGCCCGATCCCGAGCTCGATCTCAACTACACGCCGAACGTCGCCGTGAATCGTCCGGTGCGCGCCGTGTTGAGTAACAGCTTCGGCTTCGGCGGGCACAACGTGACGCTCGCCATCAGGCAATTCCAGGAGTAGCGCCGTGCCGGTTCCCGTGATGCTCGATCGCAATCTCATCAGCGACCCGTCGCTCCGTTCGCTGGCTGAGAAGATCGAACGCGGTGAGCGGCTGACGAACGACGATGGTGTGACGCTTTTTGCGAGCGGCGACCTGCTCGGCATCGGTCACATGGCCGACGCGGTCAACCGCGCGAAGCACGGTGACCGCGTCACGTTCGCGGCCAATCAGCACATCAATCCGACGAACATCTGCATCCTCCGGAAGACGTGCGTCTTCTGCTCGTACGCCCGCCTGCCGAAAGAAGACGGCGCGTATCGCTACACGATGGAGCAGGTGTACGAGGAAGCGGCGGCGGCGAACAGCATGCTCACGCGCGAGTTTCACATCGTCGGTGGACTCGACATGAAGGCCGGACTCGCGTACTACGCCGAGATGTTTCGCGGGCTCAAGGAGCGTCATCCAGAGGTCCACATCAAGGCGTTGACGGCCGTCGAGATTGCGCACATCGCGCGCATCGAGAAGATGACGATTCGCGATACCCTCATCGCGCTACGCGAGGCCGGCCTCGACACGTTGCCCGGCGGTGGCGCCGAGGTCTTCAGTCCAGGCGTTCGCGCGACGATCGCCGACAAGAAGCTGTCGGGCGAGGAATACATCGACGTCCACCGGACGGCGCATGGGCTGGGCATCCGCAGCAACTGCACGATGCTCTACGGTCACGTCGAGACATACGAGGACCGCATCGCGCATCTCTCGATGCTCCGCGATCTGCAGGACGAGACCGGTGGCTTTCTCGCTTACATCCCGCTTGCGTATCATCCGGACAACAACGAGCTCGGCGAAACGCTTCATCGCACCGGCACGGCGACAACAGGATTCGATGATCTCAAGAATCTCGCGGTCGGCCGGTTGTTCCTCGACAACTTCGATCACATCAAGTCGCACTGGATCATGGTCACGCCGTTCATCTCGCAAACGTCATTGCATTTCGGCGTGAACGATCTCGAAGGGACGGTGGTGCGCGAGAAGATCTATCACGAGGCCGGCGCGCATACGGCGCAGGCGATGACGCTCGATCAGATCCTGCGGCTCATTCGCGGCGCGCGAAAAGTCCCCGCCGAACGCGATTCGTTCTATCAGATCATCCGGATGTTCGACGATCCTCAGCCCGTCGCCGACGAGGCCGCGTGATTCGCGTCGGACGCATTCCCTACATCAATTGCTACCCGGTCTACGGCGCGATCGATCGGGGCATCGTTCCGATCGACGCCGAACTCGTTGACGGCGTCCCGACCGCCCTCAATCACGAGATGGCGGTTGGTTCGATCGACGTCAGCGTCATCTCGGCCGTCGAGTATGCGCGCGACGCGACGAAGTATTTGTTGCTGCCCGATCTCTCGATCTGCAGCGACGGTCCCGTGCGAAGCGTCGTGCTCTTCTCGAAGCGACCGGCGGCCGACCTGCACGGTCGTCGTGTGCTCGTCAGTCGCAGCTCGATGACCAGCGTCGCGCTCGTCGAGCTGCTGTTCGACAACGTCTGGGACTCGAAGCCGGCGTTTATTCCGAGCAACGCCGAGCTCTCCGACGTCGCGCGATTCGGCGAGGAAGAGCACGACGCGCGACTCGTGATCGGCGACGCGGCGCTTCACCTCTGGTCGCGCCTGCGGTCCCCAGAGCTCTATCCCAAGGACGACGGTCTCACCGAGTATCGATACGCGTACGACCTCGGCGGCGAGTGGAAGCGCTGGACCGGCCTGCCATTCGTGTTCGCCGTCTGGGTCGCGCAGCGTACGACGCCGGTCGCCGACGCGCTAGGTGTGCACGCGAGCCTGATCGCGTCACGCGACTGGGGGTTGAAGCATCTCGATACGCTTGCGGCTCAAGCAGCCATTGCAACGGGCGTGCACAAGGGCGTATGTCTGGAGTATCTGTCTGGCCTCGATTACGGATTGTCGTATCAACATCTCGCGGGCTTGACCGAGTTCTTCCGGCGTCTCGTGGCGGCGGGCAAAGTGCCCAACGGGTCGCTGGCCTTTCTTCCGGCAGCGTGACATGAGAGACGTTCTCGATTTCTACACCAATGCCTCGCTGCTCGAGTTGGGCGCCGAAGCCGATCGCGTCCGTCGGGAAAAGCATCCCGAAGGCGTCGTCACGTATATCGTCGATCGCAACATCAACTACACCAACGTCTGTGTCGCCGATTGCGGGTTCTGCGCGTTCTACCGCCGCCCAAAGCACGGCGAAGGCTGGACGCTGTCGTACGAGCAGATCGGCGCCAAGATCGACGAAGCGAAGGAGATGGGCGCGATTCAGATCCTCATGCAAGGCGGGCACAATCCGTACATCCCGTTCGATTGGTATCTCGATCTGTTGCGTTACATCAAGACATATCACCCCATCCACATCCACGGATTCAGCCCGAGTGAAGTTGATTTCTTCGCCAAGACGTTCCGTATGGACGCACGCGACGTCATCCGCGAGCTGATGAAGGCCGGGCTCGACTCAATCCCGGGCGGTGGGGGCGAGATCCTCGTGCAGCGCGTGCGCGATCTTGTGGCGAAAAAGAAAGCGGGCGCCGATCGCTGGCTCGAGATCATGGAGCTCGCGCATGGCGAAGGCATGAAGACGTCGGTTACGATGATGTACGGCATCGGCGAAACGCTCGCCGAGCGGATCGAGCATCTGGAGCGCGTGCAGGCACTCCAGGCGAGAACGAAGGGCTTCACCGCGTTCATCTGCTGGCCATTGCAGCCCGAGAACACGCCAACGATGTCGCACATGCAGAAGACCGACGCCGTCGATTATCTGCGCACCGTGGCGATCGCGCGCATCGTGCTCGACGCGGTCCCGAATCTCCAGGCGAGCTGGGTCACAATGGGGCTCAAAGTCGGCCAAACCGCGTTACGGTTCGGCTGTAACGACTTCGGCTCGCTCATGATCGAGGAGAACGTCGTCTCCGCGGCGAACACCACGCATCGCACGACGACGGAAGAGATCGAGCGCCTGGTGCTCGACGCCGGCTTCAAAGTCGCGCGCCGCCGGCAAGACTATACCATCCTTGCGCCCAGCGCCGAGCGAGCAGCGGGCAGCGCCGCCGCGTGATCGATCGCGCCGATGTTGCGCGCCGCACCGCGCGCCCCACGACGCGCACCGGCATCGGCTACGATTCGCATCGGTTTGAACCTCCGGGACCGCTGATCCTTGGCGGCGTCCCCATCCCGAGTGACGTCCATCTCGCAGGACATTCCGATGGCGACGCCGCCGCGCACGCGGTCACCGATGCGATTCTGGGTGCGGTCGCGGCCGGCGATATCGGAGAGATGTTTTCGGATCGCGATCCCGCCAACAAGGGTAAGGATTCCATCGACATGCTGCGTTCAGCCGTCGCGCGAGTTCGCGAGATGGGGTGGGCCGTACAGCAGGTCGACGTCGCGATCGTCGCCGAGCGACCGAAGATCGCGTCGCACCGCGAGCTGATGCGCGCCCGCCTGGCGCAGGCACTCGGCGTCGACGTCGATTCGGTCAGCGTGAAGGGAAAGACGAACGAAGGCATGGGCTGGATCGGCCGCGGCGAAGGAATCGCGTGCATCGCCGTCGCCACGCTCGTCTCGAACTCACTGTGAGCGCGGCATGCTGGACGAGAGCGCCGAGCTTCGCTTTCAACTCGATCGCTTCGGCGATTTCCTGACGCTCGAGCAGGGGAGCTCTCCGCAGACGCTCGAGGCGTATCGCCGCGACGTCGAGCGACTGGTGACGTACGCGCGCACGAAGGGCGCGCGATCGCCGATCGACGTCACGAGCCGGATGCTGCGTGAATTCGTCTATCACCTCAAGGACGTCGGCCTCGCACCATCGTCGATTCGGCGCAACATCTCCGCCGTCCGCACCTATTTTCGCTTCTTGCTCTCCGACGGCGTCGTGGTCCGCGACCCGAGCGAGCGATTGGAGACGCCGAAGCGCTGGCGTACGCTGCCCGACGTCCTCACAGTCGACGAGATCACGAGACTGATCGCGTCACCCACGTTCGATGAGCCGCTCGCGTTCCGCGACCGAGCGATGCTCGAGCTGGCGTATGGCGCCGGACTCCGTGTCTCCGAGTGGATCACGCTCGGCATTCGCGACGTGTTGCTGGAGGAGAAACTGGTCCGTGTCTTCGGCAAGGGAAGCAAGGAACGTCTGGTCCCGATCGGGCGGTCGGCGATCGGCGCGGTGGCGACCTACGTCCGCGAGCTTCGGCCGAGGCTCGAGAGAGGGAGCGGCAAAGGCATCCTGTTCCTCAACGCCCGGGGCGAGCCGCTCTCTCGGATGGGAGCATGGAAGATCCTGCGGCGGCACGTCGAGCAAGCCGGCATTACGAAAGCCGTCTCGCCGCACACGCTGAGACATTCCTTCGCCACGCACCTTCTCGAGGGTGGAGCCGACTTGCGCGCCGTCCAAGAGATGCTTGGCCACGCCGATATCTCGACGACGCAGATTTACACCCACGTCGACCGGGAGTACCTAAGACAGGTGCATAAGCAGTATCATCCGAGAGCGTAAACTCACTTCTTTGTCAGCTTGGACAGCCTGCATGATTCTCGTCATCGACAACTACGACTCCTTCACCTACAACCTCGTCCAATACCTGGGCGAGCTCGGCGCGGACGTTGTCGTCCGCCGCAACGATGCCGTCTCGGTAGAGGAGATCGGCGAGCTCGCCCCGTCGGCGATCGTGCTGTCGCCCGGACCGTGTACGCCGAAGGAAGCCGGCGTCACCGTCGAGGCCATTCGTCGTTGGGGCAGCAGCATCCCGATTCTCGGCGTCTGCCTCGGACATCAAGCCATCGGCGAGGCGTATGGCGGCGAGGTCGTTCGCGCTGAGCGCGTGATGCATGGCAAGACGTCGCAGGTCTGTCATGACGGAACTGGCATCTTCGCCGGCCTCCCATCGCCAATGGAGGTCATGCGCTACCACTCGCTGATCGTCGAGCGCGAGTCGATTCCTGAGTCGCTGGAGATCACCGCGGTGAGTCAGGATGATCCGTCCGAGGTGCATGCCGTCAAGCATCGCGAGCACCCGGTGTATGGCGTACAGTTTCACCCCGAGTCGGTGATGACGCCGCAAGGAAAGGCGCTGCTCAGCAACTTCTTGGAGCTCGCGCGTTGATCCGCCTCGCGCGCGTCGTCCTTCTCGTCGTGAGCGGGGCGGTTGGCGCGGCGGCCCAAGATACGATTCATCTACGCGATCCGGGTCCGGGCGGCGCGCCCGCGCCGCTGCTGCAGGCACTCGCCTCATCGTACATCGTGATTCCACCGGCGGGGACGCGGGCGTTACTCGCGCGAGACTCCACATACGCGCGAACCGTGATCGTCCTCGGACGCGATGCCGTCGTTGAAGGTGCGGTGCGCGGTGACGTGATCGTCATCGGCGGCGATCTGTACATGCACCCCGGTGGCGACATAAGCGGCCGCGCTGTCGCGATCGGCGGTGGCGTCTACGAATCCACCGCGGGTCGCGTCGGCGGGGGTGTGCAGGCCAATCGCGAGTTCACGTACGAGATCGCTCGAATCGCTGGCGGTTGGTCGCTCACCTACGAAGAGCTCGAGGCCCCGCCGGAAGAACCGCTCATTCAGGGAACCTACGGCCTTCGCCTTCCGACGTACGATCGCTCTGACGGGTTGTCGCTGGCTATTGCGCCGTCGTTCACGCCGCCGCGCACACGCATTCGAATCGAGCCGCGCATCACCTATCGCTCACAACTCGGACGCCTCGATCCATCGCTCGTGATCGCCGATTCGCTCGATCGGCGAACCGCGTTGCAGCTATCCGTTGGACGATCGACGCTCACGAACGACGCATGGATCTGGACGGACCTGGTCAACAGCCTGGCGGCCATCTGGCGCGGCGACGATAGCCGAAATTATTTCCGCGCGACGCGCGCCGACCTCACGCTCGGTCGCCGCTGGAAGTCCCGGACCACAACCCTCACGCCGTACATCGGTGGTCGACTCGAGCGCGCGAGAAGCGTTCGTCCCGCGCTCGACGCGGCAAGCGAACCGTGGTCGTTCATCGGCCGCCATGACATTGACGACATGCTTCGCCCGAATCCTCCCATCGATCCAGGCACGACTGGTTCGATGCTCGCAGGGTTCGAGCTGCAATGGACACAATCCGACATCATCGCGCGTCTCCGCGTCGACGAGGAGCTCGGTGCGTTCAACGAGGACTGCGAGAGCTGCGATCTGCAGCAAGGACGCAATTTCGCCCAGACCACGGTCGACGGCGGCATCGCGTTCCCGACCTTCGGCACGCAGCGGTTGCGCTTCGACGCTCACGCGGTCGTCACGAGTCACGGAGCCACACCGCTGCAACGTTGGGCGTACGTCGGTGGATCCGGCTCGATTCCGACACTGGATATGCTGTCGCGCGGCGGCGACCAGCTCGCGTACCTTGATGCCCGCTACGAGATCCCGATCGATCGCGTCGCGCTACCCCTGGCGGGACCGCCGGTCGTCACATTGCGGGAGATCCTCGGCGGAGCGGCGCTCGGGCGCTTTCCCTCGCTGGCCCAGGCGACCGGCGTTCGACTGTCAGGTGGCTTCCTCTACGTCGAGTGGCTGATCGACCCAGTCGCGCGCCACGCCCACGTTTCGTACGGCATCAGCATCGCCCGTTAGGTTCACTCGAACGGTTTGCCCGGACCGCCACCGTGGGCTACATTTGAGAACGTGATTTTTACGGCCGTGCGCGCCACCCCCGCCGAGCGCCACGAATGAGGACGCTCGCTGTGATCCCAGCCCGCCTGGGCGCGACGCGTCTCCCCAGGAAACCCCTCCGCCTCCTCGCGGGTCTGCCGCTTGTGCTCCGCGTGTGGCAGCGCGTCGCCGAGACCACAGTCGCCGAGCGCGTCGTCATCGCGACGGACAGCGATGAGGTCGCCGCCGTCGCCGGAGCCGCCGGCGCTGAGGTCATCATGACCGCCGCGTCGCATTCGTCCGGCACCGAGCGCGTCGCCGAAGTTGCACGGCTCCCGGAGTTCGCCACCTACGACGCGGTCATCAACGTGCAAGGCGACGAGCCCTTTGTGTCGCGCCAAGCCCTGCTCGGCGCCGCTCGGATGGTGACGGATGGGGGATACGCCGTAGGGACCGTCGCGGTTCCGGCGACGCCCGACATTCTCGGCAATGCGAACGTGGTCAAAGTCGTGGCGGCTCCCGACGGCCGGGCCATGTATTTTTCACGAGCCGCCATTCCGTTTCTGCGCAATCGCGACGACGCCGAGCTTCAGCGCGCGTACATCTGGCAGCACATTGGGGTGTACGCGTACGAATGGTCGGCGTTGATGCGTTGGGTCGATCTGCCGGAAAGCCCGCTGGAGCGGATCGAGCGGCTCGAGCAGCTTCGGCCGCTCGGCGCCGGCATCTCGATCGGCGTGGCGCTGATCGACGAGCCGGTTCGCCCTGGAATCGACACTGAAGAAGATCTCGCGCGTGCCAATCGCGACTGGACAGCATTCACCACAGGATGACATCGATGCAACTCGCGCAACGTTCGCAGTCGACCAAGTACATCTTCGTGACGGGCGGTGTCGTGTCGTCGCTCGGGAAGGGAATCGCCGCCGCGTCGCTCGGGCGGCTGCTCGTCGAGCTCGGCTTGCGGGTCTCGATGTTGAAGTTCGATCCGTATCTCAACGTCGATCCCGGCACGATG
>Ga0070708_100000262_pt1 | contig 39395 bp, 35 predicted proteins | sample KBSK5503metaG_FD_65469 | JGI IMG/M metagenome (GOLD analysis project Ga0070708, IMG submission 65469) | Corn, switchgrass and miscanthus rhizosphere microbial communities from Kellogg Biological Station, Michigan, USA - KBS K5-50-3 metaG | ecosystem: Host-associated > Plants > Roots >... | reverse complement strand
TTTCAAGCGCGCATGGGAGAACTCCTGGCGAAGTATCAATTGCCTTCAACTTACTAAGCATAAATGACTCTTGCGTTACGGTTGATTAGCTTAACCACGAGGAGACAGTCAGATGTCAGTTGAGACTCACGAGGCCGTTCACCGGCACGAGCCGCCCAAGGGCTTCATACGTAAGTACATCTTTAGCCTGGATCACAAAGTAATCGGGATTCAGTACATCATGCTCGCGCTGGCCGCAGTGGTGGTCGGCATGCTGATGTCGCTGCTGATGCGTCTGAACCTATCGTGGCCGGGAACCAACTGGCCGATCCTGGGAACGCTATTTCCCACCGGCGCTCCCGGTGGCGTAATGAACCCGGAGTTCTATCTATCGCTGGTGACTATGCACGGTACCATGATGGTGTTTTTCGTCCTCACCACTGCACCGCAAGGAGGCTTCGGTAATTATTTTCTACCTATTCAGATTGGCGCTGAAGATATGGCGTTTCCGGTGCTCAACATGATGTCGTTCTGGATAACATTTGTTGGGTTTGTGGTCCTATTGTCCGCGATTATTTTCGCCGGAGGCTGGACCCCGTCAACGGCTACTGTTGGTCCTATCGGGGGTTGGACCGGGTACGCACCCCTCAGCGCACTCGGGCAAATAGCCGGTCCGGGGCAGGGCATGGGGATGAACCTTTGGATCATAAGCATTGCGATCTTCTGTGTCGGTTCACTACTTGGCGCGCTGAATTTCATCACCACGCTATTAAACATGCGTACGAGAGGCATGTCGCTAATGCGAATGCCGTTAACCTGCTGGGCGTGGTTTACCACAGCAGTGCTTGCCTTGCTTTCATTCCCGGTTTTGCTGGGCGGTGGCATCCTGCTTCTCCTGGACCGACTGGCTGGCACCAGCTTTTTCATTCCCGGCGGTCTTTACGTCAATGGTCTGCTATCAGGTGTCGACGCTCGATTCCCGCTGCATACCGGTGGCTCGCCGATTCTGTGGCAACACTTGTTCTGGTTTTTTGGCCATCCGGAGGTCTACATCGCGATTCTGCCGGGCATGGGCGCAACCTCGCACATCCTGGCCACGTTTGCGCGCAAACCTGTCTTTGGTTATCGGGCGATGGTCTTCGCCATCTTTGCGATAGGTCTGTTGGGTTTCTTCGTGTGGGGCCATCACATGTTCATCAGCGGCATGAGCCCTTATTCGGCCGTAGCCTTTTCGATTCTGACACTATCCATCGGTGTACCTTCTGCCGTTAAGACATTCAATTGGTTGGGAACGCTCTGGGGCGCTCGAATTCGCTTTACGACGCCCATGCTGTTTGCGCTCGGCTTTGTTTCATTGTTTGTAGCGGGTGGCATAAGCGGCCTGCTCCTCGGGCAGAGTTCGCTGGACCTGCCACTGCACGATACCTATATCGTCCTTGGTCACTTCCACCTCGTCATGGGTGTCGCTTCAATCTTCGGTATGTTTGCGGCGACATACTTCTGGTTTCCAAAGATGTTTGGCCGGTTCATGAGCGAAAGTCTCGGCAAGGTTCATTTTTGGATAACGTTCGTTGGTGTCTATTGTATCTTCATCCCGATGCATGTGATGGGACTGGTGGGAATGCCACGTCGCTATTCCAGCTTTGGGGAATATGAATTTCTCAAGTCGTTGCACCCGCTTGTATTGTTTGTCTCAATCGCAGCGATTATCACGATCGCCGTGCAGTTTGTTTTCTACTTCAATCTGTTTTGGAGCATCTTCAGAGGGAAGAAGGCGAACGACAATCCATGGGAGGCAACCACGTTGGAATGGAACACCACTTCACCGCCTCCACACGACAATTTTGCTGGGGTCATTCCCACGGTTTATCGGGGGCCATATGAATTTGCGGTTCCCGGAGCTCCGAACGACTTCATGATGCAAACGGACTCAGGTGCGGAGGTTACAAGCGGTAATGGCGGCAATGGTCACAAGCACTAAGACCGTAACAAAAAAGACGGTTGGCTCGGGTGGTAAACTTTCCGGCCCGAACGGTAACGGATCAAAACGACGAGACGGCTTCCTTGAGCCGGACCCACGAGCTAACCGCTACCGCATCGGGATGTGGGTAGCCCTCGCGTCCATCCTGATGATGTTTACGGCATTGAGCAGTGCTTACGTCGTAAGGGCGGCCTCGTCCAACGATTGGGTGCCACTAACTATGCCGCGTGTGCTTTTGCTGAGCACTGCGCTCATCCTGATAAGCAGCATCACCATGGCGGCGGCTCGCCGGAAACTTCGAGCGGGTCTTGAAAGTGCCTATAAACAATTCTTGTTAGCGACTGCGTTACTCGGATTTGGTTTTCTCTTTTCCCAGTTATTTGCCTGGAAGCAACTGACGCGGCAGGGAGTTTTTCTGACGAGCAATCCGCACAGCTCTTTTTTCTACCTTTTGACTGCAACGCACGGATTACACCTTCTCGGCGGACTGCTTGCTTTGCTTTTTCTGCTGGCGCGCACCGGTTGGCAAACAGAAAAGGCAAGTGGCATAGCAACGCGGCAGGCGGCGGCTGACGCGGTTACTATCTACTGGCATTTTATGGACGCTCTTTGGATCTACCTATTTCTACTCCTATTCCTTTGGAGGTGACGACAGGTGAGCACTGAAGCACGTGCAGAACATTTCGTAGCAGCAGATTGGGACGGAGGTGCATTCCCCTATCACGTTGGCCATCGCAAGCTGGGAATGTGGCTATTCATCATTTCCGACTCCTTGACATTTTCGGCGTTGCTTATTGGTTACGGTTATCTACGCGCTTCGAACAACTGGCCGACGCCCTTTCCTTTTTACCCGAGTATTGTCTTTTCTTCTGTAATGACCTTCTGTCTTCTCTCGTCGAGTTTGACAATGGTGTTTGGCGTTTCCGCTTCGAGCAAGGGCGATAAAGCCGCGGCGCGAAAGTGGATCCTAGCAACGATATTTTTCGGTCTCGCTTTTATCGTGCTCCACTTGATCGAGTGGAACCACCTGATCGGTGAAGGACTCCGGCCGTTTTATCTTCCGGAGCACTGGGCCAAAACGTTTACCCTGGCTGATGGCACGCCGCCTTCGCCACTCTTTGGGGCGACCTTCTTTGCCATCACCGGACTCCACATGTTTCACGTTGCGACGGGCGCCGTTTATCTTTCAGTCGTAGCAACACGGGTTAAGAAGCTAAAACACGAAGACATCGAAATCAGCGGCCTTTACTGGCACTTCGTTGACCTCGTCTGGATGTTTGTGTTTCCTTTGATCTACATCATGTCGGTTGATGTTGGCGGACACCTGGCTCGTTAGTCTCTGGAGGAATGAGGATGAGCGCACACGCTGAAGAGCATTTTGCCGGAAGCAACAAGTTGTTTGTTTCTATTTGGGTGTGGTTGTTGTTTTTGACCCTTATCGAGATCGGTCTTGCCTATAAACCGATGGCGATCCATATCATGTTGACGATCCTCCTGGGTCTTTCGATCATCAAAGCCGCGCTGATCGTCGCATATTTTATGCACTTAAAGTTTGAGCGGCTGAGCCTGGTACTCACGATCGTGCCCGTGCTGGTGATTTGTATTGTGTTACTCTTTGTTTTCTTCCCCGACAGTTTTCGCTCCTCGAAGCTGCGCTACAAATTTCAGGAGTCGCCACCAGTGGCTCCAACTGCGGAGGAACCGTGATGTGGAAGACGAGTAGATCGCGCACGCTGGTGTTTATCGCTTTGATGATAGGCGTCGTCCTGCTCATGCATTCTCCGGCAGTCGCGCAGTGCTCGATGTGCAAGGCGGTTCTTTCGAATTCAAACGCCCGGTTCATTAGAAACTTCAATATCGGCGTGCTGGTTTTGCTGTTGCCGCCAGTCTCGATTTTTTGCTCCATCTTTGTCGTTTTGAAACGGTACCGAACGGAGAACCCTGAATCGACACGCCAGAGTCTGGAATCAGAAACAAACGTCGACTAACACAATTTCAGAACCGAAGAGCGGTGGGGACCGTGTGAAAAGAACAATCATTGGTCATATATCATTTAACATTTCTCATTTGTCCATTTAGGAGAGCTTGGTGTCTATTGGAACTCGCAGTTGGGCTGCCTTCAGCTTGAAATTGCTCTCGAGCTTGGAGCCAATGGCAAATGAAAAATGTCAAATGATATATGACCAATGATTGCATCTTTCACACGCCTAAGTATACAGCAGGGACTTTTGCGATGGCTGAAGAAAACCTCTTGCGAATCGACGTTGAAAAGCGCACCACGCGCGGTCGTGCTTGTCCCCGTTGTGGAGGGAAGATCATCCCTTCGGATCGGGCGGTGTATCAGTCTACAGGCAACCCGGAGTCGTTATTCCCCGTCTGGCAATGTGAACAATGCGGCTATGAGGAGATGGGGGAGCGGAAGAAGCCAGCAGCCAAATCCAAGCACTGAGCCAAAAGCAGACTTTCCAACCTAATGAATAGAGAACTGGGACTACTAAATCTTATCTGTGTAGTTGCTGCGCTCTTGCTTCTGGTATTGATTGTTGTAAATGCGCTTACTTCGGGCGACGTGCTCTCCACAGACAATCTCTTCATCACCACGGTTGGCTTGGTGATGGCCTTGATGTTTGCTGTCAACCCTTTGCTCTACCTAAAATCAGAAGGTAAGTTGCCGATTCCTTTTAGTAAGAAGAATCCTTCAAGTAAGGTTCAGATCTCTGCCACTTCTTCCTCCACTCCTCCTTTGCTCGACGCAAAGGGACGCGCCGTTCCGCCAGATGTTCGCGCTATCGTCGCGCAAATGGGCCAGGCGAAAACAAAAGACGCCTGACAAAGTTGTTTCTATCGTGGACGAACTTACAAAACAAGTACTGCGTAGTTTTGCGGTCTGGCGAAAGGACATTCTCGATCTTCATGAACTATTCGAGGCGGGAGGCAACGACTCTGAGGCGCGCACTGCCGTCTTTGACACTGTCGAGCGACTGGTGAGCGAGGGTTTGCTTGCCGAAGAGGGAAACGATTTCTATTCACTGACGGAGAAAGGAAAAGAGGCTGCGCGGACCGAGTAATATTGCTAAGAGTCTTCTTGATGACTGAATACATTTCTTATCTGCCACACCTTAACGCAATCCTGAACGCTACCTGCGCGCTGCTTTTGTTCTCCGGCTATTCGTTCATTCGTGCCGGACGCGTGGCGGCCCATCGCGCGTGCCAGACAGCAGCGGTCGTAGTGTCCATTATCTTTCTCGTCTCCTACATTACTTATCATTATCAGCACGGAACGACGCGGTTTGCCGGAGTGGGCTTGGTGCGACCGATCTATTTCACCATCCTCATTAGCCACACGATGCTGGCAATCGCAATAGTTCCGTTGGTAGGGGTCACGCTCTATCGAGCTTTGCATGCAGACTTTGTGAGGCACAGAAGAATTGCACGTATTACATTGCCGCTGTGGCTCTATGTCTCGATAACTGGCGTGATTGTCTACCTGATGCTTTACCAGATTTATCCTTCCGTTTAAGACTTGATTTTCCTGCATGTCCGACATTGGCAACAATCCAGCGAAAAAGGTGAGCGCTGCCAGCAGCCGCGTACGAGGCTCCGGCCCCATTCTGATTCTCGCAATCCTGTTTGTCGTCGCGTCGTTTCTGGCTTGGTACTTCACCTGGTTTGGGCGCGGGCTTTCGGACACAGAAATATCCAATTATCTAACTGACGAGAAACATCCGCGTCATGTCCAACACGCGCTCCTCCAAATCGAACAACGAATGGAACGAGGTGATCCCGGGGTTAGCAAGTGGTATCCGCAGTTAGTCGTCCTTAGCGGTAATGCCGAAACAGAATTTCGTCTTACGGTGGCCTGGCTCATGGGGTTCGACAACCGGGCCAACGAATTCCATGAAGCACTGCTTAAGTTGGCGCAGGATACCGAACCCATCGTGCGAAGGAATGCTGCGTTGGCATTGGTTCGGTTCAACGATAATACTGGCCGCAGAGAGCTGGTTTCAGTGTTGAGACCTTATGTCGTAAAAGCTCCTGTAGATGGAGTCGTTGACAGCATTTTGCGAGAAGGTTCGCAAATATCGCGCGGGGCATTGCTGGTGAGGATTCTGCAAGACGATGGAAAGGTTATAGAGGTCCGCGCCCCACTATCAGGAATGGTCGAAACACTGGCGAAAGGGAACGGAGCGCAGCTAACGAAGGGTGATGAGCTATTGAGCCTCAACTCCGACGAGGCCAGTGTTTGGGAGGCCCTGCGAGGACTTTCTCTAATCGGTGAAGCCGAAGACCTGGACGCCGTTGAAGCCTATGCGGCGGGCAGCAAAAGAGTCGCACCACGCATAAAAGAACAAGCGACTCTAACGGCGAAAGCCATCCAGAGTCGCTCCAACCAAAAACAATAATATTCCTAAGCAGCAGGCGGGGCAGGCGGGGCATCTGGAAGCACTATTCCGTGCATGGCTTCCCAATCATCAGTCGGTACCATCTCAATTGCATCCCATGGACAACCGTCCAGAAATGCTCCGTCAGGGCCCTTGCTCGTACATTTCTGACACCCGATACAAAGATAAGGATCCACTTCGATACGTCCGAATGGTGGATGGTGTTCGTCAGGCACCCAGAACATGCACGCTTCAATTGGACAATACTCGACGCACGCCGGAGAGCCCGAACAACCGGTGCAACAGTCGGTGGTGATTGCGAGTATTCGTGGTCGCTTCTTCCGAGTCGCTTTTCCATCGCCCTCGGACATCGGCCAGTGCTTGTCTACGATATCGAACATCCGTTATTGAGCCTCGCGTTCCAGGTTATAAATCAGGCTTCGACTCTAACATAGCTTTGCGGATTTCCTCAACGATTTGTGTCGGAAACACTCTGCGCGTGATGAGAGCTTGATGACTAAAGTCGTCGGAGTTAAAAGGTAACTAGTCTGGAAGGAGGGATCCGAGGCATGGAAACAGTTACCGGTGTTTTTCAATTACGTACTCAAGCTGAGGAGGCTATACAGCTATTAAGTTCGCTGGGAATTCCGCGGGACCTAATAGGCCTGCTGACTCCGGATATGAGCGAAAGGCAAGTAGAAACAAGTGTGCGCACAACTGACAGTGAGGCGCCCGGCATGGGAGCGGCAATGGGAGGCGCAGTGGGAGCGGCTCTTGGTGTAGCGGGCGGCGCATCCCTGGGAGCGGCGGCCGCGAGCGTCCTTATCCCGGGAGTTGGGCCAGTATTGGCTGTAGGTTTGATTGCTGCCGCAATCCTTGGCGCGGGCGGTGCTGCTACAGGAGTGGCCATCGGTGAATCAATCGAGGAAGGCCTTGGCGAGGGCCTGCCGCACGAAGATGTGTACCTTTATGAGGAGGCGCTGCGGCATGGTCGTTCTGTCGTCATCGCTTTTGCTGAAGACAGTGCGCAAGCTGACCGGGCCCGAGAGGCGCTGCTTCGAGCAGGTGGGGAAGACCTTGATGTTGTACGCGAGAACTGGTGGCGTCGACTGAAGAGTGAGGAACAGCGGCAATATGAGGCTAATGGCAGAGACTTTGCAAATGATGAAGTCAGTTACCGCCGTGGTTTTCAGTGTGCTCTTCATCCGAAACGGAGAGGGAAGTCTTATGCTGAAGCAGAGCCGGAGTTGAGGTCATCATACGGCGACAATCAGCTTGACTCGGCTTTCAGACATGGGTATGAACGTGGCCGCAGTTATCAGCAGCGGATCCGGGAGAAAAGGAAAGCTTGAAAGACTTCCTTCTGAACGTTGGTGTTCTCGTTGGAATTCTCGGACTGAGTGCGTTAATCACAAACTGGTTTGCTCATTCGATGTATGTTCGCTGCAGGGCGTGTGGCACGCTCAACGCACGCCGTCGCAGCGAATGCCGTTCGTGCAAGTTAAAGCTTTGATACCTCAAATCCGGCTCGGTGGCGAGCATTACGTCAATGCCAAAACAAATGGTACCCATGGAATGGCAAACTCACGCGGAGAAGACTGACTACCGCGAAACTGCTCGCTACGATGAAACTATAGCTTATTCAAAACACCTTGCTGACGCTTCACCACTCATTGAGTATCGAAGCTTTGGAAAGAGTGGCGAAGGCCGAGATCTCCCGCTCTTGATAGCCGCCGAGGGCAATACGCATACACCGGCTGCCGCCCAACAAAAGCGCAAACCGGTAATTCTCATTCAAGCTTGTATCCATGCCGGCGAACCTGACGGAAAGGACGCTGGTCTAGCCTTACTGCGCGACATCGCGATCACCAGGAGTTTGCCGGGTCTGCTGAATGAGGGTGTTGTTCTGTTTATTCCGATCTACAACACCGACGGGCACGAGCGTTCTAGTCCCTATAACAGAATCAACCAGAATGGACCAGCTGAGATGGGTTGGCGTACGACTATGGCCTATCAAAACCTGAACCGTGATTACATGAAAGCCGACACGCCAGAGACTCGTGCCTGGCTGGCGCTTTGGAATGAATGGCAACCGGATCTGTTTGTTGATTGTCATGTGACTGATGGTGCTGACTACCGCTACAACATCACCTATCAATACGAACACCATGAAGGCGTAGCGCCGTCCGTACTTGCCTGGGAGAAAGAGGTCATTGACGGCAGAGTGGCACCCGCGACCGAGGCAGCCGGCAACGTGGTTTCCTGGTACCTCGAATTCATTGATAATCGAGACCTAACGCTGGGGATTAGAGACTTCAACGGATCTCCGCGCTTCTCGACAGGCTACATGCCATTGAGGAATCGACCGGGTATTCTGATCGAAACCCACATGCTCAAAGACTATCGGTCACGTGTAGTGGGCACTTACGACTTTCTGCGCTTCCTGCTTGCCGAAGTTAATCGGGAACCTGAAAGATTGCTGGCAGCTGGGCGCGAGGCAGACGAGCAGACAGTGGCAGTTGGAACAGTATTTGACGCCAGGCGCAGTTACCCGCTCGCCTTTGAACTCACCGATGCCCCGACTCCTTTTGACTTGAAGGCTGTCCAATATTGCACGGAGCCGAGCTCTGTCTCGGGCGATCTCCGTGTGGTGTTTGGCACGAAGCCGTTGGATCTGACAGTGCCGATGTATCGGACTTTTCGCGTTAAGAGCGCCGTGTCTCCCCCGCTTTATTACATTGTGCCAACACAGTGGCAGGCGGTTATCGATCTGTTAAAGGCGCATGGGCTGGAACTACAAGTCTTGAGCGAGCCTGCAACTATAGAAGTTGAAAGCTACCGCTTCAGCAACGTTATTTGGCCGCCAGGTTCGTTTGAGGGCAGGCAAATGCCAACATTCACAACAGAAGCCGTGCGACAAACGCGAACATTTCCTGCCGGGTCTGTTCTCGTTCCGTTAGCTCAGCACTTAGCAAAGGTGGCTATTAACCTTTTGGAACCACAGGCGCCGGATTCGTTAGTGGCCTGGGGTTTCTTTAACGCAGTTTTCGAGCAGAAGGAATATGCGGAGAGCTACGTTCTTGAGAGTCTCGCGCGTGAAATGATGGCTAACGATCCGGCGTTACTGAGCGAATTCGAGCAACTCTTGGCAACGGATGCCGCGTTTGCTTCAAATCCAGATGAGCGTTTGCTGTTTTTTTATAAGCGTTCGCCCTATTGGGATCCGCAAAAGGATCTCTACCCCGTAGGCCGCATCCTGAACGAGTTACAGAACCGGGAGCGGTAGCGATCGCGCTCAACTTGGCATCTAGTAAGCCACCTTAGTTGAGTGCGGTCGCTACCGCTCCCGGTTCTGTAAGTTTTTTTTCAGTTTGAGTGAGAGAAACTAGAGACGCCCAAACTCGCCAACGCTCTTCTGCAAGCGAAGGTTCGGGCGTCGTGCAGGGCAAACAGTGTGTTGGTTTGCCTAGATAACCGTGCGACGGCCACTTATGATGTTGATTAACAGCACCACTAATGCCAGCACTAGCAATATGTGGATGAACCCGCCAATTGTGTAACTACTCACGACACCCAGTAGCCACAAAACCAAGAGAATAATAAAAATGGTCCACAACATTTACTTTTCCTCCTTTTGTTGACCCCGCTCATTCCGTTGAACCTAGCGACCTGCAATTGAGCAATGACCATGCCAACTTCGCATAAAGTGGAGTTCTATGAACGATAACCCCCGGCTTTCAACGAACTTAGAAGGGCATGCGGGGGCACGACAAAACAAAAACCGGCACATTCAAGGAGCCTTTGTGCCGTATGAAAACATGGCAGTCCGGCACAACGCGACGTGATTCAATTCATTCGCTTCCTGGGCAGAACCTCCACGGAAATCCAGCCAGATATTACAGCCGACGTCTCCCTTATGATCCAACAGCCGTAATAAATCTTCTTTCTGGACTTCTCGCCATGTTGACTGCTAAAGTGGTTGTGGCGTTTGCTCAGTTTGCAAACGCTTCGTGGTGTTAGAACCCATTCTCGGTTTTCGCGTGCGGGTCTCTCCTTCCGAAGCTCCGTCGCTTTATCTACCCCGATTCTTTGTCGTTCTGAATAGTTTCTCGATTCCGGCAGTCTTTGCCGATCGTATTGGAGATTTTCTATGCCTACTCCCGTCCCAAAGGTATCCCTTCGTATTCGCAAACTGCTCTTATGTTCATCAGCAGTCACCATACTGCTCTTGGTAGCGACCGCTGGCCTGGTCCTCTATCAGCGCCATCAACCTGTAGTGGAGACGATAAACTACTCGCAACTCTATAAGCTGGCGGAAACAAGTTCTGCGGCTTCGCTAACGGTTGAAGGCGAGACGCTCACCGTCAAGAGACTGGACGGATCTCTAGTTGAAGCAACTGTCACAGGCGAGGCAGCTCAACACGAAGTGGTGGAGCTATTCCGGAAGAACAGCGTGCCGGTTGAATTTCGCCCATTGCAGCCTGGTGTGTTTGTAACTGCCTTGAATTGGGTATTGCCGCTGGTCAGTCTGGTCATCGTGGGTCTAATCGGATGGCGTATATATGCGAGCATGAGCGGCCGAGGTTCGTTTGATCTTGCGGATCACAACGGCAAGCAAAATGTTGGCTTTGCGGATGTAGCCGGTGTAGATGAAGCGAAAGGCGAACTCGCCGAAACGATTGAGTTCCTCAGAGAGCCGGAGCGTTTCGGTCGATTGGGAGGACGCATTCCTCGGGGTATCCTGCTTTGTGGACCTCCAGGTACCGGCAAAACCCTTTTGGCCCGTGCTGCCGCCAATGAGGCCGGCGTGCCTTTTCTTTCGGCTTCAGGCTCCAGTTTTCAGGAGAAGTTTGCCGGGTTGGGTGCGGCGCGGGTCCGTCATCTGTTCGCCAAAGGCAGAAAGCTTTCGCCCTGCATCATTTTCATCGATGAGATCGACGCATTGGGTCGCCAACGTGGCCGCGGCAGCGATTCTGCTTCGGCAGATCAAGATCAAACGCTCAATCAACTGCTTGTAGAGATGGATGGATTCGATCGGGGCAGTAGCGTCGTCGTTATTGCTTCGACCAACCGGCCGGACATTCTGGATAAGGCGCTCACGAGACCGGGGAGATTTGATCGTGAGATAGCGGTTAACCTGGCAGACGTGGGAGGACGTGAAGCTATTCTAGGAGTCCATGCTAAAAACCTTACGCTTGAACCCGGACTGGATTTGCAGTGGATCGCGCGCGGTACTCCGGGCTTTTCGGGCGCTGACCTTGCCAACCTCCTCAATGAAGCGGCTATTGCAGCCACGCGTGACGATTCAGAAGCGGTGGGACGGAAACATGTTGAGTATGCTCGCGATAGGATTCTGATGGGGGCCGAGCGACAGGGTTTTGTCATGGATGACGACGAACGCCATGCGACCGCCGTTCACGAAGCCGGGCACGTCGCTGTTGGACTTGCGGTTGAGAATGGCGATCCGATTCACAAAGTGTCGATCCTTCCGCGCGGCAGATCATTAGGAGTTACACAGTCGCTGCCAGAACGCGATCGCTTTATGAAGAAGCGTGAATATCTGGAAGACCAAATTGCACTGCTGCTCGGCGGCCGTGCGGCCGAGCAGGTCTTGCTTGCTACTATGACGGCGGGCGCTTCCAACGATATTGAGCGGGCTGTTGAGATTGCCAGGCGAATGGTAAGTGAGTTTGGAATGAGTAGGCTGGGGCCAATTCATCTAGGCCAACCCGATCAAGCACGCAGTCAAAATCTTCTCGACAGAATAGAGGAGGCCACGAATGAAATCATCGGCATCCAGCTGCAGCGAGCTTGCGATATTGTTACCGAGAAACAGGAGTGCATCGCACGATTAGTGGAGCTGCTGATGGAGCGCGATACGCTTGACTCCAATGAAATTCTGGATTGCTTCGCAGAACGTGAACGCGCCGCGTAGGACGACTAGTGATCAACTAGACGACTAGGTACAACGGGTTCTCCAGAATCTTCCTGAATGTCTGTAAGAACTTTGCCCCGGTAGCTCCGTCTATCACGCGATGATCACACGACATTGTGACGCGCATTACCTGCCTGATAACAATCTCATTTTCTCGAACGACCGGTTTAGGAGTCACCGCGCCTACGGCAAGAATGGCGCCTTCCGGCGGATTTATCACAGCCGTGAACTCATCGATCCCAAACATCCCCAGATTGCTGATCGAAAAGCTCGCACCTGTATATTCTTCCGGGCGCAGTTTTCGAGAACGCGCTCGCTCGGCTAGTTCCCGGACCTCACCGGCGATCTCACTAAGCGACTTCCGATCCGCGGAACGCACCACTGGCGTTATGAGGCCATCTTCAATTGCCACGGCGACGCCGATGTCGGCGCGTTCATAGTATCTGATTACTTTCTCCTGAAACGAAGCGTTGACTTCCGGATGTTGGATCAGAGCTGCAGCAGCGACTTTAATAACGATGTCATTGAAGCTGATCTTTAATTCCGGGTCCAGCGCATTAATACCGCGTCGCATTTCCGCGGCCCTGTCCATTTCGATCTCGCTTGTCAGAAAGAAATGTGGGATCGGGCCGAGCGAAGTAACCAGCCGGCGAGCAATCGTGCGGCGAATCTCACTCATCGGTTCATCGCGATACGGCGATGCACCCACTGTGGCTACTTGCTGAAAACTCCTCGTCTCGACGGCACGCGGAAAACCCTGCGCGACTGGTACGCTGCGAGGTTTGCTGATCGCCGCCTCGATGTCTTTCTTGATAATGCGCCCACCAGGTCCACTGCCTTGTAACGAACGTAGATCTATTCCAGCCTCAGCCGCTATTCGGGCGGCAAGAGGGGAAACTATCAATCTTCCAGATGCAGTTTTTTCCGTTACTTCGGCAGCTTGGCTTCCGTTTCCCTGTGGCGCTGTCGCTTGAGGTGCTGGTTTTTCGGCTTCAACCTTCGCCGCGGTGGGCTCAACCTTTTCGGCCTGCGCTTGGGGAGGTTGAGCTTTGGGAGCCGGAGCGGCGACCTGGTTCAGCAGCGAGCTGATGTCTTCATCCGGCTCGCCGACGATGGCAATCAATTGGCCTAGAGGAGCTGACTCACCTTCGTTAATCAAAATCTTGCGGAGTACTCCGTTAGCAAGAGCCTGCATTTCCATTGTGGCTTTGTCTGTATCGATCTCGGCAAGTGGTTCGCCCATTGAGACCTTGTCTCCCTCTTTCTTCAGCCATCGGGAGACTACTCCCTCCTCCATCGTGGGGGAGAGTTTCGGCATGATTACCTGACTGGCCATGCAGCGTTCCTTAGCGACAATAACGGTTGGAAGACTTAGAAAAACGTTTTATTCCAGGTACGCCACTTCACGCACTGCGGCGACAATTCTATCGACACCTGGTATCGCAAGATTCTCGAGATTCTTCGCGTAAGGCATAGGCGCATCAGCACCGGAGACCCGCTTTACAGGAGCATCAAGATAATCGAAGGCACGCTCCATTATCTCGCTGCTGATTTCAGCCCCCACCCCGCAGAACGGGTGCGACTCTTCGGCGACGACAACACGATTCGTTTTCTTGACTGACTCAACAATGGTTTCTATATCGAGAGGCCTGATAGTTCTCGGATCGATCACTTCGCAGGAGACTCCCTGCTGAGCCAGTGTATCCGCGGCCTTCAAAGCAAGTGGGACCATCAGCGAACGAGCGACAATCGTGACATCAGTGCCTTCACGCTTTTTGTCAGCTACTCCCAACGGAATAGTGAAGTCCTCATCGTTGGGAACCTCGCCCTTGTTTCCGTACATTCGTTCCTGCTCGATAAAGATCACAGGATCGTCGTCACGTATTGAAGACTTCAGCAGTCCCTTTGCGTCCGCGGGAGTCGAGGGCATGACGACCTTCAGGCCAGGGAAGTAGGCAAACCATGATTCAAGGGCCTGAGAGTGCTGCGAAGAGACTTGAAATGCCGAACCACCCGGGCCCCGGAAGACGATGGGAATCTTAAACTGTCCTCCCGACATGTAGAGCATTTTAGCTGCGGAATTGATGATCTGGTCCGTAGCGAGGATTGAAAAGTTGAACGTCATGAATTCAATAATCGGCCGCAGGCCGGCCATCGCCGCACCCACGCCGAGACCGGCAAAGCCTAGCTCAGTAATGGGCGTGTCGATGACCCTCTTATCCCCGAACTCTTTCAGCAGGCCTTTCGTGACTTTGTAAGCCCCTTCGTAGGCAGCTACTTCTTCGCCCATAAGAAACACATTCTCATCGCGAGCCAACTCCTCCCGGATCGCTTGATTGAGCGCCTCGCGTATGGTGATGATCGGCATAGAAGGACTAGTCTCAGGTCTTGTTAGTTAACTGTTTTTCCGTGATGAAGCCAGTGGGTTTGCATAAATGTCGGTGTAGAGCTCTTCAGCCGACGGCTCCGGACTCTCATCGGCAAAGCGCACCGCACTTTCAATTTCTTCTCGAACTTGCTGTTCAATCTGCTCGAGACTCTTATCGTCGATGACCCCTTCTTCTTTCAAGCTTGCGGTAAAGAGTTTGATCGGATCACGTTCCTGATACTTCTCGATTTCCGCCCGCGTGCGGTAATTGCCAGGGTCAGACATAGAATGGCCCATAAAGCGATAAGTACGAACCTCCAGCAGAGTCGGCAAGTAATCTTTACGAGCTCGTTGAACCGCACGCAGCGTAGCTTCGCGCACAGCCAACACGTCCATTCCGTCCACAAGTTCAGCAGCCATCTCGTAAGAGCAGGCCTTCTGCGCAATATTCTGCAACGACATTGCGCGGGCTAATGAAGTACCCATGCCATACTGATTGTTTTCGCAAATGTAGATACAAGGCAGCTTCCAAAGTTGGGCCATATTAAGCGATTCATGGAACGCACCCTGGTTAACTGCCGCTTCTCCGAAGAAACAAAGGCTCACGCTATCCGTACCTTTGTATTTCGCCGCAAAGGCAGTTCCGGTGGCCAGAGGAATTTGTCCGCCCACAATTGCGTGGCCACCCAGAAAATTCACATTTTTATCGAACATGTGCATCGAGCCGCCCTTGCCATGCGAGCAACCTGTCGCCTTACCAAATAACTCCGCCATCACCGATTCTGCCGACATTCCTTTGGCCAGCGCGTGCGCGTGTTCGCGATAGCTCGTCAACACGTAGTCGTCAGAGCGAATAGCGGAAATTGCGCCGACGGCGACGGCCTCCTGACCTATGTACAGATGGCAAAACCCACCGATCTTTCCGGTGCTGTACGCTTCGGCTGACTTCTCTTCGAAGCGTCGAATCAAGAGCATCTGATGAAGGAGATTAGTGAGGGTCTGGCGATCGAGACCGCCGAGCCGACCCTTCTGGCGCTCTTTCGCTTCCTTATGCTCACTGCGAAGAGCTTTGCCATCAACAGCGGTCGGAGGGTCAACGACCCCTGTGGCAGTCTTCTCCTCAGCTCCGGCAGTCGCTGATGGTTCTGCTGTTTGTTTACTCATGAGTGGCCGAGTTTCCAGACAAATTCCTAACTAAGGCCCGAGCTGCGGGTGACTTGTCTAATCAACTTTTCTCTGGTGATCTGCTCAAATCTCGAAAGCGTCGAATTATACGCGAGATATGGGAGACCGTGCAAAAGCGCTTCTTTATAAAGAAAAGCGCACACCATAGGGATGTGCGCTTGATTCGGGTTCCCCTGAAGTCTGTATTTCTTATCTCATCATATCGATGGTACTCGCGGGAGCAGCCTGCAACGTTATTGCTGTCTTGCGTCCGTGTTTGTTCTGCTGCATCTTGCGCGCGGCAGCGGTCAATAGTTCCTCTGTAGTTTCTCCATCCTCGGGGAAGCAGGCCACTCCGAGGCTAATGCCAAGACCTACCATTTGTTCCGCACGAACAGAGAACCAGTGCGACTCGACTGCCTGGCGCATTCTCTCGGCTACTGTGACTGCCATGGCACTGGAGGCCATCGGCATGATCGCGACAAACTCATCTCCTGCGTAACGGGTAAGAATATCCATCTGCCGCAATTCACTACGAATGACGCCGGCGACACTCGCCAGCAAGCGATCACCTATTGTGTGACCGTATTGGTCATTGATTACTTTGAAGTCATCGATATCCATGCTTACTACCGCCAAGGACTCCCGGTTCATGCGTTGGCATTCAGCTATTCTTTGCTCGAGCATCATGTAGAAACCGCGCGCATTGGGCAACTCTGTCAAGGGATCGATCAGTGCACTCTCCTTCGTCTTCTCGTAAGTTAGCGCATTGTTCAAGGCGCTTGAGGCATGCTGGCATACGGATTCCAGAAGACGCACATGCTCTGTTGTATAAGACGTGCGGCTCTTTGAATACAGGGTTATGGCGCCGAATGCTCCATCCTCGCGAAGCAGGGGAGAAACCAAGACACCGCGATACTGTTCGGCGGTCTCTTCCGGGACGCCGACAAGATCCAACTCCGGCGAGGCATTGCACATTGAGCGAGCATTGGCGATCACCCACCCGGTAATGCCATCTCCGACAGTCATTCGGCGCCGGCCGAATATTTCAGCATCTTCGCCTGCAGCGTGGGCGGCCACAGCTTTACCGGATCGCTCATCGACGACGAAGATAATGCAGCTGTCGAAGGGAACAATCGATTTCAGCTTGTTTGAGACGAGCGTTACCGTGTCGTTCAAATTCAGAGAGGAGCCAATGGTCTGAGCTATTTCGTGAAGCGCAAACACCTCGCGTTGGGCCTCGGTAATCGATCTAAAACCGGAGTCGTCTTCCGCCGTTCCCATAACGTCTGACGCGAGACCAGCATCAGGCCGGGTTTTTGTTTGATCGTCGCTTGTGGGTGTTTCCGAGGCGACTTGCTCCTGAATATCTTCGGCGTCGATTAGCCGATCAAACTCCTCCACGTGTTCAATAAATTTCTCGACTACGCCTCGATCAAACGCAGTTCCGGTCATGCTCCGGAGTAACGCCAACGAGTCTTCTCGCTTCATGCCTTTGCGGTAAGGCCGGTCGCAGCGCGTGGCGTCGTAGAAGTCTACGACTGAGATAATTCTGGCAACGAGCGGAATACCCTCTCCCTTGAGTCCTTTCGGGTAACCGCTCCCATCCCATTTTTCATGGTGATAGCGCACGATGTCTTCGACCGGATAGGGAAAGTTCACTCGCCTAAGAATATCGCCACCGACAGTCGGATGGATCTTCATTTTGGCGAATTCCGCCTCTGTGAGTTTGCCTGGCTTATTGAGAATGTATTCTGGAACCGCGAGCTTTCCAATATCATGCAGCAACGCCCCGGCGACCAACGCCTGCAACTCGGCTTTGGTAAGACCGAAGAGTTTTCCCATCTGTATCGCATAGATTTGGGTTCGACGCACGTGCCCATGAGTCGTTTGGTCTTTCGCGTCGATAGCGATGGCCAATGACTCAATAGTATTCATGTGAATCCTGGCCATTTCCTCTATATGCTCGCGTCGTACGGCCTCAGCAGCCTTCACACCTTCCAGGCGGCTTTCATTGAAGCGATACAGAAGGTGGACGAGAACAGTTATCAACAAGCCCAGGAGGCCATATGAGACGCCTCTATGTCGCACGGCAGAGTAAAACAGAACGGCAGAAGCTGCGCCTGCGAGCTGTGTGGTCAGTGTCCACACGATTGTGTCAGCTGAAGGAATTAGTTTGAGTTTGCCAGCATCGAAGCTCAGGAAACAGGCAGTGGTTATGGTGTTCAATGCGTATTGCAGCGCTGCTAGTGCAAACAGCGGTACTAGCAGAACGTTTACTGGAAGACTGGGATCCGCTGTGAGATCGAGATTTCCGACGAAGATGTCGACCAACAAGCCGTAGCATGAGGCCGCGACAAAAGTAGAAATCACCGCCATTCCGGTTGTGAGGATGATTTCTCGCCGGTTAGTAAGGCGATAGGTGGAAACAAAGCCGACGATCGCGGCCAATAACACCGCAGGGCCCACAGTGTTTGCGGGTGAAGTCGCGTAGATCATCACCGCCAGAAATACGAACGTATCGGCTATGGATTTTCGGCTGCGTCGAACCCCGTCAGTGCTGGTCACGGAAACTGTAAAGCGGCTGGCAGCTAGAGTCAGGAGCAATAGCACAAGCCACGAAATGATTCCGGCATTGCCGAACCACGGCATGTCAAGTGTACCAACCGCGGCCGACACCAACAGGACAGCAGTGGCTATCGAAATGCAAGCCAAGACAGCTGTACTCTTCCAATTAGTTTTCAGCACAACGGATTACCTTAGCTAAACGGGCGTTTTCCGAAGACAAGATCCTAACGATGGGGGCTAAACGAATGACTGCTGCCGGAGCGGACCTAAGAAGCAGAACTTGCTGTCAGGGCGGAAACCCTTTCAAGAATGAGTGCCAACAATGTTTGGCACAGGGCTAAATATAGGGTCTACAGAGGGTTGGGGTCAAGGACTTTCTAGTGGAACGAGGGATCAAACGACGAGGAATGTGATTTTAGGCTAGGGTTCTGCCAGTTGGGTTGCAAGTTCGTGGATGTCGTTTACGGGTCGCTTGCAGGTATATCGCTCACAGACGTAAGCAGTGGCTGCCGGGCCGGCTAGGGGCCGATCGCGGAGTAGTTGTATGGTGTCGGCGGCCTGTGCATCCTTCTCTAAGACCGGCGCCACGACCTTATTGGGTAAATAGTTATGCCAAACCTCAGAGAGGAAACTATGAATCGCAGCCTCATCCAGGCCTACTATCGCTATTTCTTTGGGGGTCGACAAATAGAAGTCTGCTGCGCAGAGGGCATTACCAAAACCGGAAGGATAGCGACGGAGAGAGTCCGCTATTTGGACCAGAATCGCCACCGCGCGATTGCGGTAATCATCCCTGCCTGTGAGAACGCTCAGGCGAAGAAGAACTCCGGCCGCCACAGAATTGCCCGAAGGAGTGGCATTGTCAAAGTAATCTTTCGAGCGAACAATCAAATCCTCATGACTATCCCCGGTGAAGTAAAAGCCGCCGTTCTCCTGATCCCAGAATTCTCCAATCATTTGCTCAGTCAACAATAAGGCTTCGTCAAACCAGGAGCGCGCTCCGTCAGTTTCATACAGAGTCAGCAAGCCGTCGATCAGGAAAGCGTAGTCTTCCAGATAGCCATTGAATTTTGTCACACCATCTTTATGAGTTCTGAGCAGGAAACCATTTTGGCGCAGATTGGCAAGGACAAATTCTGCATTTCGCCTGGCGGCGGCAGTGTAATCGGCTCGGTTGAGAATAGCGCCGGCTTCACTGAAACTTGCGAGCATTAACCCGTTCCACGCTGTCAAGATCTTTTCATCGCGGTCAGGTTTGACTCGGGTCTCCCGTAAATCAAATAACTTGCGGGCGCTGCGGGCAAGAGTGTCTTTCAACTCAGTTACAGGAACGCCGGCCGAAGCGGCCACCTCTTCGAGCGTTCGAGTCACATGCAAGATGTTTTTGCCTTCGAAGTTGCCGGTCTCAGTTACGTTGTAATAAGCGCAAAAAAGAGCAGCGTCGCGTTCGCCCAAAACTGTCTGGATCTCTTCGTGGGTCCAGACGAAGAACTTTCCCTCATGCCCTTCGGAATCAGCGTCCTGGGTCGAATAAAAACCTCCGGCAGGATCGGTCAGCTCGCGCAACACATAGTCCAGGATGCCTTCGGCGATGCTGCGCGCGAATTCCTCGTGCGTGGCCTGGTAGTAGTGAAGGTACAGACGGGAGAGAAGAGCATTGTCATATAGCATCTTTTCAAAGTGCGGCACGAGCCATTTTGCGTCAGTGGAGTAACGATGGAAGCCACCACCGAGTTGATCATAGATGCCGCCATCGGCCATCTTCCTGCAGGTGTGTCTGACTATTTCAAGAAGTTCTGTCTTTCCTGTGCGGTGATGCGAGCGCAGCAGAAACTCCAATACCATCGCAGGCGGAAACTTTGGTGCACCACCGAAGCCACCGTTTACGGAATCATAGTTGCGGGCGATTCCTGAAGAAGCTGCCTCCAACAGCTCTTTTGAGACGGGAGCGTTTGCGGAAGCGGCAACATTAAGCCGCCGCAATTCACTAAGTAGGGACACGGAAGTCTCAGTAACGTCATCGCGACGTTCCCGATATGCTTCAGCCATGCTGATCAGTACGCGCGGAAACCCCGGCATGTTGTGCCGATCCTCGGGTGGAAAGTAGGTACCGCCATAAAAAGGCACGGCATCCGGCGTCAAAAAAACGGTCATTGGCCAGCCTCCATGATGGGTCATCATCTGGACGGCATTCATGTAGATTTGATCAAGATCCGGGCGCTCCTCTCGATCTACTTTTATATTTACAAAGTTTTCGTTCATGAGTTTGGCGATGTGCTCGTCCTCGAAAGACTCGTGCGCCATTACATGACACCAGTGACAAGCCGAATAGCCGATGCTGAGCAGAACTGGCTTGTCTTCTTGCCGCGCTTTCTCAAAAGCTTCCGGACCCCAGGGATACCAATCAACCGGATTGTGGGCATGTTGCAAGAGGTAAGGGCTTGTTTCTTTGATTAGGTGATTAGTGAAAAGCATGTCGGACATTGCCTCTAGTCTTTGAACCAGTATGGAGTCTTCTTCGCCCACGTGCTGTTTGGGTATTTGCGATGTAGTAGATCGAAGGCCGCTTTCGACCAATGTCCGGTCTCCTTATCAGTGCAACCATGACGCGTTGTGTTTACTGCCATATAGAGCGCTTCCGGAACGCGCTGATCATTCGGGTTCTTAGTTGCCCATTGAATAACTTGCTGGCAAAGATAGTTCGGCGCAGCGCCAAGTGCGTTTAGCGTCGAGTGTTCTCTGGCGGCGACAGCTTTTTCGGCTTGTGTCAGGAAAGCGGGAATGCCGGTCTTTGTCGTGGCAGCGAACGATTGCGGTTTATTCTTCTCGTCGTCAGCAGCTGCCGGTACCGGTGAAAGGGCCGCTGCGCACCACCAGTTATCACGGTAAACATCCTGCTGGCCCAGCGGTGTTTCCCGACCGACGCCGGAATCTACCACGGGCTCGAGCCCGGGAAATTTCAACCAGGCAAAGATCGCGGCAAATCTTTTGGAGTCTGGCTTCGGCGCCGCAAGAAAGTCGTCGAGAAGAGAAGAAAGTTCGGGCACAAGGCTTTTCAAAATTGGCGCCAGCTCGTCAGCGGTTTTGTTGTCGCCAAGCAAGACCGCTCTCAGCCATGCCGCCTGCGCAACATCGCGGCGCAAGTTGGAAGGCAAAACGCTGCTACTGGCAGCTTCTTTCAACAGAAGAAGAGGGAACGCCTGATTCAAGTGATGCGTGGCATCTTCATCGAAAAGGAGTTTCCCTTGCAGGGCCCTGTTCTCCTCCGAAAGTTCGGAGGCCTCCGCCGGTACCTCTCGCCCATCATCGTTCCAACTGAAGCCTGCCGGAATGCGGGTCGAAAAGGTCAAAAAATCTACAAGATCGCGGGCGAGAAGCATACGCTGGCTAAGAAGCAGGTTTGAAGACGACTTATCAAATCGGGTGCGATCATGAGCAAGCAACTCATCAAGCATTGACCGCGCATCGTCAAACTTTCCTGACTCGAGTAACAAACGGACGACGTGGAAACGGGCAGATGCGAACGCCGGGTTTCCGGGCTTTAAGCTCATCGCCTGAGTGATCAACTTGGACGTCTCCGCGTTTTTACTGTCTACTTTTGAAAGTGATGCAATCAACCAGGTCGCCGCGTGAGTTGATTGCCACTTTGCTAGCGAATGATGCAGTGCTTCAGGCGCCGGCGACTGGAACGTAGCAATCCAGTCAGTAAGATCATCGCCGCTAAGATCGACCGCAGGGTTTGTTTTGTTATCAGACTCGTTGCCCAAAAATTCGTCGAGCAGAAATGCGAAGTCCCAAAGCTGCTGCTTGAGCGCATCGTTTTGATTCTTAGCCAAAAGCGAATGCGCCAGTTCATGGAGGCGTTCTGTCGGATGCAGACGAAGCCGGACAACATTAAGTAGTCTGCCGGCTGCCGCGTGCGAGTTTGCTAGCTTCCGATTGGCCAGAAGCTTGTTGAGCTGATCTTCCGCCTCGCTCAATAGTGGCTTCTTGACTTCCGGCGCTCCCAGACTAGCCTTGCGTATGAGGGTGCGTACGATCAGGTATGGGGCAACATTCTGCCATGGCGAGTCACCGTCAGCTGCAATTGACTCGAATGTTTTCTTAGCTTCATCAAAGTTACCAGCGTAAAAATTTGCAGCAGCGATTTGGTATGTCCGGTCTGCCTGAAAGAGTGTTGCCTCAGCAGCAGGTGCGGCAGACGGAATGTGCTGACCTTCCGAGCAATTCGCGAACACCTGATCCTGTGCGGCGATCCAATCTTTCAGCGAACGATTTTCAATTCCATATTTTGAAATCCTTGCCGCGAGTGTTGTGGTGGCTGACTCAAAAGCGTCTTTCTGGCAATTCAGGTACGTCTCGTATTCATCAGGCTTTTCTCGATGGCGGTAAACGTCAATTTTCGGCGGCTCACCCACGCCTGGCACCTTTTGCCGAGCTGTGACCCATTCCTTAATCCACTCCTGATCACCGAGGTTCCAGTTGTAATCCAAACGGCCTTGCCAGAATTGAGTCAGTACCCTTTGCTCCTGTTCATTGAAGCCGTTACCGAAAAGTTGCCGGTAAGCTACAAAAAGATAAGAACGAGCATAGCTTGGTTGCACCACCCCGAGATCACCACGAGCATATCGTTCCAAAGGGAATTCAGGATGTACGGTGAAAGTGAAAATGGCTTCCAGCTGGAAAGGCCCACAAGCGAAAGAAGTTGGGACTGGAAACAAACAAACTGCGAGCGCAATCGCGGTAGCTGAATAGACGAGTCGTGTCCTCATCTCTGGTAATCCTCCATCACTGCCTCGAATGAAACTGACGACCATGAAGTCGGGTTAAAAATATAGAGCCGCTGCACTGAGGCGAGTTTCACTGGCTCATCGGTAGACACTCCGGCTGAGTCACGGCAGGCGTGTCCTGGAAGTTTTTCGCCCAATCTCAATCGGGAGCTAACCCTGCGTTTTTCAACTCCTAATCGAAAGAGCATAGGCACCGCCTCATCAATAGGCAGATCGGACAACCAGGAATCCCCCTCACACCACGAAGCAAGGGCCGTTATCGACAACGGCATCTCGACTGGCAACTCATCACGCACTGAGTCCAGCAAAGCGCGATAGAAATCACGTTCAGAGAGCGTCGCGTCGAAATCGATTTGAACCGCGCTGACGTTTGGTAGCTGTCCTAGCGATGCAATCTCTACAGCCGTTGCTTCCATCTGCGCTTTCGTCAAGTTGGGAAGGTCACGCCGATTGGTTTCAATCCGAGCAACGGCAATTAACTTCGTTCCATCGGGAACGTTCAAAGATTGCAGCCGCGGTCTGGCTACGACTTTCGCGCCTCGGAGAGAGATCGTCTTTGCTAAAAAGGCGACGCCGATCCTGGTTGGATCGACAAAGTTGAGCTTCTCGGGACGTTCCCAGGCCCAGAGTATCGTTCCGGGTAATTTGGAAAGCTTTGCTGCGCTGGGATGCGCACCTGAAAAATCACTTGTGGTAGGAACGGCTTCCTTCGCGCGAAACGCCGATATCGCGACGACCATGGAAGAGAGAACGACCGGGACTAGGAACTTGTTGTTGGGAGTCTTCATGAAAATTAACTGACGGGCCAAAAGTGTACACCACGATGATGACATGACGAAGTCGGATGACATAGGTACAAGGGGAACCTCTGGAGAGGTTATTAAAGTTGAATGATCAAACACTCCTCAAGGCCCTTCTATTACCTACTCACCGCCGGCCGGGTCTTAGTTGGCCTGCTCCTATTTGCTATACTGGACCGACTGAATAGCCATTCATTTTTGAGACCGCGATTATTAATTTACTTGCGAGGATGATTGATGGATCGGGAAACGCTCGAGTTTGATGTTGTGTTCGTCGGTGCGGGGCCCGCAAACCTGAGTGGAGCTCTGCACCTCACTCGCTTGGTCAAGCAACATAATGAAGCCGTGGCGAATGGCGAACGTGCGGGACCAGCGTTGGGCGATGTTGAGATCGGCGTTATTGAAAAAGGCGCGGCCGTCGGTGCGCACATTCTTTCTGGCGCCGTAATGGATCCGCGCGCGCTCAAAGAGTTGATGCCTGATTTTGTGGAGCAGGGAGCACCACTAGAATCGCCCGTTAAGGAAGACTATTTCTTGTACCTGACATCAAAGCATGCCCTGCGTTCGCCGCTTACTCCGCCACCGTTGAAGAATCACGGCTACTACATCGTGTCCTTGAATCGACTTACTGCCTGGCTGGGGGAAAAGTGCGAAGAGGCAGGGGTTAACGTCTTTCCTGAATTTCCGGGAGCCGAACTGCTCTACGATGAAGACGATGCCGTGGTGGGCGTTCGTACGGGCGATAAAGGCATCGACAAAGAGGGAAAGCGCAAAGCCAATTATGAGCCGGGTGTCGACCTTCGGGCGAAAGTCACAGTGCTTGGTGAAGGGCCACGCGGCTCACTGACAAAGCAGCTGATACAGCGACTCAATCTCGACGAGGGTCGCGAACCTCAGGTTTACAGTGTAGGTATCAAAGAACTCTGGGAACTGCCGGACGATCGTTATCCAACCGGTCGCGTCACGCACACACTTGGTTTTCCATCCGACACACACACCTATGGGGGCGGTTGGATTTACGGCATGCAGAACCGCATTCTGAATATCGGTTACGTCACCGGACTCGACTATCGCGATCCTTTGCTCGATCCGCATGCTGAGTTTCAGCGGTACAAGACCCATCCATTCATCGCTCGTTTGCTCGAGGGTGGCAAGATGATTCGCTATGGCGCAAAAACGATTGCTGCCGGGGGTTACTTCGCGATGCCCCGAACTTATGCTGACGGCGTTCTTCTTGTAGGCGACTGTGCGGGCTTTCTCAACTCGCAGCGACTGAAGGGCATCCATTCGGCAATTAAGAGTGGCATGCTGGCAGCCGAGGTGATCTTTGAGGCCCTGGTTGCCGGTAACTTCTCCGCCCAGCAACTCCAACGCTACGAGCAGGTCGTAAATGAAAGTTGGATCGTTCCGGAGTTACGCAAGGTGAGGAACTTTCATGCTGGGTTCAAACACGGGCGCTGGTTGGGGTTAATAAATACCGGCTTGCAATTTGTAACCGGCGGCCGGGCATGGGGTCTTTTCGATCGAGACAAAGCCAAAGCGGGGCACGAAGAGATGCAGAAACTGTCCGCTTACGGTTATCAAGGCGACAAATTGGAACAGCGCTACGATGGCTTGCGCTTTGACGGCAAACTCACTTTCAGCAAATTAACCGATGTCTATCACGCGGCCGTTGGGCATGATGAGGATCAGCCCGTACACCTTCATGTCCTCGACACCAATATTTGCTCTACGCGTTGTGCGGAAGAATACGGGAACCCCTGCCAACGCTTTTGTCCTGCAGCTGTCTATGAAATGGTGGAGAATGGCGCAGAAGACAGGCGCCGGTTGCAGATCAACTTTTCAAATTGCGTGCACTGCAAGACGTGCGACATTATGGATCCCTACCAGATCATAAACTGGGTTACTCCCGAAGGCGGAGGCGGACCTGACTACAAGGGAATGTGAATGCCCGTTATTCCTCTTCCGGCTTATTGCCATCTTCCTTAATATTGAAGCTGACGCGGCCACGAATAACTTCTTCAAGCGCAATTCGAGTCGGTTTGTGCTTTTGTGGATCGATCTCGATACGCGGTTGAGCACCGCGCTGCAGCTGCTTGCTCCTCTTTGCGGCGAGGATAATTAAACGATATTTAGAATCGATTTCCGGTGTTTCGGTCCCGTCAACCGCTTTATCAATCTCTTCTGATGATGTTGGCATGATTGGCGATCCCACTCCTTTGTTAATGATCTTAGAATTGTCTTTAGCTTGTTGTGAAATTCTGAATAACCTGGTTAACGACACTCTCCTGCCGTTTGCAACGAGCGCGTTCAGCATAAACGATTGAGGCCAGTTGGGCTGCCGCGATAGTCATATCATCGTTGATAATGACGTAATCAAACGCGGCATATTGGCTGATCTCGTCGGGCGCGTTCCGCAAACGAATTTCCAGTTCTTCCTGTGTATCGGTGCCCCGTGCCAACAGCCGTTGCCTGAGAACATCATAAGACGGCGGCAGAATAAATATGCTTACCGAATCCAACCCCAGGTGGCGTACGCTTGCAGCGCCTTGAACATCAACTTCCAGGATGATGTCGAGTCCCGCGGCAATCTCTTCCGCGACCTGACGTCTGGCGGTGCCGTACAGGTGTCCGTGCACACAAGCCCATTCGAGGAACTCGTTCGCAACGACCATGTCCTGAAAAGCCGGCTGGTCTACAAAGAAGTATTCGCGACCGTTTACCTCGCCACTGCGCGGCGCGCGTGTTGTGTAGGAAACAGAATAGCTAAGATCGGGCACAACATCCAATACATGCTGGATGAGCGTTCCCTTTCCTCCGCCCGACGGAGAACTGACCACGAAGAGGATGCCCCTGCTGGAATTCTCGAGGAGCTGCGTCTCAGTTTGCAATTCTTTAATTTTACTCGACATTCTGGACCTGCTCGCGCAGCTTCTCGACTTCAGCCTTGATCGCCAATGCCGCTTCCTTGATCGTCAGATCTGTCGATTTTGATAACGTTGTGTTTGCTTCGCGATTTAACTCCTGCAAGAGAAAATCGAGCATCTTGCCGCTTTCACTCTGAGAATCGATCGCCTCCTGAAATTGGGAGAGATGACTTCGCAGCCGTACCATCTCTTCACTCACATCGCTGCGATCTGCAAGGTAGGCAACTTCCTGCGCCAGCCTGGCAGGATCCAATTCAACCATTTGGCCACCGCGATTGAGTAATTCCGAGATGCGCTTCTGCAAACGCTGCCGGTACGCGTCGGCTAACCCGGCAGCTGACTGTTCTATGGTTGGCACAAGTGCTTCAATTTTCGCGACGCGTTCGCGCAATTCGAGGCGCAGCGCCTCACCTTCTTGCTGCCGCATTTTTTCCAACTCATTCAGGCCCTCGTCGATTGCCTGTTCCAAAGCCGCGACCATCCGCTCGTCAATTCCATTGCGGGCAGGTTGGAGTGCTCCGGGTATTCGAGCGATCACGTTAATATCCAGCTCACCCGCGATGCCAAAATCCCGCTGCATCTGTTTCAGCGCGCCAACATATCCGGCAATCAGAGGTCGATTGAGCTCGTAATCAACTTGGGCAGTTCTTTCAAAGTTGATGCTCACATCTACCCGTCCGCGCGACAAGCGTGAACTGATTCGTCGCTTGATGGCTGGTTCGACGGACGACAGTTCCGAACCTACTCGCAGGTGGATATCCAGAAACCTATTGTTAACTGTCTTGAGATCAACCGATACAGAAAAGTCGTCTCCAGTCACCATGCCCCGTCCATATCCGGTCATTGATTTCATGAACTTCCTGGCTTTCGTTCTTTTTTCTTTGGAACCTTGTTTTTTGAACTTTGTGCTTTGCGCTTTGTACTTTGCTGTTTCTCAAAGGCCCCGATTAAATTCAGAACGCAGTGACGAGTCCTCAAAGAACCAAGAACAAAGTACAAAGCTCCGAAGAAAAACTTGCTATGGAACTACTGATTGCCAACCAGTGTCAGTTCCTCTTCCTCATCAGCAAACTGCAACTCATACAATTTCTTGTATTGACCGCCGCGTGCAAGCAATTCGGAGTGGGTACCCATCTCGATCATACGGCCAGCCTCCATAACGACAATCACATCGGCCCGACGGATCGTCGAAAGACGGTGAGCGATGACGATTGTCGTGCGATTGCGAACAAGATTCGAGATTGCCCGTTGCACAAGGCGCTCCGATTCAGCGTCGAGCGCAGATGTCGCCTCATCGAGAACAAGCACTGGAGCGTTTACCAGAATAGCGCGCGCTATCGCCAGACGTTGGCGCTGACCGCCTGAGAGGAAGATGCCGCGCTCGCCGACAATCGTATCGTAACCCTTGGGCATTTCCTGGATGAAGTCATGGGCAAAAGCGATCCGGGCTGCCTCCAGGATCTCAGCTTGCGTTGCATCAGGTTTACCATAGGCAATATTGTGCCGCACGGTGTCATTAAAAAGCACTGTTTCCTGCGTGACCAGGGCGATTTGGCTTCGCAAACTCGAAATCTTCGCCTCTCTTAGATCGATACCATCCCACAAGACCGCGCCGGACGTGGGATCATGAAAACGAGGCAGAAGTTTTGTCAGCGTGGACTTTCCTCCGCCCGATTCACCAACCAGCGCCACCATGGTGCCGGCTGCAATTTGCAGACTAACCTCGCGCAAAACTGATCGCGTCTCGTTTGCATAACCGAAGGAAACATTTCTCAGTTCTATTGCATCTTTTAGGGCCGGCAATTTGAGGGCGTGTGGTTTCTCCTCAATCGCGGCGTCCTCGTCCATCACTTCCCAGACATGGTGAGCCGCTGCGAGCGCCTGTTCCATGGCATTCTGCAAACGAGACAGCTTGCGCATGGGATCGTAACTGCGAAAGAGGAAGAATAGAAACGTAAGAAACTGCGCGGCATTCATCCGGCCCGACATGATTTCATGCTGGCCAAAGAAGAGGAGCAGAACGACGAAGATAATGCCAATCATCTCTATCGTCGGCGGTGCTGCTCCCGCGATACTAGCGCTACGGAGGTTGGCGCGCACAATCGTTTTTGCCACAGTCGTGAAGCGCGCGGATTCTCGCGCCTCGGCACGATAGGCTTTTACGATTCCCTGATTTGCGAGTGCTTCCTGGGCAGTGTCAGTCAGTTGTTTACTACCTTCAAAACTCTCGCGCGCCAGATTGCGCAGGGCGCTGCCAAACTTCGCCGTAAGCACAGCGATAATGGGGGCGATTGCCAACGACCCAAGTGTCAGGCGCCAACTGTAGTAAAAAGACGCTGCGAGAAAGGCGATTAAAGTAAAGCTCTCTCGGAGCATGTCGCGGATTGTGCTCGTGACAGCTGTTTCAATGGCGGCGGCACTGGAGACCAGGCGCGAGACGAGATAGTTTGTGCGATGTCTTTCAAAGAACGCAGCTCCCTGGGCAAGCAAGTGGCTATATAGATCCTGGCGTAGTTTAAGCACGGCAGATTGGCCAATGCGCGCCATCAAGTAGGTAGAAAAGTATTCGGCGATTCCTTTAGCCAGCGTAAAAACGATGAGCAAGATGGATATTGTTTTCCATGCCGCGATCCCGGAGCCGGGGATCAAGCGCTGTAATCCAAAAAGCGTCGCGGTCTGGTGGCCACTGCCTTGAGTGAAAGCCTGATCGAAGATTGGTACAATCAACGCTCCAATCGCGCTTTCCAGCAGGCCCACGAGAAGCATAGCAAACGTCGCCACCGTGAATATCGGCCAGTGAGGTCCCAGATACTTTAAGAGTCGACGAAGATCGTGCATCCCTAGTTGCGAAAGCCTCGGATCAGTTGCTATAAGGAAGGTAGAAGACGGTCCAAACTGTAAAAAGAAACTATACTTACCCCCACTTATTTGCGTCAAGGCTGACCGATTTGCTCGATGTTCAATGTTCTCGTTACGCCAATCCAGGCTTTTGCGAGCCGGTCTTCGAGAATGTGGGTTATAATTTGCGACACGATCTGCGAAATTAGATCCCCCCGACAGGATCATACAAATTGGCACAGCAAGCAGAGGTAAACAACAAATACGCCGGTAAGCGTCTTCTGATCGCAGATGACGACACCGACATGCGGCTACTTTTGGCCGAGTACTTTCGACGGCTCGGCTTTCAGGTTGACGAACGTGAAAGCGGTCAGGCAGCGCTCGAACCAGCCCTGGCAGGAAGGTTTGATTGCTTCATCTTCGATGTGTCAATGCCCGGAATGTCGGGTCTTGACCTGCTGAAGAGGGTGCGGGACCGAGGCATCCAGACTCCGGCGCTGTTCCTGACAGCGCACGATGCATTGTCTGACAAGGTGGCCGGATTCGAAGCCGGCGCTGACGATTATCTGGCAAAACCTTTCAGTCCGCGCGAACTCGAGTACCGGGTGGAAGCTTTGCTTCGTCGTGGAGGAGCAACGCCCGAAGAAGTAGACGAAGAGCGCCTTGAAGTGGGCGATCTCGTGATCGACAAAAGGCGTCATGAAGTTATCAGAGAAGGTTCTCGTGTAGATCTGACGCCGCTTGAGTTTCAGATTCTGGAGCTACTGGCATCTGAGCCCGGCCGCGCCTGGTCGAGGAACGCACTGCTCGATCGCGTCTGGAGCACTGATTACGAAGGCTATCAACGTAATATCGACCCCCACATCAACCGCCTGCGAAAGAAGCTCGAGGTCGATCCCAAGAACCCACGATACGTGCTCACCGTGCGTGGAGTCGGCTACAAGCTGAACGAAACTCCCTGAAGTTGTGAGAATAGCCGTCACCCAACCCTCTTCTTCATTATCTCTACTCACATCTTGGTTCAAGCTTGCCGTCTTCGCTTTCGCGTTGGCATTCATATTTGTTTCCGGCATTCGAAGTGATGGAATCGTCGGCGAAACCAATCTGCGGTAAAGGAGCGACCTTGGTATGTTATGGCTCGTGGGCTCATCTCTTCTCGTAATCTGGTTCATACTAAGATTTGTACTTCACAAGGGCGGGTTTGTTCATGTTCTATTCCTCTGCGGATTCTCGCTACTAGTGGTGCAATTGGTCGCTTACCGCAAGACAAAATACCAAAGAGACTCCTCACGAGGCGGGGTTTGACAGATTGCTCGGCGAGAAGAGTAGTGTCCTAATTTCACGTTCCACTGGGTTCTCCGTGGTGAAATGGTTTTTCGGCGCTTTTATCACCACGGAGGCACGGAGAACACTGAGAATGCACTAAGACAATCTCAATTAGGGCACTAATTAGAAGACTGCTGCCAGAAGACCCCCTTGACCCTGCTAATATCCTTCGGCAACAATGCGTCTGTCTGGGGCATCAAGAGTATTAGGACTTTTGGAAGCCATTTGCCGCTCGACTAGAGATTAACCAGGACATGAGATCAGGAGTTGTTTTGCCATGATTTTCGCACAAATTGTTCGAGGATTCGCCATTGCCCTGATTGCTTCGATTGTTCTTGTCTCCGTCGCCCTCGCCCAGAGCGATACGGCACGACAAACTGTGGCGATCACCTATCCACTCGATGAGACGGTGACCGTTAAGTTTCGCGGTACTACTTTGTTGCCCCGCTTGAAGGGAGAAGCAAAGGTTCGACGTGCCGGCCGGCGAGGAACTCGGGTTGAATTGAGCATTGCCGATCTGCCACGGGCTTCGGAATTGGGAGGCATCTACACGACTTTTGTACTGTGGGCAATCTCTCCGGACGGCCATGTCGATAACCTTGGGGAAATAAAAAGAAGTGGGAGCTCTTTTGTAAGCTCCAAACTCGACGTCACTACGCCCCTCCAAAATTTTGCTTTAGTGGTGACGGCCGAACCTCACTTTTTAATGAAGGTGCCGAGCCGCATGGTGGTCTTGGAAAACCTTCCCCCTCAGCGTCTGGCCGGGAGCCAGATACAAACCGCCGACGTGCAATATATCGGTAACTCAAGCGACTATTTTCGCGACGCGCACGTTCCGGAAATAGCGGACCGAGACTACCGCGAGACACCAGTGTCTTTGCTGGGCGCGCGCCAGTCAGTAAATCTCGCGAAATTCGCCGGTGCTTCGCAGGACGCGACAGACGAGTTGCAAGTGGCGGAAGACGAACTTCAGGCAGCCGAGAAAGCATGGCGCTTGAATCAGCCCGTCGGTGAGGTCGATGTACTGGCACGCAAGGCCACATCATCCGGCGCCCGCGCCGAAGAATTGGCCATGGTTAGACACGCGGCCCGAGTGCGTCGTGAAGAAATTCAACGCCGCGACGAAGCAGTGCGGACGGCTGAGAAGTCTGCTGAAACTTCGCAGCGTGAAGTCGATCAACTGCGCACGGCACTCGAGCGCGAGCAACGCGCTCGAGAGTTGGCGGAGAGAGACTTAGCCACCGCTAACGACCAATTGCGGGAAAAGCGAGTGGAGGTTGCCCAGTTGCGCGATGAATTGCAAGGCGTTCGATCCGAAGGCGACTCGGCAAAGATCAAGTTGGCTCGTCTCGAAGGCGAGAAGCAAGCGGAAACCGCTCGCGTGGAAGCTGTGAGACGCGAACAGGAGAGACGTGTCGCCGAAGCGAACTTAAAACAGACACTTTCGAAATACGGCACGCTCAAGGAAACTGCCAACGGTTTCCAACTGGTCTTGGCGGAAACAATTTGGAAGGATGCCCGCGCCGCAAATCTCGCCGCCTCAGCCGCGGCCAAACTCGAACCGCTAGCTGCGTTGCTTGCGAGCAACCCTGATTATCAGATCTTGATTGAGGCTTACACAGACAACAAAGGCGACGAGGTGTCTCTGCAGCAACTCACTCAGGAGCGTGCGCGCGTGCTATCTGATCGTTTTCAGTCGGCGGGAGTCGATCCGTCACGGATTCAGGCCAACGGCATGGGGGCCTCGAAACCGCTGGCGCCAAACACAACGTTGATTGGGAGATCAAAAAACCGGCGCGTCGAGATCACGTTTACGTCGCCCGCACCGCGCAGCACCGCGGCGAATTAGTTGAAATTCATTTTTTGTGCTTTGTCCTTTGTGCTTTGAGCTTTGTACTTAGTACTTCGTGCGTGCATCAAAGCACCAAGCACCAAGTACTAAGTACTAAGTACAAAGCTCAAAGTACAAAGCTCAAAAGAGCCACGAACGACGACCGATACGCGGTCCTCCCGCAATGTCCCCACTCGACATCCTACAACTCGTTGGTTACAGCATTGCCGCACTCTTGCCGTTGTGGATGGCTGTCCAGCTTGTTTCTCACCGTGCCCGCTTGACCGCTGTCGAGCGAATACTCTTCACGCTGGCCCTCACCATGGGCGGATGGCATACGAGCAATTTGGTAATCACGCTGCATCGCCTGTTTCGTCTCGGTTTAGACCACTGGACCACCGTGCTTCGTGTTGCTGACACAGTAGCTGTCGTAAGCATTACGTTCGCGTATTCCTTCCTGCTCCACGTTCACCTGCATCTTTGGGCCAACGCGCAGGGACGAGCACTTTCGAGAAGCGAGAAGATACGTGTGTATCTCTCCTACGTGCCGACGATCTTTCTCGTTGTGGCCATTCCGCGCATTTGGAGCGGCAATTACCTCCCCATGCTGACGAAGCTGGGGCCTTTTGTTTTCCCGTTCGCCTTTTGGATTGCGTATGTGCTCCTGCTTATCGCTCTTACAGAGTTGCTGATTGCACGCAAGAGTAAGAACCGCAGCGAGCGCATTATCATGCGCACTCTCGCAGCCTCGTTCATTGCGGTAGGCATTGTCATTTTTGCTGCGCTGGCGTTTGGCCTGGGGGCGGGAACTGTTGCCGGACTCTATTTGCAAACCGTTGCTAATCTTGGTTCACTGCTGCCTTCGGCACTTCTTGCCTACTACATTTATCGTTACAGTTACCTCGAGATAATCATTGAAGAAAGTTTAATCGTCGTTACCTTTGCCACAGTTGTCCTCACCGTTTATGTATTCGGCATACGCACGCTCGGTGATTGGCTAACGTCGCACTATGGCGTCAGACCCGGGCTTGTCGAAGTCTTGCTAATCCTGGCCTTGACACTTCTTGCTGCTCCCTTGCGCGGGTGGCTGGCCAAGCGTTTCCACAAGCTCTTCGAGCGAGAGGCTGCGCTCTACAAAGAGATCGTTTCTCGCATCGGGTCTTACGCCGGTCAGTACAAGGATCTGCCTGAGCTGCTCAACTTCGTCGAGGAGCGCACGACAACGGTACTTGGCTTTCGCCAGTTGCAGATTTTTGTGGATGGTGAGGCTGGAGAGAGGAATGGAAGTAGCGATCAATCGGATTCACTTCGCGTCTGCAAACCGTGGGTGGGTTCAGTGTTGGAGCTTTCACGCGAAAACAACTGGTTGCCGGTTGAAGACGACCCTTTGCTCACGCTCCACGGATTTAAGCTAGCCTATCCTCTGCGTCGCGAAGACAAGGTGACCGGCCTTTTGGCAGTCGACGCAGCAGCGGCCAGTTTGACGCTCGACGCGCGCTCTGTGATGGAAATACTTGCCGGGCAGGTAGCCATTGCAATCGACGATTCCCGTCTGGTCGAAGAAAACGTCAGACTGGAAAGAGAGCTCGCCGAACGTGAGCGACTGGCAGCCCTGGGAAGAATGGCGGCCACGGTCGCACACGAAATCAAGAACCCGCTATCAGCGATTAAATCGATTGCGCAGGTGATGCGGGAAGACGTGGGTCTGAGCACAGAGTACGAGCGCGATCTAAGCCTCATAGTCGGCGAAACCGATCGCCTCAGCCAAAGCGTAACGCAGCTATTGAGTTTCGCAAGAAAGGAAAGCCCTGCCGAGCTGCCGCTGGGAGTCGCTGAATTGATTGGCTCCGTAGTGCATCTCTTTCAAGCTTCTGCGCATGAGCAGGCGATTAACATTCAATGCCAAGTCAAGGCTGATACACCACTCAGCGGTAAGTGTGTATCCGCTGTCCGCGACGCCCTATCAAACCTCTTGCTGAACGCGCTCCAGGCTACCCCCAACGGCGGTATTATTTCTCTGTTCGCAACAGTCTCTAGTGGTGAACTCCTTGTTGGCGTGCAGGACAGTGGTCCGGGGGTACCGGTCGAACTACGGGAGCGAATCTGGGAACCCTTCTTTACCACGAGGCAGAGAGGCACGGGCCTGGGCTTGGCGATAGTTCGCAAGCGTGTTCAGGAAGTAGGAGGCGCGGCTGTTCTTGATTCAACGCGTGACGGACCGGGCGCGCTGTTTCAGATAAGAGTGCCGCTCGAGTCTGTGTAGACGAAGCACAGTCACTTTCCCGCTTCTCTTGGAAAGCGATCCATATTTCAAGCAACAATTCAACCTCATCATCTCTCAGGTGCCTTACCTGAGAAGCTATTAAGGTTGAGCTATATTTTTTACTCAGTGGCTTTCAAACCTGAAGAAGGAGTACAGGGGTCGCTTTCCTCATCTGAGAGGTTACTGAAGTCGAGCTACTTGAGTGGTTGATGGGTAAATCAAGACTTCACCAGTGTTTTGCCGGGAACTTTCTTTGCACACGCGCGTGTCAGTGTTGACCTAAGGGAGCCACCGACTCGTAGATCGCAGCTTGATTGTTCTTACTCCTCGGAGTCGCCCACGTTTTTGCGGCCCACATGCCAACCTGCGAAGTTTCCGTCAACCTAAGTTCGGATTAGAAGGAGAAGAAAAGTATGAATACCCAGAAAGTCTTGGGCGCCACAGTTTTCGCCTTGTTTGTTCTGCTGTGTATCACCGCCAGGAGTTCGAGTGTTCTGGCCCAATCGTCGGTGCAAGCTGATACGCAGGTTGCTAAGGACGACGAAACAAACCTGGACACACAACTCTACCTGATCGTAGCGACGAACCAGGATGTCGATGATACTAAATTACCTGCATCGCTCGACCTGGTCATAAGGCAGTTGCGAGCTTCATTGCCGTTCAGGAACTATCGCCTTGCGGCAACTCTCGTGAATCGCGTGAAGAACGAAGGGCGTCTGAATCTGCGTTGGATTGGAGGACCATTTGCGACGCCATCTGGTTCAGCTTCGGCAGCCACGCCAAGCTTCAGCGATTTCAACATTCGCACGGTTCGCCTTGTCCGGGACAGCGCGGGCCAACAGGTAGTGCAGATGTCTGGCTTCAGTTATGGCGCCCGCATTCCCATTCAGACCGGGACGGCGATTGCTTCGAATGGTCCGGCGGCTCCTATCATTAATTATGAGCCGACAGGACTGAACACCGATATCAGCATGCGGGAAGGCGAGCCGGTTGTAGTCGGGACCCTCAATGCCGGTCCATCGGGTGATGCGATTATCCTGGTCGTGTCGGCGAAGCGCAGTCAGAGGTAGTTTAGACCACACAGAGCACCTACAAGCAGTTTGAAGATCCCTCCCATGGGGGGAGTGGGTGGGATTTCAAACTGCACCAGCCCAGGCACGCAATTAGTGTCTAATTTCATGTCCCACAGGGTTTCTTCGTGTTCTCCGTGCCTCCGTGGTGAGAAAGTTTTCGACACTTTTATCACCACCGAGACACGGAGAACACAGAGACTGGATTAAGACAATCTCAAATTGGGACACTACTGGCACGCAATGCGCTAGGGATTTCAACCGGTAAGGTTTTAAACTAACTGGAAGTGAGAAAAGACGGATTGCGATTGATGATTGTCGATGACGAGGAAGCTGCCCGGTATGGCATGCGGCGGGCCTTAACCACGTTTGGTTACAACGTCTCAGAAGCTGGCTCCGCCGAGGCTGCAAGGGCTCTCTTGAAGCAACAGGAATCTGACCTTCTTCTTCTTGACGTCAATCTGCCGGGGATGGGCGGGCTCGATTTTCTGCGGGAGTTGAAAGATTCAAACGGGACTGGGCCCCTGGTGATCATAGTTACGGCGCACGGCTCCGAACGGATGGCTGTGGAGGCCGTTAAAGCCGGAGCTCACGACTATCTCTCCAAACCCTTCGAGCTCGACGACCTGAGATTAGTCGTCAAGAATGCCGCAGAAACAGTTCAACTGCGGCGCGAAAACTATTCGTTGCGCCGCCGCATTGAGGTAGAGAGATCACAGAGAGGCTCGCTCATCGGAAACTCAGAGGCGATGCAACGCGTGCGCGCCATGATTGAGAAGGTGGCCGAGACTGACGCCACCATCCTCGTGCGTGGCGAATCCGGCACCGGAAAAGAGCTTGTTGCCAGGGAGCTGCATGAGCGAAACAGCGTCCGACGCAATGGCGCTTTCGTTGCTGTCAATTGCGCAGCACTCCCGTCTGAGCTGATTGAGTCGGAGCTTTTTGGTCACGAAAGAGGCGCTTTTACAGGTGCGGCAACGAAACGGGAAGGAAAGTTTGAGCAGGCCGACGGCGGCACTCTCTTCCTGGACGAAATCGGCGATATGAGTTCAAACGTGCAGGCCAAACTGTTGCGCGCCCTTGAAGAAAGACGGATTGAACGTTTGGGAGGGAACGAATCCATACCAGTTGACGTGCGTATTATCAGCGCAACACACCGTCCCCTCGAGCAGGAGATTGCAAACGGTAATTTCCGCGCGGATTTGTTCTATCGTCTGCGGGTCGTTACGATCGAAATAGCACCACTGCGCGAGCGACGCGAAGATATTCCAGTGCTCGCAGAAACGTTCTTGCGTCTTGCCGGCGAACGCTATGAGTTGCCCCAGCGGGCGTTGAGCCAGGGGGCTTTGCGTCGTTTAGTCGAATACGACTGGCCGGGCAATGTGCGCGAATTGAAGAACACAATCGACCGGGCGGTGATTATGGCAGAGGGCGACGAAGTAAACGCCCGCGATTTGCCGGACGAAATTACCGCCGGTCTGCCAACTAGTGTGATCAAGGAAGGTGATGAGGGCGAGAATGGCGTTCTGCATGTCCCCTTTACAGCAGATTTCCGCGAAGACCGGCGCGAATTTGAACGACGCTACATCACCAGATGCCTGGAATACACAAAGGGAAACGTTACCCGTGCCGCCGAGATCCTCGCCATGCACAGGCAGTCGCTCCAACACAAACTGCGCCAGTTGGGTCTAGGCCGGCGGTATGTTTCCGTCGCCGGCGATACCCCGGAAGGTTTGGTAACTGGCGATTCAACGGAAGAGAAGTCAGAGTAGTAGTCATCCAGAGTCACAACACAGGGTATGCTGAGTAATGCAGAGATTTAGAAGCTAGGACTAATTCGACTGCCTGCTTTTTCCTCTCTTTGTCATCATTCTGCTGCATGGAGTTAGTAAACGATGATTCTCATAAATCGGATGGTGACTTCAGGTGGGGTGAAAACTCAGATGCTAACACCGATAGAGAGTCCAGGCACTCAATTACAGAACCGGGAGCGGTAGCGACCGCACTCAACTACCCAAGTGAATACGATACGAACAGACTAGTGCCCAGATCTCTTCGCTGAGTCGTGAGCGAGTAGCGACCGCACTCAACTGCCCAAGTGAATACGATACGAACAGACTAGTGCCCAGATCTCTTCGCTGAGTCGTGAGCGAGTACTGCTGAACTTCTACCTTGATCGTCGAGTAACTTGAGGGCAGTCGCTACCGCTCTTGGTTCCGTATTGAGTGGCGCCTTCAAAAGTGCGGCCGATCGCATTCGGGTATTATGCGGCGACGGTAGCGACCGGATGTTGTCATTCAACTCTGGCGTTGCTCTTTGTGTCGCGCAATTACATCGGTTTGAGGTTGAATGGAGGCATCCGGACGCTACGCTCTCGGTTCTGTATTGGGTGCTTTGAACCTGATCAATTTGAGTTCTCACACAGTCTCTGCCATCGGTGGGATTAGACTTTTTGTACAAACGGTTTAGTGTCCTGGTGTCTTTGTGGTTTATCCTGTAATCGATTTCGACCAGCAAATTACGGGGGGTGAACCATGAAATCACGACTCGATGCCATCATTCAGCGAGAACAGGCAGAGTATCTCGATCGACTCCATACTCAGGATGACGCGTTACTTGCAGAGATGGAAGCCTACGCTGCCGAGCATCGCGTGCCGATAGCAGACAGGGAAGTGGCACGCTTCTTAGAGATCACGGCACGCGTGAGCAACGCGCGAAAAGCTCTGGAAATTGGCATGGCGATCGGCTACTCCGCCGTGCATTTGGCGCGCGGCATGGGTGAACGCGGGTTGGTCGTGACAATTGAACCAAACGAGGAAATGATCCGCGCTTCCGAAAATTATCTGCATCGCGCAAACCTACGAGAACAAGTGCACATCGAACGCGGCAAGGCACTCGACGTAATGCCTGGTCTCGACGAAACCTTTGATCTGCTTTTTATCGATGCAGTGAAGGAAGAGTACAGCCGCTATCTCGATCTTGGTTTGGCGCGTCTGCGTGTGGGTGGCGTCGTGATCGTGGATAACCTGTTGTGGGGTGGAAGGGTTGCTATTGAAAAGCAGGATGAAGAGTCGTCCACCATCGCTCTGCGTGAATTCAATCGCTACTTCGTTAACCATCCACAACTACTCGCTGAGGTATTGCCGGTAGGTGATGGGCTCGGGTATGCAGTG
>Ga0070708_100000261_pt1 | contig 39467 bp, 35 predicted proteins | sample KBSK5503metaG_FD_65469 | JGI IMG/M metagenome (GOLD analysis project Ga0070708, IMG submission 65469) | Corn, switchgrass and miscanthus rhizosphere microbial communities from Kellogg Biological Station, Michigan, USA - KBS K5-50-3 metaG | ecosystem: Host-associated > Plants > Roots >... | reverse complement strand
CTGGCAACCCAATGGGCAAAGCTCGAGACGCGGCTGCCCCACATCCATTTTCAGTGGGAGTGGATCGTCGCCGCCACAGCGCTGGTGCTGATTACCTACGCGCTTCTCATCGAGGGCTGGCGTCGAGTCTTGGTTGCGTGGGATTCGCACCTCCCGTTCAGCGACGCAGCCCGCATCTGGTTCCTTTCCAATCTGGGCAAATACGTCCCCGGAAATATCTGGTCGCTGACAGCAATGGGGGTGATGGCAAAGAGACGCGGTCTGTCACCGATCGCAGCTGCCGGATCGTCGGTGATCATGCAGACTGTCAGCCTCGCTACGGGGACCGCGATCGTCATGGTTACCGGCGCCAAACTGCTCGGTCAGCCCCTGCTAGTCGGTGCATCGGTTCTCTTGCTGGTGGTGGTGCTCCTTGCAGCACCGCGCTTCCTTCCGCCGCTCGCAAGCTGGATTGGCGGACTGATTGGGCGAGACATCGCACCTCCATTCGTCCCTGCGAGAAGCATATGGACGGCGGCGGCAGCGGGAACACTTTCCTGGCTCTTTTACGGAGTCGCGTTCCAGCTTTTCGTGCGCGGGTTGCTCGGCTCCGCGCCTGGCGAACTCTCCTCGTACATCGCAGTTTACACCGCCGCTTACATCCTCGGGTTCATTTCACCCATCGCGCCCGCCGGTCTGGGAGTGAGGGAGTTCACGCTTGCCGCCTTCATGACGCAGCTGGGGCTGGCCAACGAAGCTGACGCGGCACTCGTAGCAATCGCAGCACGCCTGTGGCTGACAATCGTCGAGCTGGTGCCAAGTGGACTGTATATTGCCGCGGGCCCGACGCGAAATTCTTTACCGAACTGATCGATCATGGCTCACCGCCGAGAAAAGTCCTCGCCACGACAGGTACCCGTTTCCGCTCCCGATACCGCGGCGCTCTCAGCGCCGCGCTTCGCGTTTGGCTGGGCCGTATTGGTCTACGCTCTCGGCACGTTGTCGCTCGCGTATCCCGCGCTTTCCGGTCAGTTCCTCGTCAATCCGCACAGCGATCAATACATCGCCGGTTACGCGTTCAGGGAGTTCGCGGCATCGACGCTGAAAGCGACAGGACATTTTCCACTCTGGGACCCGTATCTCTTCGGCGGCATGCCGTACGTCGCCGCCATGCACGGCGACATTTTTTATCCGACCTTCCTGCTGCGGATGATCCTGCCGACCGACGTCGCGATGACGTGGGGGTTCATCATCCACATCTTCCTCGCCGGCCTCCTTACTTACGTCTTTCTCCGCGATCTCGGCTACGGATTCTTTGGGTCACTGGTAGGCGGCCTGGCTTACATGATGAGCGGGCAGATCGCATCGTCAGTGTCCCCTGGCCACGACGGCAAGCTGTTCGTCAGCGCGCTCTTTCCACTGGCGCTGATGTTCTTGCGACGGGGGATCAGAGATGGAAGGAACTGGACGTGGGGCGCCTTCGCGCTGGTCGTCGGTTTGTCGGTGATCAGTCCGCATCCGCAACTGCTGCAGTACATGCTGCTCGCATCCGGCGCCTACGCGCTTTTCCTTGCCTTGGCGACGCTCGACGGCACCAAGCTGCCTCGCGCTCTGGCAATCCGGCGACTTGCTCTCGCACTCCTCGCTGTGATAATCGGGCTCGCCGTCGGGGCAGTGCAGTACCTGCCCGTTCGAGAGTACGTGGAGTGGTCGCCACGTGCCGGTGGCCTCGCCGACTATAGGACGGCAACCAGTTACGCGTGGCCTCCGGAAGAACTGCTCAACTCCTATCTGCCACAGTTCTCGGGGATGCTCGACAACTATTCGGGCCGTAACCTCATCCACCTTCACAGCGATTATGTCGGCGTGATCGTCCTCATTCTCGCCGGCGCTGCATTCGTCGGGTTACGCGCTGATCCGCGCAGAAAGCAAATCCTGTTCTGGACTGGCGCGCTCGTCATCTCGGTGCTGTGGTCGCTGGGAAGCGCTACGCCATTCTATTACGTACCGTACGCGATCATTCCAGGAACGAAATATTTTCGCGCTCCGGCAACGATCTTCTTTCTCGGAACACTTGCCATCGCGTTGCTTGCCTGTGTGGGAACCGAACGATTCCTGAGATTGCGGATCTCGCGCAAATACGTCGTTGGCTGGCTCATTTTCGGCGGAGTGATGGCGGTGCTCGCGTCAGTAGGCGGGCTGACCAGCGTCGCCGAGACCTTTGCGGACCCGCGCCTCGTCGATCGCGTGCAGGCGAACGGTGGCGCCCTTTTCCTGGGAGCGTGGCGCTCCTTCGGCTTCCTGCTTCTCTTCGCTGGGCTCTGGTTTGCGTGGAATCGGGGACGAATCACCGTCACAGTCGCGGCGTGGGCCGTGGTCATTCTGACAGCGGTCGATCTCTGGTCTATCGAGCGCGACTACTGGATGTTCTCGCCACCGGCAAAGGTGATCTACGCGAGTAATCCAATCATCGAGACCATCCGCAGCGAGAAGCAGCCGGTACGTGTGTTCGCATTGGAGGTGCGAGACACTCCGCAGCCCGACGCAATACTAAGGGGCGATGCGCTGATGACTCACCGGATTCGCCAGGTCCTCGGATATCATGGTAATCAGCTTGCCCGCTACCAGGATCTAGTCGGCCTGTACTCACAGGACAATCGCATCTTCTCTCCCAATGTGCTTCAACTCACGAACACGAGGTACCTGCTCACCAACATTCCGGAGCTTCCGTTTATCGGAAACACGACACTCGTCAATGGACCTTTGATCGACCCATCGGGCGATACTATCTACCTCTTTCGTTTGAATACTGAGAATCCGTACTCATGGGTGACGCCGATCGCGGTGAAGGCGCCCGACGAACAAGTGCTCGCGACGGTGCTGAATCCAAGATTCGATGTAAAGCGGGCCGCGCTGTTCGACACCTCGGCCCAGGTCGCGGCCGCGCAGGGTGTTCAATCGCTACCAGCACCGCTCTCGCTCACTACCAGCGTCCAGCATTACGAGCCGGGGCATCTACGGATTGCGCTGAGCACTCCGGCTCCCGCTGGATCATCCTTGATCGTTTCGGAGAATTTCTATCCTGGCTGGGTCGCTACCGCGGACGGCAGGTCAGCGAGGATTGGGCGCGCCGATTACACGCTAATTGGCGTCGAGCTGCCGCAGGGAGCGCGCACCATCGAGCTCCGCTTTACCAGTCCAACCTACGAGCGTGGGAAGACGATTACCTGGATCGCAATCGTGGTGGGATTTCTGATGCTTGGCGCCGGCGTCTGGCGCGATCGGAGAATCCTTGCCTGATCGCGCTCTCGTCATCGTACCGACCTACAACGAGCGGTTCAACATTGCACGCCTGATCCCGGCGGTCCTGGCGCAGGATCCTTCGCTGGAGATGCTGATCGTGGACGATGCCTCGCCCGATGGTACGGGTGGAGTCGTCGATGCGATCGCCGCCAACAATGACCGCGTCCACGTCATACACAGAGAGGGGAAGCTGGGGCTTGGCACGGCGTACATCGCTGGCTTCAGCTGGGCGCTGGAAAGAAAGTACGACCTCGTATTCGAGATGGATGCCGACTTCTCCCACAATCCGGAGTTGCTCCCCGAGTTTCTTCAGTCAATCAAGGAAGCGGATGTGGTGCTCGGGTCCCGGTATCAGGGCGGGCGCGTGAATGTGGTGAACTGGCCAATGAGCAGATTGTTTTTGAGCTACGCTGCCAATATTTATGCGCGAGCCATCACGGGCCTGCCGGTTTCGGACACCACCGGCGGCTTCAAGTGCTTTCGCCGGAATGTACTTGAATCGATCGATCTAAGCGCGGTAAAATCCAACGGTTACGCGTTCCAGATTGAGATGTCCTTTCGCGCCTGGAAGCGCGGGTTCCGCCTGGTCGAAATCCCTATAATCTTCGTGGATCGCACTGAGGGAGTGAGCAAGATGTCGAAGAAGATCGTCCGCGAAGCGGTCTGGATGGTCTGGCGTCTGCGCTGGTGGAGTTTGACGGGAAGGATCTAATGTCACCTCGCCCAACAGGCCAGCACTTCTACAAAATGACCGGATCTGGGAACGACTTCGTCGTTTTCGATTCGACGGGCAGACGCGCGGCCCACCTCGAAAATGTCGACGCCATCCGATCGCTGTCCGCCCGCGGTACCGGCGTCGGGGCAGACGGCGTCGTATTCCTCGAGGAAGTAGGGGATGGCGACATCCGCATGCGCTACTATAACAGTGACGGATCCGAGGCCTCGCTGTGCGGCAACGCCAGTCTCTGCACGACCCGTCTGGCGGTCGAGCTGGGCCATTCACAAGCGGGCGGATTCATCCTTCATACTGCCGCCGGATCCTTGAAGGCCCGCATTCGGGACAGCTTGCCGGAAGTCGACCTCGAGCCGGTGCGGGACGTGAGGGCAGATGCCAGGGAGCTGGGAATGAAGCCGGGCGAGCGTCGACTTGGATATGCTCTCGTCGGGGTACCTCACGTGGTGGTTGAAGTCACCGATCTCGAGACCGCAGACGTGACTGGACGAGGTCCCGAGCTGCGACACCACCGGTCCTTGGCGGACGGCGCCAATGTCAACTTCGTCGCCAGGGCTTCCGATGGATCCTTTGCTTACCGCACCTTCGAGCGTGGTGTTGAAGCCGAGACCCTGGCGTGCGGGACCGGCGCGGTCGCCACGGCAATCATGCTTTCCGACTGGGGCGAATCGGGCAGGGAAACGGTGCTTCGGACACGGTCTTCGCTCCCTCTGACCGTCACGCTCAGACGCGACGGAGATGCCTGGCTGCCGTCGCTTCGTGGCGAAGGAAGGATTGTCTTCGAGGGCGAGATTCGCGATCTCGATTGACAGACTGTCGCCGCTGGGGCCACTAACTGTCGCCCGCGGCCGCCTTAAAGCGATCTCTTACATCAGGCCTGCAAGTAACGGTCAGCTAGCGGGTTCGAAGGGCGGCAGTGGACAGCCCTGAACTTCTCCACATTTAAACCACGGGGTTGGTTGACATAATCTATCTTATACGCATATCTCCGATAGCTTCCAGGAGCCTCCCTACAGCAATGAAAAAGGCCGCGCATCTCGGCGGCCTTTCGCGCTACCAGGTCAAAGGCACGACGCTAGATCTTCATTGATGCGGCGCGAAGCTCTCCGAGCCTCACGCGGGCTTCTGCGGCCATTGGGCCGGTCTCGTCCTTTGCCAGCTCCGTCCAGATCGCCACCGCCTCATCCCGTTTCCCAGCGGCAGCGTAGTCCCTCGCGGCGGAGCCGAGATACTGGGCTTTGTCGGCCGGAAACCGAGTCACGTCCCCGGCCAATTTGTACTGCTCAGCTGCGGCCGAGTAGTTCTTGAGCTCCTCATAGCCAGCGGCTTCGAGGACGTGGACTGAGGCTTTGAAATCGCCGGGGACCTTTGGCTCGGCCTTCTTTAGAGCGTCGATCCCTTCCTTGAACTTCTTTTGATCGTAGTAGGCCTGAGCCAGGGAGAGAGCCGCTTGGGCGCCGGCCTGGGTTCCCTCATATCGGCTGACCACCTTTTGGAGGTCGGTGACCGCCTGGGGGAGGTTCCCTGCTACGGCCGACTGACGCGCTTGGAAGTACGCGGTCTCGGCCCGCTGCGATTTGATCGACTGCGATCGCTGATAGAACCAGAAGCCGCCGACGATTACCGCCAGTCCGATCACGCCCCAGGTGACCTGCCGGGTGTGGAGCATGAACCAATCGGTGAAGGATTCCTCTTCGCCGTGGCGCTTACGGACCGGTGCGTTCGGTGCTGTCATTTTTTTGAGGATAATTTTGAGGAGATTTCGCCAACCAGCGAGTGCCCCCGGGGTGACTCGAACACCCGGCCAACGGTTTAGGAAACCGCTGCTCTATCCACCTGAGCTACGGGGGCCAGAATCACGAATCTTGGTGCCGGGAGCAACTGGGTGATTCAGCCGCTGAATCTAGCCTGCCAATCACCGATCTAAAAGGTACGCTGGACGGCCGTCCCGGCCGGCGGGTGATTTAGCTCAGCGCACGATCTCGAATGGTATGCGGAGCGACTCGAGGGACACTGGCGAAAGGTTGCGGACCTCCTCCACCCTTGCGCCTCTCGGTCCCGACGTCACCGCCGCCTCGAATCGCGCCAGCGCGTCGCGCTCACCCGCCGCGGCGATCTCTACTTTGCCGTCGCTCTTGTTTCTGACCCAGCCGGCAAGCTTCAATTGCTGCGCTTTCTCGACAACGTACCAACGAAATCCGACACCCTGCACCCGACCGTGGATCTCGAGATGAATACTTTCCATCCCCGAGCTATCGCCTGATGCCAAGGAGAGCGGCTAGAGTCGCGGCAATGGCCCCCGGATCGGTAGCTGTGCCTGGGCTCGACAGGGCGAGCTCACCATTCCTGATCCTTTCAGCGATCTGGTCTAGCGCGGTCGCGATGGCTTGGGCTGCCGTCGGTCGCGGTTCTGTCGGGCGAGGCACCTCCGAATCCCAATCCGTCGTTGCCCACGCCGTCGTCGCCTCGCTCTCGCTGGCGGATTCACCAAGGGCGGCGGCGGCGCGCCAATCGTACCGCTGCCAATCCGTCTCGCCCCAATCCGCTGCTGGCGCGTCAGCGGGCGCGAAATCCTCAACTGCCGGAAGCGGATCGATGAAATGCTCCACTGGCGGGAGCTCATCCTCGTCGACGCTCAGTTCTTCCAAAGCGTCTTCATCGGCAGCGACAGCCGCAGTAATGCCTGGAGCTGACAAGTCGAGAAATTTTTCGATTGGCGGCAGCGAGGCGGCAGCTGGGGTTCGCGTGTCACTCGCGTACTCGAGACGCAGCGCTTCCATTCGCTCGCGGTCCGCACCCGGAACGAATGGCGGCGACACAGTAAACTCAGCGGACCCGATCGCAGGCTGCGCTTTTGTCGGAGTTCGGCGTGGAACGAACGGGCGCTCTGGCGGTTGGTGCACTACATGTCCTCCCAGCTGTATTTCCCCACTAGCGGCACGAAACGCACCGGTGCGATTTCTTCTGCGTCCAGTTTATCGCCGTGCCGCGTGAACATGTAGAGAGTTTGCTCATCGCGATCGCCGAGCGGAATGAGTATCCGTCCGCCCTCCTTCAGCTGTTCGTGATAAGTGGATGGCACTTCGGGGGCGCCGGCGCCGACGAGTATGGCATCATACGGCGCGTACTGTCGCCATCCGAGCGTCCCGTCACCCAGCAGGAAAGAAATGTTGCGCGCCCCGATCTGCTGAATGGTCTCGCGTGCCTTGTCGAGCAGAGCGGGAATTCGCTCGATCGAAAATACCTGGCCTGCCAGATGTGATAACAGCGCCGTCTGGTAGCCGGATCCAGTTCCGATCTCCAGGACTTTCTCATTTCCTTTTAGTTTGAGCAGCTCGAGATATCGAGCGTGAATGGAAGGTTGGGAGATCGTCTGGCCATTTCCGATCGGGAGCGCCGAGTCCTCGTAAGCGCGGTGCCGCACGCCGCTGGGAACGAAAAGGTGTCGGGGCACCTCGTCTATCGCATGAAGGACAGCGAGATCCTTGATGCCCTGCTCGTGTAGCAGCTCCACCAGCCGCCGGCGAGGACCGCGATACTCGAGGTCTAGGGGTGCTGCCACCATCGCTCCGCCGAAGCGAGCATCGCGTGATGGGTGAGATCGAGGTGCAGTGGCGTTACGGATATGTACCCCTCTTGTATCGCGCGAAAATCTGACGTCTCTTCTCCCGACCAGGCGATCGATCCACCCCCAATCCAGTAGATCTGACGTCCCCAGGGATCCTGCATTGGTTTGAGCGAATCTGAGTACACCCTTCTGCCAAGTCGCGTCAGCCGAACACCCATGATCTCATCACCACGCAATGGCGGTAGGTTGATGTTAAGCAGGGTGTGCTCGGGAAACGATGGCAGGGATAAGACGTGCCGAAGAAGATCGCGCAACGGGCCAATCTGATCGCGGAGCATGCTGACATCGGCGCGCAGGTCGCCGCCGGCGAACGAAATCGCCAATGAGGGAATGCCCAGCGACAGGCCCTCCATGGCCGCCGCGACCGTGCCTGAGTAGAGCACATCCTCGCCCATGTTCTGACCGTGATTGATTCCGCTCAGGACAAAGTCTGGTCGCTGCGGCATCAATGCTTCAACCGCGAGCATCACGCAATCGGTTGGCGTTCCATCCACCTGGTAGCGCCGCTCGCCACGCTCGATCGGGCGGATTGGATGATGAAGCGTGAGCGAATGGCTGGTCGCACTTTGCTCGCGATCGGGCGCGACGACTGTGATCTCGCCCAGCGGTTCGGCTGCTTCAATCAAGCAGGCGAGGCCCTGGGCAAGGATGCCGTCGTCGTTAGTGCAAAGTAGTCTCAACGCCTGAAGATCCCCGCGCGATGTCGCCACAAGACCTTGATCACCAGCCACGCGTCCCGAAACTCGCGGAAATAACTGGGCGATCCATAGATGGTAGAGATTGGAACGTTGACGGTCGTGAAGCCCGCGCGCGCCGCACGGATGATGAAGTCCGTCTCGAATTCGTAGCGGTCACCCACCGCATTAACTTTCCGCAGCACCTCGGCCTTGATCGCGCGGTAGCCCGATTGGCTGTCGCGCACTTTGCCGCCCGAAACCGCTCGCGTCGCCGCCGACGAGATCATGTTCGCTATGCGCCGATGCTTCGGTACCGCCTTTCCGGAGAGATCCCGTGTGCCAATGACGATATCCGCGCGGTCCAGCGCGCCGACTATTGCAGGGGCAAACGCCGGATCGTGCTGACCATCTGAGTCGATGGTGAGAACCGCCGCCGCGCCTTTCTTCAGCGCCTCGTCGAATCCGGCGCGAAGAGCGGCGCCCTTCCCCCGATTCTTTTCGAATTCGATGGTTTCGTCGGCCACTGTCTTCAAAAGCTGGCCCGATCCATCGGTCGACCCATCATCGACACCGATGATCGTCGCATTGGGAAGAGTACGCCGAACTCCCTTCACCACGTTTGCGAGCGTCGGCTCGGCGTTGTACGCGGGCACGATGACGACGAGCGGCTCGATCAACTTTCGCTTCCCCTTTCTTTGTCTTCGATCTGGCCATCAAGTATCGCCAGGATGGATCGCAGATCGCTCTCCATCGACTCGACGGCCTGCGAATCCAGTGCCGCGCGTGCCACAGTCCGCAGCTCACCGCTCTTTCGATAGTCGTCGATCTTTTGCCGCGCGCCGTCGATCGTGTACTTCTCGGTATAGAGGAGCTGCTTGACGAGCATGATCAGCTCGATCTCGCGTCTCTGATAGACTCGATTCCCCGAACGATTCTTTGCCGGGTGGAGAAACTTGAACTGGCTCTCCCAGTAGCGCAGCACGTGGGGCTTCAGGTCGGTCAGGGTGCAGACGTCACCGATTGAAAAAAACTCCTGCACCGGCTCTTTGGCTTTCATCAGTCTACCTCCGCTCGGAGCTCTCGCGACATGAGCGCGCCGATGGCGCCGCGTGCCGACTGGCCCTCGAACAGGACACGGTTCACTGCGTCGACGATTGGCATCTCCACTCCTTCGCGTGCGGCCAGCTCACGGGCGCTCTGCGCCGCGAACACGCCTTCAGCGACTGTTTCTCGATCACGTAGTACTTCCTCAAGTTGTCTTCCCTTCCCAACCTCCACACCGACGGCTCGATTGCGACTGAGGGATCCCGTGCAGGTGAGCACCAGATCGCCGAGTCCGGCCAGTCCCGCGAAGGTGCTCTCCTCGGCTCCGAGTGCGACGCCAAGCCGCGTCATCTCCGCCAGTCCTCGCGTGATCAACGCCGCTCTGGCGTTGAAGCCGAGGCCCAATCCCTCGGCAATTCCGGTCGCCACGGCCATCACGTTCTTCAGCGCGCCGCCCAGCTCAACGCCGGTGACATCGGTGTGAGTGTAAGTGCGGAAGTACGGCGAGCTCAGCGCGCGCTGTGCGATGGCGGCTGCGCCGTTCTTCTGCGACGCGACGACAACTGCGGTGGGCTGGCAGGCTACTACTTCTACCGCGAAACTTGGTCCGGATAGCGCAATCACTGTCGCGCCCTGCACTTCCTGCTCGACGACTTCTGTCATCAAGCTCAGCGTGCCTTTCTCGATTCCTTTGGTCGCTACCACCAGCGGTGCTGAACCCGGCAGTGCTGGCGCCACTGCTTTGACGATCGACCGCAAGACCTGGGAGGGCGTCGCGAACAACACCAGATCGGCGTCATTGGTCGTCGAGCCCAGGTCTCCGAGCGCCCGGATCGATTCAGTCAGCTGATGCCCGCGCAGGAATCTGACGTTCTCGTGACTGCGGTTGATGGAATCGACAACGTCAGGCTCGTACGCCCAGAGCCGAACTTCGTGTTTGTTGCGCGCCAGCAGGTCTGCCAGCGCTGTGCCCCAGGCGCCCGCTCCCACGACTGCGCAACGCATCAGGACGCGGTTTCCTTTTTTACGAAGCGATGCTCTTCACCGCGCCGCAGACGCGCAATGTTTGCGCGATGCGTCCAGAACACGAAGGCGGCGATGATGACGCTGGCGATGAAGACGGGTGATCGCGGATCGCGGTACCAGGCAAGAATCGCAATCGGAAGAACGGTAGCCCCAAATAGCGAGGCTAGACTGACGTAACGACTGAGTGCGAATACAAGGATCCAGACTGTCATTGAAACCAGCATCGGTACGGGCGCGAGAGCCAGAAATACGCCGGTTGCCGTTGCGACTCCCTTCCCGCCGCCCTTGCCGAGTAGAAAAATCGGCTTCACGTGTCCGAGGATGGCGGCCGCTCCGTAAACGAGTGCCCATAGGCCAGGCTGCAGAGTCTCCGTGTAGATAGGCAGAAAGAACACCGGCAGAAAACCCTTGAGGACATCGGCTAGAAATACGACGCCGCCGATCTTCGGGCCGAGAACTCGTACGACATTGGTCGCTCCCAGATTACCGGAGCCGTGCTGGCGGAGATCGACGCCGCGCAATTTGCCGGCGATGAACGCCGACGGAATCGATCCGGCCAGATACGCGATGATAACGCCGTAAATCGGCGCCATCTACGCCGTCTTGCGCCGCATGATGATGCGGAGAGGATTGCCGCGAAAACCCCAGGCTTCGCGGAAGCCGTTGTGCAGGTACCGCACGTAGTGCTCCTGAACGAGGTCGGGATTGTTGCCGAACACGGCTATCACCGGCGGAGCCGTCTCCACCTGCGTCGCATAATTCAACTTGACCTCGCGTCCGGCGGCCTGTGGCGGCTGTCGCCTGCCCACGATCTCCGCGAGAGTCGTGTTTACTTGCGATGTGCTGATCCGCTTATGACGCTCGGCGTCGACCTCGAGGATCAATTCGAGAATTCGCGTCACGCGCTGGCCGCTGAGCGCGGACGTGAACACGAACGGCACGAACTTTAGAAACGGCGCCTTCTCCTGCGCTTCCTTCTCGAACTTGGCCGCGGTGTTGTTGTCCTTCTCCTTGAGATCCCACTTGTTGACGACAACGATCAAACCTCGCCCGTGCTCCCACGCCAGCGCGGCGATTTTGAGATCCTGATTGTGGAGCCCCTCCGCTGCGTCGAGGACGAGGATGCAAATGTCGGAGCGATCGATCGCACGTCGAGTGCGAAGTGAAGAATAGAATTCGATTCCATCCTCCACTTTCGATTGCCGACGGAGACCGGCCGTGTCGACGAAGATTATCTCTCGCCCGTGAAATATCCTCGGGGTGTCGATGGCATCGCGAGTCGTGCCGGCAGTCTCCGCGACCACGAGCCTTTCCTCACCAAGGAGCCGGTTGATCAGCGACGATTTGCCGACGTTCGGGCGGCCGACGACTGCTACGCGCAACGCGTTTGGAACTTCCTCGGCGACCTTCGGAATCCGCTCGACCAGCGCGTCGAGCATATCGCCGGAGTTCTTGCCGTTGAGAGCAGACACCGGAACGGGATCACCGGCCCCCAGTTCGTAGAACTCGAAAAAGTCTGTCGAGGTTGGATCGTCGACTTTGTTGGCCACGAGCACCCATGGCTTCCTCGCCTCGCGCAGGATCTCAACGACTCGGGTGTCACTCGGGTGCAGCCCGGCCTTGGCGTCAACGACCAGCATCAGCAAATCAGATTCGTCAATCGCCTGGAGAACCTGACGCTTGATCTCGACGTCCATCGGAATGCGTGGATCATCGGTCAGGCCGCCCGTGTCAACCAGCCAGAACTGTCTGCCGTTCCATTCAGCTCTGGCGAAATGTCGGTCGCGTGTCGTGCCGGCTTCTTCGCTGACGATAGCGTTGTTCTCGCCCACAATGCGGTTGAACAGTGCCGACTTGCCAACGTTGGGACGACCGATAAGTGCAATGACTGGGAGGTTCACGCGGCCACTCCGACTTCCTCTGACGCCAGGACATCGATGAAATCGTAGGATGGGAAAATCGGCATTGGCAGCGACTCGCGCACGGCAGCCAGGGTGAAATCATCCAGAAAAACACTGTCCTCGTTGATGGTCTCCGCTGGAATCAGCGCGATATCGAGATCGTGTCGGTCACCGAGCGCGCTGAGAATGTCCCGCCCGACGAGCAGTCCGGCGGTGGTGATGGTGGGACCGAACAAGGAATTCTCGGCTACAATGAGCTCAAAACGTGCCCCGCTCACATCCGAGAGTTTGTCGAGCAACGGCCGCATCAGCGGCGCCATCGCCGACCCGGTGACCACGCCAATGCGCTGGCCATCGCGCCGCGTGACCCGCTCCAATCCCGCTGCCACCCGCATTCGCAGAGCTGTTACAGCGCCGATACCGTTTTCAATTTGCGCAAACTCACCGTAGTGTTCCTCACCAGGCAGCTCGCGCTGCGCCAGCATGTAAAGCTCGTCGGATCCGAAGACCCACGTCTCGCCCCGTTCCCGCCTGGCGCGCTCGCCCCACCGCTCGACCTGCTGAAGAATCGAACGCGCTGTCTCCCGATCCATCTTCTTCCCGGAGTAGAGATGCGAGAACTGGGTCAGGCCAACGGGCACCACCGCCGCGGAGAGCACAGCGTCGCCCATATTCCAGAGATCGGTCAGCGATTCCTCGAGCACTTCCCTGTCATTCAATCCCGGGACGACCACCATCTGACAGTGGAACTGGATCCCGCCGGCTGCGAGGCGCGAGAGCTGAGCTTTGATATCGGGAACGCGCTGGTTGTTGAGGAGAATCTTTCGGGCCTCGTGATTCGTCGCGTGGACTGAGACGTAGAGCGGCGACAGCCGGTACTCCAGGATTCGCTCGATGTCACGCTCTTTCACATTGGAGAGCGTGGCGAAATTCCCGTACGCGAATGACAGCCGGTAGTCGTCATCGCGGATGTAGAGTGGCTTCCGCAGCCCCGCGGGCAGGCCTTCGATGAAGCAGAATTCGCATCGGTTCGCGCACCGTCGCACCGTCGGCGGCTCCAATGAGACGCCGAGTGGCTCACCATCGAGTCGCTCGAGCTCGAAGATGATCTCCTCGCCATCAGGTTGACGCGCCTCGATGACCAGCTCTTCGTCGGCGGTGAGAAATTCCCAGTCGAGGAAGTCGGCAAGCGGCCGCCCGTTGACCGTCAGCAGCTCGGTTCCGGGTACGATTCCGAGCTCCTCGGCGATGCTTTTCTTTTCAATTCGGGAGACCTTGACCATAGCTCAAGTAATTTAGAGCTACGGAGAGCGAAATCAAGGAATTGCTAAACGTTAGCTCGCTTTGTCTTGGCGCGGTTCACGGTCAAATGGGCGAGGTTGCCGCGAGTGATTGAAGTAGCTTCCGCGCGCGCTCCGCGTTGAAGCCCGGCAGCCTGGCAATCGCTTCTTCTCCCGCCTCGCGAACCCCCTGTACGCTGCCGAACTCCTTGAGCAGTTGGCGCCGTTTTACGGGTCCGATTCCAGGGACCTTGAGCAGCTCCGACGTGACAGTTCGCATCGAGCGGCGCTTCCGGTTGTAGGTCACCGCAAAGCGATGAGCCTCGTCGCGGGCCTGCTGCAGGAGGCGAAGCCCAGGAGACCGCCGCGAGAGCCTCAGCGACGCTTCCCGACCCCAGATGAACACTTCCTCGTCGCGCTTGGCGAGGCTGATCAGCGGTCGGTCCGCCAGCGAGAGCTCGGCAAGGGCAGCGTGGGCGGCAGACAGTTGACCCTTGCCGCCGTCGATGACGATTAGGTCCGGTAGCGGCTTCTGGTCGTTGAGACGCCGCTCGAAATAGCGACGCACCACTTCCTGCATCGATGCAAAATCGTCGCTCCCTTCAACGGTCTTCACCTTGAACTTCCGGTACTCGCTTCGCTTCGGCCGTCCGTTCTCGAACCAGACACACGATCCTACCGTGTCGGTTCCTTGTGTTGTCGAGATATCGAAACAGACCAGCGAGCGCGGCAAGCGCTGGAGCCCGAGCTCGCGCCCCAGCTCGTAGACCGGGTCCCCTGCTCGTTCCTCCGCCTCCATCGACGACAGCTTGAGCTCCTCGAGCAGGTGACGCGCGTTCTGCTCGGCGAGCGCAATCAGATCGCGCCGGGGTCCTCGCTGCGGAATCTGGATCTTGCTGTCCGGCAGCGCTTGCTCGATGAGCTCACGATCGGGAAAATCGAAGGGGAGCAAGACCTGTCGCGCTTTTTCCTGCATGCCAACGTAGCTGCCGGCGAGAAACATCGTCATGACATCGGTGTCTTCTTCGCCATCAATGTTGGTGAGGAAGCGCTGCTCGCGCGACAGCAGCTTTCCGCTCCGTATTCGCAGTACAGTGACGCAAGCGTCGTCGCCGTCGCGTGCGTAACCGATAACATCGCGGTCACCACCCTCCACCTCGAGAACGATTGTCGGTTCTTCCATCGTCTCGAGGTGGTGGAGTACATCGCGCAGCTCGGCTGCTCGCTCGAAATCGAGCTGCTCTGACGCCAGCTCCATTCTCTCCTGCACACGACGGACGACTTCGTCGGGACGGCCGGACAGGAACATCACGACCTCGTCGATCATTGCCCGGTAGTCCTGCTGTGACTGAGCAAGGATGCACGGCGCCTTGCAGCGCTTGATGTAGTAATCGAGACACGGACGTTCCGGCATCTCCGCCGGCATGTCGTAGTTGCAGCTGCGCACGGTGAAGATCTTTTTCACCACGTTGAGCGCGCGTCGCATCGCGCCCACATCGGTGTAGGGACCGAAGTAACTGGCGCCGTCGTCCTCCAGACGTCGCGTTACGAATACTCTCGGAAATGGCTCCTGAACCGTGACTTTGATGTAGGGATACGACTTGTCGTCGCGCAGCGCGATGTTGAAGCGCGGACGGTATTCCTTGATGAGATTTGCCTCGAGTATCAGCGCATGAGCTTCGCTCGGCACCACGATGGTCTCGAGATCGCCGATCAGGCCGACCAGATGTTGGGTCTTTACGCTTTCCAGCTGATCGTTGGCGAAGTAGCTACGCACCCGCGAGCGCAGTCTCTTCGCCTTTCCTACGTATAGGGTAGTCCCGTCCCTTCCCTTCCACAAATAGACGCCGGGTCCATCGGGAAGGTGCGGTAGTTTCGCAGCAACTGCATCTGGAACAGGCAACATGTGTAATTATACCACACGCGAAAAGGCCGGTTCATCGCTAGCGTCTCAGCCTGAGCAGCCGTCTGCCGCGATCGATGAGGCTCGTCGCTTCGTGGATCCTGAAAGCGGCCGTAACTGCCAGGTAGGTTACCCCGTAAATCGCCAGCAACATCAACGCGCCGAGCTTGGAGCGCACTACGTCATCGTGCGCCGAAAAAATGGGGTTGCCGCGATCCATCACCAATTTGTAGATCCATGGAATCGCTGCGCCCGCGATCGCCGCCAGCCATAGGCGCGCCATTCGTGCGGGGATCAACCGCGTGCGCCCGATACGCTTGTCGAGCTCCCGCCGCAACAGATAGAACTCCGCCCAGCCAGCGAGGCCAGCCGAGGCGGTAAGACCAGCCGCGCCGAGTTTGCGGTCGAGCCCGAGGAGTCCCGGCAACACCAGCGCGAAGAGATATCCGAGTACAGTCGTGAGGACCACACGCACTACCGCGAACCGCAGCGGCGTTCTTGTATCGCGCATCGCGTAAAACGTCGAGGAATACAGGCGACCCATCGTAGAGGCGAGCAGTCCGACGCACGAACCGATCAGAATCTGCCACACCCAGATCGTGTTCCCGCGCTGGAATCGTCCGCTCTCGAAAAGCAGGTGGACGATGAGATCGCCGAGCGCGAAGAGCGCGACCACGCTCGGCACGATGAAGTACGCGATGCGATCGAGGCCGTCGGTCAGCCGGCTGCGCAGATAGGCGCCGATTTCGGCGGTCGTGCCGATCGCGCGCGACATCGTCGGCAGCTCCGCTGCCGAGATTGCCATTCCGAACAGGCTAATCGGAAGAACGTAGATCGTCTGGGCGTAGGTGAACGAGGATACGGCGCCGTTTCCGAGGTAACTGGCCAGCCAGGCGTCGACGTAGGCGCTCAACTGAACGACTCCACGACCGACAAAGGCGGGGACGAAGTTCCGAAAGACGTTGCGCACACTTTCAGCCGCGGCAGTCAACCTTGGCCGGAGTCCGTGCGCCAGGGACAACACCTGCGGAAGCTGAACGCCAAACTGCAGCGCACTACCCACCACCGATCCGTACGCCAGATAAGTCGCCAGCTGCACCTCGTTGCGGCCCCGGTGGAAGAACACCAGCGTCACGACCATTGCCAGATTCCACAGTACTGGAGCCGTGTACGACATGAAGAACCGGCGATGGCTGTTCAGAATCCCGAGGCACCACGCGGAAAAGGCCAGCAGTCCGGCGCCGGGGAAAAGAATTCTGGTGAGATAGACGGTGAGCTCGCGCTTCTCGCCCGTGAACCCGTTGGCGATGATGGCGACGAGCCAGGGTGCCGTCACTACGCCGAGTAAAACGATGATCGAGGCAACGAGCGCCAGCATGCCCGCGACCGCGCCCGCCAGCCGCGTTGCCTCCTCCTCATCACCGCGCCCGAGTAACCCGGCGTATTCAGGAATGAACGACGCCGACAGCACGCCCTCGCCGAACAGATTCTGCAGCAGGTTCGGAATGCGAAAAGCGGCGTTGAACGCATCGGCGGCGAAACCAGCGCCCAGGTAGCGGGCCATCATCGTCTGACGAATCAGACCGGCCAGCCGGCTCAGGAGAATGCCGGACCCGACCAGGAACGCGGCGCCCTTCGTGCGATCGAGAGCCTTGGCAGGTGCGCGCGGTGTCGCGCGGCGCTCGATGGGCGGCGCGGCTTCAGTTACTTCGTCGGTTTCGGGCGGGAGAAATTTGTCGAGCGAGCGTTGTTCTTTTGCGAGGTCATCGCTCTCCGTCACGACTGGCTCCGCACTGAAACGGCTTCCTGTCGCGCCTCGGCGACGGGACTCGCCCCGACAAGCTTCGTCGCGTGTCGCGACGCTTCTTCGAGCATCTCGTCGCGCAGACCAGGCCCATAGCGCGCGAGAAGCGGCACGAAGTTAAGGGCCCGCTCCTGGTGTTTGCCGAAAGGATAAAGCGAGCCGCGCGCGGTGCCGATTTCGGTCATGATATCGGCGTGTTTCTTTTTTGCCGCGGCAATCAGGCGCCGCTCGAAGCGATCGAGTCTGCGCGTCAGATTGGCCCGCAGCCCTCCGGTCACCGCCGCACCGATTCCGGTCTGCGCTTCGTCGACAGCGCTGGTGAGAGCATCGAGACGCTCATCGAGCGCGCTGCGAGTTACGTCAAGCTCGTCGAGGATCGCTTTCGGCACCCGCGCGCGCGCCACTCGATTCTCGACTTCGTGTGGATCGCGCAAATCCTCGGGCAGGAGGTAGAGCTTCTCGAGAATTTTTTCCACGTGTGGCTCGATGATCATGCACGACCATCTTGGAACAATGGCCGGGCGAGCTACACCGAGCGTGTCGGCTATCGGCGTGACCTGCGCGAAGTAAGCGATCTCGGCCGGTCCGCCGATGTACGTGACAGTCGGCAAAATCGCGCGCTCGACGATGGGCCGCAGCAGAACATTCGGCCCCATGTCGTCGGTGACGCTCTGCTTGGCTGCAGCCTTGATCGGGACGCGCTTGCGACCGCCGGACGCCGAGCCGAAAACCAGGGACAAGCCGGCGACGTCCTGCACTTGCGTCGACATGCCTGCCTGCTCGATCTCCCGATTACGTTCGGAGATGCGCGCCGCAATGTCCGCGGCTTTTGTTAGCGCGTCGGCAAGCAATGGACGGGCAGCTGCGCGTGTCGCTGGATGAGAGGCATCGATGACGGCAATTCCGAGCGGTTCAAACAGAGCCCGCAGGAACGCGACGTACGCGGACCCAACCGTGTGCTGGGGCGTGTAGAGCTGCTCCAACAGTTCGAGCGGTGTCGTATCGATCGTTGAACCCGCCGCGCGCGTGAGCACCTCGAGCTGCGCGGAGATGTCTCCCAGCGGCATAGACGCCATCGTGCGGCCCAGCGGCTCCGGATGGTCCATGCGCAGCAGTTGGGCGCCGCCGACGGTTCCGACTACGGTGCTACTCGCCTCCTTGAAATCGGTGTCGTCGGTTGCCGCCCAGAAAACCGGCGCGACGGGAATCCCGGTATTTCGCTGCAGCGCGTCTGCCAGCGCGAGCGCGCTCAGCGCCTTCGACAGCGTGTATACCGGCCCACCGAACAAGCCTGGCTGCTGACCAGTTGTGACGACGACTCCCCGACCGCCACCAGAAGCCTCGAGTCGTTCCTTCGCCCTTCCTGTCGCATCAAAAGCCGACGAAAGCCTGTTAAGCCAGTCGTGATTCGCATCGACTCGAACCGCTTCTAGCCGCTCGCGCCAAGACTCAGAGCCCTTGGGGATTTTCTCGTACCAGTTCTCCGGCGCGCTACCGGAGATCACTGCCGCGGCGAGCGGATTACCTGTCAGAGGCTGCGTTATGACCCGTGGATTCACTCGCGACTCGCGAAGAGGATGGTTCGTGGCGAATTCTCCGACCAATCTCCACCGCCGTAATCACCAAACAGTTGCGCAACCTTGAATCCCGTAGCTGTCAGCATCCGCTGGAGGTCACGCGGCGAAAGGAGCCGAACGCGCTCGATGTACTCTTTGCCGCTCTCACGAAGCCTGATGGTCTTTTCGACGAAACGATCGTCCGAACTGATCATTCGTCTTTGCTCGATGGTGATGCCGTTCTCCACGCGCTCGTCGTAAGGCACCAGATCACGACGCACTTGGCTGGCGTTCAAGAAGTCGATGACCAGCGTTCCACCATGCTTCATTGCCGCGCCGACACAGGCGAGGACGCGGACGTGGTCGTTATCGTCGTCAAAGTAGCCGAAGCTGGTAAAGAGGTTCACTACCAGATCGAAGCTCGAATCGGCAAACGGCAGCTCCCGCATGTCGGCCCGCACGTAGGGCCCGTCAGAGGATTCCTTTCTGGCGATCTTGAGCAACGACATCGACAGATCGAGTCCGACTGTCCACCACCGTTCGCGCAGTACTCTCGTGTGACGCCCGGTCCCACAGGCAAGATCGAGCACGGTGTTGATCCGTCGACCGGCGAGGTTCGTTGCAATCAGCTCGATGGCGCGCTCCGCTTCTGTCTCGTCGCGATGCTGGTAAATGTTGAGGTAGTCTTCCCCAAACCATTCCTCGAACCAGTCAGCCTCGTGCGGGCCGGTGGCCATCAGGACGGGATCATCGGTGATGACGCTCATTTGTGGTAGGGCTCTCCGCGCACGATCGTGCCGGCGCGGTAGATCTGCTCGACCAGAACGAGCCTGGCGATCTCGTGTGGCAACGTCCACGGAGCGAGCGACAGCTTCAGCGTCGATTTCGACGCGACGTTGGCGCCGAGTCCGAACGCGCCACCAATCACAAACGCGAGATCGCGATCGTCGTCACGTGCCTTGCGCAGCAACTCCGCGAACTCCGCTGAGCTGAGAGACTTCCCGCCGCTTTCACACGCGACTGTCTGCGCGCGCTCAGGGATTTTCTCGGCCAGCCGCGCGCCCTCCCGCTCCTTCAGTCGATCGAGCGAGATTCCGGTCGCTTTCTCTTCGCGCACTTCACGCACGTCGAGCGGCCAGTACCGCGCCGCTCGAGTCTCGTAGTCCCGGATCGCTTCGCCCAGCGCCGGATGGCGCGCTTTGCCTACGACGGCGACGACAAGCCGCATCTACGCGTAAATGCCGCGGAGTTTGTGGACGCTGGCGACTCTGTCGATCGAAAGCATGTATGATGCCGTGCGCATGTTCACGCGACGCTCACGCGCAAGGCTCAGCACGTCGTGGAAGCTGCGCCGCATGATCGTCTCCAGGCGTTCGTTGACGAGATCTTCCGGCCAGAAATAGCCGCCGCGATCCTGAACCCATTCGAAGTAGGAAACGGTGACACCCCCAGCGTTGGCAAGTATATCCGGAATAACAAAGACTCCGTTCTCGTCGAGAATGGAGTCCGCGGCTGCTGTCGTGGGCCCGTTGGCGCCTTCGCAGATGATGCGCGCCTTGATGTCGCCGGCGTTGCGCGTGGTGATGACGTTTTCCAGAGCGGCGGGCAATAACACGTCGACATCGAGAGTCAGCAAATCGGACCCCGAGACGACCTCCGCCTTGCTGTAGCCATCGAGCGAGCGGTTTTTCTTCACATGCGCGATCGCATCGTCGATGTCGATGCCGTTCGCGTTGTACAGCGATACCGAGCGGTCGCCGATTGCCACGATCTTGCAGCCCTCGCGCGCCAGCAGCTGCGCGGAAACGGATCCGACGTTACCAAATCCCTGGATCGAGACGGTCGTTCCCTTCACCGGCATGCCGAGGTGTCGGAGCGCTTCCTTCGTCACGATCATGCAGCCACGGCCCGTCGCTTCGCGACGGCCAAGAGAGCCGCCCAGCTCGACGGGCTTGCCGGTGACGACGGCCGTCGTCGTGTGGCCGACGTGCATCGAGTAGGTGTCCATCACCCACGCCATCACCCGCTCGTTGGTATTCACGTCGGGAGCAGGCACGTCCGAATCGGGACCGAGCATGTTGATGATCCCCGACGTGTAACGGCGCGTGAGCTTTTCCAGCTCGGCCGCGCTCATCGAGAGGGGATCGCACCGCACTCCGCCTTTGGCCCCACCGAACGGAATGTTCACCACCGCGCATTTCCACGTCATCCATGCGGCAAGGGCTTTCACTTCTTCGAGCGTCACCTGCATGTCGAAGCGGATTCCGCCTTTGGCCGGACCGCGCGACGTATTGTAGAGCACTCGGTAGCCTTCGAACACCTCGATCTGTCCGTTGTCCATCATCACCGGTATCGAAACGATTATTTGCTTCTCGGCCTGTCGCAGCACCTTGTACAGCCCCGGCTCCAGATCGAGCAACTCGGCAGCCTTATCGAACCGCGACATCATCGCCTCAAATGGGTTCTCCTCGTCAAGAAAGCGATCTTTGTCGGGTCGGACGAGCTTATTGGCAGGTATTCGATAGTCGGTGGCCATGAGTCGCGTATCGGTCTTTTCTGGGCCTGGTTTACGGAGTGGACGAAAGCAGATCCTCAATCAGGCGGTCGACGTTCTCCCGACCGTCCTCGATTCGTAACCGCTGTGAAACATACCATAATGACCCCGCTTCGGCAGGCCACACCGACTCTAGTTTCACTGCGTCCTTGAGGGTGCAAACCACGAAGTCAGAGGTACTTGCCTGCGCTGCGATTGAGCGCGCTTCTTCCGCCGTGAACGCATGATGGTCTGGGAAACTTGCAGGGCGAACTATCGCGCCGAGCTCGGTGAGCTGCTTGAAAAAAGCATCGGGATGCGCGATCGCAGCGATCGCCGTCAGGTCGGCGCCCTGCAGTGCCTGGAGAGGAAGAGTCTGACCAGTAGAAGTGCTGGTGAGACTCGCTGGGGCGAGTTGTAGCGTCGTTAGCGGGACTCTGGGTGCCGCATTCGCCAGCGCGCGCTTCACGTCGTCGACTGTGGATCGGTCGGCAATTTTGCGCGTCACGACGATCAGCGTTGCCCGACGTGCCGAACGAAGAGGTTCGCGCCACGGTCCCGCCGGAAGCAGGCGCGGTGGTCCGCTCCAGGCATCAGCATTGATCAACACGACATCGGCGTCCCTGCCAGCGCGTCGATGTTGGAATGCGTCGTCGAGGACAATCACACCGACTCCGCTGGCGATCGCTTCACGAATGCCGCGTCCACGATCGGGAGCCGCGATTACCGGAATGCCGGGGTTGAGGCGTTGATGAACCATCGTCTCGTCCCCGCCGTAGCCGCGCAACACGATTCCCGGTGTCACGCCTCGGTCGAGCAGCAGGCGAGCGAGCCACGCCGCGACCGGTGTCTTCCCCGTGCCGCCAACGGTCAGATTCCCGACGCTCAACACAGGGACGGAGAAATCCTCGGCAGGGAGAACACTCCAATCGTAGAGTTTCCCGCGAGCGCCTACGGCGACGCGATACAGCAGCTCGGCGGGCGTCAACAGCGCGCGAAGAACGCGAGCACGTCTACCGCGCGCCGTCCAAATTTCCTCTATCGCTCGACGACGATCAGCCACCCGCCATCCGGATCGTTTCGCTCATCAGATCCTCGAACCGATTCCCTTCCTCGGCAGCCGCCCGAGGCGTTGACGCCAACACCTTGGTCGGTTGCCCGTAGGCGATGGTGACGCGCGCGAACGGCTTGGGAATCATGAAGCGGTCCCAGCTGCGCAGATGCCAGGCGCGGTCAGCTATGGCGACTGTCGGCACGATGAACGAGTCCGATCGTTGCGCAGCGATCAGGGCACCTGGCGCGAACTGTCTTGCCGGCCCGCGAGGACCATCCGGAGTGATCGCCACTTCCCGTCCCGCGTCAAGGTCGCGCACGATCGATATCAACGCGCGGCCTGCACCTCGCGTCGTCGAGCCGCGAATCAGGCTGTAACCCAGCGAAGCGGCAGCACGCGCGACCAGCTCGCCATCACGGTGTTCACTGATCAGTATGACTACACCTTCGTCGCGGTGAAACCAGAGTAGCGGCAGCAGATGTCCGTGCCAGAGCGAGAAGATGAATCCCTCCTTTCCGCGCAGATCGCCGATCGGCCCGCCGTTCACCACACGGAATCTCCAGGTTCGCCCGAGGACTTGAAGGAAGCCGCGTCCGAGTAGAAGCGCTGCTTTCGACTTCCAGGAGAACTCCTCCTCGCCCTTGCTCATCACCGATCACCCACCAGCCCACTCACCATTCTTGCCACACGCTCGGCCGCTCCGGGCGTGCCGAGTTTTGCCCTAACTTCCGCGAGTCCGGTGAGCACGTGCCGCCGATGCGGACTCGTCATGTCCAGGAGGTCCTGCAAAGTGTCAGCAATCTGCGCCGGAACGATTTCGTCCTGAATGAATTCACGAGCCACTTCTCTGCCAGCCACCACATTCACCAGTCCAATGTTCTCAACCTTTACCAGGCGCTTGGCGAGCAGGAAAGAGATCCGGCCCGTGCGATAGGCGACGACCAGCGGGCAATCCGCTATCGATGCTTCGAGTGTAGTCGTGCCGCTCTTGCAAAGCGCCGCGTCGGCGGCGCGCAATACAAGCAGCGATGCGGAATGAACGAGCCTGAATGGGCATCGATCCGAGTCGAGCGCGACGGTCGGTGCAACGCTGACGATTACCTGAAGATGCGGAATTCTCGACTGCAGCTCTTTGGCAGTGGCGACGAACGCATCGATATGGCGATCGATCTCCTGCTGGCGGCTTCCCGGGAAGAGTGCCAGCACTGGGACATTTTGGGGAAGACTGAGCGCCTCTCGCGCTTCCTGACGCGTGGGCATGTTCACTGTTCGATCGAGCAACGGGTGTCCGACGAATGTGGCATCGATACCGTGCCCCCGCAGCAGCGGTTCCTCGAATGGCAAAATCACAGCGGCTTTGGTCACCAGCTGCGCGAGTTTGGGAATGCGTCCCGCACCCCACGCCCAGACCTGGGGCGTCACGTAATAGAGGACCGGAACACCTGCAGCTTTCGCGGCGGCCGCGACTTTCATGTTGAAGCCGGGATAGTCAATCAGGACGACCAGCGCCAGTTCGCCGCGCTGCAGCATCTTTCGAATCGTGCGCAGAAGCTGGAAGTGTCGAGGCACGTGCTTCAGCACCTCGAGAAATCCCATGACGCCAAGCTGGTGGTCTCGGTGAATCAGCTGGACACCCTGCTCCGCCAGCCGCGGCCCGCCGACAGCGATCAGCTCGAGGTCGGGGCGAACCCGCCGCAACGCGCTCGCTACACCCGCTGCGTGGAGATCCCCCGAGGCTTCACCGGCGACGAAAAGAACTTTACGCATGGTGGTGCGCGTGTCCGACCAGCGAAGGGAGAGTCAGCTCGATCTCCTTCACTATGCGGAGCGCGACACCCAACGCCAGTCTTCCTTCCTCACCAGTTACGACGACCGGCGCTTCGCCCTTGAGCGCGGACACGAAGCTTTCCAGTTCGAGCTTGAGCGGCTCGCCATCGGGTGCATGTAGTTTCACCCGATCCACGAAGGCTGCAATGTCCGCCGGCCCGGATCGAATTGTCGCCGGATCGAAGTCCGGTTTAAGGCGATAGAACTCCCCGGTCCCCGCCGCGAGATCGAGCGAGAGGTACTCGCGCTGCTGAAAGATCCGGATCTTTCTCTTTCGCTCCCGCGAAATCCGGCTGGAAGTGATATTGGCAACGGCGCCCGATGTGAAGGTTACGCGCGCATTGGCGATGTCCAGCATCGGCGTCAGCACCGGCACGCCCACGGCTGAAATGTCTCGCGCTCCCGCGCCAACGAGCGTCAGCAGAAGATCGATATCGTGGATCATCAGGTCGAGCACGACGGCGACGTCAGATCCCCGCGGACTGAACGGTGCCAGACGCTCGCTGTCGATGAACCGCGGTTTCTTGACGTGAGGAAGCGCGGCTCGAACGGCGCGATTGAATCGCTCGATGTGCCCAATCTGGACCATCACGCCATTCTTCGCGGCCAGCGCCAGCAAGGCGTCCGCTTCCTCCAGTGTTGCCGTGATCGGCTTTTCGATGAATACATGCTTGCCCCGCTCGATCGCCTCGCTGGCGACGGAAAAGTGTGCCGAAGTCGGTACGACGATGATGACCGCATCGGACTCGTCGAGCAAACCATCGAGGGTCGCGTGACTGGGCACGCGCAGCTCCTTTTCGACTTCCTTTCGCCGCTCGGATTTTGTCTCCACGAACCCGCTGAAGTGAATGGTTCGCAGATCGCGGAGGATTCTTATGTGGTGGAAACCGAGACCGCCCGCGCCAACGACACCGACGCGTGGAGTTTTCGTCAAATCACCACTCCGCGCTCACTTGCCTCGACGAAGCGGATTAGCTCTCTCACCTCAGGCAGCGCTTCGATCTCGTTCTGTACCCGTTCGAGCGCTTGTGTCACGTTGAGGTCGGAGCGGAAAAGAAGTCTGTAAGCGCGTTTCAGTTCGCGTATAGTCGTTTCGTCCATCCCACTTCTTTGCAGACCGACGGTGTTCAGCCCATAAAGCTTGACGGGATTCCCGACCGCCTTCAGAAACGGAGGGATGTCCTTCGAAACTCGCGAGCAGCCACCGATGAAGCTATGCCGGCCGATGCGCACGAACTGATGCGCGGCAGAGAGGCCAGAAACGATTGCCCTGTCTTCGATGATCACGTGACCGGCGAGCTGTACGACGTTCGACAGGATGACGTTGTTGCCGATGTGGCAATCGTGGGCCAAGTGCACATACGACATCAAAAGACAGTTGCTGCCCACGGTCGTCTTGAAGGACTGCGACGTCCCCCGATTTATCGTGGTGTATTCGCGGATGATCGTCCCTTCACCGATCTCTACCGTGGTTTCCTCGCCGGCGAACTTGAGATCCTGTGGAGGACCGCCGAGGATCGTCCCGATGCCGACCTGGACATTCTGGCCAAGTATGACGTTCCTCTCGAGGGTCGCCCTCGGTGCGATGAGGCAACCGCTCGGAACGGTGCAGTTTTCGCCAATGATGGCGTAGGCGCCGACCTCGACATCGGACGCAACTTCCGCGTCACTCGAGATGATAGCGGTCGGGTGGATACGAGGCGTCATCGGTCTCGCACCATCGCCGCCATGTCGGCTTCCGCGACCACCTCGCCCTCCACTTTGCCCACACCGCGCATCTTGCAAACCGTGCCGCGCAGCTGAGTTATTTCCAGCTCGAACCGGATCTGGTCTCCGGGCTTTACGGGCCGGCGAAATTTCACGTTATCGAGCGACATGAAGTAAACGACTTTGCTCTCCGGATCTTCCACGGATCCCATCAGCAGCATCCCACCCACCTGCGCCATCGCTTCGATGATAAGGACACCCGGCATGATCGGATGCCCCGGGAAATGTCCCTGGAAGAAGGGCTCGTTGATGGTGACGTTCTTCAGCCCCACGATCCGCTTCTTCTCCTCGATCTCGAGAATCCGGTCCACGAGCAGGAACGGATAGCGGTGGGGCAGAACCTTCATGATGTCTTCTATCGTATACATCCCCTTCTCCTTTCGACCGGCTCTCACCATCTCCCGCACCAGCGTCACCGTTCCGCGATGACTCGGCTTTACCGCGACGATTCTCGCCCGGACCTTCGCACCGGCCAGCGCCAGATCCCCGATGCAGTCCATCGCCTTGTGACGCACGAACTCGTCCCCCCAGCGGAGGTCGCCACTGAGGATGTCGTTATCGTCGAGAACGACGGTGTTGTCCAGCGACGCACCCTTGATCAATCCTTTCGACCGCAGCGCGTCGACCTCGTGCACGAAACCGAACGTGCGCGCTCGCGACAGCTCGTTCGCAAAGGATTCCTCGGTAACTATGAATCTGCGAGACTGCTTTCCGATGAGCGGGTGCGGGAATTCGATCGTGACGTCGAGCTCGAGCCCCTCTGACGGATACGCCTCGTAAACCGAGGCGCCGTCGATTATCCGCACCGGCTCCGCCAGCTCCAAAAGCTCCGGCTCACCCTCCAGTGACGCAAGTCCTGCTTCGCACAGCGCGTTGAAGAACGGCGCTGCGCTGCCGTCCAATATCGGCGGCTCCGGTCCATCCATGTCGATGGTAACGTCGTCGATGCCCATGCCGGTCACGGCGGCCAGCACGTGCTCCACGGTGTGAACCGCGTGATCACCTTTCCCCAGCTGCGTCCGACGCTCGCTGGCGCTTACTTCGCTGACGTGAGCACGTATCGGTGGCGAGCCCGGACAGTCGGTGCGCCGAAACACGATCCCCTGTTTCCTTGCCACAGGTTGAAACGTGATTCGGCACGGCACACCCAGATGCAAGCCGATGCCCTCCAGCACTGCTGGACGGGCCAGTGTTGTTCGGCTCACTTGGATTTGGGCTCTTCGAGAAGTTTCTCCAGTCGGCGCATCATCCCCGCCAATTTAAACAATGCCGCCGAAGCACGAAGCGAATCGCGATGTGGACGCGCTGGATATCCCGACCAGGTCTCGCCCGCCGGAATGTCTCCGAACACGCCCGCCTGCGCTGCCAGCCGGGCACCCGCACCGATGGAGAGATGCCCGCTGATCCCGACCTGACCGGCTAGTATCGCCCCGTCACCAATGGTGACCGAACCCGCAATACCCACCTGTGCCATCAACAGGCACTTCTCCCCAATGCGGACGTTGTGGGCGATGTGGACGAGGTTGTCGATCTTGGTGCCGTTGCCGACGACGGTATCGTCGATGCTGCCCCGATCGATCGTCGTGTTGGCACCAATCTCGACATCGTCGCCGATGATGCAGCGACCGACGTGTGGGATTTTCTGATGCGCGCCATCGCGAAAGACGTAGCCGAATCCGTCGCAGCCGATGCGGGCGCCTGAGTGCACAAACACCCTCGCGCCCAAAGTCGCGCCCGAATAGATGGTGACACTGGGCCACAGTCGCGCGCCGTTGCCTATAGAGACTCCGTCACCCACGACGCAGTGTGAACCGATTATCACATCGTCGCCCAAGTTGGTGCCGGCGCCAATGATCGCGTACTCGCCAATGGCGATGCCCTTACCCAGTGTTACACTCCTGCCGATGCGCGCCGTCGCGGCGACGCCTGGAGCCGGTAGCTCCGGCGGATAAAGGCGCGGCAACAGCGCCAGCAATTTTTCGAGCGGCTTATCGACGACTATCCTCGCGCTGGGAGCGCCAGGTGCGTCGCGGAATTCGGGATCGACGAGGACAATTCCTGCTTTCGTCGTCGCCATCATCGGCGTGTACTTTCCGCTCGAGAGGATGCTGAGATCACTCGCTTCTGCGCGGTCGAGCGGGGCGACTCCGGTCACCGCGGCGTGTGCATCGCCGATCAGCTCACCGGAAACGAGTGCCGCAATAGCCTCAGCGGTGATGGTGCTGGCACCATCACCGCTGGTTGAATTCTTGGCTATCGCGATGCCGGTCACTTCTTGGGCCGTGTCACTCCCGCTGGCTGGGGAACGGTGCTGCTGACAGGCGGCGTGCCCTGGGTCTTGAGTCGGGCGAGAACGCGATCGGTGAGATCGAGCTTCTTGTCAGCCGCCACGACGACGCTCACCTGAGCCCCGACATCGAGAATCACCGCATAGCCATCCTCAGCGCGAATTGCCTCAATGACAGTTTGAACGCGCTGCATGATCGGCTTCACCAGCTCGGCCTGACGCGCCTGCATGGTGGAATCGAGACCGCGGGCGCGGGTCTGGTATTCGACCTCGCGCTGTCCGATGGACGTCCGCCTTGTCTCGCGCGTGACGCTGTCCAGCTTCGGCGCATCGCGATCGAACGCAGCCATCAGGGTCTTGAGGGAGTCATCCATTCGCTGAATCTGCTGACGGTAGACGCCAACCTCTCGGTCGAACTGCGCCTCAGCCTCGGCACGGCCGGGCGCCTGCGCAAGTATTACCGCTGAATTGATGTAGCCGATCTTGCTAGGCGTAGCGGGCGCAGACGATCCCTGCGCGCCAGCCATCCCGACCAGTATCAGCGACGTGGCCAGTGCGATGGAGCTCGCACGGAAAAGCACTCGCATCTATGACTCCGGTGTTAGAAGAATTGTCCTAGTTTGAAGTGGAGCTTCCAGCCCGGTGCCGGACGCCCCTGAGTATCAATCTTGTCGAACCCATACCCGATGTCTACGCCCAAGGGTCCAAGTGGGCTCAAGGTACTTACTCCGAAGCCAAAGCTCCGGAAAAGGCGCGTCGGATCGAACTCCCGCGGCTTGTTCCAGTTGTTGCCGCCCTCGAAGAAAGTGTTCAGGTACAGGGACTGGTTGACTCTCAGGCCCAATTCGGTGGTGCCGACGAAAAACGAATTACCGAAGGAAGACCTGCTGGCCTGGGTCTGGTCGGCGTTTGGATTGAAGCCGTTCGGCGTGATCGAGAACTCGTCGTAGCCACGCAGCGGCTCGCCATACTGAGTCCCGCCCACCGAGAAGGACTGTGAATAGAAGAATGGGCCCGGGTTGCCGAACAGCGCGCCTGCTCTCGCGGAAAGGCCGACCACTATCATCATCGGCTCTCCGCCGAGGATGCTGCCACCGAGGCGACCAATGGGCGCGTACGAACGAAGCTCGGTCGTATACCGCTGGAAGGCAGCGGTGCCACCCAGCGGTCCACCATTGAACTGGGCGTTGAAGGATTGCAATCCGCCATCAGCCGGGAAAGGCAAGCCGGTGCGTGTGTCGTGCTGCGCCGTCAAGCCGAGCGTCGAGCGGAAGCAGCTCTTGCACGCGTCGGCAACCGTTCCCAGCAAACCCTCGCTCGTGTACTTCACTCTCTCGCCGCCGTACGAAACAAAGAGACGCGTATAGATCGACTGAGGTACAGGGAAGCCGAGCTGAATCTGGCCACCGGTCCTGATTGCAGTGCCCAGGTCGGACAACTGGAACCGGGCCCGGCTGTGATAGGCCGTGAAGCTGCCGGAAATTCTCGACTGACGAATGTTGGGATCGTTGTAGGTGGCGCTGAAGTCGTTGATGAACCGGCCAAACTGCCACTGCAGCTGCGCTCGTTTGCAACGACCAAGCAGATTGGGTTGATCGAGCCCGACGAAGCCGCCAAGGCCCGTCCCCTGTCCCATCGAAGCGCCGAAGTTGATGTTGCCGGTGCGCTTTTCCTTGACGTTGAAAACGATGTCGACGTCGCCCTGGTCTCCACTCGGGCGCGTCTCGGGCGCGGCCATCGGAGTCTCGAAGAAGTTGAGATTCCCGATGTTCTGGTAGCTTCGGATCAGATAATTGCGATTGAATACCTGGCCGGGCGCGAGAACGATTTGCTCGCGAATGCACGACTCGTGAGTGTAGTCGTTGCCGGCGATCTCGATTCTGTTGACGATGGCTGGTGATCTCTCATCGATTTCCCAGCGCAGATTCACTCTGCGGACCGGACCGGTTCCCGGGACTCTCTCCGTTACCGGACGGATGTTGGCGTATATGTAGCCTTCGTCGTTGTAGGCTTCCATCAGCTTCTGCTGGGCGTCGTCCCACTTCGCTTCGTCGAAGGTGTTCGGCGGATTCACATAGCTTCGCCGGATCACGTTCGTCGCCTTTTGCACGACGGTCGTCTGGTTATTCTCCGCGAACGGATAGAAGGCTTTGATCTGTTCGGTCGAGAAGCGGCGGTTACCGATAACCTCGAATGTCCCGACCTCGTAGCGCGGACCTTCTCTGACAGTGATGTCTATCAGACCTTTGCCGCGAGCTCGATCGACGATGAGAGTATCCTTCAGAATTCGGAAATCGATAAAGCCGCGGCTGGCGTAGAGCTGCGGAATTTTTTCGCTCAAGTCCTCGGCGTACTTCGCATCGTCTAGCTCGCCGTTACGGGTGAAGAGGAAACCCTCGGGCTTGGTATCCATCGCGGCGACGATCTCAGCATCGGATATCTGGGTGTTGCCATTGATCCGAATTCCGGAGATAGCGAGTCGCCGGCCCTCGTCGATCTTGAATGTGATGGAGAGCTTGCCGTCGGTGAGCGTCGATTCCGCTTTTATCGTCGCGAGATAGTAGCCTTCGCTCTCGTAAAGCGAGTCGACACTGGCAATCGCCTTGGCGATTTTGCCCGGGTCCACCGGGGCTCCCGTCGCGAAAGCGAGTTTTTCCTTGACGTCCTTTGGTGAGACGCGATTTGCTCCAATCACCTTGTAGTCGGTGAGCGTCGGCCGCTCACGGACCTGAATCACGATCGCCGCCTTGGTCGCGGGCGACACGCGGCAGATGATCTGGACGTCCTCGAACTGCCCGGTGGCGTACAGCGCCTTGATGCCGGTCTGGATGTCGTGGACGTTGAGCTGCGCGCCGGCGGCCAGCCCGCTGGTGGCGCGAATGGCTGCACTGTCGACGCGAGCGTTCCCCGCAACCAGTATGGATTCAGGCGTCGAACAGGCCCCGGGCGCAGCCTCCTGGGCGTGCAAAATGGTCGCGCTGGCCGCTAGGGCCAGTGCAACTGAAACTATTTTCCGCATCACAGAAATATACACTAGTCGGTTTGGAGGGGGTCCTCACTGAGAGTGACCATACCGATTAGACAACGGGGCCGCTGGAGAGTTGCTCTCCGGCGGCCCCGTTTCACTGTGTGCGGTGAGTTTTTTCTTACGCCTTCGGCGTGCCGCTCAATACGCGGAACTCGAGCTTCTCGCCATCGGCCGCAAGATCGACTTCGATCTCGTCGCCCTTCGCGAATTCGGCGAGCAGGATCTTCTCGGAAAGAGGATCCTCGATGAACTTCTGGATCGCCCTCTTCAGAGGACGCGCTCCAAACTTCTCATCGTAGCCCTGCTTGACCAGGAAGTTCGACCCCGATTCGGTCAGCTTGAGCGTCAGCTCCTCGTCACCGAGTCTCTTCTGAACATCCTTGAGAAGAATCGTGACGATGGCAGCGATGTTCTCCTGCGACAGCGGATGGAAGACGATCACGTCGTCGAGCCTGTTGAGGAACTCCGGGTTGAAGGTGTGCTGCATTTCTTCCTTCACCTTCTCGGCGATCCGCTCGAAGTTCGTCTTCTGGTCGGGTGCGTGGAATCCAAGACCCCGGCCCTTGGTGATGTCGCGCGCGCCGACGTTCGACGTCATGATCACTACCGTGTTCTTGAAGTCGATCACGCGGCCGTAGTTGTCGGTCAGGTGTCCTTCATCCAGCACCTGCAGCAGGATGTTGAAGACATCCGGATGCGCCTTCTCGATTTCGTCGAGCAGCACGACGCTATAGGGCTTGCGACGAACCGCCTTGGTCAGCGTGCCCGAATCTTCATAGCCGACGTAACCCGGAGGCGCGCCGATCAGCCGCGACACCGAGAATTTCTCCATGTACTCGCTCATGTCGACGCGAATCAACGCGCCTGGATCAGCGAACAGGAATTTGGCAAGCGCCCGCGCGACCTCCGTCTTTCCAACTCCGGTCGGGCCCGAGAAAATGAACGAGCCGATCGGACGATTGGGATCCTTGAGTCCAGCGCGACTGCGTCGGATCGAGCGGGCCAGCGCCTTGATCGCCTCTTCCTGCGCGACGACAGACGCGTGGAGCTCCTCTTCCATGCGCAGCAGTCTGGCCGTCTCGGCCTCCTGCAGCCGCATCACCGGAATACCCGTCCAGCGGCTGACGATGAAGGACACTTCCTCCTCGCCGAGCACGGGGCGGTGCGACTGGCGGTGCTTCTCCCACTCTTCCTGCTTGCGACGGATATCGCCCTGCAGCTCGCGCTCACGATCGCGCAGTGACGCCGCGCGCTCGAAATTCTGGTCGCGAACCGCCTGCTCCTTGTCCACGTTCACTGCATCGAGCTGTCCTTTCAATTCCGCGACAGCGGGCGGCGGCGACTGAGTCGCCAGGCGCGCTCTGGCGCCGGCTTCGTCGATGACGTCGATCGCCTTGTCGGGCAGGAACCGGTCGGTGATATAACGCTCCGACAGTTTCGCCGCTGACTCCAGCGTCGTGTCGGGGATCGTCACCTTGTGGTGCTCTTCGTACTTCTTGCGCAGTCCCTTGAGGATCTCCACGGTCTCGTCAACCGAAGGTGGCTCGACGATCACCGTCTGGAAGCGACGCTCCAGAGCGCCATCCTTTTCGATGTACTTGCGGTACTCGTTCAGAGTCGACGCGCCAACGCACTGCAGCTCACCGCGCGCGAGCGCGGGCTTCAGCATGTTGCTGGCGTCGATGGCGCCCTCTGCGGCACCCGCACCGACGAGAGTGTGCAGCTCGTCGATGAAGAGAATGATGTTCTTGTTCTGTGCGATCTCGTTCATGACCGCCTTGAGGCGCTCCTCGAACTGACCGCGATACTTGGTGCCCGCGATTACCGCCGCCATGTCCAGCGACAGTACGCGATTGTCGCGCAGAGAATCGGGGCACTCGCCGTTGGCGATTAGCTGTGCCAGTCCCTCGACGATCGCCGTCTTGCCGACGCCTGGCTCGCCGATGAGAACCGGATTGTTTTTCTTGCGGCGCGTCAGAATCTCCATGACACGCTCGATTTCCTTGCCACGCCCGATCGTTGGATCGAGCTGATTGTCTCCGGCGAGCTGGGTCAGATCTCTGCAGAAATGATCGAGCGCGGGAGTCTTCGACTTCTTCTCTCCCTTGCCCGTCTGGGCCGGTGCCTGTCCGGGAGTGCCTTGTGCGGGCGACTGGGTGCCGCCCTGCGGCATCTCGGTGCCCAGCAGGCGCAGCGTCTCCGCCTTCGCCGCATCGAGATTGACGCCGGCGTCGGTCAGAACCTGCGCTGCAATTCCCTTCTCCTCACGCAGCAAGCCGAGTAACAGATGCTCGGTGCCCACGTAGCCGTGGCTCAGATCGCGAGCCTCGCCCATGGCGAGCTCGAGAACCTTCTTCGCGCGTGACGTATATGGCAGGTCGGGACCGGTCGCGGCTGCCGCTTTCCCTTTCTTGACCGTCTCTTCGATCTTCTGCTGGATCTCGTCGAGATCTACGCTGAGATTCTGAAGGACCGCTGCAGCAACACCTTCTCCTTCGCGGATAAGGCCGAGCAATATGTGCTCGGTGCCGACGTATTCGTGATGGAGCCTTGCCGCCTCCTCACGGGCCATGGCGAGAACTTTTCGTACTCGCTCAGTAAAGTTGTACCCGTTCATCTCTGCAATCCTCAGTGCGGGAGCTAGTTCCTTCGCGTGCGTAACAGTGTCGCCACTGCGGCGCGCGTGATTACCCGCTACCCCTTACTCAGCCTCTACAGCAAGCGTCTCCCGCACGTATCGAGCGCGTGCGACGTTCGCTTCGCTTTCTGTCAGTGCCCTTCCCTCGGTATGTCCGAGGTGCGCCAACTGACTAAAAATCAGGAGCTTGTTGAGAGTATATACACTGAGACCGCTTATCAGTTTCAGACCGACAGCCAGTCGCACGCCACTTAGGTAGTTCATCGCTTCATCGAAGCTCAAGCTGCGTGCATATCGCAGCGTGCCGTAGGCACGCCATAGCTTGTCTTCAATAATATAACCCGCATCGCGCAACAGCACTCTGCGCGCTTCTTCTTCGCGCTCGATTACATGTCTAACGACGCGCACGAGGTAATCAAGTAACTCACCTTCTGACCTGCCTAGTGTCGTCTGATTGGAGATCTGGAAGAAGTTCCCGACCACTTCGCTCCCCTCGCCGTACATGCCTCGGTAGGTGAGGCCAACTTGCTGCAGCCCGGCCAGGACTTTTCCGATCTCTTTCGTTAGCACTAAACCGGGCAGATGGATAAGGACCGATGCCCGGAGGCCCGTTCCGACGTTCGTCGGGCAGGCGGTCAGATAGCCGAATTCGTTGTGGAACGCGTACGGGACCCGACTCCCCAGTTCGGCGTCCAGACGCTCGATCACGCCGAACGCGTCCGCGACGTGGAACCCGGAATGGAGGGCCTGGAGCCGGAGGTGGTCCTCTTCGTTGACCATGATGCCAACCCCGCGGGACAGATAGACCGCCGCGCCTGTTCTCACGGGCTGTTCGTTCAACCCCGCCAGCTCCTTGCTTACCAGGTGCCGCTCGTGCAGGAGCAGTCTGTCCTCGGGGGGCAGCTCGTCGACGCGAAGCAGCACGCCGTCCTCAATGGTGCGTAGACTGCCAAAGGCTTCCCGAACCTGCGTGAGAATCCTGAGCCTTTCGCCGTCCCGCGCGCGGGGGGTAAACGCGTAACCCTCGAGATTCCTCGCCAGACGAATCCGCGTGGAGATCACGATATCGGCGTGCTCGCCCGAAGCGTCGAGCCAGCTGGCGCCGCCGTCCGGAAGCAGGGAGAGATCGAGCATTACTCGATCCCCCGCAGCTTGTCGCGCAGGTCGGCGGCAAGCTCGAATTGCTCGGCTTCGATTGCTCTTTTCAGCCGGTCGCGGAGCTCGGTCGCGGTGGAGACGTGTGGTAGCTCAGTCGGCAGCGGCGCGACATAACGTCGCCCGATGTGCCGCGAGTTGCCGTGCACTCTGCGCAGCAGATCGCGCAGGCTCGATTCGAAGGTCTCGTAACAGTGGGCGCAGCCAAGACGCCCGGTGGCACGGAAGTCAGCCAGGGTCGCCGAGCAGAACGAGCACTGGGTAGGCTCGCCCTTCGCGCCTGCCATCTGCTCGTGAATCGTTTGCAGGAAGTTGTTTATCTGCGGCTTTGCCGCCGTGATTGTCGTCTCGACACCGCGCTCGGCTGCGCACTTCTCGCAGAGATGCAGCTGTCTGACCCCGCTCCCCTCTATCTCAGTGAGCTGGATTACAGCCTCGCCATCCTTGCACAGATCGCAAACCATTTATACGACGACCTCATCGACCTCGGTACGACTCAACCGACCGCCCTCGAGTAGCAGCACGTGATTAGCGCGCGCGGCGAGTGAGCGGCTATGTGTAACGACGACCATGCCGATCTCCAGGTCATTGACGACCTCGCCCAACAATTCGTGCAATTTCTCGGCGTTCCACCGGTCCAGATTGCCCGATGGTTCATCGGCCAGAACCACCTGCGGATCCATTGCCAGTGCACGCGCAACGGCCGTCCGTTGCTGCTCGCCGCCAGAGAGCTCCGCCGGACGATGCGTCATGCGCGCGCTGAGACCAACGCGTGCCAGCAGCTCCGCCGCCCTGCTCCGGGCAACTTCGTCCGGCTTTCCGGCGATGCGCAACGGCATCATGACGTTCTCGAGCGCGGAGAACTCCCGCAGCAAGTGGTGAAACTGAAATACAAAACCAACCGTTCGATTGCGCAGCTCGCCAAGCTCGGCCTCACTGCGACCGTGCACAGGCTCGCCTCCGATTACTACATAGCCGCGCGTCGGTTTGTCCAGTGCGCCGAGGACGTGCATCAGCGTGCTCTTGCCGGCACCGCTCGCGCCGACGACCGCGATCATCTCGCCGCGCGGCACCGAGAGATTGACGCCATTCAGGACGTGCAGCTCGTTACCGTCGCCGCCAACGTACGACTTGTAGACGTCGTGAGCCTCTAGAACAGTCATCGTCATTCGTGTCTGATGGCCTCGATCGGAAACAGTCTTGATGCCTGCACCGAAGGATACACCGTGGCGATCGCAGCGATCGCGATGCTGGCCAGGACGATCCACATCACGTCGGTCGGCTGAGTCGAGACAGGCAGGTGGTCGATGAAGTAGACCTGGGCGTCCAGCTTGATGAACTGATACCTGTCGAGGGCGAGCGCCGCCCCGAAGCCAAGCATCAGACCCAGCGCGGTTCCGACCACACCGATAACCAGACCCTGCGCAAAGAAAATTCGACGTATCGAGCTGGCAGGCATCCCCATCGCCTTCAGAATGCCGATCTCCTTCGTCTTGTCGGCCACGACCATCGTAAGAGTGCTCACGATGTTGAATGCGGCGACAAGAACGATGAGCAGCAGAATCACACCCATGCCAAGCTTTTCCAGCTTCAGCGCCTGGAAGAGAGAATGGTTCTGCTCTTCCCAATCGACGGTCCGGTAAGGCCAGCCGAGCGCACCAACCAGACGCGAGCCGACGCTGGAAGCCTGCCACCGGTCGGTGGTCTTCACCTCGATTCCAGTGACGCCATCGCCGAGCGAGGCAAGACTCTGGGCCTTGTCGAGGGCGATGAAAACGTACGAGTTGTCATATTCGTACATCCCGGTGGACACGATCCCGGTGACCTCGAATCTCTCCATGCGCGGCGTGAACCCGCCCGTGACCGGATTCATCTTCCCGCCACCGGCCGAGAGTAGGTTGATGCTGTCGCCCGGCCACTTGTTGAACCGCGCCGCGAGCAGCTTACCCAGTACGACACCGCGTCGCTGTCCATCGGAGCTGGCGAAGCGAAAATCGCCTGAGATTGCGTGGGTCCGAATCGTCGTCACGTCGGGCACTCCTCGAGCCTCTGGCTGTAGCCCCACTACGTAGACGCCACCAGCGTAGTCATGCCCGGTTGTCATAAGCGCCTCGGTGAGAACGAAAGGCGCCGCGGCCACGACTCCGGGCTGCTTACGAACTTTGTCTAGCACCTGCTGCCAGTCCGTGATCTTGAGATCCTCGCCGTAGCTGAGGACCCGAATGTCCGGACTCCCGACCAGGATCTTTTCGCGCAGGTCGTGCTGAAGTCCGTTCATGACCCCGATGATCACGATGAGCGCGCTTACGCCGACCAGCACTCCACCGATGGCAATGATGCTGATCAGCGACAGCAGCTTCGAGCCGCGCCTGCTGCGCAAATATCGCCAGGCAATCTGTAACTCGAGCTTGCTCATTCCGGCCTCATTGTCGGAAACAAAATCACGTCGCGGATGTTCGATGCACCCGTCAGGTACATCAGCAGCCGGTCCACACCAATTCCCACGCCCCCCATCGGCGGCATCCCATACTCCATGGCGCGCAAATAGTCCTCGTCTACACCCACCGCTTCTTCGTCGCCAGCGGCACGCAACTTCGCCTGAGCTTCGAATCGACGGCGCTGATCGAGCGGATCGTTCAGCTCGCTGAATGCGTTCGCCAGCTCCTTGCCGTTGGCAAACAGCTCGAACCGTTCGGTGAGCTTCGGATTCCCCCGCTTCGGTTTCGCCAGTGGCGATAGCTCCACCGGATAATCGACGACGAAGGTCGGTTTGACGAGTTTTGATTCCACCAAAGCCTGAAACATTTCATCGAGCATTTTTGGCCGACTCATTGATTCGATCTTTTCTACCCCGACGCGCGTCGCGAGTGCGCGGAGCTTTGCGTCGTCCAGCGTTCCGACGTCGGTTCCCGCGGCAGCGTTGAGCGACGGAAACCACTCCACGTGCTTGAATGGACGCTCGAAGACCGGGACGTTGGTGGCGAGCTCCGGCACCGAACGCACAGCCTCTGCCAGCTTCTCCAACAGCTGCTCGACGAGCTCCATCATGCCGTTGTAATCCGCATAGGCCTGATAGAACTCGAGCATGGTGAACTCAGGGTTGTGAGTCCGGTCGATCCCCTCGTTCCGGAAATCGTGACCGATCTCGTACACCCGCTCCAGCCCGCCGACGACAAGTCGCTTGAGATAAAGCTCGTCGGCGATGCGCAGATAAAGCGGCATGTCGAGGGCGTTGTGGACGGTAGTGAACGGCCGCGCCGCGGCGCCGCCATAGAGCGGCTGCAAAATCGGCGTTTCAACTTCCAGATAGTCGCGCTCGTCAAGGAACTTCCGGATCGCGCTCGTCAGCCGTGCGCGCGCTACGAACAGCGAACGCACTTCCGGGTGGACGGCAAGGTCGGCGTAGCGCTGTCGATACCTTTGCTCGGGATCGGAAAAACCAGAATGGCGGATGATCTGCCCGCCGACCTCCTCCTCTTTCCCAAAGGGGAGCGGACGTAGCGACTTCGCGAGCAGCTCTACTCGGTCGACCCGAACCGTCGCCTCACCGGTCTTTGTCCGGAACAGCGGCCCGTGGACGCCGATGATATCGCCAAGATCAAGGTGAGCGAGCAGCGAGTACGGCTTTTCTCCCAGCTGGTCCTTCTTGAAATAGAGCTGGATTTTCCCGGTGGGGTCGGCCAGATGCGCGAAAGTCGTCTTGCCGTGTGACCGCCACGCTACGATGCGTCCAGCGATGCTCACCGCTGGGCCCTCTGCGGCGTCCACGATCATCGCGTGCGCCTGCGCCGTGGTGTGCTGGCGATCGAAGCCGTAGGCGTACGGCGTTACTCCCGCCGCCTCCAGGGCTTCGAGTTTCTCGCGTCGCGCCTGGAGAACGAAGTTCAGCTCTTCGGTCACGCTGCCGCCGTTGTCGAGCCGCCGCCCTGCTTGAGATATGCCTCGATGAACGGATCGATCCCTCCATCCATCACCTTCTGGACGTCGGGAATCTTCAGCTCGGTGCGATGGTCGTTGACCATCGTGTATGGCTGGAAAACGTAGCTTCTGATCTGACTGCCAAAGCTCACGTCTGACTTGGTCGCATCGAGCGCTGCCTTGTGCGCCTCGCGCCGCTCGATCTCAGCCTGATAGAGCTTGTTTTTCAGCATCTTCATCGCCGTCGACTTGTTCTTGAACTGCGACCTCTCCTGCTGCGAAGCAACGACCGTCCCCGTAGGTGTATGGGTGATGCGTACCGCCGAGCTCGTCTTGTTGACGTGCTGGCCGCCAGCGCCCGACGCGCGATAGACGTCGACTTTGAGATCTTCTTCGCGAATGTCGATGTTGATCTCTTCGTTCACC